>Ga0190274_10001451_pt1 | contig 13940 bp, 13 predicted proteins | sample Popmic531T_FD_133002 | JGI IMG/M metagenome (GOLD analysis project Ga0190274, IMG submission 133002) | Populus adjacent soil microbial communities from riparian zone of Yellowstone River, Montana, USA - 531 T | ecosystem: Environmental > Terrestrial > Soil > Riparian zone | place: USA: Montana...
CTGTGTTCGCCGGGCGCCACGGCGATGATCTGCGCGGTCACCTGAAAGGTGGCAGCGTGCGCGGATCCGGCGGCGCACGCGAACACGAGCAACGCGATGGAACGAATCATGATGGTTCTCCGATGCGGGAATGAAGACGCGGGAATCAAGGCACGTAGACGAGCACGTTGTTCGAGGCGACGGGGTAGTCGATCTGGCCGTGCCAGACCTCGTACGCGGTGACGACGCTCATCCAGGAGAACCCCCGCGACGTATGCGCGTGCGTGCGCACGCGCAGCCGGCAGAGCGGGATGTCCACGCCGGCCGGCAGGCTGCCGAGTGTCCGCGACGCCACGAACGCCCTGACCTTCCCCGCCATCACTCCGCAGAAGTTGATGTAGCCGGGCGTCGGCGACGGAACGACCTGCACTTCGGCCCAGCCATGGCGATCGAGGTTGAGCGAGATCTCCGACTCCATGTCGGTGGCGTTCGCGCCGGCTCGGTACGTAAGCAGGATTTCCGTGGACTGCTTTCCGTTGTCGACCGACACGGTGGCGGGCGACAGCGTCAGCTGCCCGGACTGGGCGAAAGCCGGTGAGGACAGCAAAGCGAGTACGAACAACCAGTGGCGCATGGCGGATCTCCGGTGAGGGGCGTCATCCACAACGCAGGACGGCGGCAAATCGCGCCAACCCGGCTCGATGCAGCGGTGCTCGCGGTTGCTCACGGCACGAGGACGCGCACGGTGTTCGTCGCCACCGGCTGGCCGTTGCCGTACTGGTCGAACTCGTGCACGACGTCAGGCGAGATCACGTAGTGGCCGCGCTGCGGGTGCACGCGCATCCGGCAGAGCGGGATCGACACGCCGGCCGGCAGGTTGCGGTGTTGCCCGGCCGATAGGTGAGCAGGATTTCAGCGGTCAGCTGCGCGTTGTCGGCGCCCACGGTGCCCGGTGCGAGCGCGAGCTCGCCGGCCCGCGCGCACGCCGGCGCGCATCACAAGGCGCGTGCGAACAGTTATCGGCGCACGGCGGTCCTCCACTTGGGCTGACCACCACAACGCAAGACGGCAGGATTTCGCGCCACGCCCGTGCCGGCGGGACTGCAACGCGACTGGATTGACCGGACGCTGCCGCGCCCGCAGGCGTCAGTGACCCGTTGCCGGCGTCACTTCCTCGCCGCGCGCACGCGCGGGTGGTCCGGGCCGAGCAACGCGACGAGCGCATCGCGCTCGCGCTGCCCCCAGGTGGCGGCGCCCGGCGCGTCGTCGGCCTGCGCGGCCGCGCGTGCGCGCAGGCCGAGCGTCTCGGCGTACGCGTTGTGGCGTTCGTAGCCCTCGGCCTGCAGCGCGGCGAGTGCAGCGTCGATCGCGGCGACACCGCCATCGGGTAGCAGCAGCGCCAGCGCCGCCTGTGCCAGGCGGTATTCCGGCTCGTGGCTGGCGCTGCCCTCGAAGGCCTGCACCGCTTCAGCGAGGACGCCACGCGCCTCGTCGTCGCGTTGCGCGAGCGAGAGCGCCTGGCCGAGCTCCGTTCCCGCCCTGGCGCGATCGGGGTGACCGAGCTTCCGGTACAGCTCGAGCGCGCGCGTGGCAGACGCGATCGCGTCGTCGGTGCGGCCGTCGTAGCGCGCGAGCCTGGCTTGCCCCATGGCGATGCCGCCGCGGATGGGATGCTCGGCCTGCAGCGTGCGCTCGGCGACCTCCTGCGCGGCAGCCATTTCGGTGCGCGCCGCGGCGAAGTCGCCGATACCCATCAGGGCCATGCCGCGACCGAGGCGCAACCAGGCCTGGCGGGACTCGGGCGCCTTGGGGTCGAGTGCGAGCAGGCGCGAAGCCTCGGCAAAGGCGTGCTCCGCATCGACGTAGCGGTCGTGTCGCAACACGACGGCACCGAGGTTGTTCCAGTCCACGGCGAGCTGTGGATCGTTCTCGCCGACCACGGCGCGCCGCTCCGCGAGGATGCTGCGGTATTGCGCTTCGGCCGCGACCAGGTCGCCGCGAAACGTGGCGAGCTTGGCGATGGTCGTGCGCACGGCGATGCGCGGCAGCACGCTTTCGGGACCTGCCATTTCCAGCCGGGCGAGCGCCTCGTTCGCGGCGCGCTCGGCCTCGTCGAGGCGGCCGCCCTGCTCGTAGAGCATCGCCGTGTGGTGCAGCGCCACGCCGAGCACGCGGTTGTCCGGCTGCGCAAAGCTGCGCTCCTGCGCGATGCTGGCTTCCATCAGTGCCATCGCCTCGTCGCGTGCGCCGAGCGCCACCAGGCCCTGGCCGATCGCCACGCGCAACTCGGCCTGTGGCTCTGGCGTTGCCACGAGCTCCTTGTCGATGCGCGCTGCGGCCTCGCGCAGCAGGTCGGCGGCGCTCATCTCCCCGTTGCCCTGGGCGAGCTCCGGGTTGCCGGTGCGGAACAGCGAAACGACGAACTCCTTCACCTGCTCGGCTCGTTGCGCCTGAGCTTGGGCGCGTTCGCGTTGCAGCTGCGCGTCGGCCGCACTCTCACGCGCGACGTCGGCTTGCCACAGCGCGAGCGCGAGGCCGCCGAGGACCGAGATCACGACGAGCGCGGTCGCGATCGCCCCGGCCTTGTTGCGCTGGACCCACTTGCGCAGGCGGTATCCGGCACTGTCGCCGCGCGCGGCGATCGGCCGTCCTTCGAGATAGAGGCGCAGCTCGCCCGCGAGCGCCGCTGCCGACGCGTAGCGGCGTGCCGGTTCGCGGCGCAATGCCGTGAGCACGATGCGATCGAGATCGCCGTCGATCAGTCGTGCGTGGCGTGTGCGCTCGCCGGCTCGCGTACCCCACGCGCGCTCGACCTGCCCGTCGGCGGCGCGGCGCAGCGTGCGGCTTGGCGGCTCCACGACCTCCTGCGTCACCGCGTGCGCGAGTCCTTCCGCGGCGATGCCGCTCCGACGGTGCGGCAGGCCGCCCGTGAGCAGCTCGTACAACAACACGCCGAGCGCATAGACGTCGGTGGCGGTGCTGATCGCTTCGCCGAGGATCTGCTCGGGTGCGGCGTAGGCCGGCGACATCGCGCGCACGCCGAGCTCGGTCTCGGTTCCCGGCTCGGCGTTGAGCAGCTTGGCGATGCCGAAGTCGAGCAACCGCGGTTCGCCGCGCGCATCGACCATCACGTTCGAAGGCTTGAGGTCGCGGTGCACGACCAGGCGTTCCTGCGCGTAGGCCACGACTTCGCAGACCCGCTGCATCAGCGCCACGCGTTCACGCAGGCCGAGCGCATGCGTGGCGGCGTACTTCGTGATCGGCGCGCCGTCGATGAATTCCATCGCGAAGTAGGGCTGGCCGCGATCGTCGACGCCACCATCGAGCAGGCGTGAGATCAGCGGGTGTTCCAGCGAGGCAAGGATGCGCCGCTCCTGCGCGAAGCGGCGCAACAGCTCGTCGCTGTCCATGCCGCGCTTCAGGCGCTTGAGTGCGGCCTGCTGCACGAAGCCCGCGTCGTCGCGTTCTGCCAGCAGCACCTCGCCCATGCCGCCGTGGCCGATTCGCGCGCGCACCTGCCAGTGTCCGATGCGGCGGCCGACGACATCCGGCTCCGTTGCCGGTTCGGCGAGCGCGGCGAGCGCGTCGGGCGCCAGCTTCACGGCGCCGTCCTCGAGCAGGCCCTCGGTCCGCATCGCGGCGTCCAGGAGCTCGCGCAGCTCGGTGGCGAACGCCGAGTCGCCCTGCGCGATGCGCGCGAGCTCCGCATCGCGCTGCCCGGCTTCCAGGTCGAGCAGCGTGTCGAGCGCGGCCGACAGCCGCTGCCAGCGTTCCGCGCTCATGAAACTGCCTGCGCCATTTCCCGATACAGGAATGCCCTCGCCCTGGTCCAGGCGCGCTTCAGCGTGCGCTCCGACATGCCGGTGGCCTCGGACAGCTCGTCGAACTTGAGCCCACCGAAGAAGCGCAGCTCCACGAAGCTCGCGAGGAGCGGATCCACTTCGGTGAGGCGTTGCAGCGCTGCATCGACCAGCAACAGCTCTTCGCAACGGCCGGTTGCGGCCACGTCGAGCGCGGAATCGAACGAAACCGGTTCGACGCCCGCACCGCGCTTGTCGGCCATGCGACTGCGCGCGTGATCGACCACGATCTGCCGCATCGCCCGCGAGGCCACTGCGAAAAAATGCCGGCGATCGTTGAGCGCGAGTCCGTTCTGCGCCAGCCGCAGGTAGACCTCGTGCACCATCGACGTTGCGTGATCCGGTACGCCGTTGGCGGCGCGCAGCTGGCGTTGCGCGAGGCGATGCAGGTCGGAATAGACGCGCTCGAACAGGCGCGCCTCGGCGAGCTTGTCGCCTTCGCGGGCAGCCGCGATGAGCAGCGTCGTGTCGATGGCGTCGTCGTTCAAGGCGGAACCGGCTGGCGTCGTCGAGCGCCCGCCGAAACTACCATACGGGGGCTGGCCAGGAGTGGCGCGGCGGAGTCCACGGTCGCGGATTTCCAACCACTGCACTATGCAGCCGCGCCCCGCTTCGTATACTCGAAGCCGTGCGAGGTAGCCCGACCTTTGCATCAGTTCCTCCGAACGCGGCGCTGCTGTCCGCACGGGCGCGGCTCGCCCTCGCATGACGACGATCGTCACGCACGGTTCCGCAACGGCACTCTGGCTCGAGCTGGTGCGCGAAGCCGCCGAACGCGCTGGCGCCAGGCTCGACGAGGACCTCGAGAGCTATCTCGTGTTCACGCTGATGCGCCACCTCGGCGACGCACCGCTGGGTCATCGCATCATGGCGCTGGAGCTGCTCGAGGCGGTCCTCAAGGACGGACGGCAGCGCCAGCTGGAGCTGCGCGACGTCGGCGATCGCTGCCTGCTGATCGCCGGGCTGTATCCGCAGCTGGCCGAGCGCCGGCACGTGCCGTTGCGCTATTTCCTCGACCTCGGCAGCGGTGCGTACGACCAGCTCGGCTGCGAGCTGCGTGCGGCAGTGTCGGCACTCTACGCCCAGCTCGCGCGGGCCTTCGGCCAACTGGTCCGCGTGCTGCTCGAAGTGCGGCGGCTGTCGGGCAACTGGTCCGGCCTCGCGCCGCTCGATCGCCACGACCTCCTGCTCGGCGCCGCGTCCAGCACCGTCGCGCCCGACGGCGACGTGTTTTCCGGTGCCATCCTGGTGCCTGCACCGTCGCGTCGCCAGTAGTTCGGATAAGCTCGCGGCGTTCCGTTTCCGGGGTCACAGGGGGCCCGCCGATGAGCCTGCGCATCTGCGTCTACGCCGCGTCCAGCGCGCACTGCGATCCCGCCTACCACGCGGCGGCGCGCCGCCTCGGCAACCTGCTCGCGCGTGCAGGCGCTACGGTCGTCTACGGCGGTGGTGCGATGGGCTCGATGGGCGCGGTGGCGGACGGTGCGCTGGAAGCGGGCGGCCGCGTGATCGGCATCATTCCGCGCTTCATGACCGAAGTGGAATGGCAGCATCCCGGCCTCGCGAGCCTCGAAGTGGTCGAGGACATGCGCGAGCGCAAGCACCTGCTGCTCACCGGCTCGGACGCGGTGGTCGCACTGCCCGGAGGCTGCGGCACGCTCGAGGAGCTGTTCGAGGCGATCACGCTCAAGCGGCTCGGGCTGTACTTCAACCCGATCGTGCTTCTGAACACGCGCGACTACTGGACGCCCATGCTCAAGTTCATGGATCGCGTGATCGAGGATCGCTTCATGAACCCGGAGCACCGCGACATGTGGTCGTCGGTCGACACGCCGGAGCAGGTGCTGCCGCGCATCCTCGAAACGCCGCGCTGGCGCGACGACGCGCGTTCGCTCGCGGTCGCCCGCCCCTAGGGAACCTAGTCGTCTTCGCGTTGCGGCGACGCACCGTCGTCGCCGCCGGCTTCCGACGCATCGCCCGAATCGGGCTCGTCGAACAGGTTCGGCGCGGGCATGGCGTCGGTGCCTTCCTCGCGCTGCTCGGCCACGCGGATCTCGCGCACCGGCATGATCTTCTTCTTCAGGAGCTTCTGCTGGTCGTCGTAGGCGTTGACCTCGAGCACCATTGCCTGCTTGTGCTCGGGCTTGAGCTCGGTCCAGTGGCAGCCGAGCTCGGCGCCGGCCAACGCGTAGAGCAGGTTCAGGCTCGGGCGGAACCCCGCGCGCTTCACCTTGAGGAACACGCCGACGGCACCGTGCGTCTTGAGGTCCTCGTGCGTGCGCACGCCGACCTGGCGCAGCCATGCCGCGCTCTTGGGGCCGATATTGAGCAGCTTGTCGGCTACTTCGCGCTTGTCGGTCATGTCGCGATCGACTCGACGAACACGGCGGCCAGCGCTTCCATGCCGGCACGGTCGTCGTCATCGAAGCGCGCGACGCGCGGGCTGTCCACGTCCCACACACCGATCAATCCGCCGCCGCGATCGACCAGCGGTACGACGATCTCGGATTGCGATGCCGCGTCGCAGGCGATGTGGCCCGGGAATGCGTGGACGTCGCGCACGACCTGCGTCTCGCGACGTTGCGCTGCCGTGCCGCACACGCCCTTGCCGATGCCGATGCGCACGCACGCGGGCTTGCCCTGGAACGGTCCGACCACGAGCTCGCGCCCGTCGTAGAAGTAGAAGCCCGCCCAGTTGAGGTCGGGCAGCGCGCCGTACACGAGCGCCGAGAAATTGGCGGCGTTCGCGACGCGGTCGCGTTCGCCCGACAGCAGGCCGCGCGCCTGGTCGACGAGCTGCGCGTAGAGCTCGGGCTTGCTGTCGGCAATCGGGGCGGCGGCGCTGAACATGACGGCAGTTCCGGTAGCGAGCGGCGATTCTAGCAAGGGAACCCCATGGCGCCGTGACGCCAGACGCCGCGACCGGGCCGTTTGCTATCGTTCGGCGCATGGCAGGCACGCGACTACGCCCCGACGGCTTCCGCGAACGCGGCGACCAGGTCACGCGCCTGGAGGCGTTCGTGGACGCCGCTTTCGCGTTCGCCGTGACGCTGCTGGTGATCTCGTTCGACGCGCTGCCCGACAGCATCGAAGGGCTCATCGACGCGCTCAAGGGCACGCCGGCGTTCGCCGCGGGCTTCGCGCTCATCGCGCTGTTCTGGTGGGCGCACAACACCTGGAGCCGGCGCTACGGCCTCGATGACGGCATCGGCGTGCTGTTGAGCCTCGTGCTCGTGGCGCTCGTGCTGGTCTACGTCTACCCGCTGCGCATGCTGTTCGGCTCGTTTTTCGCCTGGATCACGCAGGACTGGATCCCGGCCGGCTTCAGGCTCGACTCGCTGTCCGACGTGCGCACGATGTTCGTCATCTATGCCCTTGCCTGGACGACGCTGTGCCTGGTCGTGACACTGCTGTACGTGCATGCGTGGCGGCGGCGCGACGCGCTGTCGCTGGCGCTCGAGGAACGCGTGCGCACGCGCGAGGAGATCGCGCGCTGGTGCTATGCGGCGGCCCTCGGCGGCGTGTCGATGGCGACGGCGCTGCTGCTGCCTTCAGGCATTCCGAAGTGGGCCGTGGGCATGCCGGGCATGGTCTATTCGCTCATGGGGCTCACGGGCGTCGTGATGCTGGTGTCGGGCCGCCGGCAACGGCCGCGCATCATGCGCGAGATGGCGAACACGCCGCATCCGGCGCAGGAGCCGCCGCGCCTGCCGCGTCGCCGCCGGCGCCGGCCACGACCGCGCACCGGCGAATGACCGCGAAGTCGCTGTTCGTCACCGGCACCGACACCGGCATCGGCAAGACGCACGTGTCGGTACAGCTGTTGCGCGGGCTCGCTGCGCGAGGCGTGCGCGCGAGTGGCTTCAAGCCGGTCGCGAGCGGCTGCATGCGCGATGCCACCGGTGCACTGCGCAGCGAGGACGCACTGGCGCTGCGCGCCGCATCGGCCGTACCGCTGCCGGACTACGCGTCCAGCAATCCCTGTGCGCTGGAACAGCCGTTGTCGCCGCACCTCGCGGCGCGCCTCGACGGCACCGAAGTGAAGCTCGGACCGCTGCTCGCGGCGTACGACGCGCTCGTCGCGGCGCACGAAGTCGTGGTGGTCGAAGGTGTCGGCGGCTGGGCCGTGCCGTTGTCGCCGCGCCTGATGCAGGCCGACCTCGCGCGCGCGCTGGGTGTCCCGATACTTCTCGTCGTGGGCGTGCGCCTGGGCTGCATCAACCACGCGCTGCTCACGACGCGCGCGATCGCGGCGGACGGCTGCCGCCTGCTCGGCTGGGTCGCGAACACGATCGACGTGACGCTGGCGCAGGCCGACGCGGCCATTGCCACGATCGGTGAAGCGATTGGTGAGCCGTGCATGGTGCGGTTTGGGCAGCGGGCGGAAGGTGAGGCTGAGGTTGCTGCGGAATTGGCGCGTGTGGTGTTGAAGCGGCTCTGATTGCCGCGGGCGCATCGCAATAGGCAAGGAATGCAACTTCGGTCTGCGTCCCTGCGGTCTATCCGTTCGACATCCCTGTCTCACCGGTTTCGCGCCAGCGGCCGCTGATGCGGCCGCTCAACGGCGCGAAACCACCAACTTTCGGCACGGCCCCGTCACGGGGGCGCGCGGTACCATGCCCGTTCTCCGCGCCTGCCGCACAGTGAAACCAGCGCCCGGCCGCGCGCCCCCGTTGCCCTTGGAGCATGCATGCGTCGCCAACTCCTCCTGATTGCCTGCTCGCTCGCCGCGAGCACCGTCGCGTCCGCCCAGGGCGGCCCGGGCGGCAAGATGCCGCCGACGGCGGTCGAGGTCGTGCAGGTCGCGCCGCAGGTGCTGAGCACCTCGATCTCGGCCGTCGGCACGCTGCGCGCGAACGAATCGATCACCGTGCGACCCGAGGTCGCCGGCAAGATCGAGAAGGTGCATTTCGTGGAAGGTCAGCAGGTCGCCAACGGCGCGCCGCTGTTCACGCTCGACTCGAGCCTCGTCCGCGCGGAAGTGCGCGAATGGGAAGCGAACGTCGGCAAGTCGCAGCGCGACGCCACGCGCTCGGAAGAACTGTCCTCGCGCAAGCTCATCGCGCAGCAGGACCTCGATACGAAACGCTCCGAGCTCGCGGTGAACGAGGCACGCCTGTCCTCGGCGAAGACGCGACTCGAGAAGACCGTCATCAAGGCGCCATTCGCCGGCATGGCCGGACTGCGCCAGGTAAGTGCCGGCGAATACGTCGATACCGGACAGGCGCTCGTCGACCTCGTGCAGCTCGATCCGCTGAAGCTGGAGTTCCGCGTGCCCGAGATCTACCTGGGCAAGATCGCCGCCGGGCAGACGGTCGACGTCCTGCTCGACGCATTCCCGGGCGAGAAATTCACCGGCACGGTCTACGCCATCGACGCGATGGTCGATCCGCAATCGCGCAACGTCGCGCTGCGTGCCGAGATCGACAACGACGACGCGCGCCTGCGCCCGGGCCTGTTCGCGCGCGTCGCGCTCCAGCTCAGCCAGCGCGACGACGCGCTGCTGGTGCCGGAACAGGCGCTGTGGCCGCAGGGCGAGAAGCAGTTCGTGTACGTGGTGAAGGCCGGCAAGGCCGAGCTCGTCGAAGTCACGACGGGCGCACGCGAGAACGGCAAGGTCGAGATCGTGACCGGGCTCGAGCCCGGCGCGACGGTGATCACCGCTGGCCAGTTGAAGATCGGCCCGGGCTCGGACGTGGCGCCGCAGCCGCCGGGCGGCGCGCCGAAGGCCGCCCCGCCCGCCAAGGCACCAGTCGCGAAGACCTGAGTTCGCGCCAGCGCGGCCTTGCCGGGCCACGCGCGCAGGAGAGACAGACATGACGCTGCCGCAACTCTCGATCCGCCGGCCGGTCCTCGCGATCGTCGTCAATCTCATCATCGTGCTGATCGGGCTGATCTGCTACCAGCGGCTGCCCGTGCGCCAGATCCCGAAGATCGACACGCCCGTCGTCACGGTCGCGACGAACTATCCCGGCGCGAACGCCGCGGTGATGGAGTCGCAGATCACCAAGCCGATCGAGGACGCAATCGCCGGCATCGAAGGTGTCGACTTCATCACGTCGACCAGCCGCGCCGAGGCCTCGCAGGTCACGGTCGTGTTCAAGCTCGATCGCGACCCCGACAACGCCGCATCCGACGTGCGCGACCGCGTGAACCAGGCGCGCGAAGTGCTGCCGCAGGACGCTTTCGAGCCGATCGTGCAGAAGCAGGAGGCCGATGCGCAGCCGATCATCTGGCTCGCGTTCACGTCCACGCGCCATTCGCAGCTGGAGATCGCCGACTACGCACAGCGCCTCGTGAAGGACCGCCTGCAGGCGATTCCGGGCGTCGCGCAGGCGCGTGTGTTCGCGGCGCAGTACGCGATGCGCATCTGGCTCAATCCCGACCGCATGGCCGCGTATTCCGTGACGGCCGACGACGTCGAGGATGCGCTGCGCCGGCAGAACGCGGAAATCCCCGCGGGCCGCATCGAGAGCCAGTCGCGCGAATTCACCGTGCTCGCGCAGACCGACCTCGTCTCGCCCGCGCAGTTCCGCGACATCATCCTGAAGGACCAGGGCGGCTACCTCGTGCGCCTCGGTGACGTCGCGCGCGTCGAGCTCGGGCCTTCCGACTTGCGCTCGGTGGGCCGCTTCAACGGCAACCCGGCCGTGCCGCTCGGCATCGTGAAGCAGTCGACCGCGAACCCGTTGGACATCGCCGCGGGCCTGAAGGAGGCGCTGCCGCTGATCAGCGCCCAGATGCCGGAAGGCATGACCGTCGAGATGGCCTACGACTCGACCATCCCGATCGCGGCATCCATCGAAGGCGTGTACGAGACGATCCTCGAGGCGCTCGTGCTCGTGGCGCTCGTGATCTTCCTGTTCCTGCGCACGATGCGCGCAACGCTGATCCCGCTCGTGACGATCCCGGTTTCGCTCGTGGGCGCGTTCGCGATCATGTACGCGCTCGGCTTCTCCATCAACACGCTGACGCTGCTGTCGATGGTGCTCGCGATCGGCCTCGTGGTCGACGACGCGATCGTGGTGCTCGAGAACATCCACCGCCACATCGAGAACGGCATGAAGCCGGTCGACGCGGCGCTCAGGGGCTCGAAGGAAATCGCGTTCGCGGTCGTGGCGATGACGCTCACGCTGGCCGCCGTGTACCTGCCGATCGCGTTCTCCGCAGGCAGCACGGGCAAGCTGTTCACCGAGTTCGCGCTGACGCTCGCGGGCGCGGTGATCGTGTCGGGCTTCGTCGCACTGACGCTGTCGCCGATGATGTCGAGCCGCCTGCTGCGCCACAAGGAGAATCCCGGCAGGTTCTACGAGCTCGGCGAGCGTGCGCTCGGCGCGCTCGTGAACGGCTACCGCCGCGCGCTGACGTTCGCGCTGGAGCTGCGCTGGCTCGTCATCGGCGCCGCCGCCGCCATCGCGATCGGCGCATGGGGCCTGTGGTCGATGCTGCCGAAGGAGCTCGCGCCGAAGGAAGATCCCGGCTTCGTGCTCACGTTCGGCATGGGCCCGGAAGGCGCGACGCTGGAGTTCATGGACAAGTACGCGCGCGAGATCGAGAAGATCTACGCATCGATTCCCGAGGTGGACCGCTACTTCCTGTTCGTCGGCTGGCCGCAGATCACGAACACGATCTCGTTCCCCGGCCTCAAGGACTGGAAGGACCGCGAGCGCAGCGCGGAGGACATCAAGAACGAGCTGTTCATGCGCTTCATGGCCATTCCCGGGATCATGGCGTTCCCGAACGTGCCGGCACCGCTCGGCGGTGATTTCCTCGGAGGCGACGTGGAGTTCGTGGTGCAGACCACCGAGAGCTACGAAGAGCTCGGCCGCATCGCGAAGGCGATGGAGGAGAAGCTGCGCGGCAGCCCGGTGTTCCAGAACCTGCGCTCCGACCTCGAGATGAACAAGCCGGAGCTGCGCATCAACATCAACCGCGACAAGGCGGCGCTCGTCGGGGCCGACGTCACGACGATCGGCCGCTCGCTCGAAACGCTGATGGGTGGTCGCCAGGTGACGCGTTTCAAGCGCGGCTCGGAACAGTACGACGTGCTGCTGCAGGTCGATCGCGCGGGTCGCGCTACGCCCGAGGCGCTCACGCAGGTCTACGTGCGTGGCACCAGCGGCCAGGTGATCCAGCTCGCGAACGTGCTCGACGTGACCGAATCGGTCGCGCCGCGCGAGCTCAGCCATTTCAACAAGCTGCGGTCGGCGAAGATCTCGGCGACGCTGCAGCCCGGCCATTCGCTCGGCGAGGGCGTCGAGGTGCTCGCGGCGACGCTCAAGGAAGTCGCGAAGGACAAGGCCACGTACGACCTGTCTGGCCAGTCGCGCGAATTCCGCACGGCCGCGTCGGCCGTCGGCTTCCTGCTCGTGCTCGCGCTCGCGTTCATCTACCTCGTGCTCGCGGCGCAGTTCGAGAGCTTCGTCGATCCGTTCGTGATCCTGCTCGCGGTGCCGCTCGCGGCATTCGGCGCGTTCGTCGCACTGAACCTCACGGGCGGCACCTGGAACATCTACAGCCAGATCGGCATCGTGACGCTGATCGGCCTGATCGCGAAGCACGGTATTTTGATCGTCGAATTCGCAAACCAGCACGTCGAGGAAGGCATGAACCGCGTCGCGGCCGTGATCGAGTCCGCGAGCCTGCGCCTGCGACCGATCCTCATGACGACGGGAGCGATGGTGCTCGGCGCGGTTCCGCTCGCGTTGTCGAGCGGTGCCGGCGCCGAGGCGCGCCAGGAGATCGGCTGGGTCATCGTCGGCGGCATGACCATCGGTACCGTGTTCACGCTGTTCGTGGTGCCCGCCCTCTACACGCTGCTGGCACGCAAGCACCGCGAGAAGCTGACCGACGTCGTTGGCGAGCCGGCGCACGCCTGACGCGTGAAAGATCGCGACGCGTGCGCCATGGCGCCGCGTCGCGACTAGTCTGGCCGGCGGGACCGAAGATCAGGATCGCCATGCCACGCCAGCGCTACCACCTGCGCATCGCCGATGTCGCCACTGCACGCGGCAGCGACGCCGACCTCTCGTTCACCGCCACCAGCCCCGGCGAGCTCGCGCAGGCGGTGGCCGGCGCATTGCGCTCGCCCGTGTTGTTCGAGCGCTGGCGCGCCAAGCAACCCGAACCGGACGAAGTCGACGCATCGCTCGGCGTCATCGACCCGCACGCCGAGGCCCGTGCCGGCGAACGCGCGCACGACGTCGAACTGGTCGTCACGACCACGTTGCCACACGCCATCCTGCGCCAGCGGCTGAATTGGCTGGTGGGTAATGGATGGGTGCTGGCGGATGTGAAGGCGGCTTAGAGGAAGGGCTGAGGGCTGAGGTCGAATCGATCGCGCTTGCGCCATGCCGTTGGCATGGCGCGCGACCGATTCGGGTGAGGCAGGGATGCCGAACGGATGGACCGCAGGGATGCAGGCCGCAGTGCTCGGTGATTCCACGCTCGCGCTCATTCATCCCTGAAGCGCTCTCCGCTCGCCATCCATGGCTCGCCCTCGACCGGCGCACGCGATGCCACCGGGCATCGCGTAAGCGCGCCGGCCTCGACCTCAGCCCTCAGCCCTGCTCATCAGTAGGCGTACTCACGAAACACCGGATCGATCGATCCTTTCCACGCCCCGTGGAACAGCTCGAGCTTGCGCTCGGCCGGCGTCTGGTTGGCCTGGGCGAACTCGATCAGCGGCTCGATGAACATCGCTTCGTCGATGCCGCGCTTGTTGTGCTTCGCGCGCCGCGCGAGCCCCTGGCCGGCGATCTCGAGCGCGCGCAGGGATAGATCCCGCACGGTGCCGCCGCGGAACGGCGTCTTGAGCGCGGTGCGCGGCACTGCCGAGCGCAGGCGTTCGCGTTCCTCGAGCGAGAAGTCGCGCACCAGGTCCCACGCCGCGTCGAGCGCGGTGTCGTCGTACAGCAATCCCACCCAGAACGCGGGCAGCGCGCACAACCGGTTCCACGGTCCGCCGTCGGCGCCGCGCATTTCGAGGAAGCGCTTGAGGCGTACCTCGGGAAACGCCGTCGTCATGTGGTCGGCCCAATCCTTGAGCGTGGGCTTCTCGCCGGGTAGCGCAGGCAGCCGGCCAGCCATGAAATCGCGGAA
>Ga0190274_10001452_pt1 | contig 13931 bp, 11 predicted proteins | sample Popmic531T_FD_133002 | JGI IMG/M metagenome (GOLD analysis project Ga0190274, IMG submission 133002) | Populus adjacent soil microbial communities from riparian zone of Yellowstone River, Montana, USA - 531 T | ecosystem: Environmental > Terrestrial > Soil > Riparian zone | place: USA: Montana...
CGTTCGCGAGTGCGGCGCTGGCGTACGTCGGGCTGGTCGTCGTCATGACCGTTGCGGCCGTGGTCGTGATGCTCTATCCGCTGGGTATCTTGTGGGGACGCATGAGACCCGCGGCGTTCGCGGCGTTTCTGGCACCGGCCCAGGCCATCGCGTTTGCGTCCCGGTCGTCGCTGGCGTCGTTACCTGCGGCGATTGCGAGCGCCGAACGTGAAGGACTGGCGCCCGGCCTTTCGCGATTCGTGCTGCCGCTCGCGGTGTCCGTCTTCCACTTTGGCGCCGCGATCGCCCAGACCGTCGGTGTGCTGTTTCTGGCAAATCTTTCCGGCGTCCGGCTAGACGGCGCGGCCTTGGCCACCGTGGTGGTGGCCGTTGTTCTGGCGACGTACGCCGTTCCCAGTATTCCTGGGGGCAGCATAATCACGCTGGTGCCTGTGCTCGCGGCCGCAGGACTTCCGATCGATGGCATCGGCATCCTGCTGGCGCTCGACACGATTCCGGACATGTTTCGCACGACCGCGAATCTCACGGGCGCGATGACTCTTGTCGCGATCCTTCCCGGCGAGAGACGCTGACATGGCCACGCGGTGCGGCTGGGCGCGATCCGATCTGTCCGTCGCGTATCACGACGCGGAGTGGGGCGTTCCGGTGCACGACGATCGTGTCCTGTTCGAGTTCCTGATTCTCGAGGGCGCCCAGGCCGGTCTCAGCTGGGAAACGATCCTCAGGAAACGCGACGCGTACAAACGCGTGTTCGACGGGTTCGACCCCGAGCGGGTCGCGCGGTTTTCCCAGGCGCGAGTCGCGCGCACGCTCACCGATCCCGGCATCGTCCGAAACCGCCTGAAGGTCGAGAGCACCGTCAACAACGCCAAGGCGTTTCTCCGCGTCCAGTCGGAGTTCGGCAGTTTCGATGCGTACGTCTGGGGGATGGTTCCCGGGGCGCCGCTCGTGAACCGCCCGAGGACGATGGCCGGAGTGCCCGCGAGGACGCCGGAGTCCGACGCGCTCAGCCGCGACCTTCAGCGACGGGGGTTTCGATTTGTCGGGTCGACGATCTGCTACGCCTTTATGCAGGCGGTCGGTCTCGTCAACGACCACACGAGCGATTGTTTTCGACGGAACGTGTCTGGCCGGCGGCGCGCGTCTACTGCGCGGCGGTGGCTGGGACGATCTGGATGATTGTCCGATAGCGTTTCTCGGTCGTGCCCGACACGGCCAGATATCCGGCCGCGCCGTTCCAGGTGTAGTCCTTGACGACCACGCTCGGCGGGTAGGCCATCGTGGTTTCCTGGTAACGGCCCAGATCGAATTGCCGCATCGGCGGCTCACGGAAGAGTTCGCGCCCGCCATTCTTTAGAACATTGCGGTAGTAAGCGACGATGTCCTCGAAAGGCCTGTCCGTGCCGTAAAGGTAGTAGCGCTGCCCCGACCCGGCGTCGAAGCCGTCGATGAACTCGGCGGTCGGGAACACCGGCAGACCCTCGGGCGCCTGTGCGCTCGGCGGCGGAGGCGGAATCTCGGGGAGCGGGGCGCTCGTCGGGGGCAGCGGAGTGGTTGACGGTGCCGGCGGCGCTGGCCCCGGATCCGCCGGCCGGGCCGGAGCGCTGCCGGGGAACGGTTGCGGCACCAGCGGACCCTGCGGCGCTTGCGCGAAGAGGCTCGTCGCCATCAGTGATGTCGCGGCGGCCAGCATCCAGAGAGACTTCATCTCATCCTCATTATACGAACGCTCACCGACGAAACTTGTCGTTTCTCGGTGACGTCATAGGGTAGAGGCGTAACGCCCGCAGGCTCGCAAGGAGTCGGCGTGCGATAATCGAAAATCATGACCAGCGGATTGAAGACAGCGGCGTTGCTCGGCGGGCTCAGTGCCCTCTTCGTGCTTATCGGCGGCTACCTGGGCGGTGAGCAGGGGATGATCTTCGCCTTCGGGCTGGCGCTTGTGATGAACGTCGGCAGCTACTGGTTCTCGGACAAGCTCGTGCTGCGGATGTATCGCGCCAAGGAAGTCGACGCTGAGCATCCGCTCCATCGGATCACGGCGCGGCTCGCGCAGAAAGCCGGCCTCCCCATGCCGCGAGTCTACGTGATTCCGGACGCCTCGCCGAACGCGTTCGCGACGGGCCGCAACCCGCAGCACGCGGCCGTTGCTGCGACCGAGGGTTTGCTGAGGGCCCTGTCAGAAAGTGAAGTTGAAGGGGTGATCGCGCACGAGCTCGCGCACGTGCAGCACCGGGACATCTTGATTAGCACGATCGCTGCGACGATGGCGGCGGCGATCATGATGCTGGCCAACATGGCGCGCTTCGCCGCGATCTTTGGCGGGAGCCGCGACAGCCGCGAAGGGGGCAACACGCTTGGGCTTCTCGCGACGGCACTCCTCGCGCCAATTGCCGCGATGCTGATCCAGGCCGCGATTTCCCGTCAGCGGGAGTTCGCGGCGGACCGCCGCGGCGCCGATATCGTGGGCTCGCCACTCGGGCTTGCGCAGGCGCTGCGACGCATCGAAGCCACATCCAAACGCGTGCCGCTCGATGCCAATCCCGCGACGGCGCACATGTTCATCATGTCGCCCTTCTCGGGAGGCGGATTGATGTCGCTCTTCTCGACGCATCCCTCGACGGACGCCAGGATTCAGAAGCTTCTCGGCCACGTCTGATTTCAGGGCTTCAGGCGAATTCGAAGCCGTCCTGCGGCGCGCAGGCGCTCCAGCGTATCGGTCACGACTTTCTTCACGGCGCTCGCGTACGTGGCCGGTGCGCTGACGCGCGGGTACAGCCGCTCGTACCCCTCGAGTAGACCCGGGTGTTCTCTCGCGAGAAACGCGAAGAAGTGTTCGCGCGCCCCCGGATCGAAGCGGGCCACACCTGAGCCGGAGAACGGTACGCCGGCTTCCGCGATGGCGAAAAGCGTCCGATCGATGCTCGTCCGCGACGTGCTCAGGCCCGGGACGAGCGGCATCATGAACACCGACGCGTCGATGCCGGCGTCCAGGAGTTGGCGAACGGCCCGAAGCCGCTGGCGCGGGTGCGCTGTTCCCGGCTCGAGGCTGGCCCAGACGTCCTCGAGCACAGTCGGCACGCTCATGTAGACCGTGCATCCCGACGATTGCGCCGCCCGGGCGAGTACGTCGGCATCCCGCACGATCATCGGGCCCTTCGTGACGACCGAGAACGGTGTGCCGGCGTCCACGAGCGCTTCCAGGCTGCGTCGCGTGATCCGGTAGTGACCTTCAATCGGCTGATACGGATCGGTCGCCGTCCCAACCGCAACGGTTTCGCGTGCCCACGTGGCGCGTGAGAGCTCCCGCCGCAACACTTCGGGCAGATTCCGTTTGACCAGGATCAACGAGGAGAAGTCATCGGACGCATTGAGCTCGAGGTGACGCTGGTATTTGCGCGCGTAGCAGTACTCGCAGGCGTGCGTGCAGCCGCGGTAGGGATTCAGCGCCCATTTGAAGGGCATCCCCATCGATCGGGTCAGCCCGGAACGAACGTGAACTTCCTGGTAGCGCGCCTCGTCGGCGCGCCGGCGGGCATCGGGGAGTGACTCGATCCCGGACTGCCGGACGGCGTCGGCGACCTCCCGGAGGGTAGGCGCCCCAACGGCCTCAGGAAAGAGAGGAAGGAAGCCACCCGCCATTGGCCGGATGGTAGGCGAAAATTAAACGAAGATCCAGAAAATCCGGCGAGTCCTAAGCCTCGAGCCCCGCGCTCGTGGCTTCCCTCCACCAGTCGAGGGTTTCGCGGAGCGTCTGCTCGACCCGAATCGTAGGAGTCCAGTCGAGCTCGGATCGAATCCGGCTGCCGTCGCCCTGAACGATCGGCACGTCGTTGCGTCGAAAGCGCGCGGCGTCGATTTCGACGTCGATCGCGGCCGTCGAGAGGGCGAGGAGCTCGTGGAGCAAGTCGCGGATCCGCCACGATCGTCCGGAGCAGACGTTGTACGCGCGTCCGGTCACGCCGCCCTCCATGATCCGTTCGTACGCGCGCACGACGTCGCGGACGTCGGTGATGTCGCGACGTGCTTCGAGGTTGCCCACGCGCATCGTCGGCGGCTCGAGGCCGCGTTCGATCCGGGCGATTTGACGAGCAAAGCTCGACACGGCGAAGCCGGGCTGCTGGCCGGGCCCGATGTGGTTGAACGGGCGAGCGACCACGACATCCAGCCGCTCGTCACGTGCCACATTCAACGCCAGTTGATCCTGTGCCAGCTTCGACAGGCCGTACGGATTCGAGGGCGCGAGCGGAGCATCCTCATCGATGGGATCGTCGCTCGACTGATAGATCTGACCCGACGACACGACGAGGATGCGGCAGGGTTCGCCGGCCAGCTTGACGGCCTCGAGCACGTGATGGGTGCCGAGCGCGTTCACGGCAAGGTGCGAAACCGCGCTGGACCAGGATGTCGCCACGTTCGGCGCGCCGGCGATATGGAAAATCCGGGATGGGCGAGTTTCCGCGACCGCCGAGACGACGCTGTCGCGGTGCGTCAGATCGACGCCTTGCCAGATGATCCGCCCGCCCTCCTTGGGCGGCTGCCCTCCGGGCCGGCACCATCCCACGACTGTTCCGCGCGGCTTCAGACTGCTCAGCAGGTGCCAACCGGCAAATCCGGTGGCCCCGGTAACAAGGGTGACGTCGGCGCGCATGTCAGGGCGTCAGGCGCCCGATCGGTTGCCGTATTGCGACGCGTAGTAGGCGCGAAACGCCTCATCCTTCTCTTTGATCGGCCGCCACCACCATTCGTTGCGCTGGTACCACTCGACCGCGTCCGCGAGCCCGCGATCGAACGGCACCTCGGGCTGCCAGCCGAGGCTCTTGAGTTTCGTCGTATCCAGAGCATAGCGGCGGTCGTGGCCGGGCCGATCTGCCACCGGCCGGATGAGCGAGACCGGTTTCCCGGTCAGCTCGAGAATGCGATGCGTCAGATCGACGTTTCGCACCTCGTTGCCGCCACCGATGTTGTAGACCTCACCCGGCTGTCCGTCCGCGATGACGACGTCGACGCCGCGGCAATGGTCGTCGACATGGAGCCAGTCGCGCACATTCAACCCGTCGCCGTAGAGGGGGAGGGCCAGGTTGTCGATCGCGTTGGTGATGAAGAGCGGGATGACTTTCTCTGGAAACTGGTGCGAGCCGTAATTGTTCGACGCTCGAGTGATGACGACCGGTACTTGATAGGTCGCGAAGTAGCTGTACGCGAGGCGATCCGCTCCGGCCTTGCTGGCCGAATACGGGTTGCGCGGACGAAGCTCGTCCGTTTCGCGGCTATGGCCTTGGGGCACGCTGCCGTAGACCTCGTCGGTGGAAATCTGCACGAAACGACGGAGCGCAGGCGCCTCGCGGGCGGCCTCGAGCAGCACGAAGGTGCCGAAGATGTCCGTCTGGATGAAATCGCCAGCCGATTGAATGGAGCGGTCGACGTGCGTCTCGGCGGCGAAGTGCACGACCACGTGCGACTCGCGCACGAGCGGCGCCGCGACCGCCACGTCGGCGATATCGCCCTTCACGAACCGGTGTCGCGGGCTGTCGATCACCTCGCGCAGATTCTCGAGGCGGCCGGCGTAGGTCAGCTTGTCGAGCGTGGTGATGCGCCAGTCGGGATGACGCTCGTGCGCCCAGCGGACGAAGTTCGATCCAATGAATCCGGCGCCGCCGGTGACGAGCACGTTCACGAGTGTCACAGCAAAGTGTCCTTCCGGGTCGTCATCCGACCCGCGCCGACATTATCGTCCACCAAAGGACCCGAGCGGGTTCGAGAACGATCCAATACCGGCAAGCGTGAAGGACAGCGCGAATTGCGAATTGGTCGGTATCCCCTGCGGCGTCCAGAGGGGCGTGTCCATTTTCTGATAGTCGAAGGACACGCCACAGCACTGACTGCTGTAGTACGCCCCCATTCTCTGGTCGACAAACTCGTGCTCCAGAACGTCGAAGGTGAACCGGTACGAACCGCCCAGGTGATTGTTCCGGGAACGTACGGTGGTGCCGCCGCTGAAGAAATGCCGGGCCGTCTTGAAACCGCTCAAGCCCGGAATGATGAAGCGCCTCGACCACTCCGCATTCACTTCGGTCGTCTGCCAGTACATTCTCAAGGTACCGCTGGTCGTCCGAATCGCCCGGTGCTTCGCGTCGATGTCCATCCGGAAGTCGCCTGACGAACTGTCGTTGACGCGGACCGAGGCGCGAATGCTCAGCGGCGAGAAATTTGCCGCCGTGGCGTCGAGGTTGCTCGAGTAGTCGGGGTCGTATATGGAGGCCAAGGGTTCCGTGTAGTACGACTGCGTAATCGCCACCGACAGCACCTCCCGCACTTGCCCCCGCCTGCCCGGCGCCGACGGCGCGCCGCGAACGAGCAGGCGATTGATCAGGCCGTAGTTCACCGTGGTGGTGCCACCGACCAGCGTATCAACGCTATCGATCTCGACGACCCGGATCCGATCGGCGAATGAGGAGGTCCGGCCGATGGAAAATCGCGGTTCGATCACGTGTTTGAGACCGCGTGCCGGAAAGATGCGCGCCAGCACTGGCCCGGTCATGCTGGCCTCCACTTCGAACAACTGACGCGTCAATCCGATTGGCACCTGCAGGCGGTCCTCCGTCGGGTCCGCGAGGTTCGTGATCACGTAGGACTTGCTCCAATGGGTGATGCGCCACGAGGCATCCGCCGTCGCTGACAGGAACGACAATGTGCTCAAGGGCGCACGCATGGTGGGGCCGCCGTCGAATCGAAAGAGGTTCTGTTTGGTGAGCGGATCCTCGAGATCCTGCTGATCGAGTAGATACGTAGCCTGCGCCGTGCCACCGACGTAGATCTTCGACGGACCAATCGCGCGGTCGGGCATCGACACATTGACGATCGGCATCCGGCCGTTTCGCTGACGGCTCGCCGAGACCACACCGCTATCGGGATTGCTCTTGTCGTAGAAGTACTCGTGCAACTCACCTCCCGCCGTGATGCGCATTCGAGCGACGCTGCCGCTGACGTTGGCCGTGATGTCGCGCCGTTGCCGTTGAGCCGATTGATAGACGTCCTGATACAGCTGCTGGGTCGCGATATCCGTGAAGTAGTTCACCCGGCCGATGAGCCGGAAATTCCGAGGCAGCGCCTGGTTGACGTCGCCGGTCACGTCATACGAGCGACTCGCGGAGCCTTGGTTTCCCAGTTCGTCCGTGGTGCCCGGTGTGTTCGTTCCGAAGAACTTCACGTTGCCTCGGGAGCCCGCCGACTTCACGTACCGGTACTCGCTGCCGAAACCCTGGCCGAACTTCGACGTCCAGTCGTGGAAGAACGTCGCGTCCTGGCTACGGCTGATCGCCCAGAAGAACGCGTTACTGAGCGTCGTGCCGCGCAAGTTCGATGCGCCGTAGGTGGGAAGGAGGAATCCCGACGACCGGTCGTCCTTTTCCATGGGGTAGTAGAACGCCGGCAGGTAGAACACCGGTACGTCTTTCACGCGCAAGACGACGTTGCGCATGAGCGCGTGCTCGTCCATCGTGATGGTGGCGTCGCCCATCGTCATTTCCCACCGCGGCACGGGCTGCGCGCACGTCGTGAAAGCGCCGTGATGAATCTTGTAGGTCTTCGGCCCCGCTTTTTCGATGCGTTCACCGCGGAACGCGACGTCCGATTCGAGGGTCCCGAACTGGCTTTTTTCCTCCGGGGCTTCGCCGATACGAGCGATACCGTTTGCCTGGTAGAACACGCCGAGCTTCGTGCGGCTGTTCATCTCGGCGCGTTCGGCGAACACTCGGAGGTCGCGCTGCTGCAGGAGTACGTCGCCGCTGGCCCGGATGTCCTGCGTGTCGGTCTCGTAGATGATCGTGCGTGCCTGGAGGACCATGTCGTCACACGTGATGACGACGGGCGTGCCGACGAACGTGAAACGGAGCGCGTCGGCCGGCGCGGGCCGATCGGTGATTGGTTCCGGTGTCTGACCCTGCGGCCGGATCGTGCTCTTGCACGAACCCAGCATGCTGTCCTGAGCATCGGCCGAACGAGGGCCGGCGAAGGCAGCGGCCGTCACGGCAAGAACGGCAACGAATTTGTACATCACACCGCCACGTCTATCTGCAGGCGCACATGGCGTGAACTTTTGCAGGGTATCATGACCGTACCGCGCGAATTTCACCTGCAAGATACAAGGAACCCGCAACGACAACCGGCGATCCAAATGCCGCGGCCATCGTCACCGCACGCGTGGGCTGTGGTTCGATGAACGCCGGGGTACTGGGTGCGATACGCGCGGCCGCGTCCAGAAGTTCTATCGGCGCCGCCGCACGAGGCGTTGAGGCCGCTGTGAAAATGAAATGCGACGCGGCCGGCGCGAGGGCCGACACGAGTCCGTCGAGGGCTTTGTCTGCCATCGCGCCAATCACCATGGGCACCTGCCGTCGATACGTGTCGAGCACATGGTCCGCGAGGGCTCGTGCGCCTGCGGGGTTATGGGCGCCGTCCAGGAGCACCGAGACCGACGAGATCGTGATGGTTTCAAGGCGCGCGGCCCACTCGGCCTCCTCGACCGCAGCGCGTACCGCCGCCGCTGGAACCTCAAAGCGACCCGACGAGGCCAGCGCTTCGAGAAGCCGAATCGCCGTCATCGCGTTCTCCGCCTGGTGCCGCCCGGGAAGAGACAACGTGAGGGTTCCGTACGAGCGCACGGGTGTCGTCATCGTCAGGTGCGCCCGTCCATCCACCATAAGAACGTCGGCCGTGACATCGTCTCGGGCGCGGATGAGCGAAGCGCCCGTGTCCTCGCATGCGGCCACGACGACACCCTCTACGACTGGCGGATTCGGGGCGAGCACGACAATCGCGCCTGGTTTGACCACGCCCGCCTTCTCACGCGCGATGGCCTCGAGTGTGTGTCCGAGATACTGCTCGTGGTCGAAATCTACCGACGTAATGACGGCCGCCGTCGCCTCCACCACGTTCGTGGCGTCCAGACGGCCACCGAGGCCCACTTCCAGGACGGCCACGTCGACCTTCACGTCGCGGAACACGTCGAGCGCCACAGCGGTCGTGGCTTCGAAGAAACTCGGCGGAGCGGGGAGGTGACGGGCGGCGTCCAGGATCCGGTCGGTCGACGCGTCCAGAGCGTCGGCCGTGATGGGCTCGCCGTTTACGGCGAACCGCTCTTCGAGGTCGATGAGGTGCGGTGACGTGAAGCGCCCGGTCCTGTAGCCCGCTTCACGGAAGCCGCGCTCGATCATCGCGGTGACGGAGCCTTTTCCGTTGGTGCCCGCGACGATTACCGAGGGGAAGGCACGATCGGGACGGCCGAGCTGCTCGACCAGTGCCCGAATCTGGTCGAGCCCGAGTTTGATGCCGATCTGCTCGAGGGCGAGCAGTGACGCGCGGGAACTACGCGGTGGCACGCATGCCCATCAGCCGCAGCGAGCGGCCGAGGGTCGCCTTCATCTCACGCCGGTCGATGATCATGTCGATGAAGCCCTTCTCCAGCAGGAACTCGCTGCGCTGGAATCCTTCGGGCAGTTTCTGGCGAATCGTCTGCTCGATGACACGAGGACCGGCAAACCCGATGAGGGCGCGAGGTTCGGCGATGTTGAAGTCGCCGAGCATCGCGAAACTGGCGGTCACGCCCCCCGTGGTCGGGTCGGTGAGCACCGAGATGTAGGGAAGTCCGGCGCGATCCAGACGGCCAAGGGCCGCGCTGATCTTCGCCATCTGCATGAGGGAGAGGGCGCCCTCCATCATCCGGGCACCGCCCGAACAGCTGACCACGATCAGTCCGGCGCGCGTCGCGAGCGCCCGTTCGGCGGCCCGCGTGATCTTTTCCCCAACCACGACGCCCATGCTGCCGCCGATGAAGGCGTATTCCATTGCGGCGATGACAGTCGGGAGCCCTTCCACCTGGCCGCTGCCGACGATCACCGCGTCGAGCAGGCCCGTGGCCTTGGCCGTCGTGATCAGCCGCTGACGATAGCTCTTCGTGTCGGTAAACTTGAGCGGATCGAGCGAACGCAGGCCCGGATCGTGGTCGGTCCAGCGCCCCCCGTCGAACAGCGACTTCAGACGGTCACTCGCCGACATCCGGAAGTGGTGGGTGCAGTGCGGGCAGACCTGCAGCGCGGCCACCAGCTCCTTGTTATAGATGACGCGGCTGCAAGCTGGGCACTTGACCCAGAGGCCCTCGGGAACCCGACTCGCGGTTTCGGGCGTCTCGATGGGCTTGCGGGTCTTCTTGAACCACGCCATTGGTCGTCACTGTACCGGAAACCCTTTGTTATTGGCTACGTCCGGGGCACGTAGTACCTGGTGCCGCGGGTCATCGTCCGCAGCTGTCGTAGCAAATCCTCGACCGCCTCGTCGCCCCACGTCAGGTCCACTTGCGAGGTCTCCACCACCAGCAGCGGAGTGGCCGTGTAGTGAAAGAAGAAATGGTTGTAGGCCTCGTTCAGCTCGGCGATGTAGTCGTCGTCCGGGACCAGGAGCTGTTCGGATGCGCGCCGCTCGCGATCGCGCAGGCGGCGGCGCAGGGCCTCGGTCGGGGTCTGCAGGTAGATCACGACGTCGGGGGCCGGCAGGTCGCGTGTCAGGAGCTCGAACAGGCGCTGGTAGATGAAGAGCTCGTTGTCGTCCAGACTCACGAACGCGTAGATCCGATCGCGTTCGAAGATGTAATCGCAGATCGTCGTCTGATTGAACAGTTCCCGCTGCCGCAGGCCCGTGAGTTGGCGATGTCGCGCGAGCGTGAAGAAGAGCTGGGTTTGAAACGCTGCGCCGCTGCGTCCGGCATAGAAGTCGACGAGAAAGGGATTTTCGCGATCGTCGAAGACGCCACGCGCATCGAGCCGCGCGGCGAGACGCTCGGCCAACGTGGTCTTGCCAACGCCCACCGGGCCTTCGATGGCGAGGTAGCGGAAGTCCACTCTGGCGCCGAGTATAGCCAAACCCGCTGCGCTACCATACGACGATGCCGCACTACTGTCGTGTTCGTGCACTCGCGCTCGTAGTCCTCGGCATCGCGAGTGTGGCTGGGTGGGGGTGCAAGTCCGCCGTGACGCCGGCCCCTGTTGTGGTCCCACCGGTGGTAATCGCCCCGGACCGAAAAATGGGGTGGATCCTGCGGCTCGAACAACAGCGCGCGTTGCGTGATGCCGATGCCACCCCCGTCGCGGCCCCGGCTGCCGACGTTCCCTCACCTCGCACGTTTTCGTCAGCGACAGCCGCCGGCCTCGACCAACTCGCGCTCGATTCCGATCCGTCGGTCCGGCGGCGCGCCGTCCTGGCGATCGGCCGCATCGGCATGCTGGATGGTCTGCCGTATCTCGTGTCGGCGCTTCAGGATTCTGACGCTCAGGTGCGCGCGATGGCGGCGTTCGCCATCGGACTGATCGGTCCCGATGCGCGCGACGGGGCCCGACCGCTTCGAACCGCGCTGGAGGATCCCTCGCCAATCGTTCGCGCTCGCGCGGTTGAAGGTCTTGGCCTCGTTGGTGACGCGGCCTCGGCGCCGGCCATCGTCACCGCGGCCGCCGGGTGTGACGCTCGCATGGTATCCATCGCGCCCGACGATGAGGAGGCGCCCAAGGCGCCGGAGACTGAAATCTGTCGGCTCGCGCTGTTTGCGCTCGCACGGCTGCGCGACTATGAGCGGCTCGCTCAGGTCGCGCTGACGCCCGAGGGCCAGCCGGTTTCGCGCTGGTGGCCGGTCGCGTACGCGCTTCAACGAATCGGTGACCCGCGAGCCACCCCGGCGCTCCTGCTGCTGGCGACCACGCCAGGGGTCAACACCGCCGGGTTTGCCCTTCGCGGTCTCGGTACGCTCAAAGACCGGGCGGCAGTGCCACTTGCCAAGGCGGCGGCGTTCAATACCGACGCCGACGTGAAGGTGCGCATCGCGGCGGTCCGCGCGCTCGGGCAAATCGGCGGTCCGGCGGCCATCGAGCCGCTGCTCGAGCTGTTAGGGCAGCCGACAAGCGGCACGATCGCGCTCGAAATCGTCACGGCGGTCGGGACGTCGGGCCACGCGCGTGCCTTCGACGTACTGGTCGAACGGCTCAACGATCCCTCGCCGGCCATGCGCGCGGCGGCGCTGACTGCAGTGGCGAAGCTCTCGCCCGATGCGTTTCTCCTGGTGCTGTCCGGCCTCAATCGCGATCCCGAGTGGTCCGTCCGGGCGACGCTGGCCAACGTGCTGGGGACTTTCGGTTCGGAACGCGTGACGCCGGCGCTCGAAGAGCTGCTGGCCGACGAAGACGCGCGCGTGCACGGGGCGGCCCTGGAGGCGCTCGCGGCCATCAAGGTTCAGAACCTTACCGCGATCCTGTTCAAGTCCCTCGAGGCGCCCGACTTCATGGAGCGCGCGGCGGCGGCCCGCCTGATTGGCGACTCGCGCCCCGACGGCGGGATTCCGCAGCTCATTGCGGCGTACGAGAGAGGGCAGAGCGACGCTGCGTATGCGGCGCGCGCGGCTGCGCTGGAGGCGTTGTCCAAGTACGGCGGTGATGCGGTGATGCCCACGCTTCGCGAGGCGCTGTCCGATCGAGACTGGCCAGTTCGGTGGCGCGTGGCCTCGTTTCTCCACAGCCTTGGCGATCGCGCGGCGGTGCCCACGCGTCCGGCGCCACTTCGGGTTCCGAACGAGTCGTTCGAAGCGGCGGAGCTGTTGCACCCGCAGTTCTCGCCGCACGCCTTCATCGAGACCGCGCTCGGCGCCATTGAGATCGAGCTCAATGTCGTCGAGACGCCGATCACGGCGAGAAACTTCGTTGACCTCGCGCGCGCGGGCTTTTTCACGGGCATGAGGGTGCATCGCGTCGTGCCGACGTTCGTCGTGCAGGCGGGCGACCAGCGAGGCGATGGTGAGGGCGGTCCTGGCTACGCCATTCCCGACGAGCTGACCTGGCAGCCCTATGTGCGGGGCACCGTCGGGATGGCCCTCGACTGGCGTGACACGGCGGGCAGCCAATGGTTCATCACCTTGTCGCCACAGCCGCACCTCGACGCGAAGTACACGACGTTCGCGCGCGTGGTGAATGGCTGGGACGTACTCGACCGGCTGTCGCAGTGGGACGTGATTGAACGGGTGCGAATCTGGGACGGGGTGACGTTCAACTGACCTGACATTGACGGGAACGGGACATGCGAACACGTCCCGTTCCCGGTTGTCGGCATAGAAAAAAAGGGGGCGAACGTCGCCCCCTCTTTTTCGGCGGAGCGACTCTTACCGCTTCTTGCCGCCCTTTTTCTTGCCGCCTTTAGCTGCTTTCTTCGCCATTGATTGGAGTCCCCCCCTTCGGCTTGGTGTCATGCGCAGGCGCTCAACTCTGCTGCGAACTCGCGGCCTCCTGGCCTGCCCGAGTCACACGCAGAGCGCCCTGGCTTCGTTGCGGAGATCGCGATCTCCGACAAGGCATAAAAAAAGGGCGCCAGCAGAAGTGCCGCACCCTGCCGCCGGGTCAAGTGCTGACCGGCGTGTCGCGTGTAAATTGATCAACGCGTTTCGTTGGAGTCGACTGTCGTCGTTGTCCATTCGGACTATTTGCGTCGCGTCACTGCACTCCACCATCGCTGGCGTACCCAACAGATGGGCTGAGTGATTCGCTCTCACGCAAGATGTAGATTATGGACGAGTTCGAAACGGTGTCAAGCACAAAGTCACGCGCGTTGTCAAAACATGACGGGCGTCGAGCGCTTGGGCACGCGCTGACGCGACCGGCGGGCGCTCAGAATGCGCTGACGCGCAAGTGCTGCTTCTCGGCGTGACGAGCGAGGGCGAGCGAGATCAATTTGTCGACGACGGTGGCGAGGTCGACGTTCGATGCGGCCCACAACTTCGAGTACATGCTGATCGTCGTGAAGCCCGGCAGCGTGTTGATCTCGTTGATGAAGAGATCGCCGGTGGATCGGTTGAGCAGAAAATCGACGCGCGCAAGGCCGGCGCCGTCAATCGCTTCGAACGC
>Ga0190274_10001453_pt1 | contig 13926 bp, 8 predicted proteins | sample Popmic531T_FD_133002 | JGI IMG/M metagenome (GOLD analysis project Ga0190274, IMG submission 133002) | Populus adjacent soil microbial communities from riparian zone of Yellowstone River, Montana, USA - 531 T | ecosystem: Environmental > Terrestrial > Soil > Riparian zone | place: USA: Montana...
AACCCAGTAGTTATTGTATCATTCTTAGCGGCCCCGAATTATACTCGGAGTGAATTGCTGCCTTATTTTGGATGTCCATAGTTCTAACAACTGTCTATGTAATTGTTCTGAGGAGTGACCTTTACTCATATGTACGGGACTGCCGTCCGATGATAATCTTTCTGAGCCAAAGATCATGTGTTGCACATGTCCAGCATCCAATTCCGTACTAATTCCATTGACATTGACATCAATTTTTTGCCCTGGTTTAATAGCAGGTAGTATCGCCCGATATATGTTGACATGCGATTCGACCTCGTGACCTATTATATTAGAAGTGCCTATGTTTCCAAAGTCGTCAACGTCAACAACGACAAAAAATATTTCCTTGTTTTTTTTGACATCCGAGGTTACATCTAATCCAAGGAATACTTTAAGGTCGTTGTCTGCAATGCCCTTGGCCTCCGGGTTGGCGAGGATTATTTTGTCTTTTGTTTTGTCAAATGCTTCACCCGGGATTGATGTTGTAAGACCATATGTTTTACTATATGCAGCGGAGAGATAATTAATATTCTTTACACCTGCTATGTGCACTGTAATTTGTCTGTTATTCTGAGCCTTTGATAGAATCCTTCTGCCTTCCACTGTACCTTTCAGCCAGGCCACCGCGGTCATTAATTTCCGATGTTCTCCATTATCGCCTTTTAATTGATGATACACAATGTCGCGCCCATCCGGATCGATCAACGTAACCGGATTATTCATCGCATAATTGTACGGCGTCAACGAAGGATATCTTTCAGCCATTAAATCAGTGACATGCCACCTTCCCAAAGCAGCATCGTACATCCTTGCACCGTAGTCATACCAGTTCAGAGCAAAGTCATCTTGCAATTCTTTTCCATTGAATAAATAATTGTTATGTTCTTTTCCGAAACGTTCGACATGTTGTTCGGTCAATGTCACACCGAACGGATCGTAGCTATCTTCCTGTATCACGGGTGTCGGTACATGGGTGATTTTCAGGTCGTCGAAATAAACTGGAATGTTTTCTTCACCAGAATTGCTTAAATAAACATACAGGTATCCACTTCGTTGTATTTTAAACGGCCCCAGCTTAAGCAACTCTTTGTTGAAGGAAGCCTGTTCCGTCACAGCTATAAATCCTGCATCAACAGCTTTATACTCGTTATCAAAAAGCTGATAGTTCAGATGGGCCTTCGGTACACTTTTATCAACAGACTGCACGGTAGGCCCACCTGTTATGTTGCTCGTGGATAACATAGCGCGTTGGCTTTCCGCTACTAGCGGTGCTCCATTGAATGCACCCAGGACGATGGGCAACAGGACTGTTGATAAACTAGAGCCAGCACTTTTGGTACTATAGGAACCATCGCCTTCATAGTAGGCGTATACCTGGAGATAAATAATATCTCCAGGTTGAACTGCCAGGTCCATTGATATTGCTGCTGACTCCTTATCACTTCTCAACTCTGCTACCTCATTTCCCCTGGCGGTATGATTTGCTGTCACGAAGTTTACTCTGTTTTTTTCTAGTCCATCAAAAATTATTTGCTCCGTCGCAGCCGATTCGGTTTCCATGCTGGCCATGTATTCGATTGTGTCAGTAAGGGATGTGATGGTGCTTCTCACATTACCCAGGTGATCAGTCAGATAATACTGATACTCCCAGGAAGAAGCCGTGTTCCCTGGGAGTATAGGAATCACGCGTCCTTCGGAATGTTGCAGCTCACGCAAAGTGTCATTGCGATATTGGAAGTCATTAACATAATCTCGTTTTCGAAGCAAAGTACCATTTGCTGATACTACTTGTTGACTCACCTTTTCGCCTAGTGCTGTATAGGCATAAATGATGGTCCGGCCGTCGGCGTAAATAACCGTATCGGGAAGGTTGAGAACATTATAATGGATATGTTCAACCTCCTTGTTCGCATCGCGGGACATATTGCCATTTGCATCGTGCATATATTCCTGAGAAAATGCGCTTAACGCTGCTAACATGAATAGAATAAAGAAAAAGGCTTTCATTTTAGAATGGTTGAAGGCATATCAAGGATTATCTGCATCATTCTTAATGCCCCGGATGATATCAGGAGTGAGTTGCTCCATTATACCGTTGGCCCATAATTGGTTGTCCAATCGATCTGCCGAACTGCCTTTAATATTAACAGAGCGCCCGTCTGGATTCCCGGATACATTACCAAAATTGTGATGTTCAACTTCTCCCGAGCGCATCTCGGTGACCTTACCCTCTATTTCAATATCGATTTTCCTGTTGGGTTTAATATATTTTTTTATCCTGTGATTGATGTTTACATGTGCTTCAAGCTCGTGCCCTAATGAACTAGCCTCCGCGAATCTCCAGCCCTCTATATCAACATTGATAGTAATAAAGTATAAATCCTTGTTTTCTTTGACATCTGAAGTCACGTCTAAGCCGACGAACACGTTGAACCTATTAGTTCCCGCAATGTCTTGAATATCTGTCTCCTTCAGCTTCCAATCGGTTCTCGTTTTACTAAATTGATGTGCATACCTTCTAGCCGTGCTACCATGGGAAAAATAGAAGGGGACGCCCACTACATAAACGGTAATATCTTTATTATTCTCCGCTTTGGATAATATCTTTCTCCCTTCGTCTGTAGCCTTGAGCAAGGCTAGTGCTGTCATCAATTTCTTATACCGTCCATTATCCTTTCCTGCCTGATGCAACCTAACGTCCTGCCCATCCGGATCAATAAAGGTTACAGGATTGTTCATCGCATAATTATACGGCGTCAATGAAGAGTATTTTTCAGCCATCAAATCAGTGACATGCCACCTTCCCAAAGCAGCATCGTACATACGAGCCCCGTAATCATACCAGTTTAAGCCCGCATCTTCGAGTAATTCTTTGCCATTAAAAAGATGCTGATTGGCAATTTTTCCTGGACGCCCGTCATGTTGCTCTGCCAGCGTCATGCCAAATGGGTCATAGCTATCTTCTTGCACAATTGGGGATAGAATATGCGTAACTTTCAGATCATCGAAATAAACTGGAACATTTTTTTCAGTTGTATTGCTCAAATAAACGTGTAGGTACCCCGTATCATTCACGACAATAGGCTCGATCTCTAAAACCTCTTGCGCAAACGATGCCTTTTTGGTCACGGCTCTAAAACCTGCATCAATCAGCTTAAAGGAACTGTTAAATAACTGATAATTTAAATGGGCTATGGGAGCTTCAGTGTCTTCTGCCTTTCCCGTCGCCACGCCGGCTGCTGAACCCGCTGTAAATAATGAGTGCTGACTTTCTGATAAAACGGATGCACCCCCGCTTGTAAAACCCGTTACGAACGATAAAATTGTTGTCAACGGTTTCTGTTCAGATTGGAGGCCATCTCCATCGCCGGTTCCTTCATAGTACGCATTTGTTTGGGCGTAAATAATATCACCTTTTTTTACGGCCAGATTCATCGAAACCCCCTTTTCTGTATCGTTGGACAAACGGGCTACTTCCATTCCTTTAGGGGTATGGTTAGCAGTGACAAATGGAGTTCTGTGCTCACCAATTCCGTCAAAAAAAATTTCCTCATCAATATTTTGCTCGTGCTCCATCGTAGCCTGATACACCACTGTATCCGTCTGCGAGGTTACCGTCATTCGCACATTGCCAAGATGATCGGTAATATGATATTGATACTCCCATCCTGAAGTTTGATTTCCCGGGAGCGTTGGCATTACCCTTCCTTCAGAATGCTGTATACTTTCCAGCGTGTCGTTCCGGAAAATATGATCATTTACATAATCTCTTTTTTGTACGACTGTCCCTTCGGTTGAAACCAAAACTTCCCTTAATTTTTGACCGGAGGCAGAATAACTAAACGAAACTTTTCTCCCGTCGACGTAAGTAATCGTATCCGGAAGATTCAAAACGTTATAATGTATGGACGTGATGTTTTTGTTTGCATCCGCTTTCATGTTTCCGCTTGCATCGTAAGTGTACTCGGCGGATGGAACAGGTTGTGATATACCGCGCATAGAGAGTATTCCTAAGGCACATGATATAAATCCAACTATTTTCATATTCTTATTTGTCTATAAATCCTTTGCCTTGATCGCCTGAGTCGTCTACACCAATCAGTTGGTTGCCCTGATAAGAATAATTTAGGTTATCAATTAAGCCGGGTGCTCCGTTCGTAATCCCTTTGCGCTTGAGCGATAGAATGTTTCCGTTAGCATCATAGGTTATAAGAGGTAAATCGTACGTTCCATTTTTGGTTGGATTGGAAGGCTGATAATAGGTTGCTTGTCGGAGCTGATCGCGCGCATCATAGTGATACGTGAAGGTACTTTTGAAAGGCAGACCTGTGTCATCCGAACGGGTAGGTCTTGTTTCAATGAAAGCAGTGACATTCCCATTAAAAGAAGGTTGAAAATTCGGAATACCGGTTTGTCCTAAAGTCGTGTACGAAAGGTTAAAACCGTAAAGGTCATTATATAAAACATTAGATTCGGCTTCCTGAGGATTTACCTGTGAGAGCCATCCCCGAATGTTATAGGCATAGTCCAGGGATTGTAAAAATGTATCGCCGTCATCGGAGTGAATGTTTTTTTCGATTAACTCCCCCAACTCGTTGTAATGGTTGTCGGCCAACAGTATTTTAGATCCATTGTTGATGGTGTGAAATACTTTTAACATTCGGCCGCCATGATCGTATGTGATTTCCTTATCAACAATCACGGCTTGCACTCCTTGATGACGTATTCTTTCTTTTAATAATCTGCCCCCGAAATCATAGGCGTTGCTCATTTTGTCAATACCGCCCAGGTGATTCTGTGCTATTAATTGTATCGGCCGAAGGTACTTATCATAGTAGTTGACCGAGTTCAAATACGTATTTGTGCCGAGGATAACGACCTTAGACCCAGTTACCATCTTTCGGACATACTGGTAATTTTCCGTCAATCCTAGGGAAGGTTCAGGCATGAACTGATAATCCGTTGACCCCGGAGGAAGAAAATTATAGTTATCGTAATATGTTATTGAATAGACCTGGATTTCATTGGATAAAACCGGATACGAACGATTGGTGTATCCGTGAATGGTTCCGTTCAAATCCTCATAGCGGAGCGTAAGATTGGATGAAGCATTCGCATAAAAATTAACAACGGCTTGCCTGGCTGCAGCATGATCTAACGACAAGAAAATCTCGCCCGTCATGATCAACCGGTTAACGGCGTCGTATTTGTTGAACGACCATTTATTTTTCGCGCGCTGATTCGCTTGTTGGGTTAATGTAACTCGGTCCCACGGGTCATAAACCAAATAAGTCATTCCTCCCCCGGGGATATTTTTCGCTGTAACTCTGCCACGCTCGTCATACGTATAGCTGAAACATTCGCGCGCGATAACATCCTGCGCAATGCTGACCGTTGTCGTATTCGGCAAAGCTGCTATCGTTTTTGGAGGTATTACATACGACAATCTTCCAAAATCATCGTATATGAAATAGGTCCGAAGTGTAGCACCACCTTCAATTACTTTTTCTGTGAGAATAGTATGACTTTGTTTGTTCTTAAATTCTCTTTCCTTATTACCGTTCTCATCAGTCGTTTCAGTGATTGCCAAGGTTCCAGGCGAATAGTAAGTCGAAGCAGTCAAACCCTGTGGTCCGCCTGCCCAGTTCCATACCTTATCCAATGCAGCGTGGGTTGTGTATGAAAATGATTTTACGTGTGTAGTGTTTAGCTGAAATTCTTCTCCGGGTGCTCCCTGTTTCAATAATCGGTTGAGCGGGGAAAGCTCATGTAGCGCTTCGGCAAAAGGATAAGCAGTATTGGCTATTTTATCATTGCTTTTTTGGTAAAACTCTAGAAGGGGCTGGAGCGAATTTGGGATGTGATAATATGCGCCGTCGTTGGTTTGCCTCGCGATCGGCAAAAACGTTTTTGGCTCTCTTCCCTCGGCATCGTATTTGGAAAAACCCGTCACATCCTTGCCTGATGGGGAAAAAGCGCGGGCGACATCTTGAAGAGGTCTTGCAAAACCATCCACGTATGCACTGGAAATATTTATCTGAGTATAGGGAAGAGCGTCGAGTTGGGGTAATGTTCCGATGCTTGCAACCAGTGGTACTTTCTTTCGGACAAAATTCACAAAAGACACCTCCCCTGTAATTTGCGTGGGCGGAGATGTTTGACACTCCGTGGTGCCGTCCGGAAATGAGGCGCATCCTTTTACCGTATACGCCCCTGGGTTGAAGATCGTGACATTTGCTGATGCAGCTCCGGAAATAGCCTGGCCATTAAAATACCAGGTATAACCATTATTATATCCAGGTTGTGTGGAAAGTTGTATCTCAGGGTCTTCGTAAGTAATGACATAACCCCCATCGGAGAAAATAGAGGGAACGGGAATGTTGCCCTTTGATATGATAAAATCGTTAGTATATATGGTTTTATTGGAAAGCAAACCTCCAACGGAGTATCTACCCGGCTTCGGCAGCTCAATAGAGGGAGTGGTTTGATACAAAATAATCTGGTCATCACAAAGAATCCAAAAAGCTGTGAATGCCGAGGCATTGGTAATGGTGAGCAACGGAGGTATGACGGGATTGTATGAAGTTTTTGAAAGTTGTATTGTCGGAGCTTGAAGGGAAGCATTGATAGTCACTGGAGTCGTTGTCAGAATAGAACTTTGGGATCCGTATAGATACGTTACTGTTACCGCGTACCCTCCTGGGTGGTCTACAGTTTTGCAAGCTTGTGTTAAATCCGTTACGCCATTCCTTATCCAGGTTCTACTACTTACATAAGAGGAAGCATTTGAAGTTAGGCAAAGTTGTGTCGCCGTTGTTTGGTTGAGCGGATTAGGTCCGTTAATGGTCACGTTATGCGCAAGCCCTGCAATGCTAATCGACCCTGCCGCTGTCCAAAAAGGATTATTTGGGTTGGTGCTGATATTTACCTGTGCAAAGTAGGTACCGGCTTGTGTAACATTCAAAGTTGCTCCTCCGCCGACTTGTGCCCCATTTAATAACCACCGCACGGGATAAGATGGATTATATCCTGATAGCTGCACAACGGTAGCGGCTGTTATGCCTGGGATCCTCACAGTAGGCCCACCGATAATATTGATCGCTGCATAAATATCAGCGCTGTACACGATAACCACGAGTATAAACAGAAACTTCTTCATCGCCTTTGTATTAATTTTTTTTTCTGACGTCTCAAGGACTTATTTCATTGACCAAAGAATTGTGCTATGAATTCAATACAGAATTTTTTACTGGTCTACTGATCATTTAAGGCATACGGTATCGCTGAACGGAATACGTAATCGTACCATTCCCTGATATTACCATCCTGATCACGGATGCATGTGAGCCTGCCGAGATCATCATATTCATAATGAATGGTGACATTGCTGGGATCCGTCATGGATGTCACGCCGAGCAGGGGTTCGTACGTATACGTCGTCATCTGTGCTCCCTGCGGATAAACCCTCACTTCATCTAGGTAGCCGTTAATTGCATCGGTAGCGATCGCATTTCCTGGAACGTAATTTTGAAACAACTTCTCTTTATAGCTCCATGGCGACGTCCCTGATTTTGTCCAGTAAGAAAGGACATAATTTCCCGCAAAGCTTGGCTTGCTACCGCTTGGAAGGCTGTAGGAACCTGGAACGTGCTTACTCCTTTGACCTGTTTTATGTTCCAGTGTCGACGCCGTTGCATCCTCTTCAAAGCCCTGATAGAAAATTTGCCTGGATGAAGCGTGGTCAACTTTCGCTATCGGCAATGTTCCTACATTACCCCATTGATAAGCGGTTTTCATTCCATCCTTGGTAGCATGCTCCGCTAGATTGCCATAGGTATCATAACCGGTAAACAGTAGCCTGGCTTCATATAAATTTTGCGCCGTACTAAAAGGATTTGTGGTCAGAACAGGCTGGGTGATTTTCGTGCTATATTTTCCAGTTACTGTGACTTTATTGCTGGTTAAGCCATAGGTATTCTTTATTCCGGACAACAGATATACCTGGCTGCCACTGCCTTTTTTCCACACCAGGTTTTCGATAACCACATTGGCCATGTTTCGATCCTTCATTGCGCCAATAACCCCGGTCGTTGCCGCATAGTCATGGGGATATTTGAAGGCAGTGACTATGGTTTCGCCTTTACTGTTTGTTGTAGACTGACTGATGATTTGCTTATGTGTGGTTTCGTTGAACTCACTAGTCGTCAAAATTTCCAACGGGGTTGCTCCAGGTTGCAACATCAATTCCCGCGACTCAATCAGTCGGCTGTAGCCCAACACGGTAGAATAACTAGCCACAGCATAGCGTTCTAAATGACCTGCTCCACGTGGACCTGTGCCTGGTAACCGAAAGCCTACCTTAATTGCTGGAACCTCTGCAGAATGATAGGCATAAGTATTAATAATTTTCTTTACGGGATTATCGCTTCCTGTTTGGTAATCCGATTGGTCTAGCAGCAGACCTCTTTTATAATCTAAACTGCGCGCAGGAGGATAAGGTATGTCCCAAAGAACATAATCTATGACATCACGGGGGGACGTAAAATGATAAATACTTTTTCCATTCTCGCCAGTTTCTCCGTTCAAGACGGCAACATGGCTGTAACCCACATGACTTCCCTGCGTCGTTCCAAGTGACGACCGATTCTGAGAGAAGCGGAGCAATTTATCTTCCAGTGTATAGCCTGACCCCGACGCTACCGTGTATTGCATCCATTTCTCATAAAGGTATCCGGATTCCAATAGCGATCCCGTTGACTTGGTACGACCATCTTCAATGATCCGATACTTATAAGCCGTTACTTTATTCGGATTTCCATTTCCGTACACACGCGTGATCCTGGCAATCCGGACACCACCCCCCTGTCTTATTTCGGTGGTGATCTCGCCTGTTCCTTCTTGCCAATCCAATTCAGCAGCGACAGAATTAATTCCGGCAGGGGGGACTTTAACTTGTACTGTAAAAGTATAGGTATCGGCAGGAAGGTTATAGAAGGTTTCTGAGATCCGCTTATAGGTAGGATCACCATTGGGATCTGCTGCGCCGCCAGGAGCAATGGTATAGATCACGGCTCCTGTACTGTTGCGTAGGGTCACGCTCGGGAGATAAAGTCCGCTGCCAAATACGACGCCATAACTAAAAAAGGCATTGAGTTCCAGATTAGTTTTGGAAATAAGCGTGAAGTTTTTTTGGTCCGTATAGACCGTGCCTGGCGGTGTACCTGCAGCGGGAGCCCCTCCACTAACAGATTTGGGAATGGTGATTTCTTTGTCCAGTTCATCATTTTGCTCGAAACTATAATCGTGTGACTCAAACGTTAATATATCCTTACCACCTGTGGGATAGGTAATTTGGCTGAGCATTCCTGCAAGCACCCGTGAAGGGTTGGGTGAACGGTCGGCACCGGATAATTCAACAGGATCCGGATCTCCGGCGCGCAACGCTTTAGTAGCCGGGATCATGGTTTGTGCGCTGTTAGAATTGTAAAAACCCCAATGGTCGCGCGCAAAAGATGTAAAGGCGGGCAGGGAGCCGGAGTACGAAAATTCATACGGTGGCTTTACAATAGCCCCGCCCCGCTCTGTAATTTTAGCTAAGGTGAGTCGGCCGGTGCCATAGGTGTAGTTGAAATCCCATTGCTTTATGAGTTTATTGTTGATGTTTTTAATCGCTAATCCACCTAACGTATAATTGGCGTTACCCTCGATATCCGTGCGTTGCGGACCATTCGAAAATTCAAGAATGGTTTGACCGGATGAGGTCGTTATCTTTTTAAGATTCTTCCCAGAAATATTAACCAACAAGCGTTCTCGTTCAGGAGTTGCTGGGCTCAAGGCTGCATTATGCACCTGTGTCTCCAATGACCACATCCTGTTTTGTTGAAAATAGTTTTCATATTCAAAGCTGATCCAGCTCTGTTGATTAGCAGAGCGTGCTTCCGTTAGGAACCAGCTTTGTGGCATGTTTTTCTCATTCACTCCCAAGGCGCAGCTAAAATTAGGATAGGACTCTACTACTTCAGTTGTCTCTATCGCTTGGAACGTGAATGTGGTTCCATCATCAACTGTAATTTTCCAGCCATCGATAAAATCCACTGCACCCACTACCAGACCAATAGGTTCAATCTTAATACTATTGCCTGAAATCATTTGGATCTGACCGTCCCAGTTAAACATGAACTTTCCAGTGTATCCTGCAAAATTGAAATAGAAAAGATCTGGCTCTGTATCCAAACACCCCTCGGCCATAGCATCATACCATTCATATTGCTGCTGCGGAGTGCCTTGGGCATAGTCACCGACGTCATGTAGTTGTGCCTGGTATAAAAATCCCCGTTGACTGTGTTCATCGGGCCATCCTCGTACCGTGCGGGCTACTAGTCCACCCGCATTTAACGTCCATCCAAGCCCGGTTCTGGAGGCAATTGTCTCTACTTTATTCCCCGATCCATGGTAATTCATTGAAACCGGCAAGCTCAATTCACGTTCCTTAATTTCATACAGCGGAATGGAAATAGTGGGCGTCCCCGAATATAGGCTCACGGGTATATCTGCGTATTTCGCCAACGCGGATGCTTCGGGAGAGGGTGGGATTATCGTAACTTCGAAAGGCTTATCGGTGCCTCCCGGCAACTGGGCACAAACATATCCCAAAGAAAGGTGACAAAGCATCAAGACTTGGAAGGTTAATTTTTGTAATCGTGTTACCATAACTTTAGAAATTTTAATGATGATTTTAAAGGGACAGGTACGTGTGAACATGGCCCCATTGATGGCGGCAGATAGAAGTCTTTCCGAATATCGGGTAGGTATCGTGTTTTCCATGTGGCATAAAATTTTGTGGTGGAAACCAACTGAGACAAATATCCATCATCATCTGATCATCAGATGTTCTCAAAACGCCAACTTGTTTGCTCAGAAAGTCAACCTTGCTGAAGCTGGATCTTTTCGTAAAAATGAATTGGAGGAGACAGTGATTAAATGCTGTGAAAACTTATTCATGCAGATCACGGAAAGCATTTTTCGTGATACTTTATTTTGGAAAATTAATCAGCGTTAAGTTCTTTTAAGAAGAACTATGTGAGTTAAAAATTTAGCCGCACAAATTACTTTACGGATATTTGGCGCAATTAGAAGGCAATTGACCGTTGTTACGTGCGCATATAATTGGATCTCGCTTAATTCTTCTTGAAGAATGATTTCATGTCTTGAAAACACCTCATCGGGAAGAAAAATTTCCTTGAAGAGCGCCGGTAAATACGCTGTCAATTCACGGTACAGGAACCGAATCTGAGGCGATATATTAAGCTGATTTGGCTCATCGTATGCTTCGCCATTTGAATGGTTTATATATTTGTCCTAATGATTTTTAGCCAGCGTTTCGGTAAAATAGTATAGAACCCTTACGACGTCTAGGCCTGAAGCTTTTAAGTTTATGTATGCACATCAGCCTCATTTCGCAACCGGAATTGCCTTGGAGATAGCTTATATTTGTCTTTAAAAATTTTATTGAAATGAGATGAATTTTTGAAACCGCTTTCATAGCCAATCTCATTTATGTTAAGGTCGGAGCTAAGCAGAAGCCCGCTGGCATATTCCAGGCGTTTGTCGTTTAACCATTTGCCTGGTGTCTGATGATACACCATTTTAAAGTCTCGCCTAAAAGCAGATAAACTCCGGCCGCATAACCGTGCAAATTCGTCCAACTGTAGATCATACTGAAAATTTGTCAACATCACGTTATCAAGAGTCGTTTTTGCTGTTTGATTGAGACAGCAAAAAAGTTGTGCCAGTCTTTTATGATTAGGATTGAGCACAATGTTGAACAATAACTCCTTGAATTTTATCTCCACCAGATTTCTCGGCATTTTCATTCCCATCTTCAAATAAGTATATATGCTGTAGAATAACGACTCCAACGAATTATCAACATGAATCGGAAAAGCCTGATCATTAACTATTTCTTTGCTTTCGTGAATTGCTAGGCTGCTATTTTCCTGCATGAAATTCCGAATAAAATCATCGTGCATAAAAAAGACCAGGACGCAATGCTCTATCTCAAAGTATTGACGAAACGTATAGACTCCCTTTCTCAGAAAGAGTGCCTCACCTTCCTTGACAGAGTATGTTTTACCGGCGGTAATCCAGTCTTTTTTTCCGCTGATGACAAACGTAATAAAATTCCATTCCAACATCACATCCAATTTTTCTACATCGATCGGACATTTGTATTCCAGAATCATGTAGTCGATTTTCACCAGCTTGTTATAGGAAGGGTCCTCTTTAAAATGCTTGATTGCGTCAAAGATCATCAGTCACAAAGCTTAAAAGTTCGAATACCAATTGCTTGGGAGAACAAATGCTTTTCTTACACTTTTTCCAAATCTAAAGCGTCTCCCGTCGTACTCTTGTGCGGCAAATTCACAAACTTCATTGATTGACTTGGTCGAAACGCCTTAAAGACGCGATGAGAAGAGCTCAATAATGTATTTATGACGGAAAAATACTTATACGCTTTTAAAGCCTGATTTTTAAAAGTATTCGTTCGGTCTTTATGTTGTTGACAAGTACGGACTGGGAAAATTTTTCGTCGTGCTTGCCAAAGCTCCTTCCAATTGGCCCGAGTGGGTATCGCGTTTTCCATGCGACGTAAAGTTTATCGTGAAATTGACGAAGATCATGGCCATCAGCACTTGATCATTAGCCTTTTCTCACAAGTCCAAGTTATTACTGTAAAGGTAAGCACTTTTTGCGACTAAGCCCATCTGTATTCTAAGCCGCAAGATTACAAATCATTATTTATCATTGCATCTGTACCGGGGTATTCTTGGGATAGTTTTATGTTCCTCATTCACGAGAAAAAGAGATACAAGGCGGGCATTCGCTAAAAGCTGCCTCAGTATTGAAAGTCCTGGTTCGATTCCTGTTGGGCGCCATAAAGGGAGATCAAAAAATGGTTTGCCGTTATTGTATGTGTCAACTGCAAATGTGCAACTGCGTTTACTAATTGCTCCATTGCTCCAGGAGATCCCAAAGAGCATTCAAACGTGACAGTCACCTGGACGCTTTTTTATAAACGTTCAAACAAAAAAATCATTCACAAGTTGGGACCAACTCGTGAAATGCTATAGCACTATCGAGTGACTTTTATGAAACAGAAAAACGAAATAGAAAAGTTAAGGAGCTATCAAAATAGAAAATTAAGATCACGCACCTGAATCTTAGAACAGATGAAAGATTTATGGGGGTTTAAAAACAAAAACCCTTAAAATCATGACGATTTTAAGGGTTTGATTCGATTTGCTTGAGGGTGCATCTCGTCGACCGCAGCCCACCTTCGCGTGAGGCAGCGCTTCGGTGGGCGAGCGCGATGCCGCCTATTGAAAATGTCTTTTTGAAAATGCTTCCTGAGCCTGACTTTAGATACTTCTCAAATGCAAAGGCTTTATACTTGTCATAAAAAGTAATCGTTAACAAAGTGGAAACAGGAAGGCGTGCCCGGGTGAATTTTATTTTGCCAGCTTGATGCCGATTCAAACGGTCGTCAAAATTATTCGAGCAACCTGTATAGATTTTTCTATCCACACAATTCAAAATGTAAACCGTCCATGTTTCCATTGCTCAAAAATGAGAAAGCTTCCCCGGCTTACGAAAAATTGCTGAACGGAAATCCTGACTTTTTTAACCGCAGTTGGTTCAAGTAAATTAACCTGATCTCATCGCCTACGCACCATCCTGAAAATGTTCGGATGAATTTGGTGGACTGCGTCCGCCGAAGCCCGCTGAAATACAAGCGCTCGAATCTGATGCGCATGGCTATGAAAAAGCCCGCCTTCGCGCTGAGACAGCGCTATGGCGGGCAAAGGTGGAGCCGGAGAGAATCGAACTCTCGTCCAGAGAAGATCA
>Ga0190274_10001455_pt1 | contig 13912 bp, 15 predicted proteins | sample Popmic531T_FD_133002 | JGI IMG/M metagenome (GOLD analysis project Ga0190274, IMG submission 133002) | Populus adjacent soil microbial communities from riparian zone of Yellowstone River, Montana, USA - 531 T | ecosystem: Environmental > Terrestrial > Soil > Riparian zone | place: USA: Montana...
CCGCTCCCTTGCTACAAGAGGCTCCATGGGCGGGCTTCATCCGAAGATCATCGAGATCACCGATCTCTTAAAGGCCTTTGGTTTCGATCATATCATCGTGGAAACGGTGGGGGTCGGGCAAAGCGAGATCGAGATCGCGGGCCTGGCCGATGTAACGGTGGTCGTCGTTGTCCCCGAAGCAGGTGATGAAGTGCAGACCATGAAAGCGGGGCTGATGGAGATCGCGGATGTATTTGTTGTCAACAAAGCGGACCGGCCCGATGCTGACCTTTTTGTCAAAAATCTCCGGTTGATGCTGGCGCCTACGTTCAGCAAACATTATAATGAAGTGCCCGTGGTGAAAACGGTGGCTTCGCAAAAAGAAGGAGTAAAAGAATTGCTGGATATCATTTCACACCAGTTGCAGAAAGCGCACCTGAATGATAAAACATTCTGGCTGCTGGCAGAAAGGGCCTTTTACCTGATCCAACAAAAAAGAATGAAGGGTGTTGACAAAATAGTTTTGAAAAAAGAGATCGAAGCGGCTTACCAGAAAGGCAATTTCAATCTCTATCAATTTATCGCCGATAAATAATGATCATGGAACTTATTTCCGCCGAAGGCCTTCCTAAAGTTGCAAAATGTGAACCGGCAGCCATTATGGTGGAACCGGGCAAGGTCTACTCCTGGTGCAGTTGCGGTCTCACTGAAAATGAACCGTTCTGCGACAGCAATCATAAAAAAGTGGAAGGGACTCCCTTTCGCAGCGTGAAAGTACTGTTTGATAAAGCAGAGGAAATATGGTTCTGCCAGTGTAAACAGACAAAAACGCCTCCTTTCTGCGATGGCACGCATCATACCGGCGGGGAAAAGATGCAATAATTACTTCGTAGTTCTTTCCCGTATTAAGTTATTAAGAGCTGTGGATTTTACTTATTCCGCAAACGCCTGATTGTTGCTAATTTAACAGCGTTTAATGGAAAAGCTTTACCTGTCCTGTCATTTGAATACTGCTGTTTTCAAACGAATAACAGTTGTCACTCTTTTTATTTTATTTTTTTCCTTCTCTTCCGTTGCACAGACGACCAATATCAGCGGGATCGTCAACACCTATTTTAAAGTAACAGATATTGTCCCTTCCAAAGCTTGTGTGCTGGTACAGGACCCGTCGGGATTGATTGTAAATTCCCGGGTATTACTCGTACAAATGAAGGGGGCATCCATGATTACAACCAATATCCCCACTTATGGAGATACAACTTCCCTGAACCAGGCTGGTAATTATGAGATAGCTACGATCTGCTATATCATCGGTGATTCTGTTTTCTTTTTTCACAACCTTCTTAATACATATAATAAGTTGGGTAAAGTACAATTAGTACAGTTTGCTGAATATTACTCAGCTAACGTTGTTGGGACAATAAAACCGGCGTCCTGGGACAGTGCAGCAGGAACAGGTGGGGTGATTGCTATCTACGCCGACCAGGATATTACGTTGAATGCGCCGATATATGCGGATACGAGTGGTAACAGTGGAGGCATTTTTTTTAATCATGCCAGCAGTTGTGGTTTTGCAAATCCGGTAGGGACAGGATGGGCGTATGATGCTGTTTCAGCAACAGAAAATAACGGAGCTTATAAAGGAGAATGCGTTTCCGATATTCCCGGTACAGTAGATGGTGGAAAGGGTGCCCCTGCCAACGGTGGGGGAGGTGGAAATAATCATAATAACAGCGGCGGTGGTGGTGCCAATCTTACTGTAGGCGGTAGCGGTGGAGGAAACAGCAGTGGCGCACCTTTGGGGTGTGCAACCCTTAATAACTGGGGCCGAGCTGGGAAAGCCCTAAGTTCCTGGAACGGGACCAAGATCTTTTTTGGAGGAGGCGCAGGTGCAGGTCATGCTAACAACGGAGCACCGGTAACAAATTTTGGTGGCAACGGTGGAGGTATCGTATTTCTATGGGCCAATGAAATTGTCGGGAATGGTCAAACCATATCCGCGAATGGAGGAAAAGGAGGAAACTCTTTTGGTGATGGAGCTGGCGGCGGGGGTGCCGGGGGGACAATAATCATGAATGTGACAACCTATACGGGTGCTGTCACAATTTCGGCAAACGGCGGCGCGGGTGGTGATTCGTTCAATGATGTTTCGCAAGTACGTTGTTTTGGTGGGGGCGGGGGCGGAAGCGGGGGCGCCATTTATTTTACAGGTGCGACTCCGGGAACAGCAACTATTTCAAGAAACGGCGGAACCGGTGGGCTGGAACCTAACAGGAATGGTTCTTGTTCGGCAGCAGTCCCCGGCGGCGCGGGTACTCTCGGAACATTGGTTCCTTCCTATACTTTTTCCCGGTCAACCGATCCTGCCGGCTATTGTTCCTTCCTGCTCCCGGTTAAACTCGTTGTCTTTAATGCTTCCGTCGTTGATAAAAAAGTAGCGCTGACCTGGGAGATCGATAACCCGGCAGAAATAAAACGTTTCATTATTGAAAGATCTGTCAATGGTCATCAGTGGATGGAATTAAAAACAATTCCCTGTGATGACCAAACAAGACATTATACAACCCTGGATGAGCACCCGGTCCCGGGAAAAACTTTCTATCGCATCAAATTCATTGAAAAGAATAATACCCTTTCGTATTCTACCGTAAGGAAGGTGACAACAGGAAAGGATGATGAGTTTGTCATTTATCCCAACCCTGCTACCAATAAGATCATGATCGCAGGTAATTACCATTGCCCTGCCGAATTGAAATTGCTCGATGTCTCCGGGAAAATAATTTTCAGAAAAACCATTCTCAGCGGTCCGGCTGAGATCAATCTACCTTCTTTGGCTGCCGGGATCTACATTCTCAGCATGAACCAGTCCGTCCAGAAACTCATCATCCGTTGATCAGTCATCCCAGTCACAACCGATCGGTGCGCCGGGAGGAATTTCTTTGTGAATAGTTGGCTTGGCGTTGCCGGGATCGTTCATCCTTTCGAGCGCCAGCCATAAATGCCCCCTGTATGTCTCGTCTGTTGTTATCTTTCCCTGCACCTCGATAAAGCCTTTTAATTCTTTTAATACTTTTTGAATACATCCCTTTACGGCAAAGGAATTATTCTCATTCGTACTGGCAGCAAGCAGGTAAGTGAGCAGCACCTGTTCGGTTTGCAATTGGATCAGCTTCTCCATTCCTGTCAGCCGGGCCGCTTTCCATGTTTTAGCGATAAGCACATTGATCATCTCGGTTACTCCCAAACCGTTGTTCGCCACTTCATACTGGACCATCCGGTTCAGCCTTTCTGTATTGAATAAGAACGATAGTGGAAGATCGGCAGCAGTTTCCGCGGGTGACAATGCATCAAAAGCCAGCCCTGTTCTTTTCCGGAACAACTCTCTTGTAAACTCATAACCCGCAGGCCGGGGTGGTATCAGTTGCACGATACGATCCGGTAATCTTAAAAAAGAAGGGTCCAAACAATCCATCACGGCATCCAGGGCCTTGCGCTGTTCTTCTTTTGATAAAGCTCTTGTTACCGGCTGCCCGTCACCCCGTAATGCATAGGTATAATACATGCCGCCTACCAGTTTTGTTGCTGCTTCCACCTGGTAACGGTGATAGAAATAAACCGGTACCAGTACGTCTTCCAGCATTGCCATCGGCATGCCGGGTCTTATATTCTTTTCTCCGAATTGAGACAGGGCTTTTGCCCGGACCTTTATCACTTCCTTTAATTCTGTCACAGCATCGGTACCGTTGTCCCATAAATGAGCTTGCGGGTGAAGACCGCCGGGCCTTCTTGCATCCTGGTCGGAAATGAATTGTAATCCCATAGAAGCAGCATCGGTCAATATTTTATTTAAAACGGATGCCTGGATCACATCCGGTGGGATGTCCTGGTAGCCAAAAGCGATGGCCACTTTATCCCATTCACCAATTTTATTATCATAGGCATTGCTGATATCTATTTCTCCTGCTGCATTGAGCCTTGCCAGCGGATGCGGGTAATCCATCACGCTGGCCCTGTTGCTGACACTGGCTGCATAGTTGTGCATCAACCCCAATGTATGACCTACTTCATGGGCGGCCAATTGTCTCAGTCTCGCCAAAGCCATCTTCAGCATTTTATCGTCCGCAGGTAACCCGTTTTCATACGGCGATAACAGGCCCGCAGCGATCAGGTAATCCTGCCTTACACGTAACGACCCTAATGTTACATGCCCTTTGATGATCTCACCTGTCCGTGGATCGGTAACAGATGCTCCATAACTCCAGCCTCTCGTGGAGCGATGCACCCAGTTGATCACGTTATAACGGACATCCATCGGGTCCGCATCCTCCGGTAATAATTTTACCTGGAAAGCATTGATATAACCGGCTGCTTCAAAAGCCTGGTTCCACCAACTGGCTCCTTCCAGCAATGCGCTGCGGATGGGTTCCGGCGTTCCGTTGTCGAGATAATAAATAATAGGTTTCACGGGTTCGCTCATCGCGGCCATTGGATCTTTTTTCTCCAGGCGATGGCGCATGATATAGAATTTTTCTATTGGCTCGGATACGGGCGTACTGTAATCGTAAAATGAAATGGGGATAAAACTGCTGCGGGGATCAAAGACCCTTGGCTGGTAATTATTATCGGGTAACTGTACAAAAGATTGATGTATCCTTAACGTGATCGCTTCTGCAGAAGGGGTGACCGTCTGGACATAATTACCTGTGTTGCCATCGCTATTGACAAACGTAACAGTAGCTTCGAATTCGGAATTGAGCGGAAAATTCTTTGTTCGTGGCAAATAAATGGCAGACCGGCTTTTATCCAGGGAATAATTCCCCTGCTGGTTGCTGCGGATACGGTTAGCTGCCTGCATGGCATCTCTCAATAAAAAATCAGTGGCATCAACGAGATAGTGAGTTCCTGTTTCCGCTTCTACACTGAATCCCCAAAGTGTTGACTGGGCGAATGATTGTTCCACTGCTCTTTTCTCGGCCGCGTCATTTGTTACGGCGCGATAATTATAATTCGGTTGAATGAGCAATATCTTTCTTCCTGTTTTGGAAAATTTCACAATGCGTTCGCCGCCGAGCAAGCCCCTGTCCAGTCCAATATCATTGGAGCCTAATCCGGCCGGCAAAGAAGTGATGTAGAGTATTTCTGTATCCAGTTTATCGATTTCCAGCCAGATCTTACCACTGTTCTCATCCCAGTAAAAATTCATCAGTCCCTCGAATTTCTTCAGGTCCTTTGTTTTTTCCTCGATCGAAGGAAGTTTTTGTGCAGCAAGAAAAAGGGGAGATAAAAGCAGGGCAAGCAGCAGCTTTTGCATAAGCAGTAGTTTAGCTACCTAAGTTAAGCAATACAAAAAAGGAACAGGAGCAAATTTTACCGGCGGGATCAGGCGGACTTATTATTCTTCCACCAGCGGAAACCGATATAACCAACGATGGCGAAGGGCGCAAAAGCAAGGTAAAGGATGCCGGAGTTCATCCCCCTGGCGGGTTTCTCTCCCAGTTGCTGGGCAGTTTTAGTACAAATGGAACATTGGGCGGAAGCGGTGCTGAAAGATGCGCCCAGTATAAAAAATATGAACCCCAATATCATCAACCTCTTTATCATTTCCGTATTTTTTGCAAAGTTAAGATGGTTTAGATTAAATTAAAAATCTAACAGTTAATTAGTTTGCCAGATTATGAGAAGAAGGAGAAGAAAAATAACCAAAATAAACAACACAACTTTACTGATTGGAAGTGAGAATCGTCGATGCGCCTGTTGCGCTTCTTCTAAATTTACAGTTTTGTAAAATATTGAGTTTAATGCAATAGCTTTCGTAATATGGATTTTTTTAGTCCCTTTGATTAAAGAATGAGAAAGGTTTTCTATGGTAGGATGGGAAAAATCTTCTCCTTTCAATATTGGGTCGTGCTCCACTTTTTGCTCCCAAGCTGGTTGTTTTTGTCTGGGACGAATAGGGTTACATGGATATTTTATCTCATCGCAAACTGTAATCCGAATGATTTTATTTTTCCCTTCTGAAATATGAAAGGATTTCTCAGGACTTTTTTGATACTTCTCCCAATCACAAGATAATTCTTGATCTTCAAATATTCCATAAGGCACTTCTGTTTGGTCAGAGGGGACAAAATGAGGCTTTACATATTTATACAAAAACTCACCGTTTGGAATAGTGTCCCCCTTCATATGAGCTGTATAAAGTCAGTAATTGGTTGCTGAGGTTTTCTCTGTCCACTTCCTTTTCTGCAAAAAAACCATCTGTCTCAACTTCAAAATGAATAGCATCATTTAAAATTGATATATATGCTCTTATTTCCGGAAACATCTCTATCTCCATTGCGATACCACCTGCTGGAGTGGGACTCATTATAACTTTAGGATACACATAATGCTTGTACCCATCATTTGTGTACCAATTGCCCAAATCATTAATGATATCTTTAGAAAGGTTGATACTTTTCTCGGTCGGTTGCTTGCTAGATCCAGATATCCAATTGTCTCCTAATGTATGCAATCTGCTTAAATATGTATTTCTTGAGTCGATAAAACAATTAAAAGAAGATTTACGTTGGTTTCTATCTTGCTCTAAAATCGCTTCGTTAGTTTGTTCCAAATTAAAAATAGACATTCCGCTATTTTGCTTTTGCTGCCAATCATTAGCAAACCAGTGGTTCCCGACATAGTAAGGTGTATTTCGATTTTGATTCATTATTCCCAGCTTTTTAAAATTTTCTCCGTAAAAATATTTTCAAAAAAGGATACTTGCAATCCATGTGCTACTCTAAACCAATCTTGCATATCTATTTTCTCACTATACCCTTTTAACTTATTATCTACTATAAACATTTGCCCGAACGAGGGGACGGTTGGAGTATTTACTCCAATTATAGAACTTCCATTTATTTCTTCACAAGCCACAGAATATCTATTAAAGCAATTATCCGTAGTGTATTTTCTCCCATTAATCGAAAAAAAGGGGAAAGACATGTTAAGGATATCGCTAATTTTCATTCCCTTACTTTGATACTCGCTAAAATTAACCCTATCAACATAGCTTAAATAATAGTTTTTTATATTACTTTCCAATGATATTCCATTCTTTGTAAAGAGTTCGTTAGTTTTTTTATAAACTTGTAGAAATCTATCAAAACAAGCACTAAATCCGGGGTAGCCTCCAACAGGTTGCATGTCAGCCCTAACCCAGTGATATGTAATTATATTTTGCTGAATTAGGATTTGCCATTTCGCATCAGAGCTATATAAACGATATGTTACAAATCCAGACTTTGAATAATCAACGGATGATTGAATTAATCCATCAACCAAATCATCTTCAGGCCTTGCTGGAAATGTTTGAATATTCGGAAATTCTCTACTTAAATTATGAAGAAGTTCAAAGAGAATTCCATTAGCTAGTAATGAATTTGTTTTTAAGATAACGCCAAATACAACTTCTGAAATTGGAGCTTTCGTATATTTTAAGGCCATCGAATTATGAAATTAACTGCAAAGCTAAATAAGAGAGAACTATATGTCAAATATATAGTATATTTTAAATCTATTTTACCATACCATTTCGTCTTGAATCTTACTAAAATACATTGTTTTACCTAATAAACGATGTTTCACCTTTATCAGTAAATATCTCCTGATTAAACAAAAAGGAGCGGCTGATAAAAGCTTCTAGCTGACCTTTTAACACCAGGGCGGTCAAAAGGTTGTCCGCCCGGTAGATCACCGGGGTCTGGGCCTTTACCAGTTTCTTTGCCCCTTCCAGGCTGATGGCATAAGCATGCGTGCAATCGTGGAAGCCCGCTTTCATCAGTGCAGGACTGAATTTCTTTGGCAGACGGTTCTTTATCATCCTAAGAGATAGCCGGCTTAATCCCAACCCGCTCATGATGGTATACCAGGCTTGTTTCAGCTTACTGCCCGTTGTTGGTTTTTCGTTCTTCAGGTAACCGAGATAAAATAATTCCCAGTCGGCCGGCAGTTCTTTCAGCGCGTCAAATAATAAAGGAAGGTTGTCAGTGTCGGGCACCACATCATCTTCGAAGACCAATACCCTTTTCCAGTTATTGCCGATCATCGCCTGGTAGATAGTACGGTGTGAAAGTGAGCAGGCGATCTCACCCGTATTCAGGGGTGGGAAATATTGCCTGACAGCCAATGAGTTCTTCTTATCATACAAATAATTGCGGCTGATCGCTTCGGCATCAAGCTCATTCTTATCAACCCCATAAAAGAATTCGAAGGAGATACCTGCCAGTCTTTCTTTTACTTTCTCCTGTCTTTCTTTGAAACGCGGCACCGTCAGCACCAGTACCTTATCAAAGTACTGCTGTAGCAATTCATTTATACTGCTGGGGATCGCTGGCATATCAACAAATGTAAAAACAAACATTCATGGAAACACAGATTGCACGGATTAATCCACAAGCAAACACAGTTCGATCTGCATAAACTAATCTGCGCAACTATCTAAAACAATCTGTGTAATCCGTGGTTAAAGACAAACAGCAAATACCGGCGGCATTTGCTGTTCTTGGCGCTAATTAGCGTTCTTGGCGTTAATTAGCGTTAATTAGCGTTCTTAGTGTTATTCGCGTTTATACCGCCGCGCCTTCCATTTTCTTCTGGACCTTCTTGCGCTCATCTTCGTTCAGGATCACTTTCCTCATGCGGATGAAATTCGGTGTCACCTCGATACTCTCGTCCTGCTGGATATACTCCATGCACTCTTCCAGTGTCATCTGTGTCTTGGGAGCGATCCGGGTAGCATCATCACTTCCGCTCGCACGGTGGTTGGTCAGTTTCTTCGGTTCCGTCGCATTGACCACCAGGTCGCCCGGTTTGATATTCTCCGCGATGATCTGGCCGGCATATACTTCTTCTGCAGGGTCTACAAAGAAAGTTCCCCTGTCCTGTAATTTATCGATCGAATAACCGGTTGTCTTTTCGGTGTTCTTGGAAAGCAATACCCCGTTGCTTCTGCCGGGTATCGGGCCTTTCCAGGGCTTGTATTCAGTAAAACGATGGGCCATTACAGCTTCACCGGTAGTTGCCGTCAGCATTTGCGTACGCAACCCGATCAATCCTCTTGAAGGGATCTCGAATTCCAGGTGCTGCATCTCGCCTTTTGTTTCCATGATCAGCATCTCTCCTTTACGGCGGCTGACCAGGTCGATCACTTTGCTGGCAAATTCCTGTGGTACATCCACTACGAGGTTCTCATAGGGTTCACATTTTTTACCATTGATCTCTTTCACGATAACCTGGGGTTGACCCACGGTCAATTCATATCCTTCCCGGCGCATGGTCTCTATCAATATCCCGAGGTGAAGGATACCACGGCCATAGACCATCAGGCTATCCCCTTCTTCACTGTCCTCTACTTTTAATGCAAGGTTCTTCTCTGTCTCTTTCATCAAACGATCACGGAGATGTCTCGAGGTAACAAATTTCCCGTCTCTTCCAAAAAAAGGAGAGTTGTTCACCGAGAACAGCATGTTCATCGTTGGCTCATCCACGCTGATCACCGGTAATGCTTCGGGAACTTCTGAATCGGCGATAGTATCACCGATATTAAAATCTTCTATTCCTACCACGGCACAAAGGTCACCGGCAATTACTTCTGTTACTTTCTTCTTGCCCATTCCTTCAAACACATATAACTCCCGCACTTTTGTCTTTTTGATCGACCCGTCCGCCTGTACCAGTACCACGTTCTGTCCTTCATTCAATACACCGCGGCTTACTTTACCGATGGCAATACGACCCAGGAAAGAAGAATAGTCCAGTGACGTGATCTGCATCTGCACCGGCCCTTCATTTACTTTGGGCGCTGGTACATATTTTACAATACCATCGAGTAAGGGGTTGATATTGTCGATCTGTTCCAAAGAATCATTGAACCAGCCATTTTTCCCGGAACCATAGAAGGTGGGGAAATCCAGTTGTGCTTCGGTCGCGTCGAGGTTAAAGAACAACTCGAAGATCGCATCATGCACTTCATCGGGACGGCAGTTGGGCTTATCAACTTTATTGATAATAACAATAGGCTTCAGGTTCAGTTGCAAGGCTTTTTGCAGTACGAATCTTGTCTGCGGCATCGGGCCTTCAAATGCATCCACCAGCAGGCAAACGCCATCAGCCATTTTCAATACCCTTTCCACTTCACCGCCAAAGTCGGCGTGACCCGGCGTGTCGATCACATTGATCTTAACGTCCTTGTATACCACGGCCGCGTTCTTACTGAAGATGGTGATGCCACGCTCTCTTTCGAGGTCGTTGCTGTCCATGATCAGCTCCCCGGTTTCCTGGTTATCCCGGAAAACCTTGGTAGCATGTAATATCTTATCAACCAGGGTTGTTTTACCATGGTCAACGTGGGCAATGATCGCAATATTTCTTATTTCCATGAGTTCAGCTTACGTTCTTTTTAACGAGCGGCGAAGGTACGATAATTAGCCGGGGGGAGCAAACGAAAACAGGCATTTAATAGCATCTTAATGTCTTTAAACGGGGATTTGCAGTAGTTTTATCAAAACAGCAACATGAAATTTCTTAAATGGCTTGGCATCATCGCTTTAGTGCTGATCGTCGTTTATTTCCTGGGCCCGGGTCCGGCCACCCCCAAATACACAAAAGATCTTCCGGCAGTCCCCTCCGCAGCACTTGCCCTGGAACAATTTATCAGCAATAACGAAGCAAAACACAAGCTAAAACCCGATAATGAAGCAAGGGTCTTATGGTTGAATGATTCCCTGAAACAACAAACGGAGTATGCGGTGGTTTACCTGCATGGTTTTTCTGCCAGCCAGGAAGAAGGTGATCCTGTTCATTATGAATTTGCACAAAAATTCGGCTGCAATTTATTTTTATCAAGGCTGTCTGATCATGGAGTGGATACAACTGAACCTTTATTGAATTTTACTGCCGAGCATGTATGGAACTCGGCCAAGGAAGCTTATGCGATCGGCAGGCAATTAGGTAAAAAAGTGATATTGATGGCTACCTCTACCGGTGGAACGCTGGCTTTGAAATTAGCGGCGGAATATCCCGAGATCGCAGGACTCATTTTACTTTCACCCAATATCGCTATCAATGATTCCAAAGCCTGGTTGCTGAACAATCACTGGGGATTACAGATCGCTAAAATGGTGAAGGGGAAATACAACAGGGCAAAAGATACCACGGCCCTCTATGCCCAATACTGGAACAATAAATACAGGATCGAATCAACCGTGCAACTCGAAGAGCTGCTGGAAACAACCATGAAGGAATCCACCTTCAAAAAAGTGAAGCAGCCCACCCTGCTGCTGTATTACTATAAAGATGAAGAGCACCAGGACGCAGTCGTAAAAGTATCCGCGATGAAAAGGATGTTCAACCAGCTTGCTACGCCTGATAGCCTGAAAAGACAGGTCCCTATCCCCAATGCCGGCGATCATGTGATCGGGTCTTATGTAAAATCAAAGGATATCCAGTCGGTGGAAGAGCAATGTGAGAAATTTGCAATGGAAATACTGCATATGAAGGAAGGAGGATTTGAAAATTGAGCGTTGATGGTTGTTTATTGAATATTTTAAATAAACAATACACAATGTTCAATATTCAATACTCAACAGTAAATAAAAAGGGCTTTGGTGTTAACCAAAACCCCTTTTTATTCTCTTTGGTCTTCCCCGTAGATAATAAAACCTTGCAAGGAAGTTTAAAATTTATTCTCCGGTTTCCCGTTGAATATATTTCCTAAAGAGAACTCTTTTTATACTGAAAATATCATGCCAATTCATTTATTATCCCGTCAAATTATGATGCCCTGTCAATGATCGCTGCCGGGTCCTGGTAGATATATTTTTCCTGCAGCCATACGGTATTCCCTTTTCTCTTACGGGTGAACCAGCAGGCTTTAGCGATCCGGAGCGAAACGATCTTACAATTTGCTTTTACCTCATCATCGATCTGTCCCGAGACATATAAATAATCATCCTTATTCTTTTGGATCAGGCAGACCCGCCTGTTAAGCAACGGCGTTTCTTCTCCTTCCCTGATGATGCAATTCAAATGTATTCCATCGTCCATGGAAGTACTGACCTGCATTGTCTGCAGTTCAGTCCCTTCACCGAAACGCAGTAAGCCATAGCGGATCGCCTGAATCTTTTGCCCGATCAAGTGTAGTTTTTTAGTCATATATCAATGCGGTTGATGAATTTTATTAAAAACGGATCCTTCGTTGTGAGAAAAACCTACATGCCGCAGCATCCATTGGTAGCTTTTTTCCACGAATAACTGTAAGCGGGTCTTGTTCACAGCATGGGGTTCCCGGTACTCGATATTCCTCATTGTCATTTTAACCAGCACGGCGGTGCGGCTATCATTATCATCCCCGGGCTCATGCACATCGCTCTCGATCGTTGCTTTACCACTTACCTCTACAAAAAAGTCGTATCCCTTCCGGAAAAAATGCAGGCGGGCCGGGAAGACCGCTTCACACTCAGTCAGGGATTGGGCAGGAAAATGGGCTAAGAACCATAACTGTCCTTCGTCATCCATTTTTACGAGGCTCACAATGTCATTCGGCAATTTTACCAGGCTGTTGCTCATACTATACATTACCGCGGTGCGGAGCAAAGCAATTTTTTCGCGGATGATCTGTAGATTGGGGTCCGTAGTCATAACTATGATTTCTATCAATATTCCAAATGTGATACCATTCTTTTTAGCCCTGAATTATGTGTATAACGGGGGAAAGCTGTGAAAGAATTTCCTCATTTTTATCCCCTTTTTTCCTGGTAAAATGGTTTTATGGGGGCTTCCCGGGATTTACCATGCTGGCATGATTTTCCTCTTTTTGAAGAATTGGGAATCAATTTTTCTGGAATTAAACCAATGTGGTTATGGAAACAAATGAAAAAAATGTGGAGGTCCTTAATGATCTGATAGAGATCAATAACGACCGTGTACAGGGGTATGAAAAAGCTGCCAAAGAAACCGCTGCAGCGGATGCAGATCTTCGCTCCTTGTTCAACGACATGGCCGGGGAAAGCAGGGCCAACCTGGCCGAACTAAAAAAACATGTTGCAAGGACAGGGGAAGATCCCTCGGAGGGTACCACGAAAAGAGGTAAGATCTACAGGGCCTGGATGGATGTAAAAGCTGCTGTGACCGGCCAGAGCCGCAAGGCAATATTGGCTTCCTGCGAATTTGGTGAGGATGCTGCACAGCGGGCTTATGCTTCAGCGCTGGAAACAGGCGATCTGTCCCTTGAGGTCCGGACGCTGATCAGCGAACAAAAGGCAAAGCTGAGGGCATCGCATGATAAAATAAAAAGAATGCGTGATACCCAATCAGCATAGATCAAACCAGTGATCATGCACGGCTAACGCTGTGCATGATCATAATAAAACCAACTCATCATGATAATCAAACAGGCCGATAATTATATCAAAATATGCATGAACACCTGGCTATTATGCGAAGCCTGTATCCATTCTGAAAAGGAAAAACTTTTTCCAAAGGAGCAACTGGTACGTGTTTGCCAGGACTGTTCAGGGTCCTGTCTTTCAGTTGTCGCGGTATTTATCAGCAACCCCTTGCTGGCACAACAGCAGGTCTTCGATTGCTTTCTCTATTGCAGGGAATGTTACCAGGAATGTATGTCCTGGTCCGAAGAAGATATAGTGTACTGCGGGTCGGTCTGTGATAAATGTGCCGGGATGATGAAAGAATTGCTTCTCTTTCACCTCAACTGATCACATTGATCCCCCTAATGGCCCGAATCTTGTCCTCTTATAGTTATGAAAGAAAACAACATATTGAAATTAGCCAGCCCCTGGGCGGTGACCAAAGAAAAATTAAAAGAGAACAATATTGAGCTCACTGATGAAGACCTTGTTTACCAGCCCGGGAGAGAAGAAGAATTACTTTCACA
>Ga0190274_10001456_pt1 | contig 13908 bp, 14 predicted proteins | sample Popmic531T_FD_133002 | JGI IMG/M metagenome (GOLD analysis project Ga0190274, IMG submission 133002) | Populus adjacent soil microbial communities from riparian zone of Yellowstone River, Montana, USA - 531 T | ecosystem: Environmental > Terrestrial > Soil > Riparian zone | place: USA: Montana...
AATCCGCGCCGGCGGCGCGAACCTCACAACGATCGCGAAGACGACGATAGATACGGGCACGGGACAATCCGATCACCGCTTCGCCACGGCGCCCATAACGTTTGAAACGATCTCTCCGGCGCGTGAGTTTGGAGTCCGAGCCCGGGGCAGCCGCACCACCAGATCGGCATGTGTGCCGTTGAGGGCATCGCGTGAGGTTCGGCCGATGTCCACGGTTCGTAATGTCGGTTTGAAGTGGCGCCGCGTCATATAGGCCGTTGGCGTAGCCGGCGGATCGTGAAAACAACGCCTCGACCGGACAGCTGCCTTGAAACCTATGAAACCACACGCCGCATGGTTCGAGCTCTCATCGGTCGCCGGAGGACTGATGGTCGTGATGCTCGTGGCGATGTGGGCTCAGCGCCCTGACGCGAGCTGCACGCTGTCACTGGAAGCGTCACGGGTTCTCATCCTGAGCCGGGAGACGGACCGTGAGCACCTGGCAACAGACCTCGCATCGGGCGCTCGTATCGCGCGACGTTACATGCTCGCGACCGAGGACCCTGCCGAACAGCGCACTCGGTCCGTCAACTGCGAGGCGATCCTCGTTCAGGAAATCGCGACAAGACACGGCCTTTCGCCTGAACAGGTGCGAGCCAGCCTGCCAGACGCTCAATAACGCTCCTGACCATCGCGCTCGTCTATAGGGAGCGGGTCTTGGGGCGGTCGGCCGCCGACTGCTTCGCGGTCCGGCCGACACGGCCGCTCTTGGCGGCGATGGCATAGCGCTCCAGTTCGCGTGCGCCGCTTGCCACTGCATCGGCGACGTCGTCGCGAACGCCCTGACCCTTCCTGGTGAGGTCGTCGACCGCCTCGCCGACACGGGCGCTGGCTTGTTGATACTGCTCAGTCGCCTGCTGGCCCAAGTTCCTCGCCGAATCAGATACTCGCTCACGAAGCTCAGAGGCCAGTCTAGGAGTGAGCCATATCGCCAGGCCGGCGCCCGCAGCCATCCCGGTAAAAAGTCCGATCACGAAGGCGTGGTCCAGGCGTGTCCGCGTGCTTGCGTTCATGTACTAGTGCTCCCGGCTGTACCTTACACGGGCGGCGAGCGAGGAGGGTGTTCACAAAGGCACAGATCTCAGCGGGCTTTTCCGGCATGCTGCGAGATGCAGGAGGCCGAACATGAGTGGGAAGAACATCCGGAAGGCCGAGCTGGGGCAAGTACTACGCGAGCACCGGCGCAGGATGCAGAACGAAGTTCAGAGTCGCATTCGCGACGGGCGCACCGATCGGTCCGTTGACGTGCGCGACGACCTCGAACATTCGGACGCAGACATCCAGGGAGATATCGCGTTGTCCCTGCTGCAGATGAGGACGGAGTCGCTGGCGCGCATCGACGAAGCGCTCGTTCGGCTCGAGGAAGGCAAGTACGGGTCTTGTTTCGAGTGCGAGAAGGAGATCTCTGAACGACGGCTGCGAGCCCTGCCGTTCGCGGTGCGTTGCCAGGCATGCGAAGAGATACGCGAGCAGGAGCAAGGCCGGGCGCGACGCGTTGCCGGTCGATCTGCGGGTCTGTCGCTCTTCTCTGGTGCGGGCGGTTCCTGATCGATCAAGCGCGCTTGCGTACGCCGGCGATCAGCAGCGCCACGCCGCCGGCGACCGCCGCAATCCCCACCACAGGCGGAAGCCTCAAGGTCTTCTCTCGTTCCGCCGTTGCGTGGATGGGGCCAAGGTCGATGACGGTCTCTTTGCTGGTGTAGGTGATGCCCTGATAGGCCAGCGCTGCCAAGCCGAACACGATCAGCACGACACCAAGGATCGCGATGGGTTTCATGAGAATCCTCAGTCGTGCAGAACGACGCTCAGCAGGGAACTGTTGATTTTCAGCGGGTTCTCACCGTTGTACTCGATGAAGCCCAGCCTCTTGAATTTGTTGAGAAAGAAGTTCACGCGCGATCGCGTCGTGCCGACCATTTCCGCGAGGGTGGCTTGCGAGACCTTCGGCACCACGCGCGATGGCTTGTCCTGCTTCCCGTAGCGCGCCAGCAGCAGCAGTGTGCGGGCCAACCGCTTCTCGCTCGAGTTGAACAGCTGATCGATCAGGTCTTCTTCGATCCGGATGTTGCGCGACAGCATGTGAGCGATGAACCGATCGGACATTTCATGCTGTTTGTGCAGCAGCTTCACCATCTTTTCCTTGCCGACGAGCAGGATCACACTCGGGGTGAGAGCGGTCGCGCTGCCCATCCGCACTGGCTGACCGGCCAGACACCCCTCGCCGAAGAAGTCGCCCGGGCCGAGCATGGCGACAACGGCTTCTCTCCCGGTCTTCGATAGCACCGACAGTTTGACGCCGCCCGCTTGAATGTACAGGACATCTTCGCAGGGGTCGCCCTGGGTGAAGATGCTCGCTCCCCGCGCATACTCGACGATCGTCTTCTCGATTCCGGACGAATCGAGAAACGTCTGAGCATTGAAGGGCGGCAGCGCTCGCGCGGATCCGCCGGCGGGTTTCCTGGTCTTCATCGAGTGAGCATGGCATGCCGTCGGCCTGCGGGCTGTACACAATTGAACAGGCGCTGTTCACAGCCTGTTCTACTAGTCACCCTTTTCCGTCGGCAGTCACCTTTCGTGTCGGTTCGGGTGAAAACACGGCCGGATTCGATATGGACAGGTAGCCGATGTCGCTTTAAGAGCTCGGCCCGACTCGTCCTGGTACCCAGGACCAGGCAGAACGGGCCGACTGACAGTGGACCCCTACGTTTCGCGATCGACCAGCATTCACGCTGCAGGGGACGGGTGCGCGGTCCGCCCCGGCGCGACTTAATCCACCCGAGCCCGCTGGCGCAGCCGCAGCCATCCCACTCCTGTGAGTCCCAGAACCAGGAACAGAACGAAGGCTTGAGGCAGGGTCGGAACGGCCGTGACGATGTTGATCGTGTACGTGATGGCGCCTGGACAGCCCGCCCCGTTCGTCGCTTGTACGACGAAGGTAGAGGAGCCTACCGTGGTAGGTGTCCCCGACAGCACGCCGCCCGCCGTGAGCGTAAGGCCGGCCGGCAGCGCGCCGCTCACCACCGAGAACGTGAAGGGCCCGGCGCCGCCGGTCGCGGTCAGCGTCTGAGAGTAAGGCACGCCAAACGTCGCGTTGGGCATCGTCGCTGGTGAGATGACAACCACCGGGCACCCTAAGGCGCCAATGACGATGGTGTACGTGATCTGGGCGAAACACCCGTTCGCGTCGGTCGCCCGTATCGTGATCGTGGAGGTGCCGACTGTCGTGGGCGTTCCCGACAGGAGGCCGCCGGCCGTCAGCGTGAGCCCGGCCGGCAGGGTGCCGCTGACCACCGAGAAGGTGTAGGGCCCGGGGCCGCCGCTCGCGGTCAGCGCCTGCGAGTAGGCCGCGCCAACCGCACCGTTGGGCACCGTCGGCGGAGCGATCGTGGTGGTGGGACACGCGGGCGCCGCGGCACAGCCTCCGATTGTGTTGCCGCCGTTCATTGTCACGACGCCCGCCGATGTCGTCAATGCTCTGCCGTTCAGCGTCGCACCGGTCCCCAACGTGATGCCAGCCTGCGCAACAACCGTTCCCACGAAGTTGACGCCGAGGAGCGTCGCGGCGCTGGTGACCTGCCAGAACACGTTGCACGGGGAGGCGCCGTTCTGCAGCAGGACGTTCGAGCCAGTATTGGCGGTGATTGCACTCCCAACCTGGAAAATGTAGATACCCGGGCCATTGAGGATCAGGCTTGTGTTGTTCGCAATATTCGCGGTACTTGAAAATGAATAGACACCTGGAGTGACCGTGGTTCCACCGAGCTCCGCACCTAGAGGCCCAGCACCCCCCCGGGTCGACAGGTCTACATACAGCGCGGTCGCCGACGTTTGCGCGGCATTGGCGGGGCCGTCAGTCTGGTGTGTCGAATAGGGCGACACGACCGTGAACGAGCCGGTGATCGACACGCCAGGTGACACGCCCACGTCGCCCGTAATCACCGTCCCGGCGCCGGCGGCGGTGACCGAGCCGCCACCCAATACCGCAAAGCTTTGCGCCGCACCCAGCGACGGTGGGGTCTGCGCCGATGCCGAGGACACCCCGCAAAAAAGGGAGATGACCCCCAGGCAAGCCACCAGCCGGACACGGTTCCTACCCATTTAGCCTCCAGATCGACATTGCCGCGAACTGCATCCGGCCAAAAATACACAAACGCTGCTGAAGAGTCAGAGCTTCTGCGTGCCCAATTGAGGGATGTCGCCCCCGGTTTGCAGGATTGAACAATACGCCGTCGTGGTTCGGGGAACTGTTCAATTTTGAACAGTTCTGTGGCACTCGTCGCCCTTAGAGTTTCGGAGGATGAGCTCGCACGCCCCCCCCGCCCTCTACTCCGTCGACCTCGGCGGGTGCACAGATTTGCTCTACCGTGCGCCAACAGAAGTCATGGCCATTTTTGCCGCGGCGCTGCGGCGGGCGGGTGCGACCGTCGTGCAAGAGCTCTCCCACTCGTTTCCGGAGACCGGCCTGACTTGCGTCCTGATCCTGAGCGAGTCCCACGCCGTCCTCCACACGTGGCCGGAAACAGGGACGGTGAACATCGACATCTTTTCGTGCTCGACGAGGCTCAAGAGCCTCGAAGCGATTGATGATCTGCGCAGGTCCTTCGGCGCCCAGCATGTCACCCTTCAGGAGATTCCCCGTGCCGACGGACACCGCCCGCGAGCGGACGGAAGCCGTTAGGTTCGCGCTGCGGGCCGTCGCGTGGAGCCTTGGCTTGTTCGGCCTGCTCCGGCTGAACTGGATCGAGGTGCAGGCTGTGCTGCCCGTCACCCGAGCGCAGGCAGCTGTCGCGGTGGGACTGTTCGGCACACCGGCGTTGCCTGTCGAGGTGACGCTTGCGTGCAGCGGAGCCGACGCGTTGGCCCTGTGCTTCGGGGCTATCTTTGCCTATCCGGTGCAGTGGCGACGGCGCGTGGCTGGCGCTGCCTGCGGCGCCGCACTGATTCTCGGTTTGAATACCTTCCGGTTGGGGACCCTCGGACGCGTGGCTGCGTCGCCGGGGTGGTTCAACGCGCTTCACGTGTACGTCTGGCCCGCCGTGCTCACGCTCGCGATCGCCGGATATGTGTTTGCGTGGATGCGCTTCGCCGACCGCCGACAGGCACAGGCTGAAACAGCAGGCGCGGCCGGCTCGCTTTCCACCGGCCTCCCGCCTTCGCCGTTGTCTGTCGCACGGCTGGCCCCGCAACCGACGCGCAGATTCGTCTATCTGACTGCGGCCTTCCTCCTTGTATTCCTGGCCGCCTCGCCGCTCTATCTCGAGAGTGCCGCCGTGCTGACGCTGGCCGGCTTCATGGCCCGCGCGGCCGCGGCGACGCTCGGCATCGCCGGCGTTAGCGCGCACGCCGTGGACAACGTGCTCTGGACTCCGCGGGGCGGCTTCCTCGTCACGCAGGAATGCATTTCGACGCCGCTGATCCCGGTGTACCTGGCTGCCGTTTGCGCCTATGCGACGACATGGCGGCGGCTGATCTTGGGGGTCCTCGCTGCGCTACCCCTCGTCGTCGCCCTGGGCATCGTGCGGCTCCTCATAGTGGCGCTCCCCGGTACCTTGGTGGCCTCGCCGTTGTTCATGGTCCATGCCTTCTATCAATTGCTCCTCGGCGCGGTCGTGGTGTTCCTGGCCGCGCGGTGGCGCCACGGTTGGAGCGCGGCGCCGCGGCATGCCCTGGCGGGCGTCATCGTGGGCGTCGGGTTCGTCTATGTCCTCGGGTCGTTTTACACCAGCATCGTCACGTATCCGGCCGGCGCGCCGGCCGACGATCCCCAGGGAGCCCTCGCGTTCCTTCCCGCGTTCCAGATCGGCCTGTACCTGGCGCTTTGGATCGCGGCATTCGTTGCGGCCGGGTGGAGGCGCTTCCTCGCCGGCCTCGTGGTCCTCGAGCTCACGCAGACGGCGGGCCTGTTCGCGCTGCACGCCCTCGCCAGCCACCCGGGACTGACGGCGCACGTGCGCGACGTCCGCGGCTGGGCGATTGCCGGGCCCCTGCTGATCGCGGCCGCGGTGGTCAACGTTGCCCGGCCGCGTCGCTGAGGTCGCCGCGGTCCTGGCCCTGGCCGTCATCGTCACGGTGACGATCGCCGCACCCGTCCTTCGCGCCCCGTCCGAGCGCCTGTTCGGCCGGGAGATCGTGGGGCGTCACCACGACCCCTTCACGATAATGGCGCAATTTGGTCGCCCGGTCACAGTCGGCATGTATTCACAGCCGATCACCGACATCGCCGGCGCACTCCTCGCGCGACTGTCAGGCCCCGTGGCCGCATACAACTGGCTGGTCCTTCTCAGCTTTCCACTGTCTGCGGCTGCCGCGTATCTCCTTGCGCGCCACTTGGCACTTTCGCCGGCGGCCGCGGCGCTCGCGGGGATCGCCTACGCGTTCTCACCGTTCCATGTGGCGCATGCCGCCTACCATCTGCACGTCGCGCAGACACAGTGGTTGCCGTTGTACTTGCTCGCGCTGTGGCGTTGTCTCGACCGCGCTTCGCCGGCAGCCGTCGTCTTTCTTGGCGCCGCCGCGCTCGCCGTGACGCTCTCGAACTTCTACGCCGGCTTGATCGCGGCCGTCATCACGCCGGTTGCCGTCGCGGCGTACTGGGCCGCCATGTGCCGGACGAGCTCACGATCGATGCGCGGACTTGGCATCACCGTCGGAAGTCTCGCGCTCATGGCCGCCTGCGGGATGGCGTACGCGTCATACACCGCCCACGCGGTTGTCGAAAACGGCGCCGCCTTCGCGTTCCCTCGTGTCGATCTTTTCCGCTACAGCGCGAAATGGTGGAGTTATCTGGTTCCGCCGGTCGAGCATCCGCTGCTCGGCATGGCGGCCCATCGCGTGTGGGATGCGGTGGGCGTTCGCGAAGGGCTGCTGGAGCAGCAGGTGAGCCTCGGCTGGGGAATCATCGCGCTCGGGCTGATCGCCGTCATTCGGTGGGCCGTCCCGGCTGCGGCTTCTGCGAGGCGCGTCGGCGTACGTTCAGCGGTGGAAAGCGAACGAGGGCAGCCAGTGCGCGACGCACAACGGGCGCCGCTGGCGTGTGTTCCGGTCCTCGCCCTGATCGCCGTGGCCGGGCTCGTGTGCTCGCTGTCCCCGGAGCGGACGATCCGTGGGTTCACCTTCGTCCGGCCTTCGGCACTATTGTTCGATATTGTGCCGATGTTCCGGTCGTACGCGCGGTTCGGAGTCGTCGTTCAGCTCATGGCGGTGCTGCTGGCAGGTATCGGGGTTGATCAACTCCGCCGGGCCGGGACCAGGCGCGCGCAGATCGTGTGCCTCGCCCTTGTGGCACTCACCGCCGGCGAGTACGCTGTCCTTCCTTCAGCCCTGTGGCGCGATGTGCTGCCCACGATGGCGCACCGCTGGCTGACGCGGCAACTCGGTCAGGAGAGGACGCTCGACTGTATGCCGCTCAATGAGGAATCCGAGTCAGTTCAGTGGTTGACTGGCCATCGCGTGACTTTCCTGAAGGGCTCGGCGGGCGACTGCACGGAGCCGAACTTCTCACAGAAGCTCGCGGCTATTGGTTATACGCAACTGCTCGTGCGGCGTCGCACACCCGTCGACTATTGGTTTGCCGAGCGCTCTGTCCCCGACGGATTGCGAATCGCCGCGGATTTCGACGATGGGCGGGTGTTCGCGGTCACGGCGAGAACGCCTGTCATCTACACGGCGACGATGACGGGGTTCTTTCCGCGCGAGCACGATGCGGAGTGGACGTGGCGATGGATGGGGAGAGAGGCGGCCTGGACCGTCGTGAACACAAGCACCCGGCCGGCCGTCACAACCCTTGGAATTGAGCTGTCGGCGTTCGACCGGCCGCGCCGCATGCAGTTGTCGATCGACGGGCGTCAGGTGCAGACCTTCGTCGTCGAACCATCGCGCCGTGTCTACCAGGTCGGTCCGCTGACCATGATTCCCGGCGGTCACGAGCTGTTGTTCCATCCGGCAGAAGAGCCGACAGCGGCCGCGCAAGTGATCCACAACGGTGACCGGCGTCGGCTGTCGTTTGCCGTCGGCACGTGGAACTGGACCGTCCAAAGCGGGCCACCATGACGCGGCGGTCCGCCTACCGTGATTTCTGGGCCCGGGTCGGCGAGCGCTTCCCCGATCTGGGAGGGGCGGTGTCGACCCGCTATTACGCGGACAACGAGCAGCGTCTCTTCAGAGAGCACTTGCCGCCACTTGCCGGCTTGCGCATCCTCAAGACCGATCTCTGGGACGAGGCCAAGAACACGCGCATCCTCTCATGGGCCGGCCATCAGGGCGCCCGCGCGTACGGCATCGACATCTCAGAGCCGACGGTGCTTCAGGCACGGGCCGCGTTCACGCGCGAGTCGGGCCCGCTGCGCGCGGCAACCGCCGACGTCCGCGCATTGCCCTTCCGCGACGCAAGCTTCGACGCGATCTACTCGATGGGAACGATCGAGCACTTCGACGAAACCGAGCAGGCCGTCCGGGAAATGGCGCGGGTGCTGAAGCCGGGCGGCTGGGCCATCATCGGCGTACCAAACCGGCACGATCCGTTTCTCCGGCCGGTCCTCGCTACCGTGCTCCAAGCGGCGGGACTCTACTCATACGGCTACGAAAAGTCCTACTCGCGGCGTGTGCTCAGAGAGATGCTCGAACGCTCGGGGTTCAACGTGGCGGCGGAGACAGGAATCCTGTTCATGCCCGGCGGGCTGCGCATGCTCGACCTCGCGTGCCACTCATGGTGCCGGCCGTTGGCTGCGCTGACCGGCGCCCTCGTGCGCCCGTTCGTGTTCCTGGATCGCCACGTTCCGGCGGTGCGCAGGCACGGGTATCTGTTGGCGACCGTCGTCACCAAGCCGGAAGGCGGTGAATCAACGCTTGGCCTCGGCGTCCAGGACGTCGGCGAGCAGCTTCGCCGCTTCGCCCGCGCGTGAGTTCGCGTTCTGATCGAGCTTGCCGGCCATACGCTGCGCGTCGTCTATGGCCGTCTGGGCTGTTTGCACCTGCTTGACCAGGTCGTCTCGGCCGAGGCGTTTGAGCCGCTCGTCCGCGCGGCCGAGCAGGCCCCGGGCGTCTTCCAGATGTCTGCTCGCCTCGCCGAAGTTGACGCTGTAGATCGCCACGCGAGCGTCGAGGATCGCCGCGCGCGCGCCGACCAGCTCGCCCCGCAGCTCGGAGGTCTGGAGGGCGCGGGCGAAATCCGATCGGCCCCATCCACCCCACACCCATCCGGCAAGAAGAGCCACGACCAACCCGACCGTCATGCCGAGAACCAGCTTCGCCTTCGTCATCATCGACCCCGCGTCAGGTAGCGATGGCTCAGGGAACGGCTGTTCCGCGACCATGACGCCTGCTAACGGTCTTCCTTGCTTTCCCGCCCCTATAGCCTAACGCTCCACCCATTCTACAAACCTTGGCGGCACCTCGTCGGTGACGATCAACACGCGCAACACGCGATCGTTTGAATACATCCCACGGACAGGCGCGCGCGCGGCATCGAGCGTGGCGTACCGTTCCCATACAGCCGGCAGGCTCGCCGCGGTTCCCTGACGCATGATCGCGCGGAGTCTGAAGAACGTGCGCGCGTCGGCAGCCTGGCCGTCGGCCTGTTCGACGACCGGCTCGCGCTCTGGCGCCGTCGCCGTCATGGTTGGAGGCACGGGTTCCCCTTGAAATGCAAGTACTTGTACTGTCTACCTTCGAACAATGCTTCGGCCCACTATACGCACACGAGAGAGCCGGGAGGTGTACCAAAAGGAACAGCGCGGATCGGCAACGAGCAGATCAGCGTCGCGTGGGCCGCGGGGAATGGCGCCCGCAGGGGCGCAGGGATCCTGCCGCTGTCAGCGGCTGCTATCTTTGACATATCTTGCACGGACAGGAGAGGCGTCGCGCGGTGTGCAATGCGGTACAGCAGAGCTCAGGCTCAGCCGGTTATCCTGTGCGGCATGAAGTGTTGTGCGTATTGCCGGCATGAGGGCACGACGAGGATCGTCTCGACGACTCAACGGGTCTGCCTCGAGCACGCCCTGGAGTTCTGGACCGGACTCCTCGCCTTCGCCATGGAATGCACAGAACGCTGCGTGAAGCACCAAGGGTTGTGCAGCTGCCGGTCGTGCGAAGAATCGAGCGCGTCCACTCAACGGGCCATCGCCATAGCGGCCGCTGGTCCGCCGCCACCAGATCACCAGAGTTTTTCGATTCGTCTCGCCTCATAGCGTCGTTTTCAGCCGCACGCCGTGACGACCCGCGGCAAAACCCTCGGATTACGCTCTCGCCATCTCGGGTGCAAATTTGTCGTCGAGACTTGAGTTCCGCGCTTCGACGCCAATAATCCGACCCAGCTCCACCAGCACGGGGCTTGCAGCCTTTATCCCGGGTGAACCCCGGTACGCCTCGCCGCTTGGCGTCCGTCGTCTATGCAGCGGCCCTCTTCAGCGCCTGCAGCCACTCGCCATCGGCGCCCTCCGACACCTCCATCAGCAGCGGTCTGCTCGGCTACGCGGTCAACGCGATTGACGCGGCTCCCGCGCCGGGGTTGCTCGTTCAGGTGGGCAACTCGCGACCGGTGACCACCGACACGCGCGGGTATTTCCAGGCCGATATCACCGCGCCGGGCGCCTATGAAACGACCATCAGCGATGGCGCCAGTACGATTGTCGATCGCCGCACCACCGTGAACCTCCCCGCGGCAGAACGTACCCGGTTCTCGCTCATTCCCGCCTCCTTCGATCTTCAAGCGTTCGACGAGATGTTTCGCGCGACGAACGCTCGTCTGCAACGCTGGACCACGCGGCCGGCGCTGGTCGTCCTGGCCTCCGTGATGTCGTTGAAAGGGGGTTCCGGAGGCTTGTTCAGTGCCACCAGCGAGCAGATGTCCGATGAAGAAGCCTCGAAGATGATCGCCCACCTGACGGAGGGTCTCGCGCTACTGACCGGCGGCACGTACACCACATTCGCCCGCGTTGAAGTGGAGCGTCCCGCCGACGGGGACCGTGTCCACGTGTGGAGGCCCGAGACCATCGTGGTCGGTCGCTACACTGGAGTCGTGTCCACGGCGGGCACAATCGGCTTCGGCCAGTGGGCGGAACAAGCGGACGGATCGATTACGGGCGGTGCCACATTTCTCGATCAGGAGTTCGATCGTGTGGACAGCCGCCGGCGGCTGCTGCGGATCCATGAGCTCGGTCACGCGCTGGGATACCTCCACGTGACACGACGTCCCTCGATCATGAATCCGGCGATTGGTCCAGAACCGACCGAGTTCGATCGGGCCGGGGCGATCGTGGCCTTCCAGCGGTTGCCGGGAAACCGTGCGCCTGATACAGATCCCTCGCCGGCGGCGGCATTCTCTTCGGGACCCAAAAGCGGCGCACGCTGGGCAGCGCCTGTATTCTGATCGCTGCACGGCGGAGCCAGACGGGTCAGAATGGTGCCATGCGAGCATGGCTGATGGACTCCTACGAGGGAATCGACAAGCTGCGCCTGGGTGAGGTCGCCGACCCTCATCCGAACCAAGGCGAGGTGCTTGTTGCGGTGCGCTTTGCGGCCTTGAACCCGGCGGACGCTTTCCTTGCTCACGCGCAGTACCCCGCCAAGCCCTCGTTGCCGCACATCCTGGGACGAGACGGATGTGGTGTTGTGCGGGAAATCCACCCGAGTGTGAAAAACGTGCGCGTCGGCGATTCCGTTGGCATTCTGCCCTGCCATGTCGGCGCCGACGCATGGGGAACGCTGGCCGAGCAGGTGCTGGTCCCCGAGGGCAGCCTCGTTCCCATTCCCCCGGGATGGACGGCTGAACAGATGGCAGGCGCGCCGTTGGTTTTTCTTACCGCCTGGCAGGCTCTCACCCAGTGGAACGATCCGCCCGCTCCCCCACCCGAGCGCTCCGTCGTGCTTGTCACGGGCGCGTCGGGCGGCGTGGGAGTGGCGTCCGTGTTGCTGAGCCAGTCGATGGGTCTCACGGTCGTTGCGTTGTCACGAAGCGCCGAAAAGTCTGCGAGGCTGAAGGCATTGGGAGCCGACGTCGTCCTCGACCCGAACGACCCACTCCTGCGCAAGAACGTCCACGCGGCAATCGCCCCGAAGAAGGTCGACCTCGTCATCGACAGCATCGGAGGGCCGCTGTTCGACCAGCTCGTTTCGGTCCTCGGCTATCAGGGTCGAATCAGCGTGGTCGGAAGGAGCGCCGGCCCCGTCCCGAACTTCAACACCGCGTCGCTGTTGTTTCGCAGGAGCCGAATCGGTGGAGTCGCTGTTTCGGACTACACGCCGGAAGCCGCACGAGGTGCGTGGAACGAGATCGTCAACAGGCTGGCGGCGATTGGAACACGCCCGGTCGTGGACAGCATCTTCTCCTTCGACGAGGTGAAGCCGGCATTCGCGCGACTGCAGCAGGGACCCATGGGCAAAGTCATCGTGAGGGTCGGGCTAGAACGTAGAACGTAGAACCTAGGATGTAGGAGACGGGGCCCATGAAGCTGCTCGCCGCGTACTTGAAGGATTACTGGCGCCTGGTCGCGCTCGCCCTCGTCCTCGCGGCGATCAACCAGGTTTTCTCGCTCCTCGATCCGTTGATCTTTCGCCACGTCATCGACGAGTACGCCACGAAGTTCAAGGAGTACACGACCGCCGAGTTCTTCCGGGGCGTCAGTGTGCTGCTCGCGGCGGCAGTGGGAGTGGCGTTCGTCTCGCGCGTGGCGAAGAACTTCCAGGACTACTTCATCAACGTCATCACACAGCGCCTCGGCGCCCGGATCTACTCCGACGGTATCCGGCACTCACTGGAGCTGCCGTACTCGGTCTTCGAGGATCAGCGCAGCGGCGAAACCCTCGGCAAGCTGCAGAAGGTGCGGACCGACGTCGAAAAACTGATCTCCGTCTCGATCAACGTGTTGTTCACCTCGCTCGTCGGCATCATCTTCGTCGTCATCTACGCGTTCAGCGTGCACTGGATCATCGCGCCGGCCTACTTCCTGACCGTGCCGCTCCTCGGCGTCCTCAGCTCGGTGTTGAGCCGCAAGATCAAGACGATTCAGAAGGTGATCGTGGCGGAGACGACAGCGCTGGCGGGATCGACCACGGAATCGCTCCGCAACATCGAGCTGGTCAAGAGCCTCGGCCTCGCGCAGCAGGAGATTGCGCGCCTCAACACGACGACCGACAGGATCCTTCAGCTCGAGCTCAAGAAGGTGCGGTATATCCGCAGCCTCAGCTTTGTCCAGGGCACCACCGTCAACTTCCTGCGGACCAGCATCATGTTTCTGATGCTGTACCTCATCTACACACAGGCCATCACCGTTGGGCAGTTCTTCTCGCTGTTCATCTACTCGTTCTTCATCTTCGGACCGCTTCAAGAACTGGGGAACATCATCAACGTCTACCGCGAGACGGAGGTGTCGCTCAAGAACTTTCAGGACATCCTGGCCATCCCCAAGGAGCCGCGCCCGGCCAACCCGGTGCCGGTACCCGAGTTGAACTGGCTCGCGTTCGACCGCATCAGCTTCAGGCATCAGTCCGCCTCCTCTCCCGCGCTGACCGACATCTCGTTCAAGGTGGGCCGCGGCGACACGATCGCGTTCGTGGGACCGTCCGGCGCCGGAAAGACGACGCTGGTGAAGCTGTTGGTGGGCCTCTATCCTCCGCAGTCGGGGGACATTTTCTATAACGGTCATCCGGCCGCCACCGTCGATCTGAACCAGCTTCGGGAGCGCATCGGCTTCGTCACGCAGGACACGCAGCTCTTTTCGGGCACGATCCGCGAGAATCTGCTGTTCGTGAACCCCTCAGCGACCGACGAGGAGTGCATGGACGTGCTGCGCCAGGCCGCGTGCGACAACCTCCTCGCGCGGGCGGACCGCGGCCTCGACACCGTCATCGGGGAGGGCGGCGTGAAGGTCTCGG
>Ga0190274_10001457_pt1 | contig 13904 bp, 12 predicted proteins | sample Popmic531T_FD_133002 | JGI IMG/M metagenome (GOLD analysis project Ga0190274, IMG submission 133002) | Populus adjacent soil microbial communities from riparian zone of Yellowstone River, Montana, USA - 531 T | ecosystem: Environmental > Terrestrial > Soil > Riparian zone | place: USA: Montana...
CGTCCGCTCCTTTCAGGACGCACTCAGGCGTCTGGTGAGCGCCCCGACCGAGCTGCTGGTCGGGCCAGAGCCGCCGCCGCTGCCGGCGGGAGCGGGGCGCTTTGGTTGGCTGGGCCGCCATCGGGCGCCCATCCTGTGGCTGGCCGCGGTCGGGACGTTCCTGCTGAGCACCCAGCTGCTCGTCGAGAGCGGCCGGCTGTGGGAGATCTTCGTGCCGCCGGTGGCGGCGCTGATCGCACTGCCGCTGGGCCTGGCCGCCGCAACGCCGCTGCGAGCCTGGCGGCTGCAGGTAGTGGTAGCCGCGGCGACACCGCTGCTTGTGCCGCCGGAGGGATGGGTGGGCCCCCCGTGGCTCCCGACCCTGGTCTTCGTCGCCATGTACGTGACCTACACCGTGGCGGTGCGGCTGGACCTCCACCTGCTGGTCGGGGTCTGGCTGGTCACCGACGCCACCATCGTCTTCGGGTATCTCGCCACCGGGACCGGCGTGGACGCCCTCAACCAGGCCTACGTCGGGATCCTGTTGGCGACCGTGCTGATCGCCTTGGGCTACCTCGCCGGGACGCGGCGGCGGCTGACGTTCGAGCTGGTCGAGGGCAGGCGGCGGGAGCAGGAGGAGCAGGCGCGCAGCACCCTGCTGGAGGAACGGGCGCGGATCGCCCGGGAGCTCCACGACGTGGTCGCCCACCACATGTCGGTGATCGCCGTGCGCGCCGAGACCGCGCCGTTCCGGATCCCCGGGCTGCCGGAGGCCGTCAAGGACGACATGGCTGAGACCAGCGCCATCGCCCGCGAGGCGCTGACCGAGATGCGGCGGCTGCTGGGAGTGCTCCGTGGCGCCGACGCCGACCCCGAACGCGTGCCCCAGCCCGGCATGGACCGGCTGGAGGGGTTGGTCGCCGCCGTGCAGGGCGCCGGGCTGACCGTGGACGTGCGCGTCGAGGGCAACCAGCGGCCATTGCCGCCGGCGGTGGAGCTGTCGGCCTACCGGATCATGCAGGAGGCGCTCAGCAACGCGCTGCGGCACGCGCCGGGAGCCCCCGCCGCGGTCGAGGTCCGCTACGAGCCCGAGCGCCTGCGGCTCCGCGTCCGCAACGACCGGCCGCCGGTTCCCGGTCCCCACCCGGTGGCGGGCGCGGCCGGGCACGGCATCGTCGGCATGCGGGAGCGGGTCACCATGCTCGGCGGCACACTGTCGGCCGGGCCGACCAGCGACGGCGGCTACCTGGTCGAGGCGGTCCTGCCCCTGGCGGCGACCCCTGCGGAGACGTCGTGACCACCTGCCGCCGGGGTTCGGGAAACCCGGAGGGAACTCTCCGATGATCAGGATCATGCTCGCCGACGACCAGGCGATGGTGCGCCAGGGGTTCGGCGCGCTGCTCAACGCCCAGCAGGGCATGGCGGTGGTGGGCGAGGTCACCAACGGCGAGGACGCGGTGCGGATCTGCCGCGAACTGCGGCCCGACGTGGTCCTGATGGACGTGCGCATGCCGGTGATGGACGGGCTGGAGGCCACCCGGCGACTGATGAACCCGCCCGTCGGTGTCGACTACCGGCCGCGGGTGCTGATGCTGACGACCTTCGACCTCGACGACTACGTGTATGAGGCGCTCCGCGCCGGCGCCAGCGGGTTCCTGCTCAAGGACGCCACCGCCGACGACCTGGTCGCAGCCGTCCGCATCGTCGCCGCCGGCGAGGCCCTCCTGGCGCCGACCGTCACCCGGCGGCTCATCGAAGAGTTCGCCAGCCAGCCGCGCCGCGACCGGCCACGTCCCGATCAGCTCGCCAGCCTCACCACCCGCGAGCTCGAGGTCGCCAAGCTGATCGCCCGCGGCCTGTCCAACGGCGAGATCGCCGACACGCTGGTGCTGGCCGAGCAGACGGTCAAGACCCACGTCGGGCGGATCCTCACCAAGCTCGACCTCCGCGACCGCGCCCAGGTCGTGGTGACCGCCTACGAGAGCGGCCTGGTCACCCCTGGCGAGGGCCATGGCTGACCGGCGGCCGCTGGGCGGCCCAGCTGGCGGCTCATCGGAATCCGGTGCCAGCCCGCTCAATCGGTGTCAGTCTCGGTGTCAGTCCACCAGCCAGTACCACCTGGGTCAGGCTCCGGCCTCCAGGAGTTCATTCCTGCGACAGGTTCCAGCCTCCAGGTGTTCATTGTTGCTGGCCAGGCGGTCACAGAAATCACCCGGTCAGGGTGATGCTTGCTCGATCGACTGGCTATAGCCTCGCTCAGCGGTCCGATGTCCCCAATGCAGTCTGGAGGGTTCGGCCGCCCCACTCCCGGACTTGACGCTACGAAACCTGCCAGCCGCATTCGTCCGGGAGAAGGCCATGATGCGCAGTCAGCCGACCACCCCGATCCAGACATGGGGGCCGACGCCAGCCGCGCCGTCGTTCCCCATCCTTGAGTCCAAGCTGACCCCGGCGCCCACACGGCCCGGACTGGTGCCCAGGGACAACCTCCTGGACTGGCTGGAGGCCACGGCGGCCACACCGGTGATCGCCATAAGCGCTCCCGCCGGCTACGGCAAAACTGTGCTTGCCGTGGAATGGGCCAAGCGCGACCCGCGGCCGTTCGTCTGGCTTTCGATCGACCGGCACGACAACGACCCCACCGTGCTGTTGACCTACCTCGCGGTTGCGCTGGACCGGGCCGAACCGATCGACCCCGCGGTGCTGGGCGCGCTGGCCTCCCGGGGGACCTCGATCAGCCAGACGGTCATGCCCCCGCTGGCGGCCGCGTTGTCCAGCAAGGCCCTTCCGGTGGTGGTGGTATTGGACGATGTGCATCTGCTCCATGACCAGGAGGGCCTGGACGCGGTGGCGGTGTTGGTCGACCACCTGCCGCCGGGATCGCAGCTGGCGGTGACCAGCCGGGGGGAGCCGCCGCTGCCGGTGGCGCGCTGGCGGGCCGAGGGCCGCCTGGCCGAGCTCGGCCCGGGGGAGCTGGCGATGAGCCCAGCGGAGGCCGGGTCGCTGCTTGCCGCGGTCAGGGTCGAGCTGCCCGATGGCGAGGTGGCCGAGCTGACCCGGCGGACCGAGGGCTGGCCGGTGGCGTTGTACCTGGCGGCCCTGTCGATCAAGGCCCACCCGGCCGAGCACCCCTCAGGGGGCGGGTTCGGGGGGCGGGAGCGATTCCTGGCCGATTACCTGCAGTCGGAGCTGCTGGCCCACCTCCCCGCGGAGCGGGTGGCGTTCCTGACCCGGACGGCGGTGCTGGATCGCCTGTCGGGGCCGCTGTGCGATGCGGTCCTGGACACCACCGGCTCGGCCGAGATGCTGGAGGTGCTGGAGCGGTCCAACCTGCTGGTCGTACCGCTGGATCGCCAGCGGGAGTGGTACCGCTACCATCCACTGTTCCGGGAGCTGCTCCGGGGGGAGCTGGAGCGCTCCGAGCCCGAGCTGGTGGGCGAGCTCACCCTCCGGGCGGCCCGATGGTGTCAGGACCGAGGGCTGCCCGAGGACGCGATCGGGTACGCGATGGATGCCGGCGATGCCGACCTGGTCGCTCGGGGGGTCGAGCAGGCGGCCATCTCTGTCTACCGGAGCGGGCGGTTGGCCACCGTCCAAGGATGGTTCGACTGGTTCGACGACCATGGGCTGATCCAGCAGTACCCGGCGGTGGCCATGCTGGGGGCCTGGGTCCAGGCACTCGGCGGCCACGCGGCCGCAGCGGAGCGGTGGGCCGACGCCGCCCAACAGGGATCCTACGAGGGGATGCTGCCCGACGGCAGCGCCTCGATCGAGGGCTGGCGGGCCCTGCTGCGGGCCAAGCTGTGCCGTCACGGGGTCAGGCAGATGCGGGCCGACGCCGAGCTGGCCATGACCCTGATCCCGGTGAGCAGCCTCTGGCGGGCGCCGGCGACGCTGCTGTTGGGCATCTCCCACCTGCTGGCCGGCGACCTCGGTGTGGCTGATCGCGTCGTGGCCGAGGCGGTCGAGGTGGCCCAGGACACCGGCGCCACGGTCGCGGCCACCGTTGCCCTGGCCGAGCGGGCCATCCTGGCCATCGGCCGCCAGGACTGGCAGGCCGCCGAGACCCTGATCGAGCAGGCCCGATCGGTGGTCGCCAGCGCGCACCTGGAGGACTGCGTGACCAGCCTGGTGCTGTACGCCGCCGGAGCTCGGGTGGCCATCCACCACGGCAACCGGGATCAGGCCGACCAGGACCTGGCCCGCGCCCAGCAGCTGCGGCCCCAGGCCACCCCCGCCCTGCCCTACTACGCGGTCCAGGCCCGGCTGGAACTCACACGCGCCTACCTTGCCCTGACCGACGTGTCCGCTGCCCAGACGGTGTTGCGCGAGGTCGACGACCTGCTCCGGTGGCGGCCCGACCTCGGCATTCTTCCCGAACAGGCCAACCAGCTCCGCGCCCAACTCGAGCGCCTCGGCAGCGATGTCATCGCCGCGGCACCGCTCACCACCGCTGAGCTGCGCCTGCTCCCGCTGCTAGCCACCCACCTGTCCTTTCGAGAGATGGGCCAGCAGCTGTACGTGTCCCAGCACACGGTGAAGACCCAGGCGCTCTCGATCTACCGCAAGATCGGTGCCAGCTCGCGCAGCGAGGCGGTCCAGCGGGTGCAGAAGACTGGCCTGCTCACCAGGTAGGGGCCGTCCTGTGCCGACAGGAGGAGCTGGCCGATCAGGGGCCGTCGAGGTTGACGAGGACTTCGCCCTCGCCCACTCGAAAGACGATGGCTTCGTTGGGTTCGGTGCCGGGATTCCCCTCGCGGTGGACCACGCCCTTGGGGATGAGGAGGAAGTCGCCCGGTCCGCCCTCGACGCTCTCGGTGCCGCCGGGGCCGAACTCCAATCGCAGGCGCCCCTCGGTCTGGAACACGTAGGTGTCGTGGCCCGGGTGGACGTGCCAGCCGGACCAGGTGCCGGCGTCGGTTCGGGACCGGCCGGCCCAGACGTGGTCGTCGGCGAACGCCTCGCGACGGTCCACCCCGGGGGTCTCGGCGGCAGGGCGGTGAAGCGCTTCCGGTCCGATCAGGATGGGTCGGTCCATGGTGGCCTGCCTTCCGATCGGGAGTGCGCAGCAGCGTATGTCGGCAGGCCATGGGGGGCAAGATCCCAGGGTTCGTCGGGAGACGGGCGCGGGTCTCGTTCTGCCTCGAACGATCGTTCTGGAGCATTTCATCCGGATCGAATGATGCGGCGCCCTTGACCCCGCGGGATCCTTGTCTTGCCGGTCCTGAGCAGGAATCGGCACAGAACCACCCCTCGATCATCGAGCCGGTGTTCGGCGTTCCGGCTGACCCTGTCGGTGGTGTCGAAGGAGGGCGGGCCAAGTGAGCACGACCGCCGGGGTCCAGGAGCCGATCCGCAGCACCATCCCCGCCCGTCTCGACCGGTTGGGGTGGTCGAAGTTTCACACCTGCATGGGGCTGATCGCCTCGGTGTACCTGGTCGGCCAGATCATCGGCGCGCTGGTCTTCGGCAGGCTGTCGGACCAGCTGGGGCGGCGGCGGCTGCTCATGGTGACCTTGCTGCTGTATCTGCCGGGCACCGGGGCCGCCGCCTTCAATCGGCCATGACAGAGGACCACCGCGGCCGGCGCCTGGACCTCAGCGCCAGCGAGTTCCGCGCGCTCTTCGACGCCGTCAGCACCTGGGGCCGCTGGGGCGAAGAGGACCAGCGCGGTGCCCTGCGCCATCTCGACCCCGCCCATGTCGTGGCGGCCACCGGGCTGGTGCGGGACGGCGTCACCGTCACCCTGAGCCTGCCGCTGAACACCCAGGCCGCGGCCCACAACCCCAAACCCGCCGTCCACCACATGACGATGCTCCCCGACGTCGACATCGGCTCGGGGTCGCTGCGCTTTGCCATGGACTACCTGGCCTTTGACTACCACAGCGACACCTACAGCCATATCGACGCGCTGTGCCATGTCGCGTTCGAGGGCTGCCTGTACAACGGCCACCCGGCAGCCGGGATCACCTCGCGGGGCGCCGCGGTCCATGGCATCGAGGCGCTCAAGGACGGTCTCGTCGGCCGCGGCGTGCTGCTCGACATCCCCCGGCTACGGGGTGTGTCCTGGCTGGAGCCCGGCGAGCACGTGCTCCGCGAGGAGCTCGAGGCCGCCGAGCGGGGCCAGGGGGTGACCGTCGGCGATGGCGACATCCTCCTGGTCCGCACCGGCCACCCCCGGCGCCTGGCCGAGCTGGGCCCGTGGGACACCGCCGCCGCCAGGGCAGGGCTGCACCCCACCGCGATGGCATTCGTGGCCGAGCGGCGGGTGGCCGCGCTGGGCTCCGACGGCAACAGCGACACCGCGCCGAGCACGACCGAGGGCGTCGCCTTCCCCATCCACGTGCTGGCGATCAACGCAATGGGCGTGCGTCTCTTGGACTACCTGCAGCTGGAGGACCTCCGGCAGGCATGTGAGGCCGCTCGACGTTGGGAGTTCCTGTTCATGGCCGCGCCGCTGCGGATCGTCGGCGGGACGGGCTCCCCCCTCAACCCGATCGCGGTCCTGTAGTGCGTTCCACCGCTCAGCGCAGTCGTGCGGCCCTGAAAGGTCCAGTCGCTCGGGTCGAGCTTGTGATCGGCCTCGACATTGCCGCACCCGTTGGGTAAGGGTCGGCGGTCATGCTCCACCTGCGCATCATCACGCCACCGGAACTCACGGCGACGGTGCTCCAGGAGCTGACCGAGGACCCCGGCGTCACCCACATCACCGCCGACCGGGGCGCCGCCACCCAGCCACCCGGTGACCTGGTGTCATGCGATGTCGTCCGGGCCTCGGTGAACCCGCTGATCCGGCGCCTCAGGTCGGCCGGCGTGGCCGAACGCGGTGGGATCACGATGACCGAATTGGAGGCCGTCGTTTCCACTGCGGCCGACCACGCGCAAGCACAGATCCTGGCCCCGGAGATCGACACGATCGTCTGGGAGGAGGTCTCGGCCCGGACCAGCGACGACTCGGCATTCTCGGTCAGCTTCGGGGTGCTGATGGTGCTGGCCGGCATCATCGCAGGGATCGCCGTCCTCACCAACAATCCCGTGCTGGTCGTGGGGGCGATGATCGTCTCGCCCGATTATGGTCCCATGGCCGCGCTGTCGGTGGCCCTGGTGAACCGGGCCTGGCGGCCGGCCTGGCGGTCGTTTCGGGCCCTCGCCCTGGGGTTCCCGGTGGCCGCGCTCGCGGCGTTGCTGCTGACCCTGGCCGCTCGGGGACTCGGCCGGATCCCCGCGCCGTATCTGGCCGGGCAGCGGCCGTTAACCGGCCTGCTCATCGGAGCCAACCTGGGGGCGTTCGTGGTCGCCTTCGTCGCCGGCGCGGCCGGGATCATCGCCCTGGGCCGGGCCAGGTCGGGCGCGGTGGTGGGGGTGCTGGTGTCGATCACCACCATCCCGGCGGCGTCCAATGTCGGTGTGGCCTTGGCCATGGGGAACCTGTCCGAGGCGGGCAAGTCCCTGTCGATCCTGCTGGTCAACCTGGCCGGGCTCCTGATCGGCGGGGTGCTGACCCTGCTCGGGACCCGGGTGTGGGCGCGCCGGATCGAGGCCGGGCGGGCGATCGTCCGGCCGAAGCCGAAGCCGCGCCCCTGATTTGGAGCTTCGAACCGCTCGTGTCCGACCCGAGCCGCCAGAAATCCCGGGGCGATTCAGAGCTACCTAGCGCGGGTGGCGGGCGGGGTCGACGCGGACGACCTGGTTGCCGGTGGTCACCCAGACCGCGTCCGGCGCGACCGCGATCCCGCGGACGCCGCCCAGGTCGTTCAGGGGGATCGGGGCGCCCCGCTGCCCGGTGCGGGCGTCCACCCGCGATAGCAGCTGGTTGAGGTCGGTCACTACCCAGGCCCCGTCGGGCCCGGCGGCCAGATTCCTCGGCAGTGGGGCGGTCACCGCCAGGGTGAAGCGGCCGGCGGCGAGGTCGAACCGCCGGATCGCGCCCGCGCCCGTGTCGGCCACCCAGAGGACCCCGGGCCCGGGCGACAGCGCCTGGATCCGGCTGCGGGGATCCGGCGGCGGCACCCGCGCTACCACCCGGCCGGTGGCCGGGTCGACCCGCAGCAGCGACCCCCGGGCGGTCCCCACCCAGACCGCCTCCTGGCCGGCGACCAGCGCCAGCGGCCCCTCCGGAATCGGGGTCCGACCGGCGACCCGGTTGCGGCGGCCGTCCACCCGCAGCAGCATCCCGGCCGGCCGGGGCCCGTACTGGAGCCCACAGCAGCTCACCCAGACGTCCTCGCCTCGCACGGCGACCCCGACCGGCCCGTACAGCACCTGGCCCAGGCGGACCCGGCCGCTGATCCGGCGGGCGGCCCGGTCGACGCGCCACAGCAGGTCGGACCGTTGCCCGGGGACCCAGGTGGCGTCCGCCGACACCGCAAGACCACCCGGGTCCGCCGCCCTGGTACCGACCGGGAGGCTGGCCACGACCCGGTTGGTCGCGGTGTCGATCCGGTACAGGTGATGGTCGCTGACCACCCAGAGGCCGCCCGGAGCCAGCGCCAGCTGCCGTGGCTTCCCGTCGATCGGCACCCGAGCCACCACCGGCGACCCCGGTGCGGCCGGGTCCGGCCCGGCCGTCGGGGACGCCTGGCGGCTCGCCGCCAGCCAGACCCCGGCCACCATCCCCGCGGCCACCAAGGCGGCCACGATCGCCAGGACGCTCCGAGGTCGGCGCATGACCCCAAGCTAACCCATTCCCCCTGGTGGCCGTGTTGGCCCTGACGCTCGCTCCCATCCGGGAGCAAATCGCACACAGGGCGGGATCATCGTTGGGGTGGGAGCGGTCCGAGGGCACGGGTGATGCCGTTGATGTCGCCGCTGGCGATCCGCCGGAAGCAGTTGGAGTAAGACCCCCTCGGTCAGCGCCCAGAGCAGCGCGACCGCTGTCCCCGCCCCGCTTCGCTACACCACTTTGATCATCCCGCTGATCATCCAGAGGATCCTGTGGGATCCCTCTCGGTCCGTCCGGATCGACGAGCATCCAACGTGAGCTAGCCAGATCCATCTGGAGCCGAGTAGGTCGACCATGGCCGCGCTTCCAGTCGCCTGCAATACTCGCGATGTGGCAGGGCCGGTGCTTCTCGAACTGGAACCGGGACGACGTCATGGTCGGCCACATCGAGTTCTTCCGACCGGTCAACTACTGGGACGCCTACGAGCTCTCCTACCACCTGTACGGCCAGGAGCACGCCGGCCAGGGGTACACGACCGAGGCGGTGCGCCTGCTGGTCGACTACTTGTTCGGGGCCAAGAAGGTCAACCGCATCTCGTTGGTGATCGTGCCCGAGAACGCCCCGAGCCGGCGGATCGCGGACAAGTGCGGTTTCCAGCTCGAGGGAACAGCGCGCGGCGCCTTCTTCCACGGTGGCCGCAGCGTCGACGTGCTCATCTACTCGCTGCTCCGCGACGACCCGCGGCCCTGGCGCAAGCCGGACTAGTTTGCAATTGGGGCGGAGCGCAACCAGCCCCGTCACAGGAAGGCCGCGATCGCTGTCGCCACCGGCCCCGGCGCCTGCATCTGGAGCAGGTGGGTTGCGCCGACGATGTCGGCGTCCTGGCAGGCCGGGAACCAGGCGTGGAGGAGCTGGCGGCTCTCGACGAACAGCGGGCTGCTGTTGCTGCCGAGTACCGACAGCACGGGGCAGGCGATGGCTGCGGCCTGCTCCGGCCCGAAGGTCCACGTAGGTCCGGGCAGCTCCATCTCGAAGAAGGTCGCGGCGTCCTTCACGGCCTGCGCGATCCCGCCCGGTACGGTCCGCTCGATCGTGGCGCGCCAGTTGCGGTCACCGACGAGTGCCAGGAAGCCGTGCACGGCGCCCTCGGCGTCGCCGGCTTGGTAGCGGGCGGTGAGGGGCGCCAATGCGCGCCCGAAGGCCGCGCCAGCCGGCGTGGTCAGGAACGCCGGTTCGAGCAGCACGAGCGAGGCCACCCTGGTGGGGTGCTGGGCCGCGAGCTCCAGGGCGATCGCTCCACCGAAGGAGTGCCCCGCCACGTGGGCGCGATCCACTCCGAGGTGGTCGAGGAGCCCGACAGCGTCCTCGGCCTGCACGGCAACGCTGGTCGGTCCCGCGTCAACCGGGTAGGTGCTCCCGCCGAGACCTCGCCGGTGGTAGCGGATGCGCTGGAAGCGCCTGAGCGCCGGTTCCGCCACGAGCGGCTGCAGCGCGTCGGCGATGTGGGCGCCGTGGATGAGCAGCACGGCCTCGCCCGACCCCACGACCTCATACTCGAGTTCGACGCCGTTGACCTTGGTGTGTTCCATGACGACTCCTCCGTCCTGTCTGGCCCCGGCGGGCCGGTCGGCAGAGAGCCGCTACATGTGCCGTCGCGACGCGACGCGTCGTGTGGCGCCTGTCGAGTGGGCCAGGCAGCGACCGCAGCGGCGGAGCAAAATGGCGGAGCAGCCAGGAGTCGGGGACGGCAATGGGCCAGCCGAAGACGCGGTACGCCCGAGCGGGCGAGGTGAATATCGCCTACCAGGTCGTGGGGGACGGACCGGTCGACCTGGTGTGGGCCCACGGGCTGGCTTCCAACATCGAGGTGTTCTGGGAGGAACCGTCGCTGGCGGCGTTCCTCCGGCGGCTCTCGGAGTTCACCCGCCTGATCCTGTTCGACCGCCGTGGCTGCGGGCTTTCGGACCGGCACGGCACGACGGCCACGCCGACACTCGAGGAGCGGATGGACGACGTCCTTGCCGTCCTCGACGCCGTCGGGTCCCAGCAGGCCTCGATCCTCGGGATCTCAGAGGGCGGCTCGCTGGCGGCACTGTTCGGGGCGACCCACCCCGAGCGGACGGCACGCATCATCCTCTACGGAACCCTCACCCACTACGACGCGGACGCCCAGTATCAGGCGGGTGTGGGCGACGGTACGATCGCCGGTTTCGCCGACACCGTGAGCCGCGGTTGGGGGATGCGCAGCGACTGGGCGGTGCAGCTGTGGGCCCCGAGTATGGCGGGCGACGAGCCGTTCACCCAGTGGCTGGCCAAGCATGCGAGACAGTCGGTGAGCCGCGGCGCCATCCTGCCCCTGCTGTCGGCGTTCTACGCCTACGACCTGGCCAGTGTCTTCCCCACCGTGCGGGTGCCCACCCTGGTGCTCCACCGCCGTGACGACGCCTTAATCCCGGTAAGCCATGGACGCCAGATCGCCTCCCAGATCCCCGATGCCCGGTTCGTCGAACTGGAGGGGGCCGATCATCTGCCCTTCATCGGCGACGCCGAGGCCGTCCTGGCCGAGGTGCAGGACTTCCTCGTCGGATCGCGGGCCCCGATTCCCCGACAGCGCCGGCTGCTCACCCTCGTCTTCACCGATACCGCAGCATCCACGCGCAGAGCCGTCGAGCTGGGTGATGACGTCTGGCGTGAGGTGCTGGCCGCCCACGATCAGGACGTCAGGACCCACCTCACCCGGTTCGGCGGTGAGGAGGTCAAGCAGCTCGGCGGCGGTGTCCTCGCGGTGTTCGACGGCCCCGCTCGTGCCATCCGGTGCGCCCTCGGCATCGTGGAGGCGTCCGAGCCGAAGGGGCTGTCGGTGCGCGTCGGGGTGCACACCGGCGAGTGCGAGATGGTCGAGGCCGACGTGCGCGGTATCGCCGTCCACATCGGGGACCGCATCGTCGAGCTGGCCGCCCCCGGACAGATCCTGGTCTCGAGCACAGTTCGCGACCTCGTCGCCGGCTCGGGCATCCGTTTCGGTGAGGGCCGCGACGTCGAGCTGGCCGGCATGCCGGGGACCTCCAGAGTCTTCCCGGTCCTGCGCCACGGCACCAGCCCCGAAGCCGTCCGGCGCTCGGCGGTCGAACAGACCAATCTCTTCCGCCGCGACGGCGAGTACTGGACGGTTGGCTACCGGGGCCTGGTGGTGACGTTGCGCGACAGCAAGGGTCTTCGTGACCTCGGGCGCCTTCTCGCCGAACCCGGCCGCGAGTTCCACGTCCTGGACCTGATGGCGGATGGGACCGGGGCGCGGTCGACCCTACCGTCCCAAGCGGCCGAGGCTGGGCTCGCGATCCAAGGCTGGGGCGAGCCGGTCATCGACCAGGCCGCCCGCGTTCACTATCAGCGCCGGATCACCGAGTTGGAACAGGAGATCGAGGAGGCCCAGGAACAGGGCGGCGGAGAAGCCAGTGCCGCGGCCCGTGAGGAACTCGACGCGCTGATCACGCAGCTGACCGCCGCCTACGGTCTCGCCGGTCGACCCCGCCGGGCGCCCGACCCCATCGAACGCGCCCGCAAGGCGGTGAGCCGTCGTCTTCGCCACGCCATGAGCCGCATCGCTCGAGCCCACCCCCGGCTTGGTCGGCATCTCGCTGCCTCAATCCGCACCGGCATGTTCTGCTCCTACGAGCCCGAGCGAGCCATCGTCTGGTCGGTCCACGCCAAACCGGGTTGACCCTACCAAGGTCGCCGCGGGTCATCCCGATGGCCGATCCGCCGCCACCGCCCGGTCGCTAGTGTCAGGGCGAGCGCAGACCTGCCGACGCACCACACTGGGGTTGGATGGGGTGATGGACATGATGAACCAGCGTGCAATGGAACAGGCTCGTCCGGCACCGCTGATGCGGCAGGCCCGGATCGCGGGACTGTCCTACCTCATGGTGATCGCCGGCGGGTTGTACGCCGAAGGATTCGCGCGTGGATCCCTGCTCGTGCCGGGCGACGCCGCCGCGACCGCGCATGCGATCGCCGCCAACGAGACGCTGTGGCGGTTGGGAGTGGCGGTGCACCTTCTCTACCTCGTCCCCGCCATCGTGACGAACGTGCTCATCTGCGGCCTGTTCAAGGCGGTCGAGCCCACCCTTGCCCGCCTCGCGCTCGTATTCAGTGTCGCCGGCGTGATGATCGAGGCAGCGAGCCTTCTCCACCTTTATGTGCCGCTGGCAATGATCGAAGAGAGCAGCGCGCTCACCGCGCTGGGTGAGGGGCAGCGACAGGCCTTGTCCTACCTCGCCATCGGCCTGTTCGACACCGGCTTCGGCTTCGCGCTCCTGTTCTTCGCGGGCTTTTGTGTGCTCATCGGCACCCTGATCCTCCGCTCGCGGCTCATCCCCCGCGTCCTTGGGGCGCTGATGATCCTGGCGGGCAGCTGCTATGTCGTGAACACCCTGGCGTTGCTCCTCTCGCCGGCACTGTCCGACCGGCTCGTCCCGGGGATTCTGCTGCCTATCGGGCTGGCCGAGCTGTCGCTGGCGCTGTGGCTAACGGTGAAGGGAGTGCAGGCGGAGGAAGCTCGCTGACTGTTCTACAGTCGGTGACCCCGCCCCGCTGCCCACGGGTGATCCTGAGGGGGCGCTGGTGGCGCTGGAGCAGGCCATCGCGGCCGACCTGGTTGCCGAGGAGCTGTACCGGCGGCTGATGCGCCTGCAGGCAGAGCTGGGCCGACCCGACGGGGTCCAGCGCACCTACCGGCTCTTGGCGCGCCGGTTGGCCGAGCTGGACGTGGATCCAGGCCCCTGAGACCGAGCGGCTGGCGGCCGAGTTGCTCCGCCGACCCGGCGCGTAACCCAGGACCATCATCGCCGGCTCGCAGGCCAAGACAGGTCAGGACCGTCGGGCGGATCGATGGCATGGGGCTTACTTCGGCTGGCGTGGAGGAGCCGGAAGCCGCCTGGGCGTGCCGATCACGCCGTGCCGACCGCTCACGGATGCAGTTCAGCTGGCGCGACGATGGACTCGGGACACCGGCCAGGCTTGCTACCGCGTCGGGGTTCTCCCTTCGGGTCTTGCTCCAGACTCCGAGGCTGCGGCGGCGGGTGAGGGCCCCGGATCTCCAGACACAAGCGCGTCACCGAAGAGGTCGTCGTCCTCGGCGCCGCCGGGGACCCCGGGGCTGTTCTGGGTGAACAGTTGCCCACCGGCGGTGGTGAGACCACCAGCGGAGCCGTACAGGACGCTGACCGCCCCAGCGTTGAGGAGGCCGGCGACGTCCTCGAA
>Ga0190274_10001458_pt1 | contig 13895 bp, 7 predicted proteins | sample Popmic531T_FD_133002 | JGI IMG/M metagenome (GOLD analysis project Ga0190274, IMG submission 133002) | Populus adjacent soil microbial communities from riparian zone of Yellowstone River, Montana, USA - 531 T | ecosystem: Environmental > Terrestrial > Soil > Riparian zone | place: USA: Montana...
TGCATAATCAAATTTTTCTTCGATTGCAATGGCATACTGGTAGGCATCAATTGCCTTTTCATACAGCTTTAACCCCTGGTAGGATGCCGCCAGGTTGAACCACGCCAACTCGTTGTAGGGAAAATCATCAATAATTTGCTGGTGCAAGCGGATACTCTCTTCATTTCTCCCAGTAAAATCGGTCCAAAAGCAAATCTTATACAGCGCCTCTTCGTTATTAGGATCCTGCTCAAGGATCATTTTAAGACAATCAAACACTTTTTCGAATTCTTCATAGTCATCATATACATCGGACAATTCAAATAGTAACTCAATCTTCTCCTCTCCCTCAAAAACCACCAATGCTTCCTCCAGCAAAGCCACAGCCTTCTCCTGCTCATCGAGGGCCAGGTATGCATCCGTCTTTAATATATAAAGGTTGATATCACTGCTGTCAAATAAAGAAGCCCTGTCAAGAATTTCTAAAGCTTCTCTATATCGCCGTGCCGTGAGTAAAATATCCGCTTTCCTGACCAGCAGCGCTGAAGAATACGCATATTGTTCAATGGCGATATCCGCTGCTTCTAACGCTTTAGCGAGCTCTTCCTTTTCCTCGAAATGATTGATAATTTTTTCAAACGCATCCTCTTCAATAAAGGAGTTCTTCCGGCCATTCTTGAGATTTTCATACTGCCGTAGGAGCTCCTGCATCTGTTCCCGATCTTCCTGGTGAGAGTTTTCTTTCATTAATAGCTACAATTTAGGTACAAAATAAAAGCCTATTTCAAATTTACTATAGCTCCAATACAATCAGTAAGATATTACAATCAACAAGTTATCTCAAAAAAATTGAATATCACAGCACCTTGTTTTCCCCACCTGTGCAGAAAAAGGCAATTTTTATTGTTTTATGTAACATTTACCCGATTCAGCCGTTAAATAAGTATTAAAATTAATGACGAGCGGTTTGCGTTTTTCTGCACTTTTATGCTAAATTTGCGTTAAGTTGAAAACTAACTATCAAATATTAAAAACTTCCTGCAAGAAACTTACCATACTGCTTGTCCTGGCCATTACTGCATTTGGCGCTTTTGCAACGTTGGGTGATGGTAGTGTGAAAAAGAACAAAACCAGTCGTTCTTTACTTTCGGTTAAAAAGTCTGTCAAACCTGGATTATTTTCATTGCAGTCTGGTTACACCTTCCGCGGCAACCAGGTAATTAATACAGACGAAAACAAGTATATCAATTTAAATACGTTGGCAACTTACCAGCAAGGCCGTACTACTTACATTATGCCGATGAAAAAGAAAATCGCGCTGAATGGCAAAATTACTTTCAATCCAAATTCGGCCACCCGCAATTAAAGTAAGTCTTTTAGTTTCCTCCTCCTTTTGTTTCGTCATACGTCATTACCCTGAAACCCGATTTGGGCAAATCAAATTTTGCTGCTGGAACAAGATTGAAATTAACACTTGATACAGTATAAGTCACTTTTTGCTTGCCTAACACAGCTTCATATTGCATGGCTAAACCCGGAAGTTCTTTATTCAGGTACTGAAAATCTTTGTTTACCGGCAAAAGATCTTTGGTAAAATATACGGTGAACGTACTGCCATCGGCCAATTTTCCAACTGCTTTCTGACAACTGTATCCAGCTATCGTTTTAAATTCGTTCTCGTAAGTGAAGGTGCTTCCCTCATACTTCTTGTTTGACGCTTTCCATTCTGCAGGCGTCAATTTGATCATATATTTCTGCTCTCCATAATCTTTTAAGATAGTTACATTTCCTGTTTTGCCATCCACTATGGTCGATTGGGTGCCTAATGAACTAATCATCTCTGACCGGCTCGAATTTCCTTTCAGGTAAATAATACTCACAGCGCCGTCGAGTAGATCTGCTGCCTGTGGTGTTGTATTGTTTGTATTGATAACAATATCATAGGAGATCGTAGCTTCTGTCAATCTCTTTTGCGCGAAAGCCTCCAAACATGAAATAGACATGCAAAATGCTACGATCAATACAGGGCTTAATTTTTTCATTTCGCTTTCCGGTTTATTCTCATTTAATAGACGTAACAATTTATAATAAGTTGCGCAACAAAAAAAACCGGGCTCAGGTAAGCTGCACGCCGGTTCTTCTTAAGATTCTTTTAACTAAAGGAAATTTATTTCCTTCCTTTTTGCTGCGATTCTTTCATTCTTTTTTGTTGCTCCTGCATCTGCTCCATTTTTTCAGCCCATTTCGATTTTGCTTTCGGCTTCTTTCGGTTCTCAGCAATCTGCGCCACTATTTTATCATGATCAATAATATAGTTTTGAATAACAAACTGTAGTATCAATGTAATAATATTTGAAACAGTGTAATACCAGGTCAAAGCCGAAGGAAGTTTGTTAAAAATAAACAAGAGGAAAACAGGGAAAATATACGGCATATATTTCATCACCGGGTTACTTTGATCCGGCGACATACTCATACTATAAACTGAAATAAGCAAACTGGTCAAAACTGCCGTTATCGTGAACAAGCTCAAGTGGCTTCCCAGCAACGGAATATTTGCACCAAACTTAATTACATCATCAAAAGCAGAAAGATCTTTGGCCCAAAGAAAATCAGCTCCACGCAAATCCACACTTGAACTAAAAAAGCTATATAGAGCAAAGAAGATAGGTATCTGCAATAAGGCAGGAATACAACCACCTAACGGGTTTACACCAGCTTCACGAAATAGCTTCATTTGTTCCATGCTCATGGCCTGTTGGTCAGCACCAAATTTTTCCTTCAACTTTGCAATCTCGGGGCGTAATGCTTTCATCTTAGCCCCACTCAGATAACTTTTATACGAAAGCGGAGAAATAATCAATCGTATAAAAATGGTCAGAAATGCAATGACCCAGCCAAAGTTGCTCACGAAGCTTTTAATAAAATCCCAAACGGGCAAAACTATATACCTGTTCAGGGGACGAACAAACGCATACATACCCTGGCCAAGATTTACCAGCTTTTCCAATTTAAGATCTTCCTTTTTCAGGGTATGAAAATCTGCCGGACCGTAAAAAATATTGAAACCTATTTTTGTCGCTGTTGACGGTACTTGCACCCGCATATTAGCAGTGGATTGATCAATTATTCTTTTCTCATTGGGTGGAACCTCCCAGGTCATCTGACCTGATGAAAAATTATCCTTTGCAATCAGGTAAGAATTAAAAAACCTCTGTCTTATGCCAATCCATTTTACCGGCTTTGAAAAATCAACACTGCTCCGGCGACCAATAGTGTGATAATCAAATTCACCGTCCTCCACGTAACCGATCTGTGTATTCTGCTTTTCAAAATCAATATCTGATTCCTGCTGAGCCGATGTATTATTCCAGGTGAGATTCATGACGCCCTGAGTCAATAATTTATCGGCGCCGTTTAACTGCACTTCAAAATCGAGCATGTAATCATCAGGTTTTATTACATACTGATGAACTAATGCTACAGTAGCGGCACTATCCGAAGATCTTAATTCGAATGAAATAGTCTGACTTCCATCTGCATTTTTCACCAATTTTCCTGGTTGAAAATAAAGGTCACTGGTGTTGGCGCTTTTATTATTCCCGGTATTGATGCGATAACTGATCCTGTCGAAATCAGCAGCGGCTAATCTAACATGGCCGCTATCCATGTTTTTAAACTTTGATAATTCTATCCATTTAGGCTGGCCACCTTTATTCGTAAACGCAATAGTGAACACCTCATTCTTTACTTCTAATAACTGTTCGGTACCGATAGCAGCTTTTTGATAATCACCCGCATTAGATATTTTATTTAAAGTATCAGCCTTTGCAGAATCAATTTTCTGGGCTAAAGTGTCAGGCCTGGGATTTCTGGCATTGGCAATCGAATCTGTTATTGCCTTTTGCTTTCTATAAACTTCCTGCTCCTTGTTAGAATAAAAAAAATATCCAAAGAAAAGGGCCGCCAGAACAACAAATCCAATGACGGTATTACGGTCAAACTTCATCAGGTGTAAAAATTTAAAGAGCGCAAAGATAGGGTAAAGGCAGAAGCCGGGGACCGGAAGTCGGTGGGCCAGGGTTGAAAGTCGGTTGAATCAATTAACTCATTGATTTACATACTGACCTAAGAGACTTTCTTTCTCTTGTTCCGATTTCATCCCACCATTAGATCATCTCCTTCTGCAACATCGGGGTCTTCAAATTGGCAGTCCTTTCCGCTTGTGCTTTGGCGGCTGCAATAAAATGCACGAAAATAGGTTGTGGGTTTTCGACGGTGCTTTTTAGCTCAGGGTGATATTGCACTCCTATAAAGAATGGATGACCTGGTACTTCAACAATTTCGACGAGTCCCGTACCTGGGTTTTTGCCGCTGGCGATCATGCCCGCCTTCTCAAATTGATCCAGGTATTTATTATTAAACTCCCAGCGATGACGATGACGTTCGCTGACGGTTGGTTTACCATATATTTCATAAGCAAGCGTGCCTTCTTTCAAATCGCAGGGATAGGCACCTAAACGCATGGTACCACCTTTAATAGTGATTTGTTTTTGTTCCTCCATCAGGTCAATTACCGGGTCTTTAGCCTTTGGGTCCATCTCCGTCGAATTCGCTTCAGTTAATCCCAACACATTGCGGGCAAATTCAATTACCGCCATCTGCATGCCAAGGCAAATACCAAAGAATGGCAACCCTTTCTCCCTGGCATATTTTACCGCAGTTATTTTTCCTTCTACGCCCCGCTGACCAAAACCAGGAGCCACTAATAATCCATCCAGGCCCGCTAGCTTTTCCGACACGTTATTGTCAGTAATATATTCGCTATGTACATTTACTATCTGCACCTGGCATTCGTTCATCGCGCCTGCGTGAACAAAAGATTCCAAAATAGATTTATAAGCATCCTGCAGCTCCAGGTATTTTCCAATCAACCCAATGGTTACTTTGCTCTTAGGATATTTCAACTTGTCCAAAAACTCTTTCCACCTGGTCAGTATCGGCTCATTGTATTGAGTGATATTCAGTTTTTTCAAACAGATCAGGTCCAGTTTTTCCCGCATCATGGTCAGCGGTACTTCATAAATCGTCGGAGCATCCACAGCTTCAATCACTGCTTCCTGTTTCACATTACAAAATAAAGCGATCTTACGACGAAGATCCACCGACAAAGATTTTTCCATCCGGCAAACAATAATATCAGGGTGGACGCCTTCCTGACTCAGCATTTTCACACTATGCTGGGTAGGTTTGGTTTTGAGTTCTTTAGCTGCTTTCAAGTAAGGAATTAACGTCAGGTGAATTACGACAGTATCTTCTTCCGGTAGCTCCCACTGCAACTGGCGCACCGCTTCGACAAACGGCAAGCTCTCAATATCACCAACAGTACCTCCAATTTCCGTAATAACAATATCATAGGTATCATCCTGCCCCAGCACCATCATGCGCCGCTTTATCTCGTCGGTGATATGCGGCACTACCTGCACAGTTTTCCCCAAGTAGGCTCCTTCCCTTTCCTTGTTGATAACTGTTTGATAAATACGACCAGTAGTAACATTATTTGCCTGCGAAGTAAAAATATTCAAAAACCTTTCGTAGTGACCCAGGTCAAGATCTGTTTCCGCCCCGTCTTCTGTTACATAACACTCGCCGTGTTCGTAAGGATTGAGGGTGCCCGGGTCTACATTAATATAAGGATCCAATTTTTGAATGGTAACCTTTAAACCCCTTGCCTGCAACAGCTTGGCAAGAGATGCGGCAATGATTCCCTTACCTAACGAAGAAGAAACACCGCCTGTTACAAAAATGTACTTTGCCATATAAGGTCAATTTGTTTGTTATCAAAAAAATGAAGGGATGGGCAAATGCACATTTGCTCAAAACAGTTGTTCTGCAATCAATCTTTAATCCTACAAAAAAAATCAGAGAAACCGGCCCACCCATACTGACCAAAGGAAACTTCACCTAACCCATGTGTAAACTGAAGATAGCTCCAAGAGGTCAGGCAAAGCTACGGGTATTTTTTTAGGTGTTGAAATCTGAAATAAATGATGTGGAAAAACAGGGGTTTTTCAGTAGTAAATGTTTTTTATTTTACCGGATTTTGTACTATCAGCGGCCTTCGTTGCGTCACTCCCGATAGCTATTGGCACTTCAGGGTTCGCTAATGTTACCTAGATTGTGAACGCCAGTGTGACTGCCAAAAAAAAGCTACATTCATTCATAAAACTATTGCTGATGAAAAAAATCTATTTGTTTCTCTCGTTTTTATTCATTGTGTCAGTATTGACAGCGCAAAAAACTTATATCTGGTGTGGCGCCTTAATCGACGGAATTTCCGATGAACCAAAAAAGGACATGACGATCGTAGTCGAGAAAGATAAGATCATTGGTATCGAAAACGGGTTCACCCAAGCCGGTACTAATGACAAGACCATTGACTTAAAAACCAAGACAGTTACTCCGGGCTGGATTGATATGCATGTACACGTGGAAACGGAAACGAAAAAAGGAAATGTAGCTGATAGATTTATTCTTAACCCTGCCGATATAGCATTTGAATCCATCAGGTTTGCAAATGTAACACTGCTGTCCGGATTCACTACGGTTAGAGATTTGGGCGGCAGCGGGGTAAATGTATCCTTACGAAATGCTATTAATAAAGGTTGGATCACCGGGCCAAGAATTTATACTGCGGGAAAATCCATCGCCACTACCGGCGGCCATGCCGATCCAACCAATGGTTATCGTAAGGACCTGATGGGTGATCCCGGGCCGAGGGAAGGAGTTGTCAATGGAGTGGTTGATGCATACCAGGGAGTGAGACAACGATACAAAGATGGTTCAGACCTTATCAAAATAACAGCTACCGGTGGTGTGCTCAGCCAGGCAAAAGATGGCGCCAATGCGCAATTCACCGAAGAAGAAATAAAAGCTATTGTAATGGCTGCGAAAGATTATGGATTTAAAGTGGCTGCTCATGCCCATGGCGCCGAAGGAATAAAAAGAGCCGTACGTGCCGGTGTAAGTTCTATTGAACACGGCACTTTTATGGATGATGAGGGCATTAAGCTGATGAAACAATATGGAACCTGGTATGTACCCACTATTATCGCAGGCAAGTCGACGGCTGACAGCGCCAAAATTCCCGGTTATTACACAGATATTGTTACGCCCAAAGCATTGGCCACCGGTCCATTGATACAAAAGACGTTTGCTAAAGCCTATAAGGAAGGGGTTAAAATTGCCTTTGGCACCGATGCCGGTGTTTTTAGACATGGAATGAACTGGCTGGAGTTTGGCTATATGATTGAGGCTGGGATGAAACCAATGGAGGCCATTAAAGCCGCCACTGTTAATGCAGCAGAACTATTAGGCGAAAAAGAAAGACTTGGCAGTATTGAAATAAATAAACTCGCTGACATCATTGCAATAGATGGCGATCCGCTGAAAGATCCAAAAGTATTTGGCAAAGTGATTTTTGTGATGAAAGGAGGTGTAGTTTACAAACAATGATCCTCTAAAGCTCGGTCAATAAATTGATACACTTTTTTACTATCAAATAAAAAATGCACCCGCCAATGGGTGCATTTTTCCATGCGATATCTTCAGGGAAACTATTTAAAAGCAATATACTTTGCTTCTGCTTTAATGATCTTACCCATGAAATCTTTAAAAGCATTGTAATCCGCTGACGTAACATTTTCACGAATTAGCTTTGCCTTTCTTGTTACCGTTACGTTGCCGCCGGTCATTTTGTACTGAATAGAGTAGCTGCTTTTATTAAATTGAAATGTTTCGGTCTTTGGAAGCTCGATCAATTTTTTCCCGGCCGGTATTTTGATATTGATGACCGTTTCATACTCATCCGTATCTTCATATCGCCAATACTCCAGCGGAAATTGACGGCTGTCCTTTGAAAAATTATCAATCGTTGCTACGACATCACCGAACGGAATTTTAAACATACTCATGTCGCCAACTTCCGCTATTTCATTTTTTACGATGCAGGTGTATTTATAGCTAACGGAATCAATCAGGTCATTAAGCCCTGTAAAACTGACATTCTCTACCTTCACCGGGTTCTTATATCCGCTACTAACGCCCTCTTCCATTTGCTCCCTCATTTTTTCATCACTTAGATTAAGGTATTCATTTCTTACGCTGCTGGTGAGTGCTCCCGTTTTCTTTACCTCTACCAGGATCTTTAAATCGCTGCCGCTTATTTCTGCATTAACAACTCTACTGACCATATCCGTGCCTTTGTTAATGGCAGGCAAAGGCTGAAGAGTACTTGTAAATAGGTCTTCATTCTGCCTGGGTATAATCAGTGAGGAAGCTCCCGGCAAATTATTAGGTAAACAACCAAAGGGAAGATTATTATCCGTGAGTTCTAAATAAAATTCTTTGCCACCCACTTTTAATAATACGATGCAATGATTGAACTCTACACTCGGCAAAACCATTTCTTTGGTGCCATTGTCCCTCGTGTCTACCAATACAAGATTGGCATTAAGTCCTGCCATCGAGGCCAGCGACACAAACAAGCTGGACAGGTCTTTACAATCTCCCAGTCTTGTATTAATAGTGACCGAAGGTTTTTGCGGAACATAAGCACTTTGCCTGAAAGATACTGAGCTATAACGTATATTTTTCTGTATGTAATCGTATATTCTGCGGGCCATTGCCATGTCCGTCAGCTTTTCATCTTTTGAAAAAAGCTCATCGAATACATCTTTCAGTTCATACTCATCTTCAGTTTTGGCATGGCTAATATCGCTATACCATTGTGCGACATCATTCCATGATTTGATGGTTGAAATATGAATGGCATTGCCTATATCACTAAGGGTTGGCATATAAGGCTCGTCCTTTACCGGCTCAGGGTTAACAACCTCCCAGGTATATAAAGTAAAATCATTTACGTCCTTAACTTGCGGTTTCATATCCGAATTAAGCATCGTAAATTGAGGCTTGACATTTTTGTCAACCAGCAAACAATAACGTATTATGCCGGAAGGGTTGAAAGCATTAAATGTATAGCGATCCCAAAAATCCTTTCCGAGCCTTCCCCGTGTATGATTTTGAAGCCGGTACTTTATTACAATGGCATCACCGGCTTCCAGTGAAGTAAACACCATTTCGTTTCCATTCTTTTCCGCCTGCAACTTATTCCCATTTTTCTTTACGATTTCGGCCTTTTCAATCAGCAGGGTTTGCGAATATTCATTATAAGGTATGTAGCTTTCTTTCCAGTCGTCTATTCCTTTTTCAGTATTGATCTTTAACACCATCGTCAAATATTCTTCTACAGCACCCTCATTATAAACAATAGTTAATTTCTCATCCAGCAAATAAGAATAATCATAATCCTTCTCCTGCTTCGGATCCAGGTAAGATTTCTTTATCAGTTCGTATACATCTGTTCCAGGAAAAGATTTATACAACTCAGGTTTTTTTTCAATCGCCCTGATCTTTTTCCTTGTTTCATACAATTTTGAATCAAAGTAAAGTGCTTTCCTGTAATTAGCAGCCGCGGCTTCCATTTCCCTTGTTTGTTCCTGTACCACCGCTTTGTTATTCCAATAGGTAGCCACATAAGGTGCAAGGCTTAACGAAAGGTTACAGTACTCAAGTGCCTTTTTATAATCCTGTTGCTGAAAATAGTAAGAAGCCCTGTCAGTCAAAAAATCTGCATCATATGGAAACATTCGTTGTATTTCATCCATTATTTGCAATCCCTTTTCTTTCTTACCCTGGTCAATGTATTCCTGTCCCAGACCTTTAAATACCTGGTAGTTGAAATTATTTTTCAAATACTTCTGATAAATTTTCACAGCTTCCTCCCTGTTTTTGTATGAATCCTTCTGCAGGTTAAACATCATGCTTACAAAGCTGAGGTTATCAGGATACATTTTATAAGCACCCTGTATCACCCTTATCGCTTCTTCAGTTTTGTCCTTTGCTCTCAATATGCGGATACGATCCTCAAGATCATCCTGATCTTCGTCATACAAGGCCGTCATCTTTTCATAAAGCCCCATCGCTTCATCATATTTTTCGTCATCCATTAGTTGGTTTATATTCAGTTTATATACCAAATAACAATCAGGGTCCGTTTCTTTCAGGCGTTCAATTTCCTGTGAAAGGAGCGTTCTGCTTCCTGCTTTTATCAGGCATTGTATCAGCTCGAAACGCAGTAATGAATTATTCGGGTATTTTTTCAGCGCTTGCTGTATCACTTTTCTAGCTTCAAATGTCTTCTGGTTACGCAGGAATGTTTGAGAAAGCAGAATATAATTAACCAGGTTGTCCGGATCTGCGTTGATCCTTTCTTCGAAATAGGCCTCCGCGAAATGTTTAATTGAATTGGTAGCAGCTACACCAGCCTGTTTTGAATAAGGCTGTGGATCGCTTTTTGATAAAAGGCCTTCTATGGGTTCCCCATTTGTATCTGTGCATCGAATGATAAAATTGGCAATTGAATTGTTAGAGTAGCTGGTTTGAACAAGGATACGGTTGTATCCCTTTTTTAACTGTGCATAATTCTTATAGCAATCAAGTTCCGTTGCTCTCTCTTTTGATTCGGCAATTATTAAAAAATCATTTACCCATACTTTAAGAGAACCGTTTACACCAGCATTCACCAACACTTTCATGTCTTCGGGGACATAAACAAAAGTTTGCGCATAGGTTACGGCCGTATTATCAGGAATATGAGAATGAAGAATTACCCAGCCATCTTCATTTATTTTTGAGGGTTTAAACCACCTGATCAATGCGTTACCTGATGACTTAAAATCTGCAGTCGCTTCAGCATGTTCAAGCGGCCCATGTGATTTATAAAATCCACTTCCCGATAAATTTTCAAATGGTCCGGTTAGTTGCCAATCGCCCAGCGAGCCCATTTTCACCCATTCCGGCCTTACTTTTTCAAATTGGTTTGAATTAAGAAAATGCATCCCGAGAACATATTTGGAGGCTGCTTTTAGTGACCCGTTAATATCAGCTCGTTTTGTAATTTCATCCAGGAGATCCAATTGGTTTTTTAGTGTCTTTTTCCCATATTTACCCAAGACAGCATCATTAAACCACATGGCAAACAGGTAGGGATTTACATCCTTCACTTTATCCATAACCATTTCATCAAAATGGCCATTCACGGTTTTCCCCCCGTCAAACTCTTTCAAAAAAATCGAGGTGATGTAAGCATCCGCTGCGGTGGCGGGATCTTTAAGCGCTTTTTCCAAATAAGCAGTTGCCTGTTTACGGTCATTTTTCCGAAGGGCCTCCCAGGCTTTATCATAATCATTGGCAAAATCAACCAAATAAAATAAGAGGAATGTGCAGGTCAATAAGATGGTTTTGAACATAGGATACGTTTATGGCGGTAAAATATGAAATTCCTTCCTATTTTTCAATAGCCCCCTTATAGCCAGATAAATCAGTATTAGCGATTTCATCTGTCATCCGCCTTTACGCAGCTTACTTTTAAAGCAAAAAAATCCTACCCCTGCATTATTTTGTAGAAGATCTAACCGTAAAAAATGACCAGGATCAATCCTTCGCTATTTTCTTATAACTCGCCACTATGCCCCTGATCAATGAAGAACTAAATCCCTGGTGTTCCATCTCATTCAGACCGGCGATGGTGCAACCTTTAGGTGTCGTCACTTTATCTATTTCTTGTTCAGGATGCGTTCCTTTTTGTAGTAATAATTCCGCAGCTCCTTTTACTGTTTGAGCTGAAATAAGCGAGGCGGTGGCCGCATCAAAACCAATTTCAATTCCCCCCTGTATATTGGCGCGGATATACCGCATAGCATAAGCGGTGCCGCAAGCCGCCAGTATCGTGGCCGCCTCCATCAGTTTCTCATCTATCGTTACGACTTTACCCACTGTACTGAACAGATCATTAACATACTTGACAGTGGCAGTCTCTGCATCTTTACTGCATATACAGGTCATGCTTTGCTGTATCGCGATGGCCGTGTTTGGCATGGCCCTGAAATAAGTGATATTCTTTTTGACAATCCCTTCCATTTCACTGATCAGCACACCCGTCACAACGGAGATAAGTATTTTATCTGTCGTCAACTCTTTTCTAATTCCAGTTAAAACGTCAGCAACCTGGAAGGGTTTTACGGCAAGGATGATCACTTCGCTTTTTTTAACAGCCTCGCTGTTATCGTCCGTTATATCCACCCCTTTTTCCTTTAAGGCTTTAAGGGTTGATGTATTTCGCTTGGTTACTATGATATCAGCTGCTTTACTGAATTTACTTTTTAATAATCCTTCCGCAATTGCAGTTCCCAGGTTTCCTCCTCCAATTATGGCGATCTTTTTTCCCATTGAATGCTTGTTTTGATAAAGATACAACCGTAGCGTTAAAACTATTTCCCTACAATGGGATAACCCCTGCTATCGTTCCATTGGATATAATTCCATTAAAAAGGATGCAAGTACTTTTGCTCCCTTTTTAATCTGAATGATCAAACTACATTTTATACCCGGGGTATAGAATTTTAAGTATCGTTGTCATTACAAGCTTCCGTGTAATTGCTAGCGGACTCTTCCAGTAACTGACCATATTTCTTTGTGGAAAAACGTAAGCTGACAATAGCTCCTTTATATTAAATAAGACCCGGTAATAAAGTCTATGAATTGAGAAAATACACCTTTCATGAAGATCAGATTGAAGATAAGGCTGAACCCGCCTCTTCTTTCGTCAAGAAGTTTTCTATCGCCGTATCGTATTTATCTTTCCACCAATCAATGGTGCCCCAGAAATCACCATCTATCACCAACTCACCGGTATTTACAACGCCGATCTTTTCAAAAGGAAGATCACCAAGGAATTTTTCAAACTCCCCTACTTTTGTTAATGCTACGCTTACCAACACCCTGCTTTGCGCCTCCCCAAAAAGCCACGCATCTTTGCGGTAACCGCTATTCGTAATGATCGAAAAACCAAGGTCACGATTGAACCCGCTTTCACATAATGTTACAAATAAGCCCCCTTCACTTATATCATGTGCGGAACGAATCATTTTTTTAGCGATCGCTTCGGTTACTTTTTGTTGTAATGCATATTCTTCATCCAGGTCAAAATATGGAGCGGGGGAGTATTTTACGTTCAACACTTTATGCAGGTACTCCGAACAGTTAACATCATTCTGCGATTGACCTAACAGGTACAGCACATCTCCTTCCTCTTTCAGATCAAGGGTCATTTTTTTGGAAACGTCATCGAGCAATCCTACCATACCTATTGTGGGCGTTGGATTGACCGGACCATCCGGATTCTGATTATAAAAACTAACGTTACCACCGGTAACCGGTGTATCGAATTTTCTGCAGGCGTCACCCATTCCTTTGATTGCATAAACAAACTGGTAATACACCTCCGGGTCATATGGATTACCAAAATTCAGGCAGTTGGTCACGCCGAGTGGTTGACCTCCGCTGCAAACAATATTGCGGGCAGCTTCACTGACTGCTATCATCGCACCTTTGTAGGGGTCGGCAAAAACATATCGACTATTGCAATCAGTGGTAACGGCTAATCCTTTTTTTGATCCTTTTACCAATACTATTGCAGCATCAGTGGGTGTATTGGTAGAAGTGTTAACCGTGCCGACCATACTATCGTATTGGGTAAATATCCAGCGTTTGGAAGCGATAGACGGCAATTGAATAATCTGTTCCGCTATCGATTTCAGATCGGTTGGCTCAGGTATAACAAAAGTGTTTATTTTTTTAATTTCTTCGAAATAGGCAGGTTCTTTATACTCTCTTTCATATTGCGGAGCTCCGCCACCTAATACCAGTTCGTATGCCGGCAGGGATGCTTCCAGTTCACCATGCATATAAAAGCTCAGGATACCGTCATCCGTCACTTCACCGATCACCGAACA
>Ga0190274_10001459_pt1 | contig 13895 bp, 13 predicted proteins | sample Popmic531T_FD_133002 | JGI IMG/M metagenome (GOLD analysis project Ga0190274, IMG submission 133002) | Populus adjacent soil microbial communities from riparian zone of Yellowstone River, Montana, USA - 531 T | ecosystem: Environmental > Terrestrial > Soil > Riparian zone | place: USA: Montana...
ACGTCCCATGCAGTGAATATCCTGGCTGGAATCAATGTCGCTGTCGTTGAGCAGCAGATTGATCCATTTCAGTGCTCCTGAATAATCGCCGAGTGCGAAATGCACAATCGACAAATTAAAATAGAAATAGGCAATTCGAATTTTACTGATTTTGCCTTTGTACTTTTTTAAACCTTTTTCAATTTCATCAACAAGTCCGAAAGCAGTTTCGAATTCACCTGTTTGCATATACAGACTCAATTCCGCACTGTAAGTACTCGAGAACAATTTGATCATAAGATCCTCGTTCATTTTCTTCACGTTGCTTTGTGGAATTCCTTTCAATTTTGCGAGGTAAATAGGAATCTCATCAAATTTGCGAAGCTGGGTACACAGGTAAATCATGTTGCTTAGCACCGCAAAATATTTATTGGGTTCCTCCTCGAACAACTCGGCATGTTTTTCAATCAGCTCAAGGTGCTTGCCTATGTATACGTATGAATTTTTATAATCGCCTATCCCAAAATAGTAAGCACTGTAAATATGATAATAAAGATAGCGTGTTTCATAGGAAAGCGCTTTCCCTTCATTTTTCAGAAGCGTGTTATCAATAATCGTTTTGAAATTATTCAACTCTGAACTGTCCCTGACCTTCCCCTTTTTATTCAGTAAAAGAAACAAGCGACTTTTGATATACCAGAAGTCGCTGTAGTTATTTACTTTGTCGAGTAAATCCTGATCCTGCTTGTGCATTTCAGAAATATCCTCAATGCTGCTGGATACATACGAATCTTTTTCGATAAGTCGCTTCTCCCATTTCTGAATTTCAAGCAGCATAAAATGTTTTTCATATTTCACAGCTAGCTTCCGGGCTCTTTGTAAAGTCTTGCGGCTGTCGTCGTACAACGATTTTTTAAACAGGATTTCAGTGGAATGCATGAGTCGTTGCAATTCCACATCCACGGAGCTGTCGGCATGAAAAGCGTGCAACGCCTTAAGGACAGTTTCATACAACCTGTTTTTTGCGATAGCAGGGGAATGCCCGAAGGTGGAGTTTTTAAAAAGGGTGATCAGGGTGGATTCATTATATTTTTCCTGCTTATCGATGGCATCAAACAAATTCACATATTCGTTTTTCTCACCAATGGTATGACGACCGGCAAAAATTTTAAAATACCGCTTTTCCGCGGTGGTTAATGATTTTATCAACCGAAACAGGTGATCCGACGATTGCTTTGACATGTATAGTTTACTTTAAAAGTGGTGACATGAATGGTAATCAAAATTAAACATTGGCAGTTTAGGAACCTAATAACGTAATCCGGCTGCATGTTACCTGGTACCGGCAGGGGCTTGTTTCACTGCAGGACCGGGCTTTTCGTTACTGACGTTAAGTTACTGAAAAATGTCGCTTGAATCAATGTCAACGGGCCTTGTGGCGAAAATATTGCCATTCTCAGACATGTTAAAAATCCAAAAAAGGTGGTTGAATTATTTTGCCTGCTCCCTGAAAAACGCGATCATATCAGTAGATGCCAGATCAGTAAAACCGGCACCCCTGAGCAATGTAATAAGTTGTCCGCGGTGGAAAGTCCCGTGGTTCATCACATGCATGAGGATATGCACGATGGTATTCCGGAAAGGATCGCCTTTGATGGTTTTATAATCGATTGTCGCTGTTAAATCCTGTTCCGATAATCTGGCCGTAAAAGTCTCAAATTCCCTGCTGCTTTCAACTAATTGTTTGCAAGCATCCAGGGTTGATCCGGCAAATTCAGTTAATGGCCATACTAATGGAGATTCTCCCTCTAATCTGCTCATCCAAATCGTTTGTGCATCGAGGATGTGCAATACCGTTTTGCGGATAGAAGGAAACGAACTTACCTGGATCATTTCTGCGCGATCTTCTCCGGCTGCAGCAACGAAGTTCAATATTCTGGTGTTGGCCCAGGTGTTGAAGGTGGTTATTGATAAAATGTAGTCTTTCATGTAGTGACGAGTGGCGAGTTACGAGTAACGAGTTGTAGGGACGCATTGAATGCGTCCTTTCGGAATTTGACAAATGATTTGTATTCAGGTTTTATTGAATCAAACTCCCTCTCCTTTGGAGAGGGTTGGGGTGAGGCAATGAATGATCATGAGGAATACAAACTATTAATACTTTAAGGGACAATTGCGATGCAACACAACTTCTACAAACTACGATTCAGCAATTGCATTCCCATTACTTTACGGAGAGATTTTTCTTTGAGTCCTTTTCTGAGACCGTCGATGTGCCGGAGGTGGTGGCAATCGGTTCCTATCAAATCAACCAATCCATGATCCACCAGTTTTTCAGCTGTGCGTTTGGCATCAATTCCATAATATCCGCTGAGTGAATTTGTATTCAATTGCAGCAACACTCCCTGATCGCGGAAAGTCTGGTACTGACTGAAATCAGCATACCAGAACGGATACCTTTCGGGATGAGCCATGATAGGTTTATAACCGAGTACCATCATGCGGAAAATTATTTCATGAATGTTATCGGGGCAATTAATATAAGAGATTTCGAAAAGCAAATGATTATCGCCTATAGTGAGCAATTTTTCATTCTCCAGTTTTTTTACAAAACCGTCATCGATATAATATTCGGCAGCAGCATCAATTTCCATTTCAATTCCTTCAGCTGCAACTGCTTCTCTCACTGCAGCCAATCCACTCAAAATATTTTCAGGTGTATTCCTGAAATAATCACTCATGATATGTGGTGTGGTAATCAGTTTTCTAAAACCAAGCGCCTTCAGTTCCCTGATAAGCACCAGTGAATCTTCAATTGTTTTTGCTCCATCATCAATTCCCGGGATAAGATGAGAGTGCATATCCACACCCAGGTCACCATAACCGGGAAGCGGATCCTCTTTTTTCTTAAATGCACCGAATAGTGAATCGAACATAACTGCAGCAATCTTTATTTAGTAACTGTTCCAAAAGTTTTACTGAACCATTCAAAAGTAACAGCAAGACCTTCCTTAAGTTTTACCTGTGGTTCATATGAAAGGTAAGTTCTGGCAAGTGTAATATCTGCAAGTGAGTTACGAATGTCGCCGGGCCTGTCGTCGCGGTGAAGAGGCTGTGCATCCTTGCCTGCAATTTCGGCAAGCATTGAAAATAATTTCTTAACAGAAATATTTTCTCCTACAGCTACATTGTAAACTCTGTTAAATGCCTGTTCATTTTCCGTAAAGAAAGCTCTCACATTCGCCTGCACCGCATTTTGTACAAATGTAAAATCACGTGTCTGCTCACCATCTCCATTCAGGTATGCATCCTTGTCATTCAGAAGCGCATCCATGAATAATGGAATGGCGGCAGCATAAGGGCCGTTAGGATCCTGGCGCGGGCCAAATACATTGAAGTACCGAAGGCCTATCACTTTCATTCCATAATTCAATGCAAATACTCCTGCATATAATTCATCAGTATATTTCGAAACCGCATACGGCGATAAAGCCTTACCGATGCGTGCTTCGCTTTTAGGCGAATCAGCAAGGTCGCCATACACCGACGACGAGCTGGCATAAACGAAACGTTCCACTCCGGCATCACGTGCTGCAACCAGCATGTTTAAAAATCCTGTGGAGTTAGCAGCGTGAGTTGGCAATGGGAATGCTATAGAACGAGGTACAGAACCCAATGCAGCCTGATGCGAAATAAGATTCATGCCTTCACAAGCGAGGGCGCATGTCTGCGGATTCGTGATATCACCTTCCATAAATTCAAATGCAGGATGATTTGAAAAAGCTTCAATGTTTTTCAAAAATCCATTGGAAAGATTATCCAGTACACGAACCTTACGGGCACCGTGCTGAATCAGGTACTCAACCAGGTTGGAGCCAATAAATCCGGCACCTCCGGTAATAAGCACCGATTTATTGCGGATGGCGTCCGTATGAAAAACAGGATTAAAAGATTCGGTCATATTTCCCTTGGGTTTTCAAAACAATATTGAAATTTATTTTTGAGGTTCCGATAGCGATCGGGAGTTACTGATATTAACGTGCGTGATATTGTTGTTCGTAATAGTGCAGATAATTTCCGGAAGTTACACGATCCATCCACTCCTGGTTGGCAAGAAACCAATCCACTGTCTTGCTCAATCCTTCTTCAAACTGTATGGAAGGCTCCCATCCTATTTTGGTTTTCAGTTTCGTGGAATCTATAGCATAACGAAGGTCATGTCCTGCGCGATCTTTTACATAGGTGATCAGTTTTTCAGAAGTGCCTTTTGGCCTTCCCAACTTGTCGTCCATTATATCACATAACAATAAAACAAGGTCCAGGTTTTTCCATTCATTGTTACCGCCAATGTTATAGGTTTCACCAATCACTCCCCTGTGGAAAATTTCATCGATGGCAGCAGCATGATCCTCAACCCATAACCAGTCACGGAGATTTTCACCTTTCCCGTAAACCGGAAGAGGCCTGTAATTTTTAATATTATTGATCATCAACGGAATCAACTTCTCAGGAAACTGGTATGAGCCATAATTATTGGAACAGTTTGAAATAACAGCAGGCAATCCAAATGTATGATGATAGGCTCTTACGAGATGATCAGACGATGCTTTGGATGCAGAGTAAGGACTTCTTGGATCATAGGGAGTTTCTTCTGTAAAAAAGCCTTCCTCACCCAATGAACCATACACTTCATCGGTTGACACATGATAAAAACGTGCATTCTTTTTTACTTCTCCATTCACAACCCAGCTGCGACGGGCGGCATTCAAAAGATTTGCCGTTCCCAGCACATTGGTCTTTACAAAAATTAATGGATCGCTGATGCTTCTATCCACATGTGATTCTGCAGCAAGGTGAATAACTGCATCAAATTCATGCTCCTGGAATAATTTGCCAAGCAATGCTTCATCAGTGATATCGCCTTTTATAAAACGGTAATTGGATGCCTTTTCAATATCACTGATATTTTCAAGGTTTCCGGCATATGTAAGGCTGTCGAGATTGTAAATGGTATATCCGGGATATTTAGTCACAAATCGTCGGATAACATGTGAGCCAATAAAACCTGCTCCGCCTGTGATTACAATTTTCATGTGGTTATTAAATAATATTACTGGTTAACGTGTTTAATTTCCTTTTCATGGAGTTGCTTTTCCCATGCCCACGCACTTGCTACCATTTGATCAAGATTCCGCTCCGCTTTCCAACCTAACATTTTATTCGCTTTGGATGTGTCGGCCCAAACCTGTTCCACATCGCCCGGACGGCGAGGTGCTAACGTGTAATTCAACTTTATATTATTTACTTTTTCAAAGCTATCAATAAGTTCAAATACGGAAACACCGTTTCCGGTTCCCAGGTTGTACACTTCAAACGGAAGTGCTGATTCATTGGCAAGTAATTTTTCAATGGCAACCACGTGCGCAATGGCTACATCAGTGACATGAATATAATCCCTGATGCAGGAACCATCGGGTGTGTTGTAATCGTTTCCGAAAACATTGAACGAAGGTCTTTTGCCAATTGCAACCTGTGTTATTACAGGCATAAGATTCGCAGGTGCATTAAGCGGATACTCTCCTATCAATGCGGATTCATGTGCACCCACAGGATTGAAATAACGAAGCGCAATTATTTTAAGTGCTGAAACTTTTGCAATGTCCTGCAGAATATCTTCAGATATTTTTTTGGTATTGCCATATGGCGATTCCGCTCTTTTTAGAGGAGAATTCTCATTTACCGGCAACACATCAGGCTGACCATACACAGTGCATGAAGATGAAAATACAAAATTGGAGCATCCGGATAACAGTGCGGATTCAGCTACATTCAAAAGTGATTGCAGATTATTTCTGTAATACAACAAGGGTTGTTCCACAGATTCTCCAACGAGTTTTTTTGCAGCGAAATGAATTACTGCATCAAAACGATGATTTATAAATAAGGCTTCTGTTAATGCCGCATCACACAAATCAATTTCCACACAGGTTGTTTTCTTACCTGTGATTGTGTCGATTGCATCAATTACATCTTTGCGGGAATTCGAAAAATTGTCAGCTAAAATAACTTCATACCCTCTTGTGATTAATTCCACAACAGTGTGGGAACCGATAAAACCGGCACCTCCAGTAACAAGTATTTTACCTTTCGACATCAGGGTTAAATATTATATTCACTATGCAGAAATATCCGGAATCAGAGACTCCAGTATTTGAGCTGTTTGATTTTGCCTCTGAGGATTCCTTTCAAATCCACGATCACTGCTTCTTCAGCGCAGATAGTTTTGAGATAAGCCTCATCAATACCAAGGTATTCTTTGTGATTCACTGCAACCACAACTGCATCGTAACCTACACCAGCTTTTTCATGCAATTCAAATCCATATTCATGAAGAAGATCTTTCGAAGAAGCGTGAGGATCGATTACTTCAGTCTTGACACCATATGATTTAAATTCATTCACAAGGTCAGCAACTTTTGAATTGCGGATATCTTCCACATCTTCTTTAAACGTTGCACCCATCACCAGCACACGGGATTTATTAATATCCTTTCCTAATGCGATGAGTTTTTTAACAGTTTGTTTGGCCACATAAAATCCCATGGAGTCATTCACATAACGTCCTGAATTAATCACCTGGGCATGATAACCAAGTTCCTGTGCTTTGTACGTAAGGTAGTATGGATCCACACCGATGCAATGTCCACCAACGAGACCCGGTTTAAATTTGAGGAAGTTCCATTTTGTGCCTGCAGCTTCAAGTACTTCATAGGTGTTGATGCCCATTTTATTGAAGATGATCGACAGTTCATTCATCAGCGCAATGTTTACATCACGTTGTGTATTTTCAATAATTTTGGCAGCTTCAGCTACACGTATTGAAGACGCACGGTGTACACCGGCCTGGACTACGATCTCATAAACTTTAGCTACCTCATCGAGTGAATGTTCATCACATCCTGAAACCACTTTAATGATTTTAGCAAGCGTGTGTTCTTTATCACCCGGATTGATTCGCTCTGGAGAATATCCAACTTTAAAATCGTCACGGAATTTAAGTCCGGAAATTTCTTCGAGCACGGGAATGCAATCCTCTTCGGTACATCCCGGGTACACCGTAGATTCGTACACTACGAAATCTCCCTGCTTGAGTACCTTTCCAATAGTTTTTGAAGCTGCTAGAATCGGTTTCAGATCCGGCAGGTTGTGTTCATCAATGGGAGTAGGAACAGCTACAATAAAAAAGGAAGCCTCCTTCAACACATCCAGCGAATCAGTGAATGTGATGTCACAATCAGCGAATGCCTCAGGTTCCAATTCACCACTGGGATCGATATGATTTTTCATCAATTCCACCCGCTCTTTATTAATATCGAATCCGATCACAGATGCCTTTCTGGCAAATTCAAGTGCTATAGGAAGTCCCACATAGCCCAAACCGATAACGGCAATCTTTCGCTTCTTACTGATAATATCCTGATACATTTTCTAATAGTGTTGTTATTTATTTAACTTTCTCAACGCGTATATTCTTTCAATAATCTCCACAACTTTCAAACCTTCCATTGCATTTGTAGTAATGGATGTTTTTCCCTGCAAAGTATCGATTACATTTTCAACAATAAAGTGGTGATTGGCAGCAGATCCTTTGTAAGCACCGTAATCATTCGCGGGACTCACTGCATCAAGCTGTGGCATTGTATAATTTTCGATGTGACAATACTCCACCTCGTTCATATACTGCCCTCCTATTTTCACACTTCCTTTTTTACCGATCACTGAAATCGAACTTTCCATATTCGTATCCCAGATAGAAGTGGAATAATTTATGGAACCCATTCCGCCATTATAAAATCTAAAATTTACAAATCCGGAATCTTCAAACGCAGTACTATTCTGGTGTGTGAAGTCATCGAATTTAGCCTGGATATCGGTGATGTCGCCAAAGATCCAGTACATGATATCTATAAAGTGAGAAAACTGAGTAAAGAGTGTGCCGCCATCAAGATCGGCAGAACCTTTCCAATTTCCTTTTTTATAATAACGATCGTCACGATTCCACATGCAATTAAGGCTTACCATAAAGATATCGCCGAGCAGTTTTTGCTCCACAATTTTCTTAAGCCATTGGCTGGGTGGTGAATACCTGTTTTGCATCACACAAAAAACATTCTTGTGAACCTGCAATGCTTTGAATATTATTTTTTCGCAATCTGCTTTTGTAAGTGCCATTGGTTTTTCACAAACCACATGCTTGCGATGTTCAAGAGCCAGGAGTGCATGATCGGCATGCAAACCATTTGGAGAGCACACGTTCACCACATCAAATTCAAGACCTGAAGCAAACATTTCTTCTGTGGAAGTAAAATAGGGTACGTCAAATTTTTCAATACCCACTTCATTTCCGGGAAGAATATCACACATGGCGATCAACCGTCCTTCCGGATGTCTCCGGATCATTTCAGCATGACGTTTGCCGATGTGACCACTACCAATGATTGCAAACTTTACCGGACCTGACATACTATCGCTATTAACTTATTTTAGAAACTTTATTGTTTTCCAGTTTATATTTTTCTTTGCTTTCAGGGCATTCCGCGATTCCGGAATTATCAAATTTAAGTTTGTGTCCGTATTCGCTCATCCATCCTGTTTGCCTTGATGGATTACCGATAACCAATGCATATGCGGGTACATCTTTAGTAACCACAGCTCCTGCACCTATAAATGCAAACTCGCCAATGTCGTGGCCGCAAACTATGGTAGCATTGGCTCCAATTGAAGCACCTCTTCTGACAGTGGTTTTCAAATATTCACCACGACGATTGACAGCACTTCTCGGATTCATCACATTTGTAAAAACCATACTCGGTCCAAGAAACACATCATCTTCACAAATCACCCCGGTATAGATAGAAACATTGTTTTGAACCTTCACATTTTTTCCAAGAACCACTCCGGGAGAAATTACCACATTTTGTCCGATGTTACAATTTTCACCAAGTATACAATCAGGCATGATGTGTGAAAAATGCCAGATTTTTGTTCCCTTTCCGATAGAACAACCGGGATCAACAAATGCCGATTCGTGAACGAAGTAGTCCATGTAAATTAAATTGACTTCCGGTTAACTGAACCGGTGGGCTGTTTTATATAATTCTTCTTTAGGCAGATTTTTAAAATACTCGTATGTGCGTTTCAAGCCTTCTTCTCGACCTACTTTAGGCTCCCAGTTAAGCAACTTCCTGGCTTTGGTAATGTCAGGCTGGCGTTGTTTGGGATCATCCTGCGGAAGCGGTTTCAAAATCATCTTTACAGAAGATCCTGTCAGCTTGAGAATTTCATCACCAAATTCCTTGATTGTAATTTCAGATGGATTTCCAATGTTCACAGGCTGAGAATAGTCGCTCATCAGCAAACGATAGATTCCTTCTACCAGGTCATCCACATAACAAAAGGAGCGTGTTTGACTTCCATCTCCAAAAATTGTAAGATCCTCACCACGTAGTGCCTGTCCGATAAATGCCGGCAACACGCGTCCGTCGTTCAGTCGCATCCTAGGACCGTAGGTATTGAAGATGCGGACTATCCTTGTTTCAACTCCATGGTATGTATGATATGCCATGGTTATTGCTTCCTGGAATCTTTTAGCTTCATCATAAACTCCTCTCGGACCAACAGGATTTACATTTCCCCAATACTCTTCAGTTTGCGGATGTACTGTTGGATCACCATACACTTCGGATGTGGAAGCGACTAAAATTCGAGCATGTTTAGCTTTCGCCAAACCCAGTAAGTTATGTGTTCCAAGTGAACCTACTTTCAGGGTTTGAATAGGAATTTTAAGATAATCGATAGGACTTGCAGGTGATGCAAAATGCAGAATGTAATCGAGATCACCCGGAACAAAAACAAATTTCGAAACATCGTGATTGTAAAATTCAAACTCTTTCAGTTTGAATAAATGCTGAATGTTGGCAAGGTCACCGGTGATCAGGTTATCCATTCCTACCACAGTAAAGCCTTCCTTAATAAAACGATCACACAAATGAGAGCCCAGAAAACCTGCAGCCCCTGTTATTAAAACTCGCTTGGATTTATTTTCCGACATGCTGACTGAAATTAATTTGTTGAAACAACTGTTCTACCTACACTGTTGTAATAAAATCCCAGCTCTTTCATTTTTGCCGGATCGTATAAATTTCGTCCGTCAAAAATTACTTTCGCTTTCATTTTCCTTGAAAGGGTTTCAAATTCCGGAGTACGGAAAACGGACCATTCAGTAGCAACCAGTAATGCATCCGCATTTTCCACTGCTTCATAAGGATCGCTTGCATATTTAATTTTATCACCAAAAATCTTTTTCACATTATTGGCAGCTTCCGGATCATATGCAGAAATTTCAACACCTTCCTTCAAAAGCAAATCTATAATGTAAAGAGCAGGTGCTTCACGGATATCATCGGTATCAGGCTTGAAAGCCAGACCCCACAAAGCAATTTTTTTCCCGCTAAGGTTGTTGTCGAAATAACTTTTAATTTTCTCTACTATGCTGATACGCTGTCTGTCGTTCACATCCATCACAGAAGTCAGCACTTTAAAATCGTAATCATAATCCTGTGCTGTTCTTGCAAGTGCCTGCACATCTTTTGGGAAACAACTTCCGCCGTAACCGATTCCTGCAAACAGGAAACGTTTTCCAATTCTTGTATCAGAACCGATTCCAATTCGAATCATATCCACATTGGCACCCACTTTTTCGCAGAGATTGGCTATCTCATTCATGAAAGTGATTTTGGTAGCCAGAAATGCATTTGCTGCATACTTGGTCAACTCTGAAGAACGGGCATCCATAAAATAAATCGGGTTGCCCTGGCGCACGAAAGGTGCATAGAGGTCCGACATAATTTTTCGTGCTTTTTCAGAATCAGTTCCAATCACTACCCTGTCAGGTTTCATAAAATCATCCACTGCAAAACCTTCGCGGAGAAATTCCGGATTGGAAACCACATCGAATTCTGTTTTGCAATTCACCAAAATTGCATTGTGTACTTTTTCAGCGGTGCCTACAGGAACGGTACTTTTATTTACGATGACTTTATAATCGGTCATGATTTTTCCAAGTTGTTCAGCTACTCCGAGCACATAACTCAGATCAGCAGATCCATCTTCACCCGGAGGTGTTGGAAGTGCGAGAAAAATAATTTTTGAATCTTTTATTGCAGAAGCCAGGTCAGTGGTGAAATTCAATCTTCCCTGGCGGAGATTGCGTTCAAAAATTCCATCGAGGTGTGGTTCATAAATAGGTACTTTCCCGTTCTTCATCGACTCCACTTTCGCTTTATCGATATCGACACAAATAACATGGTTTCCCATTTCTGCAAAACAGGTACCGGTAACAAGTCCTACATACCCGGTTCCAACAACTGCTATATTCATAAGATAAAAGTCTTCTAAATGATTGTACTTTATTTATTCAAAAACTCCAGCACACCTGAAGAAATTCGTTCCAGGTCGGCTGTGGAAAGTTCGGTGTGCATTGGTAAAGAGATTACGCTTTTGCACAATGATTCAGTTACCGGAAAATCACCTTCCTTATAACGGCTGTCGGTATATGCTTTTTGCATATGTAATGGAACAGGATAGTAAATCATGGCAGGAATTGACTTTGCAGCAAGAAATTCACGGAGTTCATTTCTATCAGCTCCATTGATCAGCAGCGTATACTGATGAAACACGTGAGTCGATTTTGATTCCCGTGCCGGAGTTGTAATTTTCGGATTATTTGCGAATGCCTTGTCATAATGAGCTGCCGCTTTATTTCTTGCAGCCGCATATTCATCCAGGTGACGCAATTTAATTCTCAACACTGCTGCCTGGATGCTGTCGAGGCGGGAGTTTACTCCAATTTCATCATGGTAATATTGAATGCTCTGACCGTGATTCGCAATCATGCGCATTTTTTTTGCGAGAGTGTCGTCATTTGTAAATATTGCCCCACCGTCACCAAAACATCCGAGGTTTTTAGAAGGGAAAAACGAAGTGCATCCAATCTGACCTATGGTTCCTGCTTTTTTCACAGATCCATCAGGCATTGTATAATCAGCACCGATAGCCTGGGCCGCATCTTCAATAACAAACAGGTTGTGTTTTTTAGCAATCTCCATTACTCTGTCCATTTCGGCACACTGACCAAATAAATGTACAGGCACAACTGCTTTTGTTTTAGGTGTAATTGCTTTTTCAAAAGCAACCGGATCGATTGTAAAAGTTCCCGGGATCACATCCACCAATACAGGACGCAATTGCAGAAGAGCTATAACTTCGGCAGTAGCCACATAGGTAAAACTCGCTGTAATAACCTCATCTCCAGGCTGTAATCCCAACCCCATCATGGCAATCTGAAGGGCATCGGTACCATTGGCACATGGAATTACATGCTTTACTCCCAGGTATTTTTCCAGTTCGGCCTGGAATGCTTTCACTTCAGGTCCGTTGATGTAAGCGGAGGATGTAATTACATCCAAAACTGCTTTATCAATTTCAGGCTTAATTTTTTCATACTGGCTGAGCAAGTCAACCATAGCTAAAGGTCTCATTTTTCTTCTAATAAGTCGGCAAAGATACTGATTAAACAGTCACGTTTTTGTTTAATTGTAGTCTAATCCCTACAACATTTTCAATAACAATTATGCTCTCCTTTTTCCAATGTTTACTGACTCCCAGCATATTAAATATCCGACTTATGAATGAGTTCCGGTTATTCTTAAATGATTATCTTCATCCCCTTCAAATTTGCATTGAAATGAGGCTTAAAACAATACTGTTAATTCTGTTACTTTTTTGTTCAAAATTGTCAATCGGACAAAGTGGTGTTCGTGATTCAATCATACATTTTGTTTACACCGGTATCAGCTACGGAGTTTATGCTCCGGGAGGCGATCTTGACGAACGTTTTGGAACCGCTTCTATTCTGGGAATGGATTTGCATTACAAGTCTGACAAAAACTGGATTTTTGGTTTTTCAGGAGGGTTTATTTTTGGTGGGGATGTGAAAGAGCAGGGATTGTTCGATGATATTTCGACTGCAAGCGGGCAGATCATTGGCCTGGATGGACTCTTTGCGGATGTCAGGGTTTTTGAAAGAGGGTACCAGGTTGGTGTTACTGTCGGAAAATTGATTAATTTTCAACGTCCGAACCCAAATAGTGGGATAGTCGTATCAGCAACCGGCGGTTTTGTACAGCATAAAATCAAAATCGACGCCATTGGAAACACGGTTCCGCAATTAAGAAACGACTACAAAAAGGGGTATGATCATCTGACCAATGGTTTTCAACTTACCGAATATATAGGATATAACTATTTTAGTAACAGACAATTAGTGAATTTCTACGGAGGATTTGAATTTATGCAGGGCTTTACCTCCAACCGAAGAGATTTTAATTTTAACAACATGGAAGGAAATGACAAAAACAGGCTTGATCTCCGTTATGGGTTCAAACTGGGTTGGATCCTTCCATTATATAAGAAGAAACCAGCCCCATTCTATTTATACTGATAAATGGTTATACTTTATTTCATTGCTGTTAAATTATACGGGCTAACCATTCTGGTTTCGGCCATTTTCAATAATAAAGCACGGCAGTGGGTAGCGGGCCGTTCAGACTGGCAAAATCATCTCAAAAAAACATTAATTCCAGGCGAGTCACGCATATTATTTCACTGTGCTTCACTTGGTGAGTTTGAACAGGGAAAGCCTGTATTGGAGGCAATCAAACGCTACTACCCCAATCACAAAATAGTACTTACATTTTTTTCTCCTTCCGGATATGAAATACGGAAAAAGGAGCCGCTCGCAGATTATGTATTTTACCTTCCGCTTGACGGACCATACAACTCTCCTAAGTTTATAG
>Ga0190274_10001460_pt1 | contig 13892 bp, 13 predicted proteins | sample Popmic531T_FD_133002 | JGI IMG/M metagenome (GOLD analysis project Ga0190274, IMG submission 133002) | Populus adjacent soil microbial communities from riparian zone of Yellowstone River, Montana, USA - 531 T | ecosystem: Environmental > Terrestrial > Soil > Riparian zone | place: USA: Montana...
TGGCAGTCGTCATCGGCAAGTCGAACGCGTGCTCAAACTTAATCTCCTGCGCTTGAGTCAGTCCGAAGGCGCCGGTGATGTCCGCAAAAGGTTGCTGGGCGAACACGATGGTGCCTGGCCTCACTGCCCGGATCGTGCCGACGAATTGGATGTCTTCTATCGCCTTGGCAAATCGCTGGAGGCCGCCACGGTCCTGCTCGAGAAACCTCAGCCGCGGGCGATCGATTTGGCTGTCAACGAGGAGTCGGACGAGGCGAGCGTGACCCAGGCACGGCGCAAATCGCAACTTACGCTGAGTAACGTAAAACGTCGCCTCGGCGTCGCTGAGCGGACGGTCATGAAGCCGCGTCACGTCTTTGTAAGACGCGTCGCCCATCGCCGCGTGATAACGATCTATGTTGAGTGTGCCCATAGTCGGACAGGCATTCCTGCCTGTCAGGTTCCTATCGGAGAATTGACCTCCGCAATCGAGGAACAGGCAGGAATGCCTGTCCTACTCTTCCTGCTCTTCGAGAATTGCCTGGAGTTCCGCAATAACTTCAATGTCTTTAGGTCTTCCAGCCGCCCGCTTCACTTCAATCAAGCGCCTTATGCCAAGGCACATACACTGTTTGCCAAAAAGCTCGATCGGTTCACTATGGGGCAACAGATCTGCATAGCTGCCACCCAACGTAATCTCGCCCAATAAATCCAGGGGGCCAAGTGACGTCGTCAGGGTAAAGTTGAGACCTTTCAACAAAGTTTCAGTTTGCCAATGAAAAGGCAGTCCTGGAGGGGCGCCTCTCAAATATGGGGACAAAGAAGCCAGACAATCGACGACGCGACTTACATTGGCAACCTGGCGGTTATAGACAATGTCGATGTCATCAGTTAGTCGGCTCGATCCGTGAACCCTGGCCGCAACGCCGCCGACAATGACAAATTCGACGTTGGAGTCAACTAACCTGCGAATCAATTCACCGTAGTCAGTCATGTAGGCGTGCCCGCTTGCCCGCGCGCTCCAATTCTTCCGACAGTCGCTGCAAACTCATCAAACGCTCCATGCGCTCGGTTGGCGTCAGTCGCAAGTTCTCCCGCAATAAGGTTCGGTCAATCCCAGCCAGATAGAACGCAACGAGGGGATCGTCATCGCCGTTTGAAACTGATGTCGAGGCACTATCGGCGTTAACGATGTCAGCCCCAGCTTGACGCATCGCTTCAATCGCACCTTCGCCGTCACCCGGTTGCAATTCGACGGATCGCATCGCGTCTTTCAGGGCTTTAACTTGAAACCCCTCTTTCAGCGCATCCAGCACGGTGTCCTTAACGCAATAGTCTGTCGCCAGACCGCCAACCCAAACTTCTTCTACTCCGAGGCGGCGAAGTTCGATAGCCAGGGTGGTGCCGTCGAATGCTGAATAGCAATCTTCGTCGCCGAGCCCCTTCGAGATCACGCGAATGTGGATGTCGTCAATCAGTTCCGGATGAAACTCCGCGCCCTTCGTGTCCTGTACACAATGCACCGGCCAGGTGCCACCATATGCCGCGAAGTGCTTCGTCTTTTCTGGGTGCCAATCGCGACTCTTGAAGACAGGTTCGCCCTGTCGAAGGAATTCCTCAATTAGTTTGTTGAGGGGAGCGACAACCTCATCACCGTGGGCAACCGCCAATGTTCCACCCGGGCAAAAATCGTTCTGCACGTCTACCACCAATAAGGCTCTCTTCTTGTCCCTAGCCATGGCTGGCACCTCCCTCAACCAGTTCCAAGATCTGCGGCGCTCTGATTTGTCGTCGAGGAATGATTATGAAGGATAGGGAAATCGAATCAAAGCGAAAGCACCCCTGGGTGTGGTCTGAGATCGCCCGCATACGTTCGTTTAGAGGTGGGCACTGCCCACCGTTGCGCCGCGGAAGATACGATTCGGCAACATAACTTTACGTGTGATGATTTAGTTGAATGGTGTTATCTACCTCGCACCGATGGGCGATGCCGACCTCTAAACAAATCGCAGAACTCCAAACGAATCTAGATTCGGCAGGACACGCTGCAGATTCGATGACTCCCATCAATTGATAGGGTCAAATCCGCACGCTGCTCCAAAGGCGTTACCCACTCCATGATGGTGGGCAACAATGCCTCCTGCCAAAAACATTCGGTCTCGTGTTCTGACATCCCTCTCGTGTTATTGGATTCAACTCTAATCCTGGCCTCGCGGTCCAAACGGCATTCGTGGGCCAACTCGAGATCCATGCGGAGATAGATCAGATAGCTGAGAGACTTTGTCAGCATCTCGTAACCCGGAACGGCAGCGCCGACGAAAAAACCTTCGAAGAAGATGATTTGAGGGCGAGCTGTCGAGATTGGAGGCAGACGTTCTTCGGTACGCGTATCGTAGCGTGGAATCCGGATCTCCGCTTGTTCTGAGCCGACTTCCTGAAGAAAGTTTGAGAGCAGCTCTAGATCGTGCGTTCCGGGCACCGCTCGCCATTTATGTCCCAGGCGCTGTCGTTCCGAGGGGCCCAGATAGAAGTCGTCAAGCGAAACAACCGCGACCGGATTATCGGAAAGTATTCCTGCAGCAATAGCGAGGACTGCGGTTAGAGAGGTCTTTCCTACGCCAGGTGAGCCAGCAATGCCGAAGAGGCAGGGACGTTTTGACCTGCACCAAGTCACCATAAGATCGGCCAGTGGAATGTAACGCGACCACAGCGCAGAGGTGTCAAACTTCAACCCACGTTCATGCAAGGACGCGGCTATCGTAGCGAAAGTTTGCAGCCGGCGAGCGATAGAGGCTTCGAGCGAGTGACCACTACCGGTAACCAAGGCAAGTTCAACGGGATCGGACTGTGCTAATTCAATTAGTCGTCTCGTATCTTGATCTGAAACGAAATTGGCTTCCAGCAGGCGGCCCAAAAGTGACGACAACGTGTCTTTAGTCAATTGCGCCGCCTCGTCTTCATCCTAACGTTGGAAGAAGAGCGATCCACTAAATCACACGAAACAACACGAACACCCAATCTCACTAATAAATACCTTGGTGTTATTTCGTGTGATTTAGTGGATCGTTCTTGCTTTCGGCAGTTAACTCAGATTGGGGGACTACGAACCCGATCGGTTTGACAAAGCCTTTTGCTGTCCATGCTAGACTGTATCTTCCCAAGTTCAAATCAACGGATCGTAAATCGACATCGAGGCCCGATTATGAAGGATGCTGGAATTGAAGCCAAGCGAGATGCTGAACCACCGAAGTCAAACTTGATGACGCCTAACTACCTGGGCGCATCGCTCGGAAAGTATGAAGGAGCTGTGCATGCGACATTCGCAGATGCCACTCGCGCCAACGTAATTCAGCGCATCTGGAATAAGGACGCCACCCTTTGGAAGCAGGAACAGTCTCATCAGAAGATCATCGTAAATTCGCTCGGGTGGCTGACGGTATCGAACCAAATGCTGACGGTAGCCGACGAGTTGAAAGAATTTGCCGAGCAGGTTCGAGCTTCGGGCAGCTTCGACCACGTAATGGTTTGCGGAATGGGCGGCTCATCGCTCTGTCCGGAAGTTCTCCGGCAGACCTTTGGTCCGCAGGGAGGTTTCCCTGAATTAATGGTGCTGGATTCCACCGACCCTGACGCCATCGAGAACTTTAGGAACCAGATAGACATCGGCCGGTGTCTCTTCGTCATTGCCTCGAAGTCAGGAACCACTACTGAGCCGATTGCTTTTCATCGTTACTGGTTCAACGAAGTCGCGAAGAATAGTGCCGAGCCGGGCAAGTCGTTTATCACAATCACTGATCCCGGTTCACATATGGCGGAGACTGCCGCCGGCGAAGGCTTTAAGCATATCTTTCTCAACCAGGCCGACATTGGCGGACGTTATTCTGCGCTTTCATATTTCGGCATGGTGCCGGCAGCGCTGATGGGCGTTAATTTTGAAAAGCTGCTGCGCGGTGCGGAGACGATGGCTGCGGCTTGTGGCCCGCAGGTGGAGGCGAATCAGAACCCCGGCGCAGTTCTTGGAGCAGTGCTGGCCGAGTGTGCGCTTGCCGGGCGCGATAAATTAACCATTGTTTCTGATCAAAAATTTTCCGCGCTGGGGTTATGGATTGAACAGTTAATCGCGGAGAGCACCGGCAAGGAAGGGAAGGGAATCATTCCCATTGTTGGCGAGCCACTGGGTGCGGTTTCGACATACGCGCAGGATCGTCTCTTCGTTTCAATCTCAGTTGGCGCAGTAGACGCCGAAACGAAGTCGAAGTTAGACGCCCTGGTTGCAGCCGGGCATCCGGTTGTTTATCGAAGTCTGGCGGACGTCTCTGACCTGGGCGCGGAATTTTTCCTTTGGGAGATGGCGACTGCGTTTGCAGGATGGCGATTGGCAATCAACCCTTTCGATCAACCAAACGTCCAGGAATCGAAAGATGCCACCAGAGAGTTACTTGAGGTATTCACCAGCGAAGGGAAATTGCCGGAGTCGACTCCAGTTGCGACGGATGGAGTGCTTACTATCTACGGTAGTCAGGATGAATCAAACGGAGGCTCGGTAGCGGACGCCGTGGCTGGACATATTGCCGGGGTAAAACTGAATGATTATGTGGCCCTGCTCGCCTACGTTGAGGAGACTCCTGAAACGGAAGCGGCCATTCAGAAGATTCGCACAACTTTGCGTGATGCGATGGGGTGCGCCACCACGACTGGTTACGGACCTCGCTTTTTGCATTCGACTGGCCAATTGCATAAGGGCGGTCCAGACTCAGGCGTCTTCATTCAGATAACTGCTCCTGATCATATCGAACTAAAGGTTCCCGAAGCGCCCTACTCGTTCAGCATTTTGAAAGACGCGCAAGCGCAAGGCGACTTCCAATCGCTGTTGTCTCATGGGCGCCGCGCCATTCGAGTTGATCTCGGAACTGATGTGCTGGTGGGATTGGCAAGATTACAAGAATTGATAGAAGCTGGCAGTTCCGGGCTCAACCGCTAGAGAAGGTGCACAGCTATAGACGATCCACGAAATTACACGAAAACTGCACGAAAAGAACGCTATGAATAAAGCAGCCATCGGACTAATTGGCCTTGGTGTTATGGGACAAAACCTGTCGCTAAACATCGAACGCAACGGCTTCCCCATTGGACTCTACGATCGCGAACCGGAAGTGCTCGATGCGTTTATTGCGCGCCACCCCGATAAGCAGATTTCGGGCGCCCATACGCCTGAAGAGTTTGTGATGTCGCTGGAAAAACCGCGCAAGGTAATTCTCCTGGTCAAAGCCGGATCGCCGGTGGATTGGACCATCGATCTGATCAAACCATTTCTAGATCAGGGCGACATCATCATCGACGGCGGAAACTCACATTTCAAGGAAACCGAACGACGCGAACAGGACTTGAAGGCGGAGGGGTTTTTCATGATTGGCTCGGGCACGTCCGGCGGCGAGAAGGGCGCATTGCTTGGTCCCAGCCTGATGCCGGGCGGCGATCGGGATGCTTACGAACAGATTCGCCCGATCTGGGAAGCAATCGCTGCAAAAGTTCCCGACGGACCTTGTGTCACCTACATCGGGCCGGGCGGGGCAGGACATTTCGTAAAGATGGTCCACAACGGCATCGAGTATGGCGATATGCAACTGATCGCCGAAGCCTACGGTCTCTTCCGCGACGGGTTTGGCTTAAGTGCGGATTCGATGGCTGACATTTTTGATGAGTGGAACCGGGGCGACCTGGAGTCGTACTTGATTGAGATAACCGCAAAGATATTACGCGTGAAAGATCCGGAGAGCGGGAAACCCCTGGTGGATCTGGTTCTGGACAAGGCCGGTCAAAAGGGAACCGGCAAGTGGACCAGCCAGATCGCACTCGATCTTGGGGTGCCAATTCCCACGATCGATGCCGCCATCGTGGCCAGAGTGCTTTCATCACAGAAAAATGATCGAGTAGAAGCGAGCAAACAAATAAGCGGACATGGGACTACCAAATTTGGCGACCTCAGCGAGGTCCTGAAAAACTATGTTCACGATGCGCTCTACGCTTCCAAGATTTGTTCGTATGCCCAGGGGATGAATCTGATCAAGGCGGGTTCCGACGAGTTTGGTTGGAACATCAATCTCAGCGAAGTGGCGCGCATCTGGCAAGGCGGCTGCATTATCCGCGCGAAGTTTTTGGGAAGAATCAAGGATGCCTATTTGCGCGATCCCGCGCTCGCTAATCTTTTGCTCGACGGCGAGTTTAAATCCAAAATTGAGCAGGCCCAGGTTGGATGGCGCACGGTGGTGAGCACGTCGCAACAGCAGGGTTTGCCGGTGCCGGCGATGTCAGCGAGTTTGGGTTACTTCGATATGTATCGCAGCGCCACTCTGCCGCTCAATCTGACCCAGGCTCAGCGAGACTTCTTCGGTTCGCATACATATGAACGTGTAGACAAACCCGAGATAGGTTTTGTTCATACTGAGTGGGAAGAACTGCTGGAGAAACAGTAGCCAGTGGGTAGACGGCAGAAGGCAGAAGGCAGAAGGCAGAAGACAGAAGACGCCGCCTATTTGGTTAATATTGAAAATCAGAAATGTATGGACTCCCGCTGAATGTCTTAGTATTCGACACTCCTGAAGATGTGGCGATGGCTGCCACTGAGAAGGTTGTTGGCTACGGACAGGAATCGATCTCTCAACATGGTGTGTTCAGTGTCGCACTGGCAGGTGGCAACACGCCCAAGCGCGTCTATGAGTTGTTAGGTTCCTCTCGGTTCAAAGACCTCATCGATTGGTCAAAAGTCCAACTGTTTTTTGGTGATGAGCGCTCGGTACCTCCCGATCACCCCAATAGTAATTATGCGATGGCCGTCCGGGCGTTGATCTCGAAGATCGAGATCCCGCCGTCGAACGTACATCGCATTCCTGGCGAGGTTAATTCGGACAAGAGTGCTGCCGCCTACGAAAGCGAACTAAGAGACTTCTTCGGTGAAGTGGCAGCACCACATTTTGATCTGGTCTTACTGGGTATGGGTGACGACGGTCACACGGCCTCGCTGTTCCCAAATAGCGATTCCCTCACTGAAACTTCCAGTTGGGTGGTCGCCGCCAAAGCACCCTCAGGCCAGGATCGGATTAGTCTCACGCTAGGCGCCATCAATAACGCAGCGCGCGTGTTGTTTCTCGTCACTGGCAGCGGGAAAGCTCAACGCCTTGCCGAAGTGCTTGGCGATAGGCCGGGTGCGCAATTACCCGCGCAACTGATCAGCCCGGTGAAGGGAACGCTGGAATGGCTCGTCGATCAGGCAGCCGCGTCCTTAATATCCCTTCCGCTAGCACCTGACATAACCGAGCAGCCAAAAAACAATAATGAAAATTAGAATCGTTGAGACGCAGCCTCCGCCAAATTTCCACGCGGCTGCACCGGCCAATAGTCCTCGTAAAGGTCCTTCCATATTCTCCTCCTGCGCTCATTGTGCTGAGCGTGCTTAATGAATCTCCTTAGTAGTTCATAGTTCAGCTCGGGGTCCCCGGACGGGCAGCCCGTATGGCGTGGTAGCCTTTAGGCTGCGGTTTCGACGACGGAAACTGAAGTTTGAACTCTAAACTGCATCAGTGCCAATCAGCCTGTCTGCTTGCGTTTGGTGGAAGTGCTTCGAGCGCGTTTTTTCGAACTGGACCGAGACGCCCCGGTCGTAGCCGATTTACCTCCACTGGCGGTCTGTCGCTTGTTGGCCCGACTCGTTTCGGCACCCACCGTAGCCCTGGTCCTGCCGGCCTTCTTGCTACTGCTCCTTTTAGCCGGAGCCTTAACGCTCGCCTTTGCAGCTGCTTTAGTCTTGGCAGGTGATCGTTTCGCAGCCTTGGCGCCGGCGGTTGCCTTGCTGGATGGAGACTTACTCGCGCTTTTTCCCTTACTCGCCTTCTTTCCGTTCGGCTTCGAAGTGGAACTATCGCGCAAGCCGATGAAGTTTGCGATGCGTTTCAAGACCCCTGGACTCTCCGACTGCGATTCATGTTTCGAAGCCCGCTTACCGGAACGAGTCGCACCAGTCGCTGCCACGGTTGATCGGCTCGCCACTTTCTTCGATGACCGCTTCAAACTCTTGGCATCACGAGACGTTGTTCGCGGCGCGCCCTGAGCAAATGTTTTCTCCGCCTCGAGTTCGGCGCCAATACGATCGATTTCCTGGTCACTCAGAGCCTTGCGAGCTTTGTTAAAGAGTTCGCCCTCTTCTTCCTCGACGTGGTGCTCGACATTTTCTTTCAAGACGGTAAACTTGGCGTCCCATTCATCATTGATTCTCCGGCCACCGGCAAGTTCAGCCAGCAGTTCCTTAACTACTTTATGTTCTTCGTAAGCTTCCAGCGTGATCTCGCGAGCTTCTTCTGTATTTTCCAACGCTGGGTATAGAACCTTTTCTTCGATGTGGGCGTGCACGTCCAACTCAGCTTTCAAGCGAGTAAACAGTTCCCGCTTGGCGGCACCCGATGCAGACTCAATTTGTTTGAAGAGCTGAGAGACTTTCTCATGATCGGCCTCGAGAAGTTTAAAGGCATCCATAGTTATTCCCCCCTGTTTGTCGATGACGTAGTTTTGAACGCTTGGTTTATAAACGCCGGCGAAATATTAATGCCGAGCGTCGCACGTTATTCGAACAGTAATTGACGACAGGATGAGCTGAGCAAAACTGATGCCATCAATTGGACTCGCGCTGGAGTGCGCCGGGTTCAATCTGAGTTCACGCAGCCATTCGTTTCATAAATCCGAGTAAAGACTTTTCCGCCGCATGAAGTTTCTTCCCCCGGTAAGTGATCAAGGCCTGTAGTGAATTGAAGTAATGATCGATTATTTTTCCAGCTTCGAAATTGTTAATTATCTGGGGACAGATGTATGAGCTGCGACAAACCGCCGGAGTGTTACCCAGCGCTGCTGCCGTCTCCTTAATCGCTTCGACGATTTTGCGTTTTCGCGCGGTAGGTTTTTCCGAATGGTCGGTCCCCACTCTGGCCAGAGCACAAGCGCAAACGAGAGTCCCGGCCCAGGTGCGAAAATCCTTGGCACTGAAGCTTTCTCCCATCACCTCACGAATGTAGGAGTTGATGTGAGAGCGAGTGACATTGACGAATTCACCATTTCCATTCTGATACTTGAAGACTTCGCGCGATGGCCGCTTGAGTAGACTGCGCACGACTTTCGCTACCTTGTGGTCTTTGATCTGACGGAACTGCCGCACTCCGGATTTGCCGGGAAAATCAAACTCAACCAGATCGCCTTTCACCTTCACGTGCCGCGGCCGCAACGTTGCTATTCCAAAACTGCCGTTTTCATTTGCGTAAACGTGGCTGCCCGGCCGGATAAAGCAGCTTGATAGAATTCGCAATATGGCGGCCATGACGCTGTCGCGTCCGAGGTCAGGTTCACGCAGATTGGTTGCCACGGTGGTCCGCATTTTGGGGAGCGCTTCCGCAAACTTGATGACCCGGCGGAATTTCCTGGCATCCTGCCGGCGAACATGATTTTGATGATAGAGATACTGGAGTCTACCGGCAGCATCTGTCCCTATTGCCTGAACGGCCCCGCCAGGAGTGGAGTTGATCCAGACATTGGTCCAGGCTGGTGGAATTCTTAGTTCGTCAATCCTTTTGAGGTCTGCGGCGCTAACCCTGTCGCCGGCGCGACGGTAGCGGAAACCACGTGACGGATTGCCGAGGCGTTGTATTCCGGTCCTCTGAAGTTGCTCGAGTCGGGTCATTTTTTGGAGTGCGGTAACCTGTTACCGCTTTGGAATTCGGCGACCTGTCGCCGCACTCCTGGTTGTCCTGCCGGTTAGTTTCCATCGACTACGGCGCCAAGCTGGCGAAGGCTAACGCGGTGAGATGTCACCGCACTTCCAAGTCAGCGCTTCTGATCGCCCCGGTCTCCCTGGCCGGATGGAACTTTCGTCTTCGCCGCGTGTCGTACGTCCTGGGCTAGCGATCGACCTTGATCATCAGATTCTTTGAACTGGCCCTTGTCATCGCGCCTCACGTAACGCTTGTCCGTGCCTGTGTCGATCAATTCGCGCTTGGTGCTTCCGCTTTTATTTGGCATCTCACACTCCTCTATCCTGTGTAGGCTTCCTGTACATCAGATTGACCCACTTGTTTAGTAACAGACCACTTTGTCGATCCAAACGAGACGGTGATAATTCCATCGGCAATCTCAATGCCAACACTTTTTGTTCGGAAAGTCTTTCGAAACTCCTCCCTGGCCCATCACCCTGATCCCGTCGCAACTTGTTTATGTCGCTCTACTCAAAACAAGGCTCAGGATTTGCAGAGTGGGTTTGTGCAGCGAGTGTTAAAAGGAAAAGAGTAACCGAAAGGCCGAAGAGGAAAGCTCGTACTTGAGCGAAGAAGTAGGATCGTCGAATCATGGCAACTTCACGAAAACGATCAGCTAATAAAAGTAACCGCGTGGTGAAAGTTTCAAGTAGCGCGAGAGGCGACGCACGTAAGAGGAGGCCGGAAACTAATGGCGAGATTGGCCAACTCAAAGAGCCAAAGTCTCCCATGCCTGCACAGCATCAGCGCAAGCCTGGACTTGAGTGGAAACTGGAACCACGCCCCAGATACGAGGCGCCCAAATATAAAGGATCCGGAAAACTCGAAGGCAAGGTAGCGTTAATAACCGGTGGCGACTCGGGTATCGGTCGCGCCGTGGCGGTCTTGTTTGCGAGAGAAGGAGCCGATGTAGCTATCACTTATCTTCCCGCGGAGAAGACCGACGCGCGCGAGACGACCCAGGCAATCGAAGATGAGGGCCAGTCAGCTTTTTCAATTGCCGGTGATCTAAGGAAACCCGCGTTCTCTCGGCGCGCAGTCAAGCAGACTCTTAACAAGCTGGGGAAGATTGACATTCTTGTGAACAATGCGGCGTATCAGCAACACCAGGAAAGCCTGGAAGACCTCTCTGAGGAACAGTGGGATCGCACCTTCAGAACCAACATCTACGGTTACTTCTTTATGGTTAAGGCAGCCCTGCCACACTTAAGAAAAGGAAGCGCGATCATCAACACAGGATCGATTACCGGTCTTGAGGGCAGCCGGCATCTTTTGGATTACTCGGCCACCAAAGGTGCAATTCACGCTTTTACGAAGTCGCTGGCGCAAAACCTGGTGGAGCAGGGGATTCGCGTAAACTGCGTCTCGCCGGGACCCGTTTGGACGCCGTTGAATGCTGCGGACAAGCCGGCAAAAAAGGTGGCAGAATTTGGCGCTGACACTCCGATGAAGCGCCCGGCACAGCCTGAGGAAATTGCTCCGGCTTTTGTTTACTTCGCGTCAGAACTGGATTCGAGTTATGTGACCGGTGAGATTTTGACGCTTCTTGGTGGCGAGACCACCGCAGGTTAGTTGATTCACATCACAGAGGAGGAAAACCCATGGGTGACGATGGTGGTAGCGGTAGCGCAGGCGTGGTAGCAGTATTGGTGATATTTGTGATCCTCGTAGTAGCTGCGCTCTTTGTTTTCGGCGGCAGGCTTTTCGGCGGCAACAAACAAATTGATGTCAACATAAGCGCGCCGTCGAAGTAGGTAGTAATACCGGGACGGCGAATGTCCGACACACTTTAGTTTGTCGCGATCTAGCTAAAGAAGCCTCTTGTTTATGTTGAAGAAGCCTCTCGCCGAAGCGATCGACAAACTAAAGTGTATCGGACTCGATCCGGTTTAAGGCAATCAAACGCGACAGAAATGAGTTGGCCAGCAACGCGGCGGCACACATCTGATCGGGTTGGGTTGCAGTGCCGCGTGACGTGAGTTTGGTCAGCGTCAGCAATTGATGCCGGACAAAACCGTCACGCGGCTTTTCATTCAGTCTTTGGACAGGTATTTAACAGGAGCGATCTTATGAATCAGTTATTTAGAAAATTCTCAATTGCAGCCGCAAACGCTCTCGGCTCATCCTGGATGTTTATTGCTAACGTGTTGTTGATTTTGGTGTGGCTGGGCGCCGGTCCATTTTTTCATTATTCAGATACGTGGCAGTTGATTGTGAACACGGCCACGACAGTATTCACTTACCTCGCAGTCTTTCTCATCCAAAACACGCAGAACCGCGATGCTACTGCTATTCATCTGAAGCTTGACGAACTTATCAAAGGTGTATCCGGGGCCCGTACTCACCTGGTGAATCTTGAGACTCTTACCGACGAAGAACTCGGCGAGCTGCAAGAAGAATTTACGAAGTTAAGGAAGAAACACGCTCAGTCCATCAAGAAGAATAGTCCAGTGGCAGTTGAATGAGGTGAAGAGCAGTTCGATCCTTTCGTAAGCTTTCGTGGAATTTAGTGGATCACCTCTTCGTTCCGGCGAAATCCACGATCCACTAAATCACACGAAAGCTCACGAAACATCATCGTTCTTACTTCTTCAACCGCTGATTACTTGCTCGCGGCTTTCTGGTTCTCGGCATCGAGCCAGGTCTTAAGCGGCGCGAAGTAATCAATAATCGCGGTCGCGTCCATTTTGTCTTCACCAGTCATGGCCTTGAGAGCGTCCGGCCACGGTTTACTCAGGCCCATTGCCAACATTCGATTCAGTTTCTCGCCGGCCTGCTTGTTTCCGTAAATCGAGCATTGATAAAGGGGTCCGGTAAAACCGGCTTCGCGACACAAGGCGCGATGAAACTGAAACTGAAGAAGCGCAGCAAGGAAATAACGCGAATAGGGCACGTTTGCCGCCACGTGATATTTTGCGCCGGCGTCAAAGTCGGTTTCGCTGCGAGGAGCCGGAGGAGCAACGCCCTGATATTTTTCGCGTAAGGTCCACCACGCCGCGTTGTAGTCGTTTGGCCCCACCTCGCCGGAGAACACTTTCCAGCGCCACTGATCCACCAGGTAACCAAAGGGCAGGAAAGCGACTTTATCCAGAGCCCGTTGCAGAAGGAAGGCGATGTCAGCGCTTGGGTCCGGCACGGTATCGATCAAACCAATCTGCTTCAGATATGCCGGCGTCACCGAAAGGGCCATGGTGTCACCGATGGCCTCATGAAAACCATCGTTGGCACTGTCGCGATAGAGGAATGGTTGGCCCGCGTAGGCCATCTGATAATAGTTGTGTCCCAGCTCGTGATGCACGGTAACGAAGTCCACCTCGTTAATCTGAATGCACATCTTCAGGCGCACATCTTTTTCGAAGTCGATGTCCCAGGCGCTGGCATGACAGACCACCTCGCGGTCCGCTGGCTTAGTGAACAATGATCGGTCCCAGAAGGTCGCCGGAAGTTTTTCGAAGCCCAGCGAGTTGAAAAACGATTCGCCATATTGCACCAGCTGTTTTGGTTCGGTCTTTCGTGCGACGAGTATCTTCGTCAGGTCGTAGCCTCGATCACCAGTTTGCGGCGCCAGCAGCGGGTAGATGTTTCCCCACTGCTGCGCCCACATGTTGCCGAGAAGATGGGCCGGGATAGGTTTATCTTCCGGAACTACCTCTTTGCCATACTTCTCTGAAAGTTTGTGACGGGTGTAGGTGTAGAGCGAATCGTAAAGCGGCTTCACCTGTTGCCAAAGCCGTTCCATCTCGGCAGCGAAAGCATCGGCGTCCATGTCATACTTTTCACGCCACATCGCTCCGGTGTCTTTGAAACCCATTTCCCGGGCGCCCTTATTGCTGAGTTCGACAAAGCGTCCATAGTTTTTCCGATAGGGCGGAGACACCTGATGCCAACCCTGCCAGATTCGCTTCAGCTCTTCCGGATCTCGGCTATTCGCCAGGATCTCCTCCATATCACCAAGACTGAGACACTTCCCCTTATCGCCTTCGGGACAATATTTCCCCTTGCCGTAGTCGCCTTCAAGAGACGCCGCCAGTTTGGTCAATTCGTCGCGCTCGGCAGAGTCCTTGGGTGCGGGCAAAACCAGCGACAACTTCAACAGCTTCATTTTGCGAGCCACGTCGTAAGGAA
>Ga0190274_10001461_pt1 | contig 13891 bp, 8 predicted proteins | sample Popmic531T_FD_133002 | JGI IMG/M metagenome (GOLD analysis project Ga0190274, IMG submission 133002) | Populus adjacent soil microbial communities from riparian zone of Yellowstone River, Montana, USA - 531 T | ecosystem: Environmental > Terrestrial > Soil > Riparian zone | place: USA: Montana...
TACCAGCTGAAGGGCATAACTTGCTTGACGCCCGGCAGCGCAGCAATTCGCTGCACATGAGCCGCGGGCAGGGTGTTAGCCAATGAAACAGAATGGCGCGTAATCAGACGAAGAGGATTCGAGTGCTCGCTGCCTCGGCTCAGTTCAGTCAGGATGGTGGCCAGCGTGATAATCAGAAACAAGGAGACCACCAAACTCGAAATCGTAAGGAGCGTCCGCCGCTTGTTGCGCAGAATATTCCTGAGAATTAGCTTGTTGTATTTCATTACCCCTTCTCGCTTATCGTTGAGCTGATTTCCATCCCACGCGGGCTGCGCGCGCCGGAGAGCCCAGTTTGCACGCTCGTCCACCGATGCGATGCATACGACGTCAGGAGCCCTAAAGTTTAAAACGATTTAGCCGCCAGAAGGTTACGGTCGTGTCCGCACATATTACCTCAGAGTCGCGTTCCGCAACATCTTTCCACTGGCTTCTATGGGTAAGTCGAACCACGAGGGCGAAAATCGACACTGCTACCCGAAAATATAAAACATCCGCAGATTACGTCGATTACACGGATTCCAAACAAAGACAGAAGGCGATCATTATGCATTTGGGTTGAAACATTCAAACAACCCAACTGCGAGTTCGCTGTCTGAATCGGCGTAATCTGCGAAATCTGCGGATAGCTCTACAAGTTCGCGACGATAAAGTTAGTCATCATCGTCCGCATATGCTTCAACAGCAGCGGATCCGTCACGCCATGACGCGACTTCGGATACACCATCAACTCAAACTGCTTCCCTGCTTTCTGCAATTCGTAAACAAACTGAATCGTGTTTTGCATGTGAACGTTGTCGTCGATGGTGCCGTGAATGAGTAGCAGTTTTCCACTCAGGTCTTTGGCGGCAGTGACCGGTGAACTTTTTTTATAGCCTTCCGGATTATTCTGCGGTGTTCCCATGTAACGCTCTGTATAAATCGTGTCGTAGTCGCGCCAATCAGAAACGGTGCCGCCGGCGATTCCAACTTTAAAACTCTTGCTGTGCGTCAGCGCGTAACTCGTCATGAAGCCGCCATAGCTCCAGCCCCAGATGCCAATGCGACTGCCGTCGATATAAGGCTGGGTCTTGAGCCAGGAGACTCCATCTTCGAGATCGCGCAGTTCCAGTTCGCCAAAATTCTTGTACACGGGAGCAGTCGCCTCGAGACCCTTACCGCTGGCCGTGCGGTTATCACATACCCAGATGATGTAGCCCTTTTGCGCCAGCGATTGGTGCCAAAGGTAGGTGGTGCCACCCCAGGCATTTCTGACCTGAGGTGCATGCGGGCCGGAGTAGGTAAACGACATCACCGGATATTTCTTTTTCGGATCAAAATCGGGCGGCTTAATCATCATTGCTTCCATCACAAAGCCGTCGCGAGTCTTAACCTGCATCAGCTCTGCCTTGCCAAACCTGTATTGATTCAACGCCTCAACTTTGTTCTCTTCGATAACCCGTACCAGCTTGCCATCCACATCGTAAAGACGTGTCTGGGTTGGGGTATTCACGTTACTCCAGAAGTCGATGAAGTAATTGTTTGATGGACTCAGCGCGACTCGATGCGCGCCGCCGGCGGTCGTCAGTTTGGTGAGACCGGTACCGTCGAGTTTGACTTTGTAGGGTTGCGGAGCAATGTGACTGTTCTCGGTGGTGGTTATGTAAACCAGACCTTTATCTTCGTCGATGCCGTCAACTGCACGCACTTCCCATTTTCCATCGGTAACCTGGCGAACCAGTTTGCCGTCGGCGCCGTAGTGATAGAGATGACGCCAACCGTTGCGCTCGCTTTCCCATAGAAAAGAGCCGTCCTTCAACCAGGTGGGATTATCGATTACTTCAACCCACGCTTTCGACGTTTCGTGCACGACTGTGTTCGACTTGCCATCTCTTGGATCGGCGAAGTTCAAGTCGAGAAATGTCTGCTCACGATTCTGCGCCTGGTAAACCACCTTCTTTCCATCCGGTGTCCATGAAACCCGCACAATCAGGAAGTCGCTCGGGTGATATTTGAAAGTATCGACCCAACGAGTCGGACCCCCAGCCGCATTGATGACCCCAAGTTGAACCACCGGATTCGGGTCACCAGCCTTCGGATAGGGAGTGATTTCAACATTCTGCCGGTAAGGAATATGATCGACGACCACGAAATCACGGACTGGATTTTCGTCGAGCCTGAGGTAAGCCAGCATCGTGGAGTCCGGACTCCACCAGTAGGCTTCGAAGTTGCCACGTCCGTAGAGCTCTTCCTGGTAAACCCAATCAAGTCGACCGTTGAGAATCTTTGGCCCACCATCACTCGTCAGACGGCGCTCTCGCTGGGCGGCGATGTCGTAGACGTACATATCGTTGGCCCGCACGAATCCGATCATCCGGCCGTCTGGACTGAAGGTCTCCCCAACTTCCTCCTCGGCGCCATTGGTGACGCGGATCGCTTTGTCACTACCCAACTCGTAGTAAAAGAGATCGTTGGCGAAGTTAATCATTACTGCCGTTTCATTCGGATTGAAATCGTAGGAACCGCGGTTAGACAGGGATTTCGCATCCTGGGCCGAAAGACCTGCGAGCGTCGCGAAAGCGGCTTCCATCTTTGCCGAGTTGAGGAAAGGCGTGGCCTCGCCCGTCAAAGCATCAATCCTTTGCAGGCGCGGGACGTTTCTCTTCGAAGCGTCATTCGCCAACAGATAACTCTTCCCATCTTTGAGCCAACGAATGTTTGGAGTTGTTCCTCCGAAGTTGACTTTCTTCACCGGATCGAAGACGTCGTCAATGGTTATCGGTTTGTCCTGGGCAAGTATTGAGAAGCAGAGAATTAAGAGAAGGATAAGTGCAAATAAAGGTTGTCGTAGTTTCACGTGTTAAGAAACTCCTCCTTGGAGTGCGGTGACCTGTCACCGCTTTGGTATTCGGCGGCCTGGCGCCGTCGTCCTATAGTGGCTGAAGCGAACCGTCGTCGCGACAGGTCGCTCGCAAAAGCGTGTCCGACACACTTCAGTTTGTCGAGCGCTGGTATCGCGCCGCCTGGTCAACCGCGAAACTGTCGGGACGCCCGCTATTTTCCGCGTTGCGTCTATCCAACGACGTCGACAAACTGAAGTGTGTCGGACTTTTCAAATCAAACGCCGGGCATCGCTTTCTTCAAGGGCCGCAGAAGTAGCGCAAGCACCATCGCCATAAACAGCGCCATTAATGCCAGGGCCAGGAAAAAGCTCGACTGCAGCCAAATGTCCCAGTAGACACCGATCTGCGTCAGCTTGTTTCCGATAGCGGTGGCGACAAACCACCCACCCATCATCAAACCGCGGATACTTAGCGGAGCGACCTTCGACACCAGCGATAGACCCATCGGCGAAAGCATCAATTCGCCCAGCGTCACAATCGCGTAAGCGAATACCAGCCAGAAGGGCGAGACTCGGAAGAGGTACGCGTTTTGAAGGATGATGGCTCGATTCGTATCACCGGCGCCGGGCGAAGCCGCATTGACGGCGGCAACCAACTGCTGCTCGCCAGACGTCGTCACCTTTGTCGCCTCATCCGTCTTCGTGGAAAACTTAACTCCGAAGACGCTGTTCTTGCCGTCGGCTGCTTTCGCATGTTGAATCTTGTCCAGTACATCTTTCGAAATACCAGACGCAGCGAGATTGTTGAGGACGCGTTCGTTGATGCGAAACTCTCCGACCGAAAGCTGCTCGGGCGACTTCGTCATCTTCTCGCCGATCGACGCGCCGAACCACAGCACGAGGAACGAAAGGCCTGTAAGTGTCATGCCGATCGCCATCTTGGTTGGCGTGGACGGTTCCTTCCCGCGGCGATCTAGAAATCCCCAGAACCAAACCAGCGGGAAAGTCAGGGCCAGGACCCAAAACGCGTTGATGGAATTCGAGATCGTACCTGTGACGTTCCAGTCCGTGTTGTCATCCGCAAAATAGGTCAGCGTCGATCCGTTCTGGTGAAAGACCATCCAGAAGACGATGACGATCAGGAAAATCACGATGAGCGCCATGACGCGTTTCCAATTCGGGACCGCCAACATTTCGGCGCTCCGTCCAGCGTCTCCGCCGGAGCCTTTCGCGTGACCGCCTTCGTCCTGATCGCTGACACCATGAGGCGGCGCATCGGTCGCCGTGGCCGCCGTGTCAGCCGCTTGCTGGGAATCTCCGGTGGCGCCGACGTTTTCGATAACATGCTTGCCGATCACCAGCCTCTTCCGATCAGCCGCCATCACCAGATTTTTGAACTTCCAGAGGATCCCGACCGAAATCACCATTCCGAAAGCCGCCACCGCGAATGCCGGGTGGAACCCGAACTTCTGGCGTACGATCTCCATCACTATGGGAGCGAGAAACGCACCCACATTAATTCCCATGTAGAAAATATTGTAAGCGCGGTCCTTGAGGTGACTGCCTTCGGGATACAGATTGCCGACCATCGTCGAGACATTCGGTTTGAAGAAGCCGTTGCCAATCACCAGGCAAGTCAGCGCGGCGTAAACGGCCCACAGCTTCGGAATCGACAGCAATCCGTGACCGGCCATGAAGAAGAATCCACCGATCATGACGGCCTTGCGATAACCCGTAATCCTATCCGCGATCAACCCGCCGATCAGCGGGCTCGCGTAAACGAACATCAGGTAATTCGAATATAACGAGGTTGCTTCGGCGGCGGTCCACCCGAATCCCTCAGTTGAGTGACGAAGATAGAGGGTGAACAGAGCCAGCATAGAGTAGAAGCTAAACCGCTCCCACATCTCGGTGCCAAACAGGACGTACAGACCTTTCGGATGTTTACCACTCTCTGCGACGTGATTGCCCATAGTGTTTGCCGTGGCCATAGTTCTGGCTCCTTCAGAATCCTAGTCTCAATTACAATTACGGGAGATTTGCACGGGGATTATGGCAGGCATTCAGCCAAAGATCAGTGCCTTGTGTCAAGGGAGGTTTCTGAAACCGAAAACGCCAATGCTCGTTTCGACCGAGGGCTAAGAGTTTTGGCAATACGCAAATTAGTAGTGTGCTAGTTTCTGAATCTCGTTGCGTCCTCTGTACAAAGATCCGACTTCTTGTTTTCGACACGAGTTTTTGTCCTCGCCCCGTAGGTGCGAAATGTCTATAGAACGCTATATCCACATATTCCTCTCGCCCCAGCGGAGCGAAACGTGAGCCGGTCGAAAACGATCAATCAAACATTGTGCTCCGCTTGAGCGCGGTCCTATGGATAGCCCGGTGTCTATAAACATTTGGCTCCGCTGGAGCCAGAGCGCTACTTGGTTGCAGCCTGATCCGTGGCTGGGTCGCGGGCTGTGTTCTCGGAGCCTCGGTGGTGAGATTTTTCGCCTGCACTTTCCACAGATAGTCAAAGCCAATTGCCTCAAAAAATGAAAGAGGCTTTTCATTGACACCTAAGTCGATTAGGCGTACAAGCCAAGTAACAGACCATTGGCTCACATGTACGAATGGAATCACCTCCTATGGCTCACTCAACCTGGCTACTCAAAGCTCTGTTGTTAAGTGTATTTCTTTTTTTCGCTGGACTCTTCTTGATTAAGGCACCTCTCACTGACGCTCGAATGCAGGAAAGAGTGTTGCAAAATGACATAAAAGAAAACGTTCCAATCAAAGTCAAAATCAAAAAGGAGAAGGAAAAGTCGTTCAAGAATTTAAAGAACGGAAAATGGATAGGGGAGTTTGAACTTGAACTTACTAACACCGGTAATAAGCCGATTTACTTCGTGTACATAACACTGGTTAGTGATGTGGAGTACGGTGGTACCCGACTAGTGTTTCCCGTGATGTACGGGAGGGATGAGTTGGGCGACATCATCACGAGGGCCGAGGACAAAGACATTCCTATAAAGCCGGGCGAAACTTACCTATTTACAATTCATCCCGGTCAAATCGAGTCGTGGGAAAACGAAGTCGCAAAGGGCACATGGCCAGATGCAACCAGACTAAGCGTCGCACTTCAGGCTTTGAGTTTTGGCGATGGTACCGGTTACTTGGCTAACACTCCATACCCGCCTCCAGGCTTAGAGAGAAAGATACGAGAGAAGCTCGGCAACCACTAAACAAGGGTCAACCTAATCTCGAATGGAGGTTGGGTCAATGTATAAAATGCGGCCGTTGAGATATCGGCTCTTAGCGGCCGTTGAGATATCGGCTCTTAAATGGGACCGCGGGCGCCCTCGCCCGCTTGCCGTAGGCCAACACGAACACGCTTTTTTTCCAAAATGTCTTCTTGCCCAGCATGCGAGCGAGGGGCCCACGGTCCCAGAAGAAGTCGACCCTCATCAAACTGACCACTTCCGGAGGGCACGCTGCTTGACAGCCTTATTCCAGTGGGCGTATAAGCACGGTTGAAAAACGTGGTGAGTTAAGGCGACTTGCGGCCACGGTAAAAACAACCCGCTAAACAGCACGGCAGTCCGAGAGGACGTCTTCCGAAAACTTCAGTAATCATGAAGTCCCGCGTTGTTTAGCGCGGGACTTTTCTTTTCGTAGTCAGTTGATAGTAGTCAGTTGTCAGTTGTCAAAAAGCAACTCGACCTACTGACCACTGACAACTCACTACTGACCAAATTTATGGAACCTTTCAAAAACGTACTCGACTCCGACCGAATCCAGGTCTTCGACGGTGCGATGGGAACGATGCTCTACGCCAAAGGCATCTACATCAATCGCTCGTACGACGAACTGAATCTAGTCGCGCCGGATCTGGTGCGGGACGTTCATGCTGAATACGTTCGCGCCGGCGCCGACATCATCGAAACAAATACTTACAGCTCCACGGCAAACAAACTATTGCCCTATGGCCTGGAAGCCAGTCTGCGCGAAATCAACATCCGCGCTGCTCAGATCGCCCGCGAAGCTGCCGGAAACCGCGCCTACGTTGCGGGCGCCGTTGGGCCGCTAGGCTTGCGCATTGAACCATACGGGCCCACCTCTTTCGACGAAGCCAAGGCGATGTTTACGTCGCAGGTATCAGCGCTGCTCGAAGGCGGGGTTGATCTGTTCGTGCTGGAAACGTTCTCAGACCTTTCCGAACTGGAGCAGGCCATCAAGGCTGTGCGTGAATTATGTGACTTGCCGATTGTGGCGCAGATGACGATTCAGGTCGACGGGAACACTGTGTTCGGCGCCACTCCCGAGTCGTTCACCACCCAACTCGATGAATGGGGCGCCGACGTCATTGGTCTCAACTGCGGCGTCGGCCCGGCGATTGTCCTCAACGCAATCGAAAAGATGCGCCCGGTGACAACTAAAAAGCTCTCCGCCCAACCAAACGCCGGATTACCTCGCGACGTCCAGGGCCGGCAGTTTTATATGTGCTCGCCGGAATACATGGCCGAATATTCGCGACGCATCATTCAGGCGGGCGCCAGATTCGTCGGCGGCTGTTGCGGCACCACGCCGGCCCACATCAAATGGATCGCCGACGCAGTTCGCCAGTTTAGCCCGCGCACGCAGCAAGTGGTGGTAGGTGAACCAGTGAAAGTGGCGGTGCACGATCTGAAACCGCCCGACGTGACGGTTGTGCCGGCAGAGGAGCGTTCGAATTGGGCCCGCAAGATCGCGAGAGGTGAATTCGTTACCACCTGCGAAGTGTTGCCGCCGAAGGGTTGCGACCCGCAAAAGACTCTGGATTCCATCAGACTCTTGAAAACGGCCGGTGTCGATGGGGTCAATATTCCGGATGGCCCGCGAGCGCAGACACGCATGGGCGCAATGGCGACTGCGGTGCTGGTGGAACGCGAAATAGGAATCGAGTCCGTGCTCCATTATTGCTGCCGTGATCGCAACCTGCTCGGCATGATGTCGGACCTTTTGGGCGGGGCCGCGCTCGGACTGCGAAACCTGCTTTTGATCACCGGCGACCCGCCGAAGATGGGTCCTTATCCTGACGCCACCGCTGTTTTTGATATCGATGCCATTGGTCTGACAAACATGGTGAACAAACTGAACCATGGTCTCGACCTCGGCAACAATCCGACCGGAAAGCCGACCGCCTTCTCAATAGGTGTCGGTGTCAACCCCGGAGCGGTGAATCTTGACGAAGAGATCAAGCGCTTCGAATGGAAAATTGAGGCAGGCGCCGAATACGCTATCACCCAACCGGTGTTTGATACGGAGCAGCTGCGCGAGTTTCTCAAGCGCATCGAGCACTGCCGCATTCCCATCGTCGCCGGCATTTGGCCATTGGTTTCATTTCGTAATGCCGAGTTTCTGCACAATGAAGTCCCGGGCGTGCGGGTGACCCCGGAAATCATGGAACGGATGCGCGTGGCTTCAAACAAGAGCAAGGAAGACGGCCGCGACGAAGGTTTGAAGATCGCGCGAGAGTCGTTGCTTGAAGTGCGCGATGTTATCCAGGGCGTGCAGGTGTCTGCGCCGTTTGGGAATGTTAAGTATGCGCTGGAAGTGTTTGAAGTGCTGGAGGGGTTTGGTGAAAAGAAAGCCGAGGTCCTGGCTAATGGCTAACGGCTGACACTTAGGCTCGAATGACTGGATTAGGGCGACTTCTTGCCTGCTTCTTTTTTTGCCTCCGCAAGACGACTTTCCACGGTACCCTGCATCCTAGGTTCCATCTTCACCGCTTGTTGGAGGTCGTGTTGCGCCTCAGCATCTTTACCCAGCAGCACCAGAGTGATGCCGCGCTCCATATAAGCCGACGCCATCGACGGGTTTAACTCAATCGATTTGTTGAAATCATCCAACGCAGCGCTCAGCTCGCCGCGCTTTTGCAGTACCTTCCCGCGACTGTGGTAGGAAACGAAGTCGTGAGGGTTTACTTCCACAGCTTTGTTTAAGTCTGCCAACGCTGCCTCCGAATCTCCTTTTTTATTGTAGATCAGCCCGCGATTCATATAGGCTCCGGCGACATTTGGAAGGTATTCCATTTGTTCGGGCGTCATCGGCCGGCCGGGGTTTGTTCTCATCGCGACGACCGCCTCCGTCCTCGTTGCCTCCCCTTTTTTGTTAGCCGAGGCCGACTCTGGACCCTTGACGATAGGCGACTGCAAATCGAACGCGGCCGCTTCCCTCGCTGGTTTGCCCTCTTTAATCCGGTCGGTCTCCTTTTGCTCAAACCTTTGGATGACGCCGGTGTAATCAGCCAGTGCACCATCGTCATCACCAGCCATTGAACGCGCGGTTGCCCGGCCAATGTAAAGACCGATCCGGTTCTGATTCATCGAGATGGCGACGGTGAAGTCATCGATCGCGCCCTGGAAATCCTGCGACATGATCTTCAGATGGGCACGACCTGCATAGACGTCATCGCTTCGGTAACCTCGGCCGATGGCGTTGTCGAAATCGCTACGAGCGCCGTTCATGTCGTTCCTGAGGCTGCGGATTTGCGCGCGCTCCGCATATTCCTGGGCCATTTCGGTATCGAGCAACAGAGCCTGATCCAGGTCAGCCAGTGCTTTGTTAATGTCGCCCTTCATCATGTCCAGTCTGCTGCGTTGCGCATATGCCCGGGCGAAGTCGGGTTTTAGGGCAATCGCCTTATCAAGAGCCACAAGCGCTCCATCCAGGTCCCGTTTCTTCAGCAGTTCATAACTGGACTTATAGAAATCTTCTGCTGAGCGCTGAGCATATGCGGTCGAGGCGCACAGTGCCGTGATGAGACAGAGGGTTATTAGCGAAATCTTTTTCATTGATGCTCCAGAAATGTCCGCTAAGCTACAGAATACCTCCAGACGTGCTACGCGTCCGAAGTTTTTCTAATCTTCCGAACGCTTGTGCTTGTGTCATTCCTTGCTTTGCCGCTCGACGAGATCGAGCAGGACTCTCAATCTTTCAGCGGTCGCCTTGCCTGCTTCGCGCCACACGTAGTGATCCGTCTGGCTTGTGAATGTCGGATAAACTCAGAAGTAACAACAGAACATTCTTGTTCTTCGCCCCATTAGGGGCGAGATGTTTATAGACCAGATGATGAAGAATGATCTTCCTCGCCCCGTTGGGGCGAAATGTATGCGGAACAACATTTCGCTCCTCCGGAGCGATGAGTTGACTTGGAGCTTTGGCTCCTATAAACATCTCGCTCCTCTGGAGCGAAAACGAATTCCAGTGAGCGATGCCAAATCCTACCGGTCATCTTCATTTGTTTCTTTCCCAAATAATCGCATCCGGAACTCTGCATTTCCTTTTCGCCGAGCTTACTTATTACGAAGCCTTTGGGTCAACACTCGGATCAAAGCCTGAGGCGACGAGAAATGCAATAGGTCTTTCATGCTTCGCCAGTCTTCAGCTCGGTTCTAATGTTCTGCGGTCGCTCTGACTAGGGCCTTTTCCAAATCCGAATACTGAAACTGATATCCCGTGGCCTTAAGCATCGCTGGATCGACGCGTTGGCCCGATAACAATAGCGCCTCGCCCATCTCACCAAAGGCTAGCCGAACACCAAACGCCGGGATTGGAAATAGTGTCGGTCGCGAAAGCACTTTGCCGAGCGACTTCGTAAACTCCGAATTCCTTACCGGGTTTGGAGCAACAAAATTTACCGGACCGCTCAACGTTTCATTCATTAGTGCAAACTTGAGCCCATCAACCACGTCGTCCAACGCGATCCAACTCATCCACTGTTTGCCGTCACCGATCCGTCCGCCAATTCCCATACGAAACGGCGTCAGCATTTTCGCCAGTGCGCCTCCCTCCGAATCCAGGATAATTCCAAAACGCGCGTTGACAACGCGAATTCCCTTCTCTGTCGCCAGCGTTGTTGCCTTTTCCCATTCAACGCAAACTTCGGGAAGAAAACCATCGCCCGGGACGCTCGATTCAGTTAGCACTTCATCACCGCGGTCACCGTAGTAGCCGATCGCCGACGCGCTAATCATTGTTTTCGGAGGCTCGGTAAGGTTTGCCAACGCATCACCCAGCAGACGGGTTCCCTTCACGCGGCTCTCGCGAATCCGTTTCTTCTTCGCCTCAGTCCAACGCCCTTCGGCAATACTTTCTCCGGCCAGGTGGACCACGGCGTCAAACCCTTCGATTCGCGCGAGCGCAATACTGTAGCGGTCCGGGCTCCATTCAATCTGCGACGGTGATTCCGGGTAATGCCTCACCAGCCGAAAAATCTCATGACCGCCATCCGCCTCCAGCGATTTGATCAGCGCCGTCCCGACCAGCCCGTGCGATCCACTAAACAGAATTTTCATTGGTTAAGCTCGTCCTCTTTGTGTAAAGCAAACTGTTAGTTTGCGGCTGGTTCCAAACTCGATTCTGATTTGCTACACGTACTCTCCGCAACGCAAGCAAGCTAACAGCTTGCTTTACATTCCTCGATGCAAAAAATGGAGCATCACGCGAATAACTACCTCTGCGCGTTGAAGCTTGTCTCGTCAGCAGAAAGCGGTAGAATCCGCCTATCACCCGGTTCTACACACCGCTTTACGACAGTCTATATTCGTATCTTAGTTTAGCAGACCCAGCGGCCGCATTCGCCTGTCACCCTTGGACTGGGTACTGATGCAGTTTCTCGTCGGTAGTTCAGAGTCCAGCCTTAAGGCTGCGGATTCGCGACGCAAACTGAAGTTTGAACTCTAAACTGCATCAGTGCCTTCAGCGCGCGCTTTTGAGGCTGCATTAGCATTCACTCCGCTCGACTCAATACGGACTCTCAATTTTGCTTCGTCATCCCAGACGTTTCTCACTCATTACTCTCGTGGGAGCTTCGCTGTGCGTGCTCGTATTGCAGACCGCGCGAATGCAATCGCCCCTCCGCCGAATCACCATTACGAGTGAAGAAAAGACCAGCATCAATCCGTCGATAAGCGGCGACGGCCGCATCGTGGCGTTTGAGTCTACCGAAGACATCGCCGGCGCCGGCGGGTCTGAAAGCTTCCGAGCGATCAGGGCAGATATCGCAGTTGAACCCCCAACGTTCCTACAACTCGGCGTCACGCGTTCACCTGCCCCAGCCATCTCGCAGGACGGTTCGCGGATCGCCTTTGCGTCCAAGGACAACCCCCTCGGAACCAACCCCGACGCAAACTCGGAAATCTTTCTTTACGACGGCGCGTCGCTGATTCAACTCACCCATACCTCACCGGGTGACATTTCAAACCGCACAGTTAACGGAAACTTCCTGCCCTCAATTTCCGACGATGGGCGATATGTAGCTTTCTCATCCAACCGCAACCTGGCCACCCAAAACGCGGACGGTAACCTAGAGATCTTCATCTTCGATACGATGGCGCTTAGTGTCACCCAACTTACCAACTCCGCCGGCGCAGTAGGCTGCAGCGATGCCAAGATCAGCGGCGATGGGGCTTTTGTGGCTTACATTCGCGACACCGGAATTACTCCGAGTGTCAGGCGCGACCTTGTGTTACAGAGTCGGACTGGTGCGGAACCGCCGCGAGTTCTGGCCACCGAGGTTCTATCGTTAGCCATGACTCACGGCCGCGCCATCAGCGACGATGGCGCCCGCGTGGCTTGGGCCGCCGAAACCGCCACAAACACCACCCAGGTATTCTTGTTTGACGGGCGCAACAACCTCACCCGACAAATCACTACGCTGGGATCACGTGCAACTGATGTCCCTCTTTACCCAACCATCAGCGGCGATGGGAGCCGAATTGCTTTTGCCACGCGGCGCAGCTTTCTCGGCAATTCCGATGGAGGTGTCGACCTTTACGTTTTCGATATTCCGTCGGCTTCTTTCGGGCGAGTTACCAGTGGGCCATCGACCGCCACCGCGGAAGTGGTCTCTTCACTAAACGACGACGGTTCTCTGGTCGCCTTCAACTTCCCAAGAGTTCTGTCCGGCGTTTCCAATCCCGACTTCGCTAACAACTCGGAAGTCTATCTAGCCCCCACGCCTTCGCGGCCTGACTTCGGCACACTGACAGTTACTAACGGAGCGTCGTTTGGTCACGAGCCGGCCACTACGGAGGCGGTCGCTCCCGACAGCATTGCGGTAGCCCGGGGCACTGTCCTGGCATCCACGACCGAACGTTCTGAACCGTTTGGTAATGGAGTCTTTCCGGGAAGCTTTCCGCTGACCGTCGGTGGAACTACGGTGACCGTGAACGGCCGGCGAGCGCAGATAATCTTTGTCTCGCCCACACAGGTGAATTTCCTGGTGCCGGCGGAAACCGAGGTGGGCACCGCCGAAGTAATCGTCACGAATTCAGATGCGTTTTCTAGTCGGGGTAACGTCGCGACTTTACGTGCCGCTCCCGGTGTTTTCACATTCAGCGGCGACGGTCTCGGCGATGGAGTGATTCTGGACGCTAACACACTATTGCCGGCTCCGTTTGACCCGACCAACAGCAGCCTGCGTCTGATTATCTTCTCAACGGGTGTCCGCAACGGCGCTGATGTTTCCGTTAGCGCTGCTGGTCGGACATTAACGGTTGAATCAATCGTCCCGTCACCGGCAATGCCCGGGCTTGATGAGATTCATGTGCTGGTTCCAGCCGACCTGCGCGGAGCAGGCCAAGTGGACCTGACTATTCGCGCTGATGGACGTGACAGCAATTCAGTTGCACTTGTTTTTAGTGGCGACGCCAAACGGAACATCGTCATCAACGAATTTCTCGCCGATCCGCCCGATGGAGCAGCCGGGGACGCAAACCAAGATAGTGTGCGCAGCACCAGCGACGATGAATTCGTGGAGCTCGTAAACACTACCACTCACGACATTGATATAACCGGCTATCAGATCCTGACTCGTGGTACGGGCGCCGATACGGTCCGGCACACCTTTGCGTCTAGCACCATACTGCCGGCATGTACGGCGATAGTCGTCTTTGGCGGTGGGAACCTCGCTCCCGATAATCCTGCTTTCGGTGGCGCACAGATCGTCAAAGCGTCTAGCGGCAGTCTTACCCTCATAAATTCAGCTGGGGTAGTTACGCTTCGCGA
>Ga0190274_10001462_pt1 | contig 13882 bp, 10 predicted proteins | sample Popmic531T_FD_133002 | JGI IMG/M metagenome (GOLD analysis project Ga0190274, IMG submission 133002) | Populus adjacent soil microbial communities from riparian zone of Yellowstone River, Montana, USA - 531 T | ecosystem: Environmental > Terrestrial > Soil > Riparian zone | place: USA: Montana...
ATCCAGCGCTCGGCCGGCGACTCCGAGGGGCAGATGCAGGTGATCTCGGCCGAAGAGTTCCACTGGGGCTGCGCCGGCATTGCCCTGGCGATCTCGGGCTCCGGCCTCGCCGCGGCGGGAATCGCCTCCTCTGGTACCCCCGAGCAGATCGCCCAGTGGGTCCCCGAGTGCTTCGGCAGTGGCGAGGAGATCAAGCTCGGCGCTTACGCGGTGACCGAGCCGCAGGCCGGCTCCGACGTCAAGAGCCTGAAGACGACGGCCAAGCGCGACGGTGACGAGTGGATCCTCAACGGGACCAAGGTCTTCATCACCAACGGCGGCATCGCCGACGTCCACGTCGTCGTCGCCACCGTCGATCCGACGCTCGGCACCCGCGGCCAGGCTTCTTTCGTCGTCGGCAAGGACACCCCCGGCCTGAGCCAGGGCAAGAAGGAGTCCAAGCTCGGCATCCGCGCCTCGCATACCGCTGAGATCGTGCTCGACGACTGCCGCATCCCGGTCGAGAACCTGCTCGGCGGCGAGGAGAAGCTGGAAAAGAAGCTCGAGCGCGGTCGTTCGGGCCAGAAGTCGCGTGGGGGGGCCGACGCCCTGGCGACCTTCGAGATCACCCGGCCACTGGTTGGCGCCTCTGCCCTCGGCATCGCCCAGGCCGCCTACGAGTGGACGCTCGAGTACCTCGACGGCCAGACCGAGGGTGGCAAGCCGATCCTGCAGGAGCAGCGCATCCAGCAGACCCTCGCCGACGTCGCCACCGAGATCGAAGCGGCGCGCCTGCTGGTCCAGCGTGCCGCCTGGATGGGCCGCAACGGCATCCCGATGCGCGGCGGCCAGGGCTCGATGTCGAAGCTCAAGGGCGGCGACGTGACGATGTGGGCGACGACCACGCTGATGGACCTGGTCGGTCCCTACGCCTGGAGCAAGGATTGCCCGCTGGAGAAGTTCTTCCGCGACGCCAAGATCTACCAGCTGTTTGAGGGCACGGCGGAGATCCAGCGGATGGTTATTTCCCGGATGCAGGCGCGTGAATACGCCGAGCGGCTTGGGTATGCGGCGGAAGTCGCTGAGCAGGCGATGAAGCCCGCCGAGCAAGCGAAAGAGCCCGTTCCCGCCTAAGGCACGGAGCCATCGGGGGTTCCCTTCTCAGGCCGCTTCGCGGGAGTTCCTGAGAAGGGACCCCCGATGGCTCTCTAAGCTCCGGGCGTGCACACGCACGCTCACTCGCACTCGCTCGATGTGCGGCGCGGCGACAGCCGGCGGCGGATGTGGATTGCGTTGGGGATCAATGTTGGGATGCTGGTTGCCGAGGCGGTTGGCGGGGTGCTTACCGGCTCGCTGGCCGTGCTTGCCGACGCCGGTCACCTGCTCTCTGACGTCGGCGCGATCGGGCTGGCGCTCTTCGCCGTCACCCTCGCGGCTCGCCCCGCCGGAGGCAGGATGACCTTCGGCTACCAGCGCTCGGAGATCCTGGCGGCGCTGGTCAACGGCTTGCTCCTCGTCGTCGTCGCGATCGCGATCGCCTACGCCGCGATCGGTCGCCTCGGCGATCCACCCGGGATCGATGGTCTTGGAGTGCTCGGCCTCGGCCTGCTCGGCCTGCTCGGCAACATCGCCGCGACCGTGGTGTTGGCGCGGGGTGAGAGGGAGGACGTCAACCTCGAGGGGGTGCTGCGGCATTCCGCCGCCGATGCGCTTGGCTCGCTCGGGGTCGTCCTCGCCGGCGCCTTTGTCCTCGCCGGTGGCTCCTCGATCGTCGATCCGCTCGTCAGCCTCGCGATCGCCGCGCTGATCCTGCTCTCGTCGTGGCGCCTGATCAAGGAGCCGGTCGACGTGCTGATGGAGGCGGCGCCCGCTGGCGTCGACGTCGACGCGGCGGGAGCTGCGATCTGCGAGGAGGAGGGGGTGCGCTCGGTCCACGACCTGCACATCTGGACGGTGACCTCGGGCTTCGGGGCGCTCGCTGCCCACGTGGTCGTCTCCGCAGAGTGCGACCGCGACCTCGTCCGTCGCCGGATCGAGCTGCTGCTGCACGAGCGCTTCGGGATCGACCACACCACGCTGCAGATGGAGGAACACGCTCCCGAAGGGCTGCTGCGGGTCGAGAACGCCCCCGGGCAAAGCTGATCGCAAGCCCAGTTGCAGGGCAAATGTGCTGCAACTGGCGAATCTGGACTTAGCTAGCCTCGCGACGATGCCCAAGACTCGCCCTGCCCTGGCGGCTGTCTTTGCCGCTGCGGCGGCGCTCATCGTGCTGCTCGTGGCCAGCAGCGTGGCGCCCGCCCAGGACCTCGAATCCAAGCTTGACGTCAAGGAAGCCAAGCTCTCCAAGGTGCGCGAACGCAGGGGTGTCCTGACGACGACGATCTCCCACTACGGCGACAAGATCGACCGGCTCACCGGTGAGGTGGCGGCGCTGCGCAACCGCGAGGCCGCCGTTCGCGTCCGCCTCAATGCGAAGCAGGCCGAACTGGATCGGGCGGTGGCACAGCTCGACGTCGCCAAGAAACGGCTGGCGGTCATGCGGGCTCATCTGAAGCGGGCGCTGGTGGTGCTGCGGGATCGTCTCGTCGCGATCTACGAGACCGGCACCCCGGACGTGCTCAGCGTCATCGTCGGCGCCGACGGCTACGACGACCTGATCGACCGCACCGAATATCTCAACCGGATCCAAGGGATGGACGAGGCCGTTGTCGGCCGCGTGCGCGAGCTGCGCGATCAGGTCAAGCGAACCGTTGCCCGCCTCCGCACCACCAAGGACCGCATCGAGGCGGCCCGCGATGTGATCGCGGTGGAAGAGGAGGCGCTCGTCAACGCCCGCGCCGCCGTGCAGCAGCGCCAGGCGGCCCTCGTCTCCGCCCGCGCCAGCCGCGTCGCCGCCCTCGACAAGATCGAGAAGACCGAAGAAGACCTGGACGGGGACGTCGCTTCGATTCAGGCCGAACTGGCTGCGCTGCTTGGGGAAACCGCTTCGGCTCCACTGCCCGCTGGGCCAATCCGCTACGGCTCTGGCCAGTTCATCTGGCCGGTCGACGGCCCGGTCGTCTCCGGCTTTGGAATGCGCTGGGGTCGCATGCACGAGGGAATCGACATCGCGGTCCCGGCGGGAACCCCGATCCGGGCCGCCGCCTCGGGCTCGGTGGTGCTGCTCCAATCCGAAGCCGAAAGCGGTGGTTACGGCAACTTCACCTGCCTCGACCATGGCGGCGGTTTGCAGACTTGCTACGCCCATCAGTCTTCGTTCGCCGTGGCCTCCGGGCAGAGCGTTTCGCAGGGCGAGGTGATCGGCTATGCCGGGTGCACCGGTCACTGTTTCGGCGACCACCTGCATTTCGAGGTCCGGATCGGCGGCGCGCCGACGGACCCGCTGGGCTATCTCTAGCCACGCCGGGATTTTGCCGGTACTCAAAATCGCTCGAAAATCCGATTATTGGGTATGCCTGAGCGGTTTCACCCTGCGACCCTGGGTAGCAATCGACCACGGAGGATGTCGATGGTCCGCCAGGCTCATACCTATCTCGCAGGCGCGGTGTCCGGCACCGCCCTGATCGGCGCAGCCGTGGTCGCCTTCGTGCTGCTCGTCTCGCTGCAGGCGCTGCGGGACTGGCCGCTGGCCGGCATCGGTGGCGGCCACGATGAGGCGGCGGTGTCGAGTGGGCGCCCGGCTGCTGGAGGTGGCGCGACTGGCGCGGCGCCAGCTGGCGCAAGGGGCGCCGCGACCGGGGGTGTGGCGGCAAGCGCAAACGGACAGCCGCAAGCAAGCGCCGCTGGCGGAAGCAAGCGGCAGGGCGTCGGCAACTCGACGCTGAGCGCGCCCTCCGCGCCGACGGCTGGCGCCCCCGCGAACAAAGCCCCCGCCTCGAGCCCGGAAACCGGCGACGGTCCGGGGGGATCCACGACCGCACAATCGACTTCGTCGAGTTCGGGCGGCAACGGCGCAGGTGGCAATGGCGGTGGCGGCTCCGCCCTCGCGCCCGTCACCAGCGGCGCGGGCGCCGGTTCCGGCCAATCCACATCCGGCGCGGTGACCGGCGCCGTCAACAACACGGTCTCCGGCGTCGACCAAACGCTGGGCGGGACGCTCGGCGAAACCGACGCCACCAAAGTCACCGAAGAAACCGTCAACGGTGTCGCCGGCCCGGAATCGACCGTCGGCAAAACCGTCGACAAAGCCGTCGAAACCGTCGGCGGCCTGCTCGGCGGCAACCGCTAGTCGCCGGCCCCCTCTCAACCGTCACAATGCCCGCCTATGGCGGAGCACGGACAGGCGGGTGCGGTGGCTGACCCGATCGCTGGCTCCCCGGTCTACCCGGGTGGAAGCCGTGTCAACGAGGAGGGCCACCTCGAGGTGGCCGGCTGCGACGTGGTCGAGTTGGCGGAAGAGTTCGGCACGCCCGCCTACATCTATGCCGAGGACGACATGCGCGCTCGGGCTCGCGCCTACCGCAACGCCTTCGAGAGCCGCACCGAGGACTTCGAGGTCCTCTTCGCCAGCAAGTCCCTGCCCTGCACCGCCGCCTACGGCCTCTTCGCCGAGGAGGGCCTTTCGGTCGACGTCGCCTCCGGCGGCGAGCTGCACATGGCGCTGCGGGCGGGCTTCGATCCCGCCCGGATCCACATGCACGGCAACAACAAGAGCGATGAGGAGATCCTCTTCGCGGCGCGCTCCGGCGTCGGCCACCTGATCCTCGACTCCTTCGATGAGATCAAGCGCTGCGAGCGCCTGCTCGACTCGCCGCAGGACGTCCTTGTCCGCGTCACGCCGGGGATCAAGCCCTCGACTCACGATTACGTGCAGACCGGCCAGCTCGACTCGAAGTTCGGCTTCGGCCTCGAGGACGGCCTCGCCGCGCGGGCGATCGAGCGGGTGCTTGCTTCCGAGGTGCTCAACCTGACCGGCCTGCACGCCCACATCGGCTCGCAGATCTTCGAGTTGGAGCCCTACAGACTGGCGATCCGCGCGATCGGCGAGCTCGCCGGCGACTGGTGCCGTGTCGTCAACGTCGGCGGTGGCCTCGGCATCGCCTATACCGCCGAGGACGAGCCCCCCTCGTTCGACGCCTACGTCGACGTCAAGGTCGGAGGCGTCAACGAGGTCTTCGGCGAGGGGGTGCGCATCCTGATCGAGCCCGGGCGCTCCCTGGTCGGCAACGCCGGCATCACCGCCTACCGCGTCGGCACGGTCAAGGAGATCCCCGGAGTCCGCACCTACGTCGCGGTCGACGGCGGCATGTCGGACAACATGAGGCCGATGCTCTACGGCGCTCGCTACGAAGCGCTGATCGCCGACCGGGCCGGCGAGGCAGCCGACAGCCTGGCGACGATCGCCGGCATGCACTGCGAGTCCGGCGACATCATCGTCCGCGACACGATGCTCGCCTCGCCGGCGGTCGGCGACGTGCTCGTGACCCCGGCGACCGGCGCCTACGGCTACGCGATGGCGAGCAACTACAACGGCGTGCCCCGGCCGCCGGTGATCTTCTGCCGCGGCGGCGACGCGCGCGTGGTCGTACGGCGAGAGACCTACGAGGACCTCACCTCACGCGATGTCGATGTCTGACCCCGTTCGCATCGGGCTGCTGGGGCGCGGCACGGTCGGCGCTGCCTTCGCCGACCTCCTCGCCGCGCGCGCCGACGCGGTCGAGGCCGCCACCGGGCGCCGGCCCGAGATCTCCGGCGTGCTCACCCGCACCGAGGGCGACTTTGGCGCGATCCTCGAGCGCTCCGACCTGATCGTCGAGCTGCTCGGCGGCACCGACCCCGCCCGCGACTACGTGCTCGACGCGCTGCGGGCCAAGCGTCCGGTCGTTACCGCCAACAAGCAGCTCCTCGCCCAGCACGGCGAGGAGCTCTTCGACGTCGCCCGGGAGGCTGGCGTCCAGCTTCGCTTCGAGGCCGCGGTGGCCGGGGTGATCCCGATCGTGCGGGTGATCCAAGAGAGCTTCGGCGTCACCGAGATCGCCAAGGTCTTCGGCATCGTCAACGGCACCACCAACTTCATCCTCAGCGAGATGGCCGCGACCGGAGCTCCCTACGACGAGGTGCTCGCTCGCGCCCAGGAGCTCGGCTACGCCGAGGCCGACCCGACCGCCGACGTCAGCGGCGCCGACGCCGCGGCGAAGATGGCGATCCTCGCCCGCCTCGCCTTCCACACCCCGGTGACGCTGGACGAGGTCTCCTACGAGGGGATCGAGCAGATCAAACCCGGGGACCTCGCTTACGCCAAGGAGCTCGGCCTCTCGCTGAAGCTGCTCGGCGTCGCCGAGCGTCGCGACGGCGGGGTCAGCGTGCGCGTCTTCCCCTGCTTCCTCTACGGCGGCCACCCGCTTGCGCCCGTCGAGGGCCCCTTCAACGCGGTGATGGTCGAGGCGCCCGACATCACCGAGGTGACGATGTCGGGACCGGGGGCCGGCGGCGTGCAGACCGCCTCGGCCGTGCTCGGCGACGTCGTCTCGATCCTCAGCGGCGACGCCCCGGTGCACGAGACCCGCGAAAAACTGCCGATGATCAACGACGTCGCCTCCTCTTTCTACCTGCACCTGGCCGTCGCCGATCGCCCCGGCGTGCTCGCCCAGATCGCCCAGGTCCTCGGCGACGAAGACGTCTCGGTGAAGAGCGTCGTCCAGCGCGGGGTCGGCGAGGACGCCCGCCTGGTGATGGTCGTCCACGAGTGCCTGGAGTCGCGCTTCACCGCGGCGCTGGAGGCGATCGACCGGCTCGACGTGCTGCGCTCGCCGCCACGCTCGATCCGGGTGATCGCAGAGGAGTTCGTTTGAGTCCCGCTCCCCTGATCGAGCGCTACAGGGAGCGCCTTTCGCTGGAGCCCGGCGACCCGGTGGTGACGCTGAACGAGGGCTCGACCCCGCTGGTCGAGGCGCCGCGGCTCTCCGAGCGACTCGGGGTTCGCGCCTACCTCAAGTTCGAGGGCGCCAACCCGACCGGCAGCTTCAAGGACCGCGGGATGACGGTCGCCGTATCGCGGGCCAAGGGGAGGGGCGCCGAGGCTGTGATCTGCGCCTCGACCGGCAACACCGCCGCCAGCGCCGCCGCCTACGCGGCCCGAGCCGGAATGCGCGGCGCGGTGATCGTGCCCGAGGGCAAGATCGCGATCGGCAAGCTCGCCCAGGCGCTGATGCACGGCGCTCGCGTCGTCGCCCTGCAGGGCAACTTCGACGACGCGCTGCGGATCGTCCGCGACCTCGCCGACAAGCACCCGATCGAGCTGGTCAACTCGGTCAACCCGCACCGGATCGAAGGGCAGAAGACCGCCGCCTTCGAGGTGATCGAGGAGCTGGGCGAGGCGCCGGGAGCGCTGGCGATCCCGGTCGGCAACGCCGGCAACGTGACCGCCTACTGGCGTGGCTTTCAGGAGGCGGGGACCGCGCCAATCCTCTACGGCTTCCAGGCCGAGGGGGCGGCCCCGCTCGTCCAGGGCGCGCCGGTCGCGAACCCCGAGACCGTCGCTTCGGCGATCCGGATCGGCAACCCGGCCCGCTGGGAGGAGGCGATGGACGCCTTCACCGCCTCACGCGGCAGGGTCGCCGCGGTCAGCGACCAACAGATCCTCGACGCCTACCGCTGGCTCGCCGCCGGCGAGGGCGTCTTCTGCGAGCCGGCCTCGGCGGCTTCTGTCGCCGGCCTGCTCGCCCACGGCCTGCCCACGGTCGAGGGCGCGGCCCCGCCCGAGTCGGTCGTCTGCGTCCTCACCGGCCACGGCCTCAAGGACCCCGACACCGCCCTCTCCAAAGCTCCAGCGGTGATCAACTGCGAGAACGACCTCGGCGCAGTCGAGCACGCGGTATTCGCGTGACGGCGCGCCACCGCCTCGTCCGCGTCCCGGCTTCCTCGGCCAACCTCGGTCCCGGCTACGACGTGCTGGCCGCGGCGGTCTCGCTGTTCCTCGAGCTGGAGGTGGAGGAGACGGGCGAGTTCTCGCTGGATCCCGGCGGTCTCGGCGTCTCGACCGGGCGCGACAACCTGATCGTGCGCGCCTTCGAGAGCCTGCATCCAGCTGACGGCATTGCTTTCCGGCTGCGCAGCGAGATCCCCCTCGCCCGCGGGCTCGGCTCCAGTGCAGCGGCGATCGTCGCCGGCCTTTTTGCCGCCGACCACCTCTTCGAGCTGGCTCTCTCCATGGAGGAGATGCTGGCCAGGGCGACCGCGCTGGAGGGCCATCCCGACAACGTCGCCGCGGCGATCTACGGTGGTTTCGTCATCTGCGGAGCCGGGGATGGAGACCCGAGCGCGGCGCGCTTCGACCCTCCCGGCGGCCTCGAGGGCATCGCCGTGATCCCGGCCGAGGAGGTCTCGACCGAGCGCGCTCGTGAGGCGATTCCCGCACAGGTCCCGCTCGCCGATGCCGTCGCCAACGTATCCGCCGCCTCGCGCCTCGTCCTCGGCCTGCAGCGAGCCGACCTCGACCTGGTCGCCGCTGGCCTAATAGACCACATCCATCAACCGCGGCGCCGCGAGCTCTACCCCCGCTCGATGGAACTGGTCGACGCCGCCGCCGAGTTGGGCGCCTTGGGAGCGACAATTTCGGGCGCTGGCCCCACCGTCCTCGTTTGGACTACCTGGCAAGAGGCTGGCAACGTCGCTGAGGCATTGGAGCAACGCTGCGCGGGTTGGGCGGAGGTTCGCCGTCTCCCCTTCTGCCCCCACGGCGCTGACGTCCCCGAGTTGTAGGAGAAAGAGGGGAGAGGTTGGAGCGCTAGGCCCTTGAATGGTCGTGCGCTTGACGAGGCATGCCAAGAACGAACTCCGCACCCTGGGAGCGACGCTCGCAGACGTGGAAAGGGCTGTGGCGAATCCTGTTTGGGTCGACAACGATCCAACGGGCCGCCGTCGCTACACCGGATACATACGGGATGTCCGTGTCCGAATCGTTGTTGCGGTTGACGAGCCTTGCTTGGTCGTCACAATTCATGAAAGAAGGAATTGATGCGAGCTGACTACGACAGCGAGGCAGATGCTCTCTCGATCGAGCTCCGTCCGTTCGAGCACTACGAACGACAGGAGCACATCGATGACGACTACTGCGTAGTGGGGTTCGCCAACTCCGAGCCGGTGCAAGTCGCGCTGCTGAGTCCCGCGAAGCACATTGATCTCCTTGAGGCCGCGGCTGAGCGCTATGAATTGGACGGCGTCGCCCTGACTGCGACGGCGCAGGCTGCACTCGCAGCGCCTGATCGGGTTGTCACGCTCAAAGTCGGCGCTCCGCTGGCTGCCTGACGGCACGGCCATCCGGCGATATGCCCGGCGCGGCGGCTAGGATCACTGCGTGACACGGAGGTTGATTGCAGGGCTTGCCCTGCTAGTCGCGCTTTTCGTCGCCCCAGCGACCTCGCAGGCGACGCTCGTCTTCACTCGCAACCCGCTCAACCCGACTGTCTTCGCGGCCGGCGATAACGGCTCGGCGGCTCGTAGGATCGGTTTGGGCTCGAACCCCCGGGTCTCGCCGGACGGGCGGACGATCGTCTTCTACCGTTCTGGCAAAGGCAATCAGCCCTCGGAACTGATGATTGCCCCGGCGACTGGCGGCGCCCCGAAAAGGCTCGCGAGCGGCTGGCAGGACCCATTCGTCTTTGCCTGGTCACCCGATTCGACCCGGATCGCGGTGCTGCTCGGGCCTGAAGTGGGCAAGCAGCGCCTGGTCACCATCGACGTCGCCACCGGTGTCCAGAGCACGATTGCGGGTGGCTACTTCTCGGGGGCCAGCTTTTCCCCGCAGGGCAGTGAACAACTCGTCTATGCAAAGGCGGCGAGCGCAAGCTTCCCGTCTCGCAGCGATATCTACCGCATCGACCTTCTTCCGCCCGGCGCCATGAGCGTCGCCGCTGTGAGCCCGCACCGGCTGACCACCGATCACCGCTCTTCGAGCCCGCTCTGGGGCCCAAGCAACCGCATCGTCTTCGTCAAGCACCTGGGCGAAAAGAGCCGTAAGTACGGCCCCAAGAACGACCTCTTCCTGATGAACCCGAAGGGGGACAAGGTCAAGCGCCTGACCCACACCAAGGTTGACCCGCTGCTCTCGGGCCTCAGTCCGACCGAGTGGTCGGCCAACGGCAACCGCCTGCTCACCGAGTTCGGCGGCCAGGACACGACCTACGCGGTGACGGTCAATCCCAAGACGGGAGCCGAACGGGCGCTGACCAGGGAACGCGAGGTCGGCTTCGTCGGCACCGCGCTCTCCAGCGACGGCAAGTTCGTGCTCGGCAGCCTCGGTGGCTTCGAACCCGGCCCGGGCCGCAAGGTGGTGAGCATCCCCTATGCGGGTGGCAAGCCGAGGGTGCTCGCCGACAATGCCTCCGAACCGGACTGGAGTCGCTGATGGGCGAGGGGTACACGATCAAGCACCGCGACGAGTTCGAGTCGATGGAGGGGTCGGGGGACTCGACCTGGCGGCTCGCTCGCAAGGCCCTAGAGACTTCGGCCTTCGGCTTCAACCTGGTCGAAATCGACCCCGGCGGAGAGATTCCCGAGCACGACGAGGCGCAGAGTGGCCAGGTCGAGATGTACGCGATCCTCGAGGGCGAGGCGATCCTGCGCATCGGCGGCGAGGACCATCCCGCGCCCGCCGGAACCTTCGCCTCGATCGAGCCACCGGTCACGCGCACGATCCTCAACCGCTCCGAGGCGCCGGTCACCGCCCTCCTGATCGGCGTCCAGCCCGAGGGCGGCTACGAGCCGATGTCCTGGGCCTGATCTCGAAACTGCATCAAATTTCCGGCCTGCCAGGTAGAGAATTTGATGCAGTTCGTCTAGAGGGATGGAATTCGGCGCTATTTGCGGGAAAACGCGAATTCGCTGGGTTCGACGCCCGGGTCGCCCTATAATTCTGCGACCCGTCAACCCGTCGCGCGCCCGCTCGAAGAAGGCGTGGAAACCGGGAGGTCAGCATGTCCGATACCCAGTCCCGTGAGCTTCACGGTGAGGGCCCCGTCCGCTACTCGCCAGAGCGCGCCTACAGGCCGCTTGTCTCGCCGCCCAGCGTCGAGGACAAGGATGCCTGTGCGATCTACGCCTCGGTCCGCAAGGACGCGACGCCCAGCCACGCTCCGATCGAGATGGCGATCCCGGCCCTGCAGAAGATGCTGCACCGCGCCGGCAACGTCGACGGCGAGGGCGACGGCTGTGGGCTGCTGCTCGACCTGCCGCGCAAGATCTGGGCCGAGGAGGTCCGCTCCGGTGGCCACGATCCCTCGCTCACCCTCGATGACGCCTTTGCCGTCGCCCACGTCTTCGTCGAGCGCAAGCAGGACAGGGAGCGGATCCAGCACGACGCTCGCGAGCTGCTTGGCGAAGGTGGTTTCCGCATCCTCGCCGAGCGGATCGGCGTCGTCGACTCTCCCGCGCTCGGCCCGACCGCGCGCGAGGAGGAGCCTCACTTCTGGCAGCTCGCCGGCCTCGTCGCCGACGCCTCGCGCCGCGACCGCGTCCTCTTCGACCTGCTGATCGAGCTCGAGCAGCGCCTCGGCGTCCACGTCCCATCCTTCTCGGCGACGACCTGCGTCTACAAGGTGATGGGCGCGCCGAAGATTCTCGGCGAGTACTACCCCGACCTGCGTGATGAGCGCTTCGAGACGATCGGCAGCTTCGGCCACAACCGCTACTCGACCAACACCTGGCCCTCCTTCAAGCGCGTGCAGCCCTTCTCGGTGCTGGGCCACAACGGCGAGATCAACACGATCGCCCAGCTGCGCCAGGAGGCGCGCATGCTCGGCGTTCCGATCCCGCCCGACGGCTCCGACTCGCAGGACCTCAACCGCACGATCGACACCCTGGTCAGCCGCGACGGCCTCAGCCTCGCCGAGGCGATGGAGATGGTGGTGCCGCCGATCGTCGAGGAGATCCGCTCGATGCCGGCCGAGCTGCACCGCTTCTACATGTACCTGCATCAGGCGATGGGCCCGTTCGCCCAGGGGCCGGTGGCCCTGATCGCCCGCCACGCCGACGAATGCGTCTTCTCCTCAGACGCGCTCGGCCTGCGGCCGCTGTGGCAGGTCGAGACCGTCGACGATTTCGTCTTCAGCTCCGAGCCGGGGGTCGTTCCGGTCAGCTCGATGGTCTCCGAGCCCAAGCCGCTTGCCCCGGGCGAGAAGGCACTGGTGGCGATCGACCGCGAGCGCAAGCGCTCGTCCCTGCACTCGCACGACGAGATGCTGCGCATCGTCCGCAAGAGCTGGCTGCGCCGCAACGGCGTCGAGGAGGCCGCCGCCTACGACCGCGCTCTGGAGACCGGCGGTCCGCTCGAGGGCGAGGAGGTGCCGGGCTACTCCGACGCCGGTCCGGAGGAGCCGGTCAAGGTCTCCGACCGCGTCCTCGCCGGCTTCGGCTGGCAGCGCGACGACGTCAAACTCGTCCAGCAGATGGCCTCCAACGGCTCCGAGCCGGTCGGCTCGCTCGGCTACGACGGGCCACTCGCCGCGCTCTCGCCCGAGCGCCAGAACCTCGCCGACTACTTCAAGGAGACGGTTGCCGTCGTCACCAACCCGGCGATCGATCGCGAACGGGAGATGGAGCACTTCTCCACCCGCACGGTCTTCGGCCGCCGGCCCTCGATCGACGCCGCCGGCGAGGACACGGGCACGGTCGAGACCGCGTTCCCGGTGATTCTCGGCGGTCACCACGGCCTGGCGCCGCTCTCCGACAAGACCTACCGGGCGATCGGCAGCAAGCACAACACCTACCTGCTCGAGGACCTCTGGGAGGAGTTCCGCGGTCGCGCCGACGTCGTCGACATCTCCCTGCTCGAGTCCGAGACGACCAAGGGCGCGATCGACCGGATCAAGCAGGAGGCGGTGAAGAAAGTCCGCGACGGCGCCGAGCTGCTGGTGCTCACCGACCGCACCGTCTACGACGCCGATCGCCGCTACCTCGACTCGCACCTCGCAACCTCCGCGGTCGACCAGGCGCTGAAGGGGTTCAAGGTCGAGCCCGGCGAGGAGAACCTGCGCCGCCGCTGCGGCATCGTCCTGCGCTCGGCCTCGATCCGCAACGTCCACGACACGATGCTGGCACTCGGCCTCGGCGCCGACGGGGTCTGCCCGTACACGATGGTTGAGGTCATCTGCGTCGAGGACTACGAGAGCGACGTCTCCAACCTCTGCGACGCGCTCAACAAGGGGATCGAGAAAGTGATCTCGACGATCGGGATCCACGAGGTGCGCGGCTACGCCCGCCAGTTCTCCTCGATCGGGGTCAAGCCCGAGCTCGCCGAGATCTTCATGACCGAGGCGTTCGGAGCCTCCGCGACGGGCGGCGTCGGCTTTGCCGCGCTCGACCAGGACACCAACGAGCGCGCCCGCATCCTCGCTGGCGACGAAGAGGCAAAGCCGGCGAAGACGTTCCGTTTCTACCCGAAGGTCTACAAGGCGGCGATCGCCACCGCCAACGGCTCCGGCAGCTACGAGGATTACTCGCAGAAAGTCCGCGACCTCGAGCAGCAGAGCCCGATCTCGATGCGCCACATCATGGGGCTGGTGGGGGATCGCGAGCCTTTGAAGGACGCCAGCGTCGTCGACGCCGGCGTCGGCCGCCACGACTACCCCGTCGTGATCTCCTCGATGAGCTTCGGCTCGCAGTCGGAGCCCGCCTTCCGCGCCTACGCCGAGGCGGCGAAGGCGATCAACGTGCTCTGCGTCAACGGCGAGGGTGGCGAGATCCGCGACATGTACGGGCACTACCGCAAGTGGCGCGGCCAGCAGGTCGCCTCCGGTCGTTTCGGCGTCTCGGCGGAGATGCTCAACTCCTCCTACCTGGCCGAGATCAAGATCGGCCAGGGCGCCAAGCCCGGCGAGGGCGGTCACCTGCCCGGCAAGAAGGTCTCCGAGAAGGTCGCCGCCGCTCGTAACGCGGCGCCCGGCACCGACCTGATCTCGCCCTCCAA
>Ga0190274_10001463_pt1 | contig 13876 bp, 17 predicted proteins | sample Popmic531T_FD_133002 | JGI IMG/M metagenome (GOLD analysis project Ga0190274, IMG submission 133002) | Populus adjacent soil microbial communities from riparian zone of Yellowstone River, Montana, USA - 531 T | ecosystem: Environmental > Terrestrial > Soil > Riparian zone | place: USA: Montana...
AGGTGCGTGGCCAGCGCCTGCATCTCGGCGTGCGGCAGCGGAACGCCGGTAATGATCGTGACGCCCTTGCCCTTCCTCCCCTTCGTCTCGCGCCCGACCCGCACATTCCCGTCGCCGACCGGCACGCTGGCCTGTTTGCACGTGCAGTAGGTGAGCGGCCTGCCACACGAGGGACACATCCGCCCCAGCTCCGTGGAGTAGACGATGCCGCCCCGGCCCGGCGGCGGGCGCTTCATCGATCGACCTCGAGCAGGATGCTGCAGCAGGTGACGGCGCCCTCGGCCTTGGCGAGCTCGGATACGTCCACCACGTGCACCTCGACCCCGCGCCGTTCCAGCACTTGCCGCGTCCGGGGAAACGCCGAGCCCGTGAGCACGGCTCGACCCACGCGCACGACGTTCGCGCCGAAGGGCTCGCCCGGATCGACCGCGATGACTTCGAGCCCCGGGAACAGAGTGGGCGAGACCCATTCGGGATGGAGGAGCACCGCCTCGTCCGACACCGCGGTCACCGCGGTTTTGAGGTGGAGGCAACCGGTGAGGTGCGCCGGGCGCACCTCATACCCCAATGGCGCGAGGTGGGCGCGCAGCTGCGCGATCCCCTCCTCATTGGTGCGGCCTGACATGCCCACGTACAGCACCCGGCCGATGCGCAGCACATCACCGCCATCGAGCCGTCCGGGCGCGGTGATCGCCGCAAGCGGCCGGTAGCGGCGCAGCGCCTCGGTCACGCCCTCGACCTCGGGGCGGCGCGACTCGGCGCCGGGCCGCGACAACACCGCCAGCTCGTCCACGACCACGGCGGTGTCCTCGATGAACACCGAGTCGGGCAGTTCGGGCGCGGCGGCCACGCGCTCCACCCGGCAACCGAGTCGCCGCAGTGTCTCTTCGTATTGCTGGTGCTGGGCAGCGGCGAGGGCGGGATCGATGGGCACACGCGCCAGGTGCGTCAGTTCGCAGGCGGCCATGGCAGGGCTCACGCCGCGCGTCAGGGCGAGGAGCATCTGCGTGCCTATTCCGAGCAGCCGCGCGACGCCGGCTTCGCGGCCGCCGACGCCGGAGCCAGGAACCGGTTCATGACCGGCTCGAGGCCGCTCATCACTCCGGTGAAGCCCTCCCACCGGCGCACGACGATGCCGTTTTCCGCGACCAGCAGGATCGTCGGTACCGATGTGACCGTGTAGAGCTCGGTGACATGACCATCGGGGTCGCGCACGTCGAGTGTCACCGACCCGGTATCCGCATTGAGCCAGCGGCGGATCGAGTCCACCGGCTCACGCATGTTGATCGTCACCACGCGTACGCCGCGGTCGGCGTAGTCGTGAGCCAGCGTCTCCAGCCATGGGTGAAGCGTCTCGCATGGCTTGCACCAGGTGGCCCAGAAACTGAGGATGGTGAGCGCCACCGGCTCGCGAGCCGCGAAGTGCCACGGGGGGGCCATGCTGTCGGCGACGTAGGGCGCGGAAAAATCCGGCGCCACGGCGCCGATGTCCTGCGCGTGCACCAGCATCGGCGCCAGGGCCAACCCGGCAGTCACGAGCAGCAGCCGGCACGCCCGCGCGCACCGCATTGCGATCACGCGGCGGGCGCCGGTGCCGGCGTGGCCGCGCGGGCGAAGAGCGCCGACGGGATACCGACACCCAGGGCGTGGATGAACAACCCGTTCAACATTACCGGGAGCGACGGCAGGGCCCGCACCGCGTGAATCGCCGACGAGGGGACCACGACGAGCGCCATGATGAAGTACACCGCGATCCCATAGAGCGCGCCGAAGATGACCGGGTGCTGTGTCAGGACCGGCAGCTTCCGGCTCACCAGGTAGAAGACCAGTACCACCATGAAGGCGATGAAGAAGTGCAGCAGGAGCCCCAGCGCGGCCGTGGTCAGCCCGCCTTCGGCAGCGGCCTCGCGGCCCAGGACGCCCGACGCGATCGCCTGCAGGATGCGGAGCGGCGGCACACCGCGGAACCCGAAGAAGACGAAGGCATCGAAAATGTCGAGCACGCCAACGGTCAGCGCCCCGAGCAGGAGTGCGCGCCTGGGGCTCATTGCTTCGATCACGGACAACTCCTCATGGTCATGGTGGTCATGGTGTTCCCTGCGCCTCGATCGCGAAAAGGTCGGTGTCCTGCCCCGGGAAGAGGCTGATGCTCTCCTCGAAGCGGAGGCCGAGCTTTGCGAGCACTGCCTTCGATCCCGCATTGTCGGGCGCGGTGATCGCCACGATGCGCTTGAGGCCGAAAGCCTCCCAGCCATGGGCCAGCACCGCCGATGTCGCCTCGTAGGCATAGCCCTTCGACCAGAATGCCGGCCGGAAGGCATAGCCGATGTCCACATCGGGCAGGGTGTCGCGCTTCAGCAGTCCGCACATCCCGATCGGCGTCTCCGTGTCCTTGAGCAGGACCAGGTTCAGGCCGTGGCCGAAACGCTGGTAGCTCGCCACCGGTCCGGTGAGGATGTAGTTGCGGGCATCATCCAGGGTGCGAACGCCCTTGTCGCCGATGTACTGGATGAATGACGGCTCATTGAGCAGGTCGAAGATGAACGGCGCATCATCCGTCGTGACCCATCGCAGCACCAGGCGCGGAGTTTCGAGAACCTGCATCGGTCAGTTGCAGCCTTCGACGTACTCCACCGCGGGCAGGAGGCCGGCGCGCCAGGAACGCACCACATGGCTGTCCACCGTGAAGATGAGCCGGTGGGTAGCGTCGTCACCGACGCTGAGGTAGCGCCAGCCTTCTTCCCACTGATACTTGTGCGGGGACACCTGCAGCGACGGCCCGATTGCAGCCACCACCGATTCCACCGGGCTCCCGACCCCAAGGTTGCTGATCGTCGTGATGCCCGCGCTGTCCACGTCGGCGCGAACCACGATCCCGTTCTCCATCATCAGCCGCAATCCCGCGGGCGCACCCTGCGGAATCCAGTAGTGGCACGCCGAGTCGGCCGGCGCCGCGTTTGCGGCTGCGGCACCTGCGGCGGCCGATGCCTCGCGCGCCGTCATGCCGAATCGCACCGGGCCGGCTGCCTCGAGCGTCACGCCCCACGCCGGGGTAGCGGCAGCCGCGGATGCGGTCCCCGCGCTATCAGCGGCACGAGGCTGGCACCCGGATGCCAGCATGCATCCCGCCGCTGCAAGGAAGCGGATCGCGTGCCTTACGCGCTGGATGGTCGGGGTCATGAAGGCCGTTCCATTTCGGACATCAGGGCCAGGTGGTTGCCATCGGGGTCGGCGAACTCGGCGAGCCACAGCTCCGTCATCGCGGTGCGATGTACGACGTGCGGCGCGGCCGGGAACGACACGCCCCGCTCCACCAGCGTGCGATACACCGCGTGAATGTCGGTCACCTGGAAGTACACCGTCGCCCCGCGCTGACGGGACTGGCCCGCCTCCGGTACCCCGATCAGCAGCCGCACGCCGCCACACTGGAAGAAGCTCATCTGCGGCGGCGCCGTGAACAGGAACCTAAGGCCGAGGCGATCCCGGTAAAACGTGATGGCGGCGTCGAGATCTCCCACTGGTAAGAGAATCTGGCCCACCGTCGATTCCGAGAGATCCGCCAGCCGGTCGGTCAACGCGCCCTCCTTCCCTCCGCACTGATCGCGATGAGGGCGGCGAGTCGCTTCGCCTTCGTCCCTTCCCTCTTCGCGCTCACGATGCCGTAGATCATCACGCGCTGGTACCACGGCGCCTGCGCCGTGAAGAATGCCCACGCCTTCCGGCTGGCCCTGAACTGCTCTTCCTGCGCCGGCGTCAGCGTCGCTGCCTGCCGCTGCTCGTAGGCGTAGATGCTCGACTTGTCCTCCGAGCGGCGCTCGAATGCCGCACGGCCGGCCGGGGTCACCAGTCCCTGCTCCAGCAGGACCGTCATCCGCTTGATGTTGATGCTGCTCCAGATGCTGCGCGCCCGGCGCGGCGTGAAGCGGATGGTGTAGCTGGTCTCGTCGAGGCTGCGGCGTACCCCATCGATCCACCCGTGGCAAAGGGCCTCGTCAACTGACTGGGGCCAGGTGATGCTCGCCTTGCCCGAATCGCGCTTGTGAAATCCCACCAGCAGCTCATCGGCGGTCTCATGGTGTTTCGCGAGCCACGCCCGGAATCGCGCCTGGGTCGCGAAGAACTTCGGCTTTACCGGAGCCATGCGAGCGGGATGTCGGCATCGATTCTGCCGTCAGGCCAGATGACGCGACCGGGCAGGCGGCCCTCCCGGCGGAATCCCATGCCTTCATAGAGACGGAGCGCGCGATGATTGGTTTCCGAGGTAATCAGCTCCACCCGCGTGATGTCGGGGTGTTCCTGCACCACCAGGTCGAGCAAGCGCTCGAACAGCTTCCGGCCGATGCCCTGCCCCTGCGTCGCGGGATGCACCGCGACCGTGAGTTCACCCAGCACATGACGGAAGATCCGGAGGTCGCTCCGGTAGGCGTGCAGCTCTCCCGCGAGGCCTGGCAGTCCCTCCAGCTCGGCAACAAGGATGATCCCGCGATCGAGGCTCCGCGTTACGAATCCCTCGACATAGTCCCGGCTCACCTCATCGGGTGAACGGGCGATGCCGCCGGGTGTGGCGCCGACCACCCGGTACAGCGCCTCGATGGCAACCACATCCTCGATCCGGCCGGGCCGGATGTTCACTCGACTCTTCACGGGAGCAATTATGATGTGCCGCCCGGACCGTCACCAGTATCCGGCACGTGCTTCTGCACGGCCGCCGTACAGCCCGCCCACATGAGCAGGCCCAGGACCAGGACGATCACGAGTTGCCTCGTCTCCGTCCACGGGCGCATGGCGAGGAGGCCCACGCACGTCAGCATCGCGATCACCGCCACCAGGTCACCGGCGGGAACGCGGAATGCCGCCTGGGCTTCGCCCTGGCGCCGGCGCAGCACCGGCAGCGTGGCACAGGTGACGAGGTAGATGATGACCCGGAGCCCGACCGTGATCGTGAGCGCCGAAGTGAAGGTCGTAGCAAGGGTGAACAGCAGCATGCACACAGCGGACACGATCAAGCCGATCCACGGCGTGCGATATACCGGATGTACCGCCGCGATCGCCGCCGGCAGCTGGCGTCGTTCCGCCATGGCAAAAGGCATCCTCCCCGCGGCGAGGAGGATCGCGTGTGACACGCCCAGCGTCGACACCAGCGCCCCGGTGACCATCACCGTTGCCCCGGCGCGCCCGAACACCTGTTCCGCCGCATCCGCGAGCGGGCGTGCCGAAGTGGCCAGGCCGGGCAGCGTCCCGATTGCGACCACCTGGACCCCGATGTAGATCATCGCCACCACGGCGAGACCCGCGAGCAATGCGAAGGGCACCGTCCGCGCCGGGTCGTCGATCTCGCCGCCGGGCACGCCCAGCACCTCGAAGCCGCTGAAGGCGTACACCGCCACGAGCACCGCGCCCGAGAGCGCCGCGCCCGTCGGCATCGCCTCGAGGGCGAAGCGGCTGGTGTCCACGAAGAAGGCGCCCACGATCACGAAGAGCCCAAGCGGCACCAGCTTGCCGACCGTGAGCACGTTGTTGATCGTGGCGGCCCGGCGCACGCCGAGCACGTTGGCAATGGTGAGACCGGTGGCGACCGCCAGCACGATGGCGGCACGCGGCAGGCCGGACACGGCACCGGGCGCAAACCATCCGACGTAGTTCACGAACAGGTTGATGACGGTCGCGAACCCGCCGAGCTGGGTGACCCACATCAGCCAGCCCACCTCGAAGCCCACCACCGGCCCGAAGGTGCGGTAGGCATACAGGTAGGGGCCGCCGGTGTCGCGATGGGCGCTCCCCACCTCGGCGAAGCACAGGGTGATGAGCGACACCGCCAGGGCCGCGAGCAGGAAGGCGACCACACTGAACGCACCGACGCCCGCATACAGCACCGCCGGGATCCCGAAGATCCCGGCCCCGATGACGCGGTTGATCGCGAACAGGGTGAGGTCGCGCCGGCCCAGCGCGCGCTCGAGCGACGACGACACTAGGCGAGCTGCTTGCGGTAGGCGTGCTGGGTCTTGAGCCACACGAACCCCAGCCTCTCATAGAAGGGATGTGACTCGGTGCGCATGATGTTGCTGCGCACCGCGAGCAGGCCGAGGCCGCGCTGCACCGCCCACTCCTCCACCGCGGCCACGAGCTGGCGGCCCACGCCCCGTCCCCGGACCTCGGGTGCCACCACCAGCCCCAGGATCTCGCAGCGGCGGCCCGAGTCGAGCAGCTCCTGCTCCGCGGCATGCACCCAGCCCATGACCGGCGGCAGCTGGTCGGCCACGAGCACGAGTTCTCCCGCTCGCTGCCGCAACCGCTTCATCCGGTCGGCAATGGCCGCCTTGCTGTTCGGGTAGCCGAGCACCTCGCTCAGTTCCGCGATGCGGGCGGCATCGGCCAGGGTCGCGTCCCGGATGATCAGGGCTTCTGCTTCCCCTCGACCTGGTCCAGGATGCCGGTCTTCGCCACCAGCTGCGCGGCGAGCACCGTCTGGATCACGCTGGTGATGTTGTTGCCCGTGGTTTCCGGCGCGCCGGCCTCCCCGCTGGAGATGGTCACCATCCTCGCCTCCGACAGCGCCTCCGCGATCGCGGGCGCGATCTGCGGGAGCATCTCGATCTGCCGGTAGCGGAAGTAGGCCTCGCCGCCGGCCTGGATCGCCTGGTTCACCTTCTGGATGCTCTCGGCGGTGGCATCGGCCACGCGGCGGATGCGGATCGCCTCGGCGTCGGCCGAGGCCTCGGCCTCCAGCCGCACCCGGGCCGCGTCGGCCCTGGCCTGCGCGATCTGCGTCGCGTCCAGTTCGGCCGAGCGCTGCAGCCCCGCCGCTTCCTGCCGCTTCGCCTCGGCCTGCGCGATGAGCGCGGCGTTCGACGCCTTCGTCTGCTCCAGTTCCCGCTGCTTGTCGCTGATGGCGCGCTCGGCGTCGAGCTGCGCTTCCTTGGCGCGCCGCGCCTGGATGGCGGACACGATCTCTGCATTGGCCTGCGCCTCTGCCGCCGACTGGCGGCGCCGCGCCTCGGCCACCTCGGAGCGCACGATCTTGATGTTGAGCGAGTTGAAGATCAGCCCGAGGTCGGTGAGCTCGCGCGAGCACGCCTTCCGGATGATCACCGCGAGCGGATCGTCCTCGTCCTCGGTGCCGGGATCGTTCGCGTGGGCCACGACCGCGGCGGCGGTGCGGGGCGCGGGCAGGTTGCCGCTGCCGTCGGGCATGAGCGAGCGCGACGCCGACGGCGTGGAGCGGGCGGAGAAGAGCTGGTCGTGCGTCAGCAGGTTGATGGCGCGGCGCCCCGAGCTCGACAGCAGGTCGGTGAGGGTGTTGATCTGGTCCGCCTCGTGCTTCGAGAAGAAGCGGTTGGCCGCCGTCTTGATCAGCACGTCGGTGTCGCCCACGGAGACGATCGCGCTGGCGAGCACCTGCACTTTGATCGGGCGCGGCACCCCATCCTCGTCGATGTCCGCGGTCTGGTCGGTGATGTCGAGGTCGACGTTGATCACCTTGCTCGACAGGGTAGTGCCGATGGTGAGGAGCGGGATCTCCTTCGACTTGCCGGGTCCCCGGTAGATGACCGTGCCGCCCGTGAGCCAGCTCACCATGCGGATCGTGCCCGCCTCCACGTTGCGCAGGAAGCTGGCGACGATGAGCGGCACCGCGACGAGCACGAACACGACCACGCCGGCCACCAGCAACCCGCTCGAGAACAGCCATTCCGTAGGCATCTACTGCTCCTGTTGAACCACGAGGGTACTCACCCGCTGGACAACGACACCGTGCACCGGTTGCGCGCGACATCCACCTCCTCGATGCGGAGCCGCGCGCCGGCGCGCACCGAGACACCCAGCGCCCGGTCGGTCGGGCTCAGGGTGCCAAGCAGCTGCACCACCTGGCCATCGACCTCGACCGAGACCATCCCGTGACCGGACTTGTCGAAGGTGCTCGTCGCCCTCGCCTCCGACGCGACGGCGCTCTCCAGTGTCTGGGCCGGGCTCGACTCGAATCGCATGACCAGCTTCCAGATCGGCCCCACCAGCAGGCGCTCGAACAGCAACCCCCCCGCGACGGCGCCGGCGAGAAGCAGCGGCCCGTGGAGGAAGGATCGCAGCACCACGCCGGCGGTCCCGAAGCCGAGGCAGAGGCTGAACCAGGTACGGGGAGAGACGAGGGCCAGCAGCGCCGAGGAGCCGTGGTCCTTCGTGTGGCCGACGTGGGAATCGGAGGAATGATGCGCGTGGCCCGCGTCGTGGCCGTGCGAGTGGGCGGCATGCCCGTGCGAGCTGCCATGGGCGGACGACCCGTCATGGCCATGATGGGCCAGACCACTCACGGCCATGGCGGCGAGCCCCACGCCACCAAGTGCGAGGCTGGTCAGGTAGAGGTCCATCAGCTGGCCAAGGGTGTGTTCATCTGCTCTCTAACGATACATGAGATTCCCGGGGCGTGATGGCAGGTACTTGACTGAATGGTCAACAATCGCTAGACTCATCCATCATGGCACGCCCACGGGAATTCGACGTCGACCAGGTGCTGGACCGGGCCACGGAGCTCTTCTGGACGAAGGGCTACGAGGAAACCTCCATGCGCGACCTCGAGGAGGGCCTCGGCGTCGGCCGCCAGAGCCTCTACAGCACCTTCGGCGACAAGCGGGACCTCTTCCTGGCGGCCCTCGATCGCTACGCTGCGCTGCAGCGCCAGCGGATCGCGCCGCTCCTGGCACCCGACGCCGGGCTGCCCGCGATCCGGACCTACTTCGCGACCGCGTTCAGCCCTGCCGCCTGCTCCCAGCCGCGGCGTTCGTGCATGATGCTCAACAGTGTGGTCCAGTTCGGCCAGGCCGACCCCGACGTGGCCCGTCGGTACGTGGCGAACCAGGAATACATCGCGGGAGCGTTCCGGCATGCCCTCGCCGGCGCGGTACGGAAGGGCGAGCTGCCCGCGGGGATCGACCAGAATGCCCTGGCACTCTTCCTGGTCAGCCAGATGTACGGACTGGTGGTGTTGTCGAAGGGCGGCGCGCCCCCCGCGGCGCTGGAGCGCGTGGTTGCCATGGCGCTGTCCGCGCTGGGCGGGTGAGTTCTTTTTCGTGTGTAATTCTTGAACGTTCGGTCAACAATCAACAGTGAGGATAGTCAGATGAGTGCACAGAAGATTGCAGGCAGCGTGGCGCTGGTCACCGGCGCAAATCGTGGCATCGGCAAGGCGATCACCGAGGCGCTGCTCGCCGCCGGCGCGACGAAGGTCTATGCCGCGGCAAGGAACATTTCCGGACTCGCGAAGTTGAAGCAACAGTACGGCGCGCGAGTCGAACTGCTCACGGTCGACGTGACGAACAGCGACCAGGTCGCCGCGGCGGCCGCCGCGGCCGGCGACGTCACCCTGCTCATCAACAATGCGGGCGTCGTTTCCGCCCCACTCAACGCGTCGATCGCGGATGCCGGCCACTTCGAGGCGGGCCGGCAGGAGATGGAAGTGAACTATTTCGGCGTGCTGCGCCTGGTGCAGGCATTCGCGCCGGTGCTGGCGAGGAATGGCGGCGGGGCAATCGGGAACGTGGGATCGGTGGTCGGGTTGAGCAACTTCCCGATGTTCGCTTCCTACAGCGTGTCGAAGGCCGCGGCGCGGTCGCTCACCCAGGCTCTGCGCGTTCAACTCGCCGAGCAGGGCACGCAGGTGTTTGGCATCTATCCCGGTCCGGTGGATACGGACATGGCCGCTGAGCTGCCCCTGGAGAAGGCCACCGCGGCGAGCGTCGCTGCCGCGATCCTGGCCGGCATCGAGAAGGGGACGCTCGAGATCTATCCCGATCCGTTTGCGGAGCAGTTCGGGCAGCAGTTCGAGGCGAGCCCGGCGGGGGTGGAACGCCACATCGCTGGCATGGCCGTTCCGCAAGCAGCGTGACTGCGCGCGCCGTCCCGGGGGTCATGCCCGGGACGGGCGATCAGCGTTTCGGTACGTCCATCCACGCGGCAATCGGCACGCTGTCGAGCGTCGCGGGCCGGAGCCGCCAGTTGGGGAAGCCGCGGAGGATTTCGTCGTCGATCGTGCGGTTGCCCGACGACTGGATGAGCTTCGACTGCACGATGCGGCCGGAGGCATTTACCAGTACGCTGTAACGGACGGGACGGATGCTGGAGGCCTGTTCGACCGGCATGTCAACCGTCACCGATCCCGTTCCGGCGGCGCCGCTCACCACCACTGGCGGACAGTACTCCGATCGACCCACCGTGATGCTCAATGAATCCGTGGCGGCCAGCAGCACACGAAAACTGCCGGAGGCATACCGCTTGTCGGGAACGATGGCCTGCCGCACGATCCTCTCGAGGGGCACCCGCAGCGAGTCGGGCGTCGAGCCGCCGATGCTGGCGAACCGGTCGAGCTGCCCGTCCTGGTCGAAGCGCATCGCGAACAGCAGCGTCCCGCCGCGAAACCCGCCTGCCGCTTGCTCGAGCACGCCGGACTTGAAGAGCGCCGATGCCGACGGCAGCGGAGTTGGCTGGTCCCACGGTTCGCAGCCCTTCCCCAGCCGCTCCGGCGGCACGAGCAGCACGCCGCCCGCGCCAACCTTGCCGCCGCTCGCGCAGGCCGCGAGCAGCATGGCCGGCACCAGTACCGCTGCGTACCGTCCACCGGGGATGATCAATCCTTCCTCACGGAGATGTGGCGCGCGAGCCGGCGCTCCGGAAGCACCAGCAAGGTGCCGGTGAGCGTCCTTCCGGTCACCTCGAAGGTCCAGAGGAGGTGGTACCGAGCGTTGCTCCAGTCGGCGACCCACGCTTTCGTCGCCGCAACGTATCCCAGCGCGAGCGTGCCCATCGATTCCGGCTTGCCGTCCACGAGCTTCTGCGCGTCAAGGGACACGCTGTCGGGGCGCCCCGGTACAGCGGTGAAGTCGTAGATCACCTGCTCATCATTGCAGGCGCTGTTCCAGGCTTCCTTGACGCAAATCGACGTGCCGCGCCATGTGCCGAGTATTTCGCTGTCCTGGGCATGCAGCGGCTGCGCCCCCAGCGCCACGACGATGACCGCCCACCTGACCGGCCGCATCGTCAGCTCGCGAGCTTCATGAGGCCGAGCGTCACCAGGAGCGGGATGATCACCGCCACGATCGCCTCCCCGGCGATGAACCCGGACGCGATCGCGATCGAATAGCGCTGGTGCGATTCAGCATTCGTCCGCTCCCAGATCCAGTCCGCGAGCGCGCCGAGGAAGATCGTGGTCACCGCACTGATGGGGATCAGCACGCCGATGCCCATGCCCGTCGGTGACGGCACGAACGGCCGCCACGACTTCTTCTGCTCCAGCAGCGTGAAGATCAGCCCGAACAGCGCCCCGATACTGAACGACCACTTCATCCACGAGAGGCGCGCAATCGCCTCCGGCGCGAGTGAGGGGCCGGTGAGCTGCTGCGTCACGATCTTGGCGAAGCCCACCCAGCGCTGCGACGTGGGGCTGCTCAGCTGCGCATGCTCGCCCACGATGCCATAGGTATCGCGCAGGATCGGGTACATGAACGCGAGCGCCAGCGCCCCGACGGGCACCGCCAGCAGCTGCATGTAGGTGAGGATCTTCGGCGTCGAGCCGATCATGCTGCCCGCCTTGAAGTCCTGCATCAACCCTTCCGACTCCGCGGCCACGGCACTGGTGGTGGCGCTCGACACCATGCTGGCGCTCAGGCTGCCGGGAGCGACGACGCCGAACAGCGCCTGCGTGAGGTTGGCCATGGTCGAGATCGGGCCCCAGTTGGTCTCGCCCAGCACGCGGAGCGCCACGAGGCCGAGCGGGATCGCCAGCAGGATCGCGAGCACCGACTGCCATACCGGGGTGCCGAAGAAGGCCCGCTGCACCAGTACCAGCACCACGCTGGCAATGAGGCTGCCGACACCCACCCATCGGAGCGACAGGTCGCCGCTCAGGTCGGCCCCGGTGGAGAGACTCTGGAACGTCCGCAGCAGCACCCGCCAGCGCAGCAGCAGCGTCGAGATGCCGCCGGCGATGAGCATGCCCACACCGGGCCACATCACCAGCAGCAGGATGTCCACCCGCCGCGACGAAGCGGTGATCAGCCCATGGTCGAGCAGCCACACCGGTCCGATGATCCAGGCGATGAGCCCGCCCAGCAGCATGCTGCCGGTGATGCGGAGCCCGATGATGATGCCCGACCCGATGTTGAGCAGCGAGACGCCGAACCCCAGCCCCACCACCGGTGACCAGGTGTTCACCCTGAACGCGAGCAGTTCCGCGATCCACCGGAGCTGGGTCGCGAGAAAGAGCAGGCCCGACGACACCATCGAGCCGATCATCGCGAAGGCCGACCGGCGCGACTGCTCGTCGCGCGCATCGAGCATGATCAGCGTCTCGCCGGCGGCGAGTCCGTCGGGAAACGGGAGCTTCTCGTCGTCGATGAAGTGCTTCCGGAGGGGGATCGCCAGGAGCACGCCCAGGATGCCGGCGGTGCTGAGCCAGATCCAGGTCTGCAGCCGGGTGATGTGCACGCTGAACCCGCTGTCCGGCTCGGCGGCCAGCATGTCGAATGCCGCCAGCAGCCAGCAGAGGAATGCGATCTGTCCTGCGGCGGTGCCCGCCGTCTGGACGATGTTGTTCTCCCAGCGGTTGTAGTTCTTCGAGAAGATGCCCAGCGCGATGAAGCCGAAGAAGGCGGAAACGACGGAGATGTTGGGGCCGAAGCCGAACTTCAGGACGACATACGGATAGGAAGCCCCGATGACGAGGGCCACCAGCAGACCGACGGCAACCGATCTTGGGGTGAACTCCCGGATGTGCGCCGGCTTCTGCGGGGCAGGATCGGTCACGGGGATCTCCTTGATGTGAAAATGGCCTGCCGGGCATCAGCACCCGGCAGGCCATTCCTGTTTCACTGGCTTCGCGACATCAGTTCTGGGCCGCGAGGTCCTTCAGCGAGTTGGCCAGGGTCTTCACCTTGGCCGGATCCTTGGCTCCCGAGGCGTCGGCCTCGAGCGACTTGGAGAGGCTCAGGAGGGCGTTCTTCTGCGCTCCGCCCACCATGAGCTTCGAGTCCGCGAGGGCCTTCTGGGCATCGGCCACCCTGCTCGACGAAAGGCCGCCGGACCGCGCGAGCTGGTCGAGGTACGCGCCCGACAGGGCATAGCTCGGTGCCCAGGTGATCTTCGGCTGATCTTGCGCGTTGAAGTAGTCGAGGTGCACCGACTTCGCTGCGTCGATCTCGTTCTGGGAAATCCACGCGCTCGGCGTGAGCTCGAAGATGTCCAGGCCGCGCGAGATTTCGGAGCTGATCATGTAGCCGTTATACCAGTAGACCGACCACGATCCGCCGTTGCCCATCTTGGTGGAATCCACCGGGCCCCGGTCGTAGAAGGCGATCTCGGTCGGCTTCTTCGGGTCGGTCCAGTCGAACACCGAAATGCCGCCCTGGTACCACGCCTGCACCATCACGTCACGGCCCGGGATCGGGATCAGCGAGCCATTGTGCGCCACGCAGTTCTCGAACTTGGTCTGTGGCGCCGGCATCTTGTAGTAGCTCTGGAACACCATCTTGCCGTCGACCAGCGTGAAGATCGCGTCGGCGCCCCACTCCGGCTTGTCGATGGTGCGGCACTTCGGCTGGCCGCCGCCGCCCCACTCGTCGGAGAAGAGGATCTTGGTGCCGTCGTTGTTGAACGTGGCGGAGTGCCAGTACGAGAAGTTCGAGTCGGCCACCGCGCCGATGCGCTTCGGGTTCGGCGTGTCCTTGATGTCGAGCAGCAGGCCATAGCCGCCGCACGCGCCACCCGCGAGGGCGATGGCGGGATACACGGTGATGTCATGGCACTGGGTCGGGCCGGGACGCACCGCGCCCGGGGCCGGCGGCGCGCCGAAGCGGGCCTGGATCATCGCCGGCAGCGCCGTGCGGAGCGCCGCACT
>Ga0190274_10001464_pt1 | contig 13866 bp, 7 predicted proteins | sample Popmic531T_FD_133002 | JGI IMG/M metagenome (GOLD analysis project Ga0190274, IMG submission 133002) | Populus adjacent soil microbial communities from riparian zone of Yellowstone River, Montana, USA - 531 T | ecosystem: Environmental > Terrestrial > Soil > Riparian zone | place: USA: Montana...
GTGAACGCCGCGTCGGCGTCGGTCATCGTCGCCGTCGCGCTGCTGCTCGGCATGCCGCTGTTCGTGGCGATGGGCGCGCTGTCCGATCGCATCGGCCGCAAGCGGCTGATGATGGCCGGCTGCCTGCTGGCCGCGATCTCGTATGTGCCGATCTATCAACAGATGCAGCGGGTCGCTGGTTCCGGCGTGGTGACGGCCGTGTCGCAGCGGAACGCGCTGACCGGCGCCATCAGCCTGACGCCGCAGACCATGATCGATGGCGTGCTCACGCCGGCGAAGGAAGTGCTGCCGTTCACGGGCGTCGGCGCGCTCGTCGCCGAGTCGCGGGCTCAGGCGCTGATAGCCCTCGTCTTCCTGCAGGTCGTGTGGGTGACGATGGTCTACGGGCCGATCGCCGCGTATCTGGTGGAAGCGTTTCCCGCGCGTATCAGGTACACGGCGATGTCTCTGCCGTATCACATCGGCAACGGGGTCTTCGGCGGCCTGCTTCCGCTGATCGGGGTCTACGTCATTGCCCGCACCGGCAACATTTACGCCGGCCTCTACTATCCGATTGTCGTGGCAGGCGTCACGTTCGTCGTGGGATCACTGCTGCTGAAGGAAACGCATCGGGAAAAGATCTGGACCGAAGTTCAGAGGTAACACCATGCCATCCCTCCTTCGGATCTCTGTCGCCGTTCTGGTTGTGGCCGCCAGCTTCGCAGGCACGTCCGCTCAGACAGGCGGCTCCAACGTCATCATCGTGACCATCGACGGCCTGCGGTGGCAGGAATTCTTCGGCGGCGCGCAGCGCGAGTATTTCAAGCGTGGCACGAACGGATCCGCCGGCCCGGCGGAACAGCGGTTCTGGCGCGACGGCCCCGGCGCCCGCCGCACGGCGCTGATGCCGTTCGTCTGGTCGGTGGTGGCAGTCAACGGCCAGGTCTTCGGCGACGACAGCGCCGGCAGCCGTGCAGGCGTCACGAACGGATTGTGGTTTTCGTATCCGGGCTACAACGAGATGTTCGCCGGCGCCGCGGACGCGCGCATCGACAGCAACAACAAGATCCCGAACCCCAACGTGACCGTGCTCGAATGGCTGAACAAACGTCCGGGATTCGCCGGCCGGGTGGCGGCTTTCGGATCGTGGGATGTTTTGCCGTCGATTCTCAACGTGGAACGCAGCGGGATTCCTGTCGGCACCGGCTGGCAGCCTGTGCCCCGGCCCGACACCGACCGCGATCGTGCGGTCAATCAGCTTGCCGCGGACCTGCCGCGCTACTGGGAGTACGGTCCGTTCGATGCGCCCATCGTCTATGCCGCACTCGAGAGCCTGCGGACGCAGCGGCCGCGCGTCCTCTACGTGATGCTGGGCGAGGGCGATGAGTGGGCCCACGAGGGCAAGTACGATCTGTATCTCGACGCGACGAAACGAGCCGATGCGTTCATCCAGAGGATCTGGGACGCCGCGCAGTCGATGGACGGCTATGCCGGCCGTACTTCACTGATCCTGACCACGGACCACGGGCGCGGCGACACCCTGAAGGACTGGTCCGACCACGGGCGCGACGTGCCGGCGGCCGAACGGACCTGGATCGCGGTGATGGGGCCGGCGGTGCCGGCGCTTGGCGTCCGGAAGGACGTGCGGGTGAGCACGTCGCAGATCGCCGCCACCATCGCCGCGCTTGCAGGAGAGGACTTCCGGGCCGGATCGCCTCAGGCGGCGGCGCCCCTGCCGACGGGGAAGTGAACGCCCTCGCGAAGTGCTTTTGACTAGAATCTCGACACGTGGATTTTCCTCGCGCCCTCTCGTCGTATCCCCCGACTGACGGTTTGACGCTGCTGCAGATATTCGCGCAGCGGATCCAGATAGAGCCGTTCAACGCGATCGCGACTGCGATTTTCGTGCTGGCGATCCTGCACACCTTCACCGCCAGCCGCATCACGCGATACGCGCACCAGCGTCCCCCGGGAGTGGCGTCCGGGATCCTGCATTTCTTCGGCGAAGTGGAAGTGGTGTTCGGCCTCTGGGCGATCGTGTTGCTGCTGGCGATGACGGCGTACGCCGGCTGGGCCGTGACGACGCACTATTTCAATGACGGCGTGAATTACACGGAGCCGCTGTTCGTGGTGGTGATCATGGCGCTGGCTTCCACACGGCCGGTGATCGATCTGGCCGAGCGGGTGTTGCGCAAGGTCGCCGGCCTCGCGCGCGGCACTCCGGCGGCGTGGTGGATGTCGATTCTGATCATCGGTCCCCTGCTGGGGTCGTTCATTACCGAGCCGGCCGCCATGACCGTGTCCGCGCTGCTGCTTGGGCGCCAGTTCTTCAACGCCGGTCCGAGCCTGCGGCTGCGCTACGCGACGCTCGGCCTGCTGTTCGTGAACGTGTCAATTGGCGGGACGCTGACGCACTTCGCCGCGCCTCCGGTGCTCATGGTGTCGCGGGTGTGGGAGTGGGACACGACGTACATGCTCACGCACTTCGGCTGGCGTGCGTTCCTGGCGATCCTGATTTCCACCACGGCGTACCTGCTGGTGTTCAATCGAGAGCTCCGCAGTCTCAGGCACACGCACCTGACAGAGCGTGATGCCGTGGAGCCGTCGCCCGCCTGGATCATCGGAGTGCACGTGGCCTTCATCGCCTGGACCGTACTCACGGCCCATCACGCGCCATTTTTCGTCGGCGGCTTCCTGATCTTTCTCGGCTTCCACAAGGCCACCGCGGCGTACCAGGGGCGCACCGAGCTGCGCGGACCGTTGCTCGTCGGATTCTTTCTGGCAGGGCTGGTCATCCACGGCGGCCTTCAGGGGTGGTGGATCGGGCCGATTCTCTCGCACCTTCCGGAAACGTCCCTCCTGCTGGGCGCCACCATTCTGACGGCCTTCAACGACAACGCGCTCGTGACGTACCTGGCGACGCTCGTCCCGAACCTGGCGGACGCGCTCAAGTACGCCGTCGTCAGCGGCGCCGTCGTCGGCGGCGGCCTCACGGTGATCGCCAACGCGCCCAACCCGGCCGGCCAGACGCTGCTGGCGCCGTACTTCGACGACGCCGTCAGCCCCATCTGGCTGTTCCTCGGCGCGCTCGCGCCCACACTGGTGGCGCTGGGGATGTTTACCCTCTAAAACCTCACCATTCTTCATGTGAGGTTTTTCGACACAAAGAAAAAGGCCGCCGCGGTTTCCCGCGGCGGCCCGAGTGTGTCGCAGTGGCGTCCTAGAACCGGATACGCCCGCCGAGCTGGAACTGCCAGCGCGAGCGGAGGTCGTCGCGGCTGAACCCGCTGTCTACGAACGACGGATTCGTGATGAACGCAATGTTGTAGCCCGTCACCTGTCCGTTGGTGAGCACCGGCGTGACCGGCCCAATGCTGTTGAACGTCGCGTATCGCTGCAACCCGCTATCGGAGCTCAGCAGGTTGATGAAGTTCAGGACGTCGAGCGTGATCTCCGCCTTGATCCGCTGGAAGGGCAGCCCGAAGTTGAAGCGCAGGTCGAGCTGGTTCTGCCACGGCGCCCGGCAGGCATTACGCGGGATGATCTGGCCGATGTACGACGCCAGGCAGTCGTCACCGTTGATGTACTTGATGAAGTCAGCGTAGGTGCCGCCCGTGAACGCCACTTCGCTCGCTGAAGCCGGGATGTAGAGCAGATCGTTGGAGCTGCTGCCAGTGCGCCCGTCGCCGTTGATATCGCCGAAGAACCGCAGCGTGTACGGCCGGCCAGACTGGCCGGAGTAGTACGCCGACACCGTGGTGGTGATGCCCCAGACGATCGGGATCTCGTACGAGCCCGAGAAGTTGATGCGATGGCGGATGTCGTAGGTCGATGTGGCCAGCGGGGCAAAGCTGGGATCGTTCGGGACGAGGATGTTGCCCCAGTTCGACGCGGCCTGGCTCGACGTGCCGTCCATGATCGACTCCGACTTTCCGTAGATGTAGGAACCCTGGGCGAACCAGTGGTTCCTGAACGGGCGGCGTACTTCGAACATCGTGCTGTAGGAGCGTCCCTCGCCGGAGTTGGTCAGGAAAATCGCCTCCGAGATGCCGGTGTTCACCCGATTGAGAATCTGACGGCCGTCCAGCGCCAGTGTGGCGCCCCCCGATGGGCATCCCAACGTGGTCTGCGCGCACGGCACGCGGTTCAGGTTCTGGTACGCGATGTCCTGTACGTCGTTCGTGAACACCAGCTCGGCCGTGCCTACCAGGCCCCAGGGCAGCTCGCGGTCGTAGGCCAGATTGCCGCGCAGGAGCGACGGGTACTTGTAGTCAGGATCGAGCAGGTCAATCTCGTTCGTGGCGGTCAAGGCATTCGGTGCACCGGTGATGACCTTTGGGTTGAAAGGATCAGCCACAAACGGAATGTTGTTGGCAGCGGCGAAAGCTGCGCTGATGCGTCTGAATTCGATGCCCGTGTTGCCGAACTGGTTCGACAACCACACGTACGGCGTCCGGCCGTTGAACAAGCCGATGCCACCCCGGATTTGCTCTGTCGCGTCGGCGCGTGGCGCATAGTTGAAGCCAATCCGCGGAGAGTACTGGGCCCCGCCGGGCACCACATCAGTGGCGTAGCCGAACAGTGCCTCAGACTGCGGGTTGGCCGTGGGCTTGTCCGGGAACATCGGCACATCGATGCGCATGCCCGTCGTCAGCGTCAGCACCGGATTCACCCGCCACGTGTCACCCACGTAGAAGCCCATCTGGTTCACGTCGAAACGCGCCGCCTGCTGCGGGTTCTGCGTTGCCGAAAACGCGTATGCGTAGGATTGCGCCAGTCCCTGGTCGAACTTGTCCACGCTGTTGAACGAGTAGGTGCCGAAGTTGTCGGCGATGAACAGGTTGCGGAACCCGAAAAACTCGTTGTGCGTGCCGAGCGTAATGGTGTGCTTGCCCCTGATCATCGTGTAGTCGTCATGCAGCTCGATGATGTCCTGGTCGAGCTCGTTGGCCGTGGAGAAGGCCTCACGGCCGAACCCCAGGGTCACACCCGAAACCGATGTGGTGATCGTCACACGGGGGAACGGCGGATTGTCCTCGAAGGGCTGCCCGGCGCGGCGGTCCCGAATGGTCGTGAACGCCACGCGGAACTCGTTGACGGCCTTGCCCAGCGTCGAGTTGAGCTGGACGACCGTGCTGTTGGTCTTGCTGCGGAAGCGATAGTACCCGTCCGGCGTCACGTAGCTGGCGGTCGTGCCCGTGGCCGCGATGTCGTTGAGCCCGTTCACGTAGTTGTGCCGCACGGTCATCCGATGGTTGGGCTTTACGTTGAAGTCGAATTTTGCGAGGTATTTGTCCGAGTTCGTCGTCTTGGAGAATTCATCGCTGGCGTTCGGGATCGTGTAGCCGTACTTGTTCTCCAGGATGCTGAGGATGCGATCGACGTCAGCGGCCGGCGCGCGCGACGGCTGCGAGCAGCCTGTGATGCAGAAGCCGGTCGGCGTCTGCTTGCGGCCCCAGTCCATGTTTCCGAAGAAGAACGCCTTGTTCTGCACGATGCGGCCGCCGACGCTGAAGCCGCCCTGCTTGTCGGAGAAGTTCGACACCGGCGTGTTGGTGACGCCCTTGCCGATCCAGTCCTGGTTCCGGCCGAAGAAGAACGCCGATCCCGTCAGCTTGTTCGCCCCGCTCTTGGTGACAGCGTTGATGCCGCCGCCGGAGAATCCGCTCTGGCGGATGTCGTACGGCGACACGACGAGCTGCAGCTCCTGAATCGCGTCCAGGCTGATCGGCTGCGTGTCGGCATTGCCGCCCGGCGTGCCGGTCTCCGCAAGACCGAACAGGTCGTTGTTCACCGCGCCGTCAATCTGGATGTTGTTGTAGCGCGCGTTGCGGCCTGCCACCGACACGGCCGTGACCGTGTTGTTCGTCGTGATTGCATTGAAGTACGGGTTGATGCGGACGATGTCGATCATGCTGCGGCTGATCGTCGGCAGCGCTTCTTTCTGCGCCTGCGAGATGTTGGCCGCCGCACCGGGGCGCTGGATGTCGATCGGCGTCGTGTAGGCCGTCACCGTGACCGCCTCCGACACCGTCTTCAGCTTCAGCGTGAAGTTTGTCGACGTGGCGTCACCCAGCGTCACAGCGATGTCGTTGACCGTCTCTTCATTGAAGCCGGACATCGTGACGGAGATCTTGTACGGACTGCCGACGCGGACGTTCAGAATCGTGTACCGGCCATCGACGTCGGTGACGGCCTGATATGTGGTGCCGGTCGGGGTGTGGACCGCAACGACGGTGGCGCCAGGCAGGACGCCGCCCTGCTGGTCTGCAACCTTGCCGGCGATCACGCCGGTGGTCACCGTCTGGGCGGACGCAGGCGTCGCGCCGAACGCGCTCATCAGCACCGCGGCTGCGAGCGCAACGCTAAAACTCAGTTTCATCCTCTTCTCCGTTCAATGGCGTGGGCCCTCGAGATGGGCCGGGCATGGCTGCGAACTGCACTAAAAACGCATGGAGTATAGCTGGCCCCCGAGCGGGGGAGCAATGATTTACGCCTGTTACCGGCCTGTGCTAGCGCGGGTAAACGCGCGGAAAATCAGGCGAATTCGAAGCGGAGCGTGCAGCCGCGGCGATTGCCGACAGACAGATTGATGCCGCCGCCGAGTTGAACCGCTGCCGCTTCGGCTGTGGCCGCGCCAATGGCGCCCAGCCAGCCTCCGGGCCGTTCGACCCAGTCGGCGTCAAAGAACCGCTGCTTCAGCGAAGAAGGGACGGCCACCGTGTCCTGAGACACTTCGATCGACTGCAGATCGTCTTCGTCGCCGTCCACTTCCACCAGGGCGTCCACGCGGATGACCCCGCCCTCGAGCCCGGTCAGGAGGCCCGCCAGCGACAGCACGGCGCCGGTGACGCCGACAGTGAGCAGCGCGTCGTCGATCGTGACCGCCGCGCGTGACTCACAGGTGACCTGAAGGCCGACGCCGTTCAGCCGGCACTCCGCCGCCAGGCGATCGCGGACGCCCGCGAGGAGGTCGCCGATGGTGTGCGGGCGCGATGCGCGATCGGTTTCGTGGCCGGCGAGCAGCGCCTGTGCGCGAAGCAGCCAGGACGCCCGGGCCGACTGCGCCTTGATCAGATCCAGGCTTACGCGCCTGGCGAGCGGCGTGGCTTCGGCGGACAGCATGGCCGCAGCGGCTTCAATGGCCGCGACGTCGCCGGACAGATGTTCGAGCACCCGGCGGTCGCGCGCGGCGCGCACCTGCGTGTGATCCTCGCGTACGCGCGTGGATTCGGCGCGCGGCCGCTCCGGGCGCGGCGTTGCGGACAGCAGCTCCACGTAGTGCGCGTCGGCGCGCATGCGGTAGCCGGACGGAAGGCCCTCGCGCTCCGGTTTGATGCTGTCACCTGCCTGGAAGTCCGAAGATTCGAAGTCTGACACGCTCACTCCACCGAAAAGTCTTGCGGCGCGGAACACGAATGCTAGCACGGGTGTATAACGAAGTCCGTGAGCCGCATCATCACAGACTACGAAGCGTACCTGTTTGGCGAAGGCCATTGGCTGCAGGCGTGGGAAAAAATGGGCGCGCGCCCGGCAGTCGTTGACGGACGCGCGGGGTACTCGTTTGTGGTGTGGGCGCCGAATGCACGCGCAGTGTCGGTGGTGGGTGACTTCAATCTGTGGGACGGACGCGCCCACACGCTGAAAAGTCTCGGCGCCAGCGGACTTTGGGAAACGTTTGTGCCCGGGCTTGCCGCGGGCAGCAACTACAAGTTCGAGATTCATCTGGAGCAGGGCGCCCCGCTGACGAAATGCGATCCGTACGGCCTGCGCATGGAGCGTCCGCCGCGGACGGCGTCGGTCACCGCGCATCTCGGCGAGCACGTGTGGCGCGACGCGGCCTGGATCGCGGACCGGCAGGAGCGCGGCACCGTGCTCGACGGCCCGATGTCCGTCTACGAAGTGCACGCCGGATCGTGGCGGCGCAATCCGCTCGAGGGGTTCCGGTCACTCTCCTGGCGCGAGCTGGCCGCGGAACTGGTGCCGTACGTGACGGAGATGGGTTTCACGCACATCGAGCTGATGCCGGTGATGGAGCATCCGTTCGAAGGATCGTGGGGGTATCAGGTCACCGGTTTTTTCGCGCCGACCAGCCGGATGGGTTCGCCCGACGATTTCCGCGCGTTCGTGGACGCGTGTCACCTGGCGGGCATCGGCGTGCTGCTCGACTGGGTGCCCGGGCATTTTCCGAAAGACGATTTTGCGCTCGCGCGGTTCGACGGTACGGCGCTGTACGAACACGCCGACCCGCGTCAGGGCGAGCACCAGGACTGGGGCACGCTCATCTTCAACTACGGGCGTCACGAAGTCCGCAATTTCCTGCTGTCCAACGCGCTGTTCTGGCTGGAGTCGTTCCATGTCGACGGGCTCCGCGTGGACGCCGTCGCCTCCATGCTGTACCTCGACTATTCGCGCGACGAGGGGCAGTGGGTGCCCAACCGGTACGGCGGGCGGGAGAATCTGGATGCGATCGACTTCGTCCGCGAGTTGAACAACATCACCCATCAGCACTTTCCCGGCACGGTGATGATTGCGGAGGAATCCACCGCGTTTCCCGCGGTCAGCCGGCCCACGTGGGTCGGCGGGCTGGGATTCACGTTCAAATGGAACATGGGCTGGATGAACGACATCCTGACCTACGTCAGCAAGGACCCGCTCTTCCGCCGATGGGAGCACCGGCACCTGACGTTTTCGATGCTGTATGCGTACAACGAAAACTTCCTGCTGCCGTTCTCGCACGACGAGGTGGTGCACGGCAAAGGGTCGCTGATGACGCGCGTGCCTGGCGACGCCTGGCAGAAGGCCGCCACGCTGCGCACGCTCTTCGCATTCATGTTCGTGCATCCGGGAAAGAAGCTGCTGTTCATGGGCAGCGAGCTCGGGCAGTGGCACGAATGGAATCATGACGACTCGCTCGACTGGTCGCTGCTCAGTCAGCCGCTGCACGCGGGCCTCCAGAAGTTCGTGGCCGATCTGAATCAGCTGTACCGGGCCGAGCCCGCGTTGCATCAGCGCGACTTCGACGGCGGCGGGTTCGAATGGATCGACTGCCAGGATCACGAGTCCAGTGTCATCTCGCTCGTCCGGCACGCCGGCGACGCGGACAACTGGCTGATCGCCGTGCTCAACTGGACGCCGATCGTGCGGCACAACTACCGGATCGGCGTGCCGGAGGCCGGCTACTACGCGGAGCTGCTCAACAGCGACGCGGAGGCCTACGGCGGCAGCAACGCGGGCAACCAGGGCGGGCTCACCGCCGAGCCCACGCCGGCGCACGGCCGCCCGTACTCGCTCAACCTGACGGTGCCGCCGCTGGGCGCCGTGATTCTGAAGCGTTCCGAACTTATTTCTTGACCTGCGGCACGCCGTTCACCATCCAGTCAGGCTCCGTCGTGCCCTTCAGGTAGTGATCGAAGAACTCGCGCATCCGGCGCTGAAAGTCGATCTGGTTCTCCCGTCTTCCGAGGTGATGCGCTTCTTCCGGATATGAGAGCAGGATCACCTGCTTGCCGAGCCGGCGCGCCGCGGCGTAGAACTCCAGACCCTGGCCCCAGTCCACGGCGCCGTCGGCGGTGCCGTGCAGGATCAGGAACGGCGTTTTGATGTTCGGCGCGTTGTGAATCGGCGACTGGCTTTCGTAGAGCGCGTGGTGTGTCCACGGCGTCACGTTTTCACCCATGCGCACCTGGCCGACCTCGGTGATGCCCTGCTGAATGGTGCCCGTTGAGCGATAGAGCGTGCCGTAGAAGCTCGTGAGGTCCGTCGGCGGCGCGCCCGTGACCACCGCGGCAAACATGTCCGTCTGCGTCACGATGAATGACGACTGATAGCCGCCCCAGCTGTGGCCCTGCAACCCCACGCGTTTGGGATCCGCGTAGCCGAGCTCGATGACCTTTTTCACCGCGCTGCCGACGCAATCGAGCGCCGACGTGCCCGGCTTCCCGATTTCGTAGACCACGTCGGGCTGCAGCACCAGATAGCCGTTGCTCGCGTACGTGGTCATGTGCGGCCGATCGTCGTACGGCGGAATCTGGAAGCTGTGATGCGTGTTCGACATCAGCTCGTAGAAGTACACGACCATCGGGTACCGCTTGCCGGTTTCGTAGCCGGCCGGCAGCGTGAGCGTGGCCTGCAGCCGCTGGCCCTTGCTGTTCGTGTAGTCGATGAGCTTCTTGGAGCCCCACGCGAACTCCTTCAGCAGCGACGGATCGCCGTCCGTGATCTGCCGCGCATCATTGAAGCGCGTGTCGGCGACCCAGTAGTTCGGGTACTCAGTGAACGTCTGCTGCGTGAAAACCATCCGCTGCGCTTTCGACGCGACGATGGGCGCGCCGATCGCCTTGTCGGTCCAGATGAGCGGCGCGGGCGCCTGCCCGGGCGCGAGCGTGTAGTAGCCGGACTTCTTGGTCCATTCGCCGTAGGCCGACAGCCCGATCGGCTTCGTGAGATCGATGCCGGGCGTGTCGTCGTCGGCGTTGCCGAGGTCGGCGGGCTCGAGCCGCGCGATGCGGAACCGGATCTCCTGCTTGGCGCCCACGCCTTTCGTGAGATTCACCGGCTGGCCGCCCGCGAGCGGCGCGGTCCACACGTCGTAGCGGTCGTACAGCAACACTGATTTGCCGTCGGAAGAGAATCCGGCAACGCCGTAGACGGGCTTTTCGTAGTCGTGATCGTCTTCCGCGTTCACGAAGCTCTTGGTGCCGTCGATCGCGGTCTTCTTTCCGCTCGCCATGTCGTACGAATAGACGTGGCCCTTCTGCAGATACAGGTACCACTTGCCGTCGGGCGAAAAGCCCATCGGGCGCGACAGGCCAGGCTCGATGAGGTCGCGCTGTCCCGTCGCGAGATTCACGCGATACGTGTCCGCCTTGCTGCCGCCCCACTGGATCTGTCCGCGGTACGGCGTGTCCACGCGGCCGATGGCCCAGCGCAGGTCGTCGGTCGCGGTCACCGCGCGCATGTCGTCGTTGGCGACCTGGCGCACGGTGACTGGCGCCAGATCGACCACCGCGGTGTAGGTGGCCCGGCGATCCTGGTTGACGCGGATGATCTGCACCGACTGCGGATCCGGATCCTTCCAGTGCCACACGTCCACGTTGGCCTTCGGTTCGGTGGACGCCGGCGCCTCGGCTTCCTGCGCCTTGAGTCCCACAAGGATCCGCGTGCCGTCGGTGCCCCAGCGCGGCGCGGTGTACTCGCTGATCACCATGCCGGCAGGGAAAGACGGGACCTTCGACGGATCGACCGCGATCGATTTCGTGCCCGCCGGTGTGGCGACGTTCGTCCACGCAAGAAGAACATTGTCCCGCTGTGCCTTGTCGCGCGCCTTGTCGCCGCGAAGCGCAAGTAGATTCGTACCCTTGCGGCTCCAGGTGAGCTGCGCGTAATCAGCCACGGCGCCATCGAGCATCGTCTGCTCGCCGGTCTTCATGGTCATCGTGTACACGCCGTTGCCGAGCCGGCCCTGGCCGCGCACCGTGTACGCCATGAGTGCGTCGCTGTCGTCGAACGCGAATTGGTCGACGTTGGCGACGTAGCGCTGCTGGCCGGTGGTGAGATTGCGCATGAGCAGATCGCCCGCGGGTCCGGCCGGCGTTGCGGGCGCTGCTGCATCCGCGGCGCCGCGGCCGCCGCGCCCGCCGCCATCCGCGGCTGGGGCCGCCGCACCCGCGGCCTGCGGTCGGATCAGGATCCAATCGCCGTCGGGTGAATACGAGAAGCTCGCGACTGACGGCAGGACGGTCTTCGTGCCGCTGGCGAGGTCGAGCAATTCGAACGCGCGTGCGGCCGGCGTTGCAGCGGCCGCGTTCGCACCCGTGGCCGGCGCCTGCGGTGTCTGCGCTCCGCCACGTCCTCCCGCGCCTCGCCCGCGCGACGATGCCGGGGCTACGAAATATGCGACGTGGCGCGCACTGGGCGAGAACACGGCGCCCGTGCCGCGCGCGACCTCGTGTTTGGTCGCCGTGTCCAGCGACTGCACGAACAGCGTGCCGTCGCCGTCGTTCGGCGTCACGGTGTAGGCCATCCACTTGCCGTCGGAGGAGAGCGCGGCGCCGCCGATGCGCTTGAAGCGTGCGTAGTCTTCGAGCGCAATGGGCTTCGGCGCCTGCGCCGTCAGGAACACCGGCACAAAGGCGCACGCGAACGCGGCGGCCAGAACGGTGCGGCGGAAAGCAGTCGTGGGTGTCATGGGTGAAACTCCGGCGGAAGGATACACCTGCGGGTGTTCGGGTGTTCGGCCGGCTTCGGGATCCATACTGATGCCGCGGCCATGCGATTTTCGCCCTCCTCACGCGCGCGCCTGACCACGCACGATCTCGGCCGCTTTCCTGGATCCGGTCTGTTCGACCGCATTGGCCGCGCCGTGTGCGAGGCCGGGTGCCTGCCGCGCAAGGAGCTGTACGAGGCGTGGGAAGTGGCGCGCCGCGCGCGGCGGCTGTTCCGCGGCGGGCGCGTGATCGATATTGGCGCCGGCCACGGCCTGCTGGCGCAGATGCTGCTGTTGCTCGACGATACGTCGCCCGGCGCGGTCGCCGTGGACGTGGCGGTGCCCGCGTCGGCGGCGCGCGTGCACGACGCGCTCGTGCGCGCGTGGCCGCGGCTGGCAGGGCGGGTGCGCTGGACGGGGGCGATGCCAGCCGATGTCACCGTCGGCGCCGGCGATATCGTCGTGTCGTGTCATGCGTGCGGTGCGCTGACCGATGAAGTCATCGATTTCGCCCTGGCGCGGCGAGCGCATCTGGCCGTGCTGCCGTGCTGTCACGACATCGACACCTGCGACGTGGGTGACCTGACCGGCTGGATGGACCCGGCGCTGGCGATCGACGCCACCCGCGTCGCGCGCCTCCGCGCCGCCGGGTACCGTGTCCGGACGCAGTCAATTCCTGCCGAAATCACGCCCAAAAACCGGCTGATATTGGGGACGGGTCTGTTTTCCACAGATATCCACAGTTCGGGGACAGGGGTCCCAGGCCGTGCCGGCCAGACCCCTGTCCCCGATCTGTGAATATCTGTGGAAAACAGACCCGTCCCCCTACAATCACCCGCGGTGGTCCCTGAACCCGGCGCACGGGTGTCGCACTACCGGCTGATTCGTCGGCTCGGTACGGGCGGAATGGGAGAGGTGTATCTCGCCCACGACGACACGCTCGATCGATCGGTCGCCATCAAGTTCCTCATCGGCAATTCCGACGAGCGCGCACGCAAGCGCCTGTTGACGGAAGCGCGCGCCGTGGCCGCGCTCGATCACCCGCACATCTGTTCCATTCACGAGATCGACGCCGACGAATGGCTCGGCGATTTCATCGTGATGCAGTACGTGGAGGGTGAGACGCTCAGCGTCCGTCTGCAGCGCGACCGGATGCCGCCTGGCGAAGCGCTCGGCGTGTGCGGGCGCATTGCGGATGCGCTGCGCGCCGCACACGCGCGCGGCATCATCCATCGCGACCTGAAGCCGCAGAACGTGATTCTGACCGCGTCCGGCGATCCCAAACTGCTCGACTTCGGTCTTGCGAAGAACATCTCGTCATCAGCAAAGGCGGCGGCCGCGCCGACGGAGACCCAGCTCACGAAGCCGCATGCCGTGCTCGGCACGGCCGGGTACATGTCGCCGGAACAGGTCCGGGGCCACTCAGCCGATCACCGCAGCGATCTGTTTGCGCTTGGCTGCGTGCTGTACGAGTGCCTGACCGGCAAACGCGCGTTCACGGGCGGGACGTCGGCCGACATTCACGCGGAGGTCCTGCATCGCGAGCCGCCGCCGCCGTCAACGCTCGTGCCCGAGCTTGCTCCGTCGCACGATGCGTTGGTCGCGCGCTTGCTCCAGAAGGATCCGGCCCAGCGCTTCCAATCTGCCGAAGAGGCGCTCGGCGCGATTCGCGCGCTCGA
>Ga0190274_10001465_pt1 | contig 13865 bp, 12 predicted proteins | sample Popmic531T_FD_133002 | JGI IMG/M metagenome (GOLD analysis project Ga0190274, IMG submission 133002) | Populus adjacent soil microbial communities from riparian zone of Yellowstone River, Montana, USA - 531 T | ecosystem: Environmental > Terrestrial > Soil > Riparian zone | place: USA: Montana...
TCTGGCCGAGAAAACGGGCGGCAAATACTTTCTCGCGTTTGATGTAAAGTCAGCCTTGGCCCCAGTGAAAGATATCGATCTCGCGAAAATCTTTCAGGCAATTGAAGATGATCTGAAGAGCCAATATCTACTCGGCTTTTATCTCGGCGAAACAGCTAATGATGGCAGAAAGCATAAGTTTTCACTCGGGCTGCCGGAGGGCCTTGAGTATCAGTTTGGCCGAATGGATTATTCACGCCGGCATGAGTTCTTCGTTCTCCGGCCGCGCGAAGCACTGAAATCAAAGGATTGACTTTCCACGACCACATTGGTGATAACGAAGTACTGCTGAGGAAGTAGAAGACGATCCACTAAACAACACGAAATTACTCGAACAGGGGATCCTTATTGGTGCCTTTTCGTGTGATTTCGTGGATCGTCATCGTTGGGTGGTAGTATCTTTCAAAATCCAAACTCGAGTTTCACATTTAATCAAATGACGGAAAACAACGAACTGGGTCTGCGTAAAGTAACTCGAGCGCTCATTAGCGTCTCCGATAAAACCGGAATCATTGATTTCGCTCGTGAACTGCAGAAGCACGACGTTCAAATCATCAGTACCGGCGGAACCGCCAAAACTTTGCGCGACGCAGGAATCTCAGTCCGCGACGTCTCAGATGTGACTGGTTTCCCCGAAATGATGGACGGTCGAGTGAAAACGCTTCATCCAAAGATCCACGGTGGCCTGCTTGGCGTTCGCGAGAATCCGGAACATCAATCCGCCATGAAGGCACACGGCATCGAACCAATCGATCTCGTTGTCGTCAATCTTTATCCTTTTGGGGAGACGATCAACCGCCCGGACGTTACGGAAGCAGAAGCGATTGAGCAAATTGATATTGGCGGACCCGCAATGATCCGCTCCGCAGCCAAGAATTGGCAGGATGTTGCGGTGATCGTTCTCCCGAAAGACTATGACCGTGTGCTTGAGGAAATGAAGCTGCATGAAGGCTCATTGTCTCTGGCGACGCGAGGTCTACTTGCCCGCGAAGCTTTTGGGCAAACGGCCCAATACGACTTGATGGTTTGTGCCTACCTGATGCGGGCGTCAGCTCACCAGGGAGCTGAAAGTAGCGGTCTCGGCGGAAGTATCGAGAGCGCGACTTTCCACATGGATTCCCAGGGGATTAGCTCCTCCGCCGACGCCCCTGAGATCGACTCCGAGAGATTTTCGATAGAGACCTTTCACGGCGTGCTGCCGAGCAGCGCCCAGTGGACCATTAGTAAGACTTCGAATCTGCGCTACGGGGAGAACCCTCATCAGATTGCAGCCCTGTATAAGACAAAGATGCAGCGCGGTATTGCTAACGCCGAACTTCTTTCCGGTAAGGAGATGTCATTTAACAATTACGTCGATGCCGATGCCGCCTGGCAACTCGTTTGTGATTTTGAAGAGACAGCTTGCGCGATAATCAAACATACGAACCCTGCCGGTGTTGGATTGAGCACGCACGAAGTGGAGGCCTATCGCAAAGCTCTGGCGACCGATCCGGTTTCCGCGTTTGGCGGTATTGTCGCCTTCAATTGTCCCGTCGATGAAGCCGCTGCACGCGCGGTGGTTGAGATCTTCACAGAGGTGCTCATTGCGCCTGACTACGACGATCAGGCTCGCGAGGTATTAGGTTCGAAAAAGAACCTTCGTGTTCTGCGAGCCTGGCCGGCATCTCGAGCATCGGCTGTAGAGTACAAACAGATCAGCGGCGGCATGCTGGTGCAAACTCGAGATACACATCGCCTTTCACCCGGTGATCTTAAAGTTGTCAGCAAGCGACAGCCTACGGAAGAGGAGATTCGCGCCTTGTTATTCGCCTGGACGGTCTCCAAGCACACCAAGTCCAACGCGATAGTCTACGCACGTGACGGACAAACGGTGGGCGTAGGTGCTGGCCAGATGTCGCGAGTCGACTCGGTTAAGATTGGCGCGATGCGGGCGCAACTACCAACGAGAGGTAGCGTTCTCGCCTCCGACGCTTTCTTCCCTTTTCGCGACGGACTAGATGAAGCAGCAAAACATGGAATCACCGCCGTGATACAACCCGGCGGCTCAATGCGGGATGCTGAGGTTATCGAGGCCGCCGACGAACATGAGTTGGCGATGGTGTTTACCGGTATCCGACACTTCAAACACTGATGGCTGACAAAAGACCTTCGTTGTGTTGAAATAGCGGTCATCAGCTTGGCAGTACTACGTAGCGCGCACTCTGAGTTGCATCATATCTCAGATAAAGAGGCCCGACTTCATGGACTACTGAGATGTCTACCAAACAGAAGACGTTGATAAATCCAGAAGAGTACCTGGCTCTGGAGCGAGAAGCTGAGTCCAAAAGTGAGTACTATGCAGGTGAAGTCTTTGCCCTCGCTGGCGCCAGTCTCCGACACAATCTCATCGCGGGAAACGTCCTGGCTGGACTGCACTTCCAGTTGAAGGGTAGTGACTGCCAAGGCCATCCGAGCGACTTGCGTGTGAAGGTGCCGCAGATTCCTTATTACACGTATCCTGATGTGTCGGTGGTTTGCGGTCAACCACAACTTGAAGATGAACACCGGGACAATCTGCTAAACCCCATCTTGATTGTTAAAATCCTTTCCCGTTCCACTGAACGTCACGACCGGACGTCAAAGTTTGAAAGCTACCGCAGAATAGAAACGCTCAGAGACTATGTCCTGATTGCGCAAGATTCTTACAGAGTTGAGCATTATCGCAAGCAGCCCGACGGGTCCTGGATTTTTTCTGAAACCACCGACGCAAATCTGAATCTGAAACTGCCATCGATCGCCTGCGAACTGGCCCTAAGCGATATCTACGCCCGGGTTGATTTTTAGAGCTGACCGGAATTCACTATGCTGAAAAACAAATTTGGAATTGTATTTGGCGTTGCTAACAAACGATCAATCGCTTGGGCCACGGCTCAGGCACTACACGATGCGGGCGCGAAACTCGCCTTCACTTACCAGGGCGACCGGCTGAAGGAAAACGTCGAAGGACTCACCGGCGAAGCCATGCCGGGCTCGCTCCTGCTGCCTTGTGACGTCACCAAACAGGAAGAGGTCGACGAGACTTTCAAGCGGGTCGGCGAGGAATTTGGCCGTCTCGACTTCCTGATTCACAGCATTGCGTATGCGCCCAGGGAAGCTTTGGGTGGCGAGTATCTCGAAACCAGCCGGGAAGCCTTTCTCACGGCGCTCGAAATAAGCGCCTATTCCCTGGTCCAACTTGCACGCGCCGCGGCACCCTTGATGACTGAAGGCGGCAGCGTTGTGTGCATGACTTACTACGGCGCGGAAAAGGTAGTGGCCGGCTATAACGTTATGGGGGTGGCCAAGGCTGCGCTGGAGGCGAGCACACGTTACCTGGCGAACGATCTGGGAGCGCGTAATATCCGGGTCAATGCGATTAGTGCTGGTCCGATTCAGACACTTTCCGCTCGCGGAGTTTCTGACTTCTCATCGATGCTGAAGCATGCCGCCGAGAAGGCTCCGCTGCGCCGCAACGTCGAAGCGCGAGAAGTTGGCAATACCGCACTCTTTCTTTGCAGCCCAATGTCTTCGGCGATTACGGGCGAAGTGATTTACGTCGACTGCGGCTACAACATCATGGGGATATGAATCACGCACAGAATTAGCCGCGGATGAACGCGAATTCTCGCGGATAGTGACAACCGGAAAGACAAGAGCAAAAGTTTCGCCTGAGTATTATCGCTATTCTTTCCTGATCCGCGGGAATCCGCGTTAAATCTGCGGCAAAATGAACTGCCCACTGGATTTGTCGAGGTGTGAAGATGGACGATACCAACGAACCTGAAGAGCATCCACCCGGCGCTACCCAGGACGAACAACTGCTCGAAAGTCCGGGTCCGGATGAGTTTACGCACACCGACACGTGGCGTGTCTTCCGGATCATGGGCGAGTTTGTCGAAGGGTTTGATGAGCTGGCTACCCTCACTCGGGGAATCTCGGTTTTTGGTTCGGCCAGAACTCGCCCAGACGATCCCGATTATGCTGCCGCACAAGAAACGGCAGCTTTGTTGGCTCGGGCCGGTTTTGCAGTAATAACCGGCGGCGGACCGGGCATTATGGAGGCGGCGAATCGAGGAGCTTTCGAGGCCGGCGGTCTTTCAGTCGGATGCAACATCGAACTCCCATTTGAACAGGGATCCAATCCTTACGTCACTAAGGGTTTGAAGTTCAAATACTTCTTCGTTCGCAAGATGATGTTTGTGAAATACAGCCTCGGCTTCGTTATTTTTCCCGGAGGCTTTGGCACCCTGGACGAACTATTCGAAGCACTCACCCTGATCCAGACCAAGAAGATTCGCAATTTTCCGGTTGTGCTTTTCGGTTCGAATTACTGGGCTGGGATGCTGAATTGGATTCGCGATTTCGCTATGAAGGATGGCAAGGTAACCGAACAAGATCTGAAGTTGTTACACCTCACTGATTCGCCTGCGGAAGTGGTCAAGCTTATTGTTGAGAGTCAAAGCTCGTTAAGCATGAACAATCACTTCATTTCTGAGATTGCGGACCCGCAATCGTAGATTAGGTTCTTAAGAATCGGGCGCGGCAAGTTAGGTTATTGCCGAGGCGATCAGGTCAGTACCACCTCATTGCCCGGCTTCGTCGCTTACACTTGAATTCAGCCATTCAAGATATTGAATCGAACCGGCCGTCAGCGGCAAGGCAACTATCTCCGGTGTCTCATAACTGTGAATCGCGCGCACTTCCCTCTCCAGCACTTCGAACCTGGCCTTCGTGGTCTTAGCAATCAGCAGGACTTCTTTTTGGCGTTCTATCTTACCCTGCCAGCGATACACCGATTCCATCTCCGGCAAAACCTGAACACAGGCGGCGAGGCGCTGGCCTATCAGCATATCGGCCAACCGGGTAGCTTCTTCAGAGTGTGCCGTGGTAATGAAGACGACGATGGCATCGGCTGGGCTAAACGACATGGGTAATTGGACAGAGGTCAGAAGTCAGAGGTCAGAAGTCAGAGGTCAGAAGTCAGAGGTCAGAAGTCAGAGGTCAGATGTCAGATGTCAGAAGTCAGAGGTCAGAGGTCAGTGAGGCCGCTTACTGACGTCTGACCTCTGACCTCTGATTTCTGACTTCTGATTCTGCTATCGCTCGGGCTCTTCCTCTTCCTCTTCCTCTTCTTGTTCCTCCGGATTGCCGCCCGTCAGCGGCGTAGTGTCCTGTCCGAAGAACGATTCGTAGAGTTCCTTAGCACGATCAAAATCTCGCTCATCAACAAATATGACGGCGCCCTCCGTGGTAGCCGATAACAACGGCGAGAGTGCGTCGGCCCCGCCCGACTTGATCACCGAGCGAATGTCATTCTGCGACAAAATGTCGTTAACCATTTCCGCTTCGGCCGGCGATCCGAGGTGATGCAAGGGAACAAACTGCGCTTCACTTGAATCGTGAAAGGTATTCTCGGAAGTTAGCCGGACCACTAACTCTGAATCATCGTCAGGACAACGGGTGATGCCGGCTTCATATTCGGATTCGCAAACTGGGCAAAACACTCAGGGACCCTCCTATCAATTGTGATTGCTCGATTATAGAGAGAACTTCTGATTCAGCAAGTTCGGGTTAGAATGTTCTGGATCCGGGACGAGGGAATTGGCAACTCCTCGAAGATAACCCGTGTCAGTGATGGTTGCCAAATTCTCAAACTATGGATGTTTTCCCAGTGCGGCACCATGAATCTCTTCCAATTCGATCCTGAGGTCGCCCACGGGATCGGTCGGAATGCGATAGCCGATATCACAGATTCTTGCGGTAATCTGGCGCCATGAATCTCCATCAAGACGGTCAATAGCGGCTTCTACAATTGACAATAACCAAATCGACAGCAGCAACCTAGCTTCGGAACGCTGATTATCGCCATCGTTTACAGCAGACCTAGCATGCGATGCTGCCTCAATACAGGTGTCCGACAAAGAGTCAATTTGGGCCTTTGAAAGCTGCTTCAACTCATACCCTAAACTCAGCTGAATAGCTCGCATTTCCGCAACCAGCCCTTTTGGACTGGTCTCAACACCGTGGGACAATGCAAACAATTCGTCACAGCGCCTAATAATGTCCCGCGGGATCCCAAAAGAAACGGCTGAAATCGAGCGTGCAAGTTTTGGGATTACAACTGACACTCCGTGAGCCTCTAAATACTCTAAGGCTATAGCCTCACCTGCATCACAGGTAAGTGGGGGAATACGAACTATGTGATCAAATGCGCTATCAATCTCGTTCTTGCCTTCGGCAGGACCCAAATACAAGGCTGTTAAAGTATCTTCAGCCAGAGAGACGTAGTAGTAAACACCTGGGACTTCAAAAATAGCCTTGATTCGCCTAACAAATGCCCTAATTTCCTCGAAGTCGACAATCTTGTCTAGTTCGTCAATACAAATGAGAACTGGAAACCTCTGTTCTGTTCGATGACCAAGCGCCCCTTGCCTTAATCGATGCACCATTGATGTGACAAACGACCTATAGTCGGCTATGAGGGACATCATGCTGCTGCCGTACGCTCCTGAGCGCTCGATGTCAACACGACGGTAGAGGTAAATCCATAAGATCAACGATGAAAAGGCGATGGTCATAGGAACAATAAGTAATGAGACGTCCATCAGTCGTCGATCAAACATTGTAAAAATGACAACAATAGAGGCTACAAACATCACTCCAAGGGCCGTCATGCCGAAGGCTTTAAGTAACCCCGGTTTCCACGTAAGCCCATCGAGCGAATTATTTCGCACACGGCGGCGCAGGAAATTCAAGACGTCATAAACCTCACGATACAGCATCACTGTGTGAGAATTGAGCGAGCGATCTCGTTGAAGCCATGTGGAAAGATCAACGGGCTGCAACTTTGAAATGTGATTGAAGAAAAGCCAAATGCTGGTACATACTAATGCCAGAATCGGTAACCAGGTTATGACAATATCGGCTCGGTTTAGACGGTTGAACATTTGGTAGACGACCACTACAAAAACGACCAATGCGCCTGCATAAAACACCGACCCTACAAAAGCTGAATGACTTTCGATCTTTCTAATTGAAAGGGGTTTCGCTCCGAGAAAAGAGGCAATAGCAGCCTCCGTACTAAGCGTCAACCGCTCAAAAATGCTGTGGATGAAGTCCTCTTCTTGAAACTTGCTTGGCGAAGAAACCCAAACTTTTACAGTTGGCGATGCTGTATCATTGGCTTTCTCGCGACTCAACGCATATAGGATCCGGGATTTCCCTACGCCACGCCGTCCGACTACTCCAATCGTGCTCCAACCTCGCTCTGCTAGACCCCGAAGGTTTGATATCACTTCATCGCGTCCCCGCAATTCAACAGGTCGCCCTAGAGGCAGTTCCCTTCCGGCAACGCCCTTCCCTTCGCCAGAGATTAGTTCTCGGATCCGATCTCGCGCCACCAGTTTTCTTGAAAAAAAGCCGCCACCTAGAACTCCTAGAAGGAGGATCGGCAGGCAGAGTAAAGAAGCGCAAATAAGAGCGGCGAAATTACTCCAAGACATCGCCTGCGATACCAATAGTCGAACTGGATCCAGCGAGAATGGTCCCCCAGGCTGGTACAGAGAAATTGCGAGTTGAAGAAGAATACCTGACTGGTCCTCATAAGGAAGACCTCTGAAGTCTTGCAGATAAGTATCGACGTCAAGCACTTCATTCGGTGTCCTCGCGCGCGTTTGCTCTACGTGAGTTCGAGCAAGGTGTATGACGACGAGTGAAACAGGATCTGCAACTGCATCGAAAAACAGCTTCTTATCCTGACCAAGAAACTCATTCATTCGGCTCACAAGATCGAATATCGGTTTCTGAAAGAGTCTCTTGATCGGGACGTCGGGGTTTTCGTTCTTCAGTACGTCGGTAAGAATCTCTTTGGCAGCCTGATCTCTCACTTTATTTCGTATTTGATCAGCAAGATCCTGAAGCGCTAGACTGTTCACTAAACGATTGCCCGTCAGCATTGACGCTAACTTTTCCACTGCTAATGGGTCTTGAGATTCGACCAGATTCGCGAAGTCAACGTCCTTTATAGCGAGTAGCATTTGGTAAACTTGGTCCGGGGGAATCTTCTTGTTGTTTATTACGTAATTCCGAAATGAATCCTGCGCCGCCTCGTCCAACCCAGCAAAAGAATGAGCCAAATTATCAACTTCGCTTTCAGCAATTTTTCCACCGAGATACTGTTTAAGTAGGATGGTTGCCAAAATCCGATACTCGTTATATGCAACAAAAGCCTCCTCTTTTCGAGGTAGACTCAACTGTTCCTGAAGTCGTGCTGTTGTAGTTGTGGAGTCGAACTTTGGAAATAGTGTGGGCTTATAAAGGTTCTCAAGTCCTGTGGACTGTGTGCTGGTACGTTCCTCCTGGAAAAACTTCCGCACGTCCTCCGGGTATTCAAACTCCGCAATAATCTTCTTCCGCAAATTGGATTGGTCATAAAGTGCTTTAAAAATTCTAAGGGTACTAATGTTCGTGAACCTTTCTTCAGTCTTGGTTCCGGGCAGTGGAATAACGGCTTCATATTGAGTTGTCTGACCGACCGGATGGATCCACTCTAGCCGATCAGTCATTAGTTTTTCTTTGGCGATTGTGTCTGACGCTTCAAAATAGTCCACAAGGAATCTAACTCTGCCAATTCCTTCCTCGTTCAGCCGTCCCGAAGAAGACTCTAGCTGACGGTAGGTCTGTTGCAAGAGCGCGGCTCTATCGTAATCCCCTTCTCGCCATGCTTTCGCAATCAGCTCCTGCATTCGGGAACGTTGCTCGGCAGGCCATTGATCGGGTCGGGCGGAAGCCGACGTAGGGTTTGGCGTAGAAGAAGGCTTTGGGCTAGGCGCATTTTGAGACCGGGGCACACTCCCAGGATTTGCGGTACTAGCCAATGGCGTCGGAGACGGTGTGGATGGAGCCGCATCTGCGGATCGTTGTTGCGCATCAGTCAACACTGAACGTTGAGCGGCAGCAACCTCCCTATAGTAAGCGCTGTACACATGATTTAAACTTACTTCGGAAGCGAGTCTATAGAACTCTCTGCGTTGCTGCAGATTACCAGCCGTTACTTTTTGGAGGAGTTCCTTAGCGGCGCGTGAACTGATCTTCGGAGACCGCTCATTATTCGCAACATCTTGCACAAGTTGCTTACCAAGTGCACCTCCTGATATGAACACTAATCCGATAAGTGCCAAGCTGATTGTTAATCTATTTCTTTTGGAGACGGATCGACTTAGCGGGTTTCCGAATGCGTAAATAAACATCGCTGACGCTAATGTCACCAAGGCCACGACCGGAACCAGAAGGGACAGCGCGGCCACGGAGTCGGTTTCGGAAGCGAAGAAGGGACCACCTCGAGAGATGATTAAGACGATGAAAGTTGTAATAGCAAGAAAAGCTGTGACTACTTCTGTTACACCGAGAAACCAAGCGCCGCACATTGTCACCAACACCACTGCAGTAATTAGAAAAACGGTGATTATGGTGGAGGGACCAGGCGATGGATTGCGGCCCGAAATGATTAGGGAATCGGTCAGTAACAGCGCAAAAAAGGCTGAGCAGATCAAGACGAAACTCAAGTCTAAGAGACTTCGGCTTTCAATTCGATGGAGCGACGAGGTATCGATGTTTGCGTTTTGCTTTGTTCCCGAGACTGCTTCTTTCTCCGAACTTTCTTTACCGTAGAACTGTCTACCGAGAAGGATTACTTGGCTGAGAACACCTAAGATGGTAACGATTACCTGAAGGGTTTCGTTCATTGAGGACCTCCGAGGACTAAGGGTCTAGAGGGTTAAATAAGTATTTGTTAGATAGACAAAACCGCCATCAGCTGACTTGGAAGCAAGAAGGAAGTGGTATTCAACCACTGGGATCTGCCAACTGATCACGCGTGAGCGCGTTCAACCTATCACTTTTTCAGTAGCACGACAACGCGATAAAGCCCTGAGTGAGACGGTTCAAGGAACCTTTCAAAGCGACTAATTGAACATTCTAGAGACACAAATAAGTCGTTGACTTAATATGGGGGTAAACAATATGAAGTCGAAACCGATTAAGTTACGGTGGTTCTCGATCGCTCAAACGGTATTTCCTCAAAATGCGTCATCTGCTTAAAAGCACGAAAACGGCCGTTAATCTCATCGTGTGTCAGCCGCTCAACCCGAGCAGTGCCAAACTCCTCCACGTTAAATGACGCCATCACAGATCCGAAAATCATCGCTCGCCGCATCGCCGCTTCATCCAATATCGACTGGCTCGAAAGATAGCCCATGAATCCGCCCGCAAAGGTATCGCCGGCGCCCGTGGGGTCAAATACCGACTCAAGCGGAAAGGCGGGAATTGCAAAGTAGCTGTCCTTAGTGAAAAGAGCTGCCCCATATTCGCCGCGTTTTACAATCAGCGCTTTAGGACCCCACGACAGTATTTCCCGCGCGGCCTTGATGAGGTTTGGAATCCCGGTCAATTGCCTTGCTTCCGCATCATTTATGATAACGACGTCCACACCCTTTATCGTGGTAATCAAAGAATCCTTCGCGACGTCGATCCAGAGATTCATGGTGTCGAGCGCCACCAGTTCGGCATTGGGAACTTGCTCGCGCACTCCCCGTTGCAGGTCCGGCTGAATATTACCCAGAAAAACCAGCCGCGCATTTTTCGACTGTTCCGACAGCTTCGGTTTGAAGTCAGCAAATACATTCAACTGCGTATCAAGAGTATGCGCCACATTGAGGTCATAGTCGTAACGCCCAAACCACCTGAAGGTCTTGCCTTCGGGAATGCGCTCAAGATCGCTGGTGTTGATGTGGTGCGCGTCGAACACTTGTTGTTCAGCTTCGCTAAAATCGCCACCTACGACGCCGACAATCTGCACGTCGGTGTAGTAACTGGCGGAAAGGGAAAAATGCGATGCCGAGCCACCAAGCATCTTTTCGGTTTTACCGAAGGGCGTCTCGACCGCATCGAATGCAACAGAACCAACTACCAGGAGTGACATAATAGATTTTTGATTTCAGATCTCAGATCTCAGATCTCAGATTTTCAGATTTCAGATTTCAGATTTCTCTAGCTCGGATTCATTCAAGACTGCTTACTGCCTACTTCTTACCACTACGGCGTACTATTCTCAGGCTTCAAAGGTCCACCAAGCTTCTCCAAATCGGCCTGCGCCTGTTTTATGAAAGCACTCTGCGGATAATTGGCAACCAGTCGCGAAAGATAGACGCGCGCGTCTGCCTTCAGCTCCTCCGCAGTTTTGTACTGCGCCTCTTGCTTCTCTTTTGCCAACAGTTCATCGGGCAACACGACCTTCGTTTTTTGCTTACCACCAGTTTCGGCCAACCTAAGGCTGCTCTCACCAGCAATGAACAGCACCTCGTCCATCTTGGCGAAATTGGGGTTTCCGGCGTCGATCTCCTCACAACGCTTGATTGCAGCCACGTATGCCTTTTTCAACTTGAAGTAATGACGCGCGACTTCAAGGTTGTGTAAAGAGTCCTTTTCCAGTTCCGCATCACGGAGGGTTGAAGGATCAGGTCCTGTTTTTGCGGCCCCCTGGGCGTTGGCAGCCGGAACTGAGACAAACAAGGCAACAACGAGAACGGTTAATACCAGACAAAGCCTTTTCATAATTCCCCTTTAAGAATCGCGCCGAAGAAACCGGTCACTCGAATTAACAAATTTGGACTCCTCGACTTGGATGCTGCAATGGTCACTTAGCAGCGTACTTTTTGAGTATCGCCTCAAGTTTCTTTTGCGTGTCTTCCGGCCACAGATTTGGCGACGTGAAGATCGCATGTTTAAGCGCCGCGCCGCATTTGCAGTTTCGCTCCAGATCACTCAGCCCTCTGACCGCTTCCTTTATGATTATCTGAGCATTCCGAACGTTTTTGGTTAGATACTCAAAAACCGCATCTGCCGTAACTGCTTCGTGACCCGGGTGCCAACAATCGTAATCGGTAACCAAAGCCAGCGTGGCGTAACAGATTTCAGCCTCACGGGCGAGCTTGGCTTCCTGGATGTTTGTCATCCCGATGATATCCATTCCCCAGCTTCGATAGACCTCTGACTCCGCTTTGGTGGAAAACGCCGGTCCCTCCATGCAAATGTAGGTGCCGCGACGATGCACGTTAACGTTAGCAACCTTACAAGCCGTTTCGAGCACGTCTCCCAGGACATCACAAACCGGATGCGCGAAACTAACATGGGCCACAATGCCATCACCGAAAAAAGTTGATTCTCGCGCCCGCGCCCTGGTCCGGTCAAAAAACTGGTCAGGAATCACCATGTCCAGCGGGGCATATTGTTCTTGTAAGGAACCTACCGCAGACGCTGAGAGTATTCGGTCAACCCCGAGCAGCTTCATTGCATAAATGTTTGCGCGGAAGGGTACCTCAGTGGGTGTCAGCCGGTGGCCGCGACCGTGCCGCGGGAGAAAGGCAACGCGATTGTTCTCCAAGGTGCCGATGAAGAAGGCGTCCGAGGGACGTCCAAAGGGGGTGTCGACCTCAACCTCCGTAACGTCCGACAGCTCCGGCATCTGGTATAGACCGCTCCCGCCAATGATTCCAATCTGCGCTTGTTCCATAAACTATTCCCTGGCTCTCATATCAGTCGTCCGGGTTCAATTCCCGCTGGTGTACCAGGACTGAATCCCCTCCAGACCCAATACTACGGCTGCCCCAACTCCCATAATCACTACGGTTTTTAATAACCATGCGGTCCACACTTCAGAATTATCTAACCACTTATAGAAAACAATCCGAGCGACGAAGATACCTAAAACGAGAGCGGCAGTCCCGGGGATCCAAAAGGCGAGGACTCTCATGGTAATGAGCATGACGCAGTCAAAGAAGAAGGGACTACGACTTGGGTATTCCGACATTCATTCAGCAAACCTGGTATCGGACGCCATTGCTCTTTCGCTGTTTCGAACCATTTCTGACTGAGCAGATCGGTTCTCACTACTCATCATTAGACCTCGGCTATTGCCCTTTTTTGCAGCCACTCATTGCGCCCTTTACAAACTCCGCGAGTGCCCCCGATTGCTGTTTGACCAACAACAGTTCGAGCGGTTCGATCTTAACCTTAGGCTTGGCCTTCTTGATGTTTTGGTAAGTCTTGAGCACACCTTCTACCCCGGCCAGGTAAACTTGATGCTCATCACCGGCCTGGTCGGGGTGCTCGATAATAAACTTGGCCTCAGAGAAAGTTAACTGGGCCGTGATCGTCGGTGCGTAATCTCCCTTGATCTTCGAATAGTCGCCGAGCACATTGGTGCACACCGTGACGCTAATATCAGGCACGCTGATCAGCCAAAGCAGTAATTCACGACTTAAAGCCTTCTGGTCCTTGTTAAGCGGATCATTCTCAAGCAAGGTTGCGATCTGTACCGCACGATTGCGTTCCTCAGGGGTAGAAGGGCCCCGCTCCTGGCCGACAGCAGGGCTGGCAAAGAACGCTGATGCGACAACCAGGGCAACGATCAGCAACTTCTTGACACTCACTTCAGTTTCCTTTGCACGGCTCCAGACTAACTGCTCGGAGCTTTCCTTCATCTTCGATGAGTTGACACAAAGCCTGGTCCGGGTCGTGATAAAACAAGCACGCCCAACCTTCTCTCGCCGCCTGTGGTAAAAGCCGCTTCTTCACTTCGAGCGTCTCTACCGGAAACAGGTCATAGCCCATGATCCAGGCAAAAGGTACGTGCGCCCTCGTTGGCACAAGGTCGGCAAAGCCAAACAGCGTCTGTCCTTCCACATCCAATCGCCAGCACTGCATGGAGCGATTGTGTCCTGGATACGTCTCCATACGGAGCCCGGGCGCCA
>Ga0190274_10001466_pt1 | contig 13858 bp, 6 predicted proteins | sample Popmic531T_FD_133002 | JGI IMG/M metagenome (GOLD analysis project Ga0190274, IMG submission 133002) | Populus adjacent soil microbial communities from riparian zone of Yellowstone River, Montana, USA - 531 T | ecosystem: Environmental > Terrestrial > Soil > Riparian zone | place: USA: Montana...
CACGGCTGCGTTGTTCGGCAGACATGCCCGCGTGATAAAAACTGCTTTCAATTCCGTGCAAACGCAAATAACCCGAAAGCTCTTCTGTGATCTTTCGCGATAAGCAATAAATTATTCCGGATTCACCTTTCCTTTTACTGATGAACTTGAGTATCTCTTCATTTTTTTTCTTCAATTTCAAGCCGCGCCAAACATCGAGTCGAAGGTTTGGTCTGTCGAAGGAAGAGATGAAAACTTCAGAATATCCCAGATGCAATTGCTGAATGATATCCTTACGCGTGGTTTTATCTGCAGTGGCAGTCAGCGCAATTATTGGAATGTCAGGAAATACATCTCTTAAAATTTTGAGCCTGGTATATTCCGGTCTGAAATCGTGGCCCCATTGTGAAATGCAATGTGCTTCGTCAATTGCAATTAATGAAATGTTAAAAGTGGGCAGCCAGGAGTCAAGCAGGCTGAGGGCCCTTTCGGGAGAAAGATAAAGTAATTTATAATCTCCATTTCTACATTTAGAGGTGATTTCCTGATCCTGTTGCGGAGTCAAGGAACTGTTGATGAATGCTGCAGGAATTCCATTGGCCTTTAAATTTTCGACCTGGTCTTTCATTAATGCAATCAGTGGAGAAATAATCAGTGCAGTGCCTTCCAATGCCAAAGCGGGCACCTGGTAGCAAATTGACTTTCCACCACCGGTTGGCATAAGTACCAGTGAGTTTTTTTTGTCGAGAACTGTTTGGATGATTTGTTCCTGTAAAGGCCTGAATGAATCAAAGCCGAAATACTTTTTTAAAATTTGATGAATGTTTTCCATGAAAAGTGTTTTTAATGACAAAGTGACAAGTGACAAGTTAAAAGTGACAAGTGGCTTTCGTCCTACGTAGAAATTTAGTGTAAAGAGTAAATAATCATTCGGATTGTGTAGGAGGATAGGTCGTAAATAAGAAAAGTTTATTAGAAAATCTGAAAAGTCATTTATGCAAATTTAAATCATTACAATTAACATACACGATTTTTGTAAACTAATTTTCTATCTTTTTGTTCACCATAAACCAACTCGCGGAATGCCCGGGAAGCTGTGAATTCAATCAATGGATTATCAATACATTATGGTGTTGAAAACTATGTGTTTAAGTGATCTGTTGTAGTTTGTAACTGTCACCGGGGTTTTATAAGTTTGTGTAAGAAGAGGAGGACTGAGCCGTAATTGGTCAGTCCGTTTCAGACAATTAAAATTAAAAACATGGGTACAATGGATCCGTCAATTTTCAGGAAGCAGGTTTTAAAGCGTTATCATTTACCTGCTATATATCAGATTAATGAGTTTCATGGTGATGGCGCTTATCTCGAGCAAAGCACGGATTTGATTTCTTTGCTGGTACGTTCATTTGAAGACGAATCGAATTTCCGCAGCAGCGATTTTAATGATGTGCCTATGGATATCCTGATTGATTATATACGTCGTACACACAGGTTATATCTCGATAAATCACTCCAGGAAATTGAACAGAGTATCGAATTGCTTCACGGCGCTTATCCTGCAGGATTTCCTTTGTTAAAAGTGCTGAATGATTTTTACCTCAATTACAAAACAGACCTTATAGTTCACATCCGTAAAGAGGATGAGCGTTTGCTGCCTTACATTCAGTTTCTTGAAAATTCACTGAAAGGTGGGTTTAATGCACATGAGTATTTTTTAAACCGGAAGCGTTTCAGCATCCAGGCTTTTATTGAAAATCATGTGGAGAATGATTCTGAACTCGAAGAAATAAAATTGAGAGTGCAAATGTATGAGCCACCTCTGACAAACCGTTTTCTACATGGAGTTTTAATCCAGCAGCTGGAATTTTTCAGCCAGGATTTGAAAATTCACGGTATGATTGAAGATCGTGTGCTGATACCACGAGCGCTTGATATGGAGCACAGGCTGGAAGCAATTTTCAGCAAAACTGCCCGGTTGAATTAAATCAATCCGGATTTTTTTCAGTGTGCATTCCTGTCACAATGTCGATTAGCAAGCCCAGTTGAATTGGTTTTGATAAAAACCTGGAACCTCCCGCATCCATTGCCGATTGAATAAGTGCCTCGTTGTTGGTGGCACTTAAAAACAACACCGGAATTTCTTTGTACCTGGGATCCTGTTTCAGTTCCTTGCACATGCTTATGCCATTCACATAAGGCATCATGATATCAAGGATGATGACATCAGGTGTGAATTTTTCCAATACATCAAATCCTGTAAATCCATTGCATGCAGTCTGTACATCGAATCCTCTTTTTCTGAAATTGTAGGAGAGGAGCTCCCCGATTTCCGGCTCATCGTCCACGATGAGAAGTTTAAATAATTTCTTTTCCATTATGATGCAAAGTAAGGCTGTTGAAAAGAACCCTGTATTGACGGAATGTTAACCTTATGTTAATCGACTTTATTCTACAAAAAAAAGCCCCTCCGTTTCCGGAAGGGCTTTTTCAATAGTTTCAAATCTTATTCAGTTATAATCATTTTACGGGTAATCTGTTTTCCGTCGAACTCAAGAGTGTAGTAGTAGATTCCTGATCCCAGTTCACGTGAATTGATTGTGACTGAGTGTGAACCTGCTGCTTTATCGCCATTTACCGGAACAGCTATTTCCTGACCGATTACGTTAGTGATAGAGATTTTCACATGTCCTGATCCAGGAAGCACATATTCAATTGAAGAAGTGCCATTGAATGGGTTAGGATAGTTTTGTCCGAGCATTACACCATTAGATTCTGGATCGTTGATTCCAACAACACAAGTTCCAACTTCTTCGAAGCATACATCATCAATAGCCCAACCTTCATAGTTGTTCACTGTGTTATCAGATGCAAAACGGAAGCGGAAGATAACTGTGCCACCATTGTAGAATTGTGCACACTGTTCAGCAAGTACCCAGTTAGACTCAAGACCTGACCATCCTGGTAATCCTGGTGAACCACCAAGAGCAGTGATGAATGGAGTGTTGAACCAAGGTTGTGGCTGACTTGAAGCGAAACCTAAGTGTTGCCATGTTTGAGCATAGTCAGTAGAATATTCTACAGTACCACCATCAGCGAAAGGCTCAGTGTCGTACTTATGACGGAACGACAGTTTGTAGAACTTAGAGTTGTCGATAGAGAATACAGGAGAGAACAAACCTGATGTATCACGGTTAGCATAATTAGCATCCAGATCGATTGTCCATGCGTTTGTACCACTGTATGCACTGTTGATGATAGTTTGGGTTGGAGTTCCAATTTCCCATGCATTCTGAGTGCTGTTGTAAGTAATCGCATTTACCGCTACCCATTGTGGTCCTGATTCGAAGTCAGTACAATATGGATTTGCAGCTGTGATAGATACGCTGTCGAATACTGAAATAGTAATACATGTTGTATCATCAAATGGATTCTGGTCAAGACCATTGTTTGGCTCAGAAGTAATTACACATACCTGGTAAGTTCCAGGAGCAGCAGTCCACAATTGACTGAAGATATGTGGCAAGTTAGCCTGAGAAGCAAGAGCCGGTGAGTATGCAATAGGATCAGTAACAGTCACTATTGCAGGTTGTACTACACCTCCAACAATTGGAGCGATAGTTATAGTTGCATTCACTGAAGTCAATGGAGTAGTTCCAGGATTCGAAATCGGTGAAGTGAACTGAATTGATTGTCCAGGGAAAATGAAGCTGGTATTAATAGTGTTAGTATTAATAGTAATAGGAGCAGCAGTCAAAGGCACAGGAATATCAAGTCTGAAATCATCAATTGAGAAACCATCAACCTGAACAGAAGCATCTGAACAGAAGTGGAAACGGAACTGGAGATTAGCAACACTATCAAACTGAGAAAGACAAGTAGCTTCAGTTTTTACCCATCCACCTGTTGTTCCGGCCCATGCAGGCTGATTTGAACAATTGATAGTTGGCATGTTGTACCAGTTAACCCAGCATGGAGCAGTAAGGTTTGGACCACCTAACATTGTCCATGTGATTCCTCCATCGACAGTATATTCCAGACGAACACCATCCCAGTTTTGTTCTGTGTTATGATTTCTCCAGAAAGAAAGTTTAGCATCTACTGCATTTGTAAGGTCGAAAATAGGAGTGTAAAGATCACAGTCGGCGTTATTACCGTAAGCACTGTTCAGATTCACATCCCATGCCCATGGCGCTGAGTGTGCTGTATTTGTTTGTCCCCAGGCAGGAGCACCCCATTCCCAAATAGTACTTGGGTTTGCAGAAATCTGACTCCAGCCCACATTGGTAACATCGAAGTTGTCTACGTAAGGATTAGTATAGCTCAATGCAATTACCGGAATACCAACAGATCCGATGCAAGTAGTATCGTTTGAGTTGTCAGTGTCACCAGGTAATTCAGTCCATACACATAAACCATAAGATCCGGAAGGAACAGTGAATGCGTTAGCAATGGTAAATATTTGAGGAACTGCTGGTAACAGGTTGCCATTGTATGTAGCAGAACCGCTTGCATAAATAACTCCAGCGGAATCTACTTCCCAAAATACAGGGAATGCAGGTTGAGCAACTGAACCAAAGTTACGTAGCGAAGCTGTGATATCAGTTAAATTACCTGCAGGGCCATTAGGTCCGGGTACTGTAACCGCAACCACTCCAATATCATTTGGACCAGGTTGTTTCACGCAAAGATCATCAATAGAAACACCATCGTTAGGTGCACCATTGAAACCACTGATGAATTCAAACTGGAACTGTACGAATGAATTTGCAGGAAACAGGTTGATAAGGTTTTGAAGGTAGTACCTGGACTCCATCCAACCATTGCTTGAGCCATCCCAACCTGGTGCACCAAAGTTCAAAGCAGCATTGTTATACCAGTTGAATGCATCAGGATCATTTACTGTACCTAATAAGGTAAAAGTACCTGAACCGTTGAAGTCATAATACACACGCAGACCGTCATTTGCAGCAGTAAGTTGATTTCTGCGGAAAGAAAGGTATGGATTGATTGCTCCGGAAAGGTCATAAATAGCAGTAGTTAAAACAGCAGTAGTTCCAACACCATAACCATTCACAAGGTTAATATCCCATGCGTTGGTTCCTGAATATGCACCCGTTGTTGCACCGAATGCAGGAGTTCCAAGTTGCCATTCAGCAGCAGCGGCGTTTGTAGTGGTAGTCTGGAAGCCCAGGTTACCATTTTCAAAATCATCACAAGCTGTTAATTGGTTTACAGGGATACCCAATGTAGAAGTACATGAAGTATCGTTGAAGTTGTTTTGGTCACCTGGTAAACTTGTCCAGGCACAAATTGTGCTGATGCCAGGATAAATAGTGTCACAGGCAACGAATGTGAAAGTTGCAGTAGCACCAGGAGTAAGTGTTCCTGTATATGTCTCTGTTTGCGTCATTACTGGATATGGAGCAGGAGGAGTCATTACATAAGTAACAGGGAAAGAATTTTGAGTATTCAAACCATAATTTTTAACTGTCACAGAAATGTTAACACAATTCAATGCTGGACCAGTAGGGCCAGGCATTAAAATTTGAGTAACACCTACGTCTTCTGGCTGAGGTAATGAAATACAGAAATCGTCGATTGTGAAACCGTCATAGATAACAGATGCATCTGAACAGAATGGGAAACGGAACCAAACCTGTGGCAGGTTATTAAACTGCGCATCAAGAATGATAGAAGATTTAACCCATCCACCTGAGTTTCCTTCCCATGCAGGAAGGTTACTGCAGTTAACCGCGTCATCAGTATACCAATTTACGCAATCCAAACAACCTACAGATCCAAGAACGTTCCATGGTCCGTTAACAGTGTCGGTGGTCCACTCAAGACGAGTTCCATCCCAGCCATTTTCACTGTTACGGTTTTGCCAGAATTCAAGAGTTGCTCCGGCACCTACCGGTACAAAACTAAATTCAGGTGATTGAAGGAAAGTATTTGCACCATTTGTATAAGCAGTATTCAAATTCACATCCCACGCCCAAGGTGCAGAGTGTGCTGAGTTGGTAGCACCAAAGTTTGGTACACCTAATTCCCAGTCTGTGCCAGGTGCAGGAGTTGATACGGTCCAAAGGTTGGTAACCAAATCAAAGTTGTCGCAATAAGGGAACGTGACTCCACCTTCCACACTAAAACAAATTGAATCGTTAGGTCCGGGTCCCGGGCAATAAGCAACATTCTGACAGAACGAACCATCCACTATTGTTACATTATAGCAAACCACATCAAAAGTATCAACTGCAGGAATCATACCTGTGTAAATGCTATCACCACCTGGGTTAGTCATAGTAATTGCTGTTTGAGCAACACCATTCACAGAATAATTAAGAGTAACAGTACCAACACCAGAAACATCCGTTGCAGATACGTTTACAGGAAATGGTCCGAGGTTGTAAACGGTTGCAGGATAGTTGGGAGCAAGGCAATTTACAGATGGAGCAATAAGTTCACAGAAAGAAGCTACTACTGAAATATCATCCACATACCAACCGGTTCTGTTTGCTCCACCACTGTTGTTGAAATCGGTGTTTACGAAACGAAGACGCACTTGTGGTGAACCACCTGCGATAGCAGAAATATCAAACGTTTCAGTTTTCCACCAGCTGTTATCCGGAACGGCTAACACACCTGGCTGCCATGTTGCATAACTGGCCTCCTGAAAACGGCTACCCTGGGTGCGGAATAATCCGGTTCCCATGTACACACAGTTATTACTTGATCCACCCTGATCATCTACCAATTTCACCCATGAACCACCACCGTCAATAGAGACTTCGATGGTTGCGTTATCGAAGAATTCAATCTTAGCGATAGATTGAAACGTCAACGTCACAAAGAAATTGAAAGAACAATCGAAATCAGTTGTCTCCAGGTAGGAAACATCACCTACGTTTACAATTGCGGAAGAATCGCATTGCAAGCCGCCGGCCTGAATTCGGTTGCAGGTAAACCATCCTGGAGTACCACTTGACGTGACGTTTCCGGGTGGGTTTTCAAAGTCCTCAGTGAAAACCGTTACTTGGGCTTTCAGTAGAAAAGAACTACTAATTAATAAGAGTGTAAAGATTAACTTCCTCATGTTCATGGTTTTAGGTTATTCGGTTGAATGCACTGTGTAGATTTATGGTCAATTATGAGAGGTTCAAAAATACGAAATTAATTTCACGAACCATCACTACTTGTTTTTTTTTAGGTCAGGACATAGGTCTAAGTAACCGTTTGATTACTAAACCTATATTCTCCATGACGGCATCCCGAATCATTTGGTTGCACGTGATGCGGAAAGTTACTAACAGAAAAAAGTGACGAGTTGCGAGTGACGAGTAACGAGTTGATTGAGTGATTATACGTGAAGATAATTGAGCAACGAAAATCTTTAATGTCTGTGCATTTTTAATTGGCACACTTCATCATTTTTACTAATCGAAGGCCTAATGCGACTCTTATAATTTTACCACTCGCTACTCGTCACTCGCCACTCTTCACTATTACTCGTGCATCCACGATTTGTAGTAACTATCATCCGAAATCGCAAGTGCCTCTTCGGTGAGCCATAAAGGGCGGAAAGTATCGATCATCACTGCCAGTTCCTGTGTTTCTTTGGCACCAATTGATTTCTCGACAGTACCGGGATGAGGTCCGTGCGGGATACCTCCGGGATGGAGAGTGATCTGGCCTTTCACCACATTTTTACGGCTCATAAAATCACCATCCACATAATACAGCACTTCGTCGGAGTCAATGTTGCTGTGGTTGTATGGTGCGGGAATAGCCAATGGATGGTAATCGAATAGCCTGGGGACAAATGAGCAAATCACAAAATTGTGAGCCTCAAAGGTTTGGTGAACCGGAGGTGGCTGGTGAACCCTGCCGGTGATAGGTTCGAAATCGTGGATTGAAAATGCCCAGGGATAGTTGTTCCCGTCCCAGCCAATTGCATCGAACGGATGTGTGGCATATATATAGGTGTACACAATTCCCTGTTTTTTGATCAGCACTTTGAAATCACCTTTTTCATCATGCGTTTGGAGGTTCTGAGGTTTGCGGATGTCACGCTCGCAATAGGGGGCATGTTCTTCAAGTTGGCCGTATTCATTACGGTATCTTTTCGGGATTTCGATCGGACTGAACGACTCCACAATCAGCAATCTGTTATTTTCATCATTGAAATGCAGCTGGAAAATAGTTCCCCTGGGAATCATGAGGTAATCGCCGTAACCGAATTCAATGCTTCCGTAAAGGGAATGCATCACACCACTTCCTTCGTGCACAAATATCATTTCGTCTGCATCCGCATTTTTCAGAAAATAATCGGTGATCGATTTTCGGGGTGCTGCTAGTGAAATATGAAGATCGTCATTCACAAGTACCTGTTTCTTGCTCATGATGTAGTCATCTTCAGGAGTTACATTGAATCCAAGAAGACTGTAACTGCGCAGAAATCGTTTGTGAGAAACCTTTGGTTCGCGTGAAAAAACCTGTCCGAGTTCTTTTACTATGGTAGGAGGATATGTATGGTAAATGAGTGAATATACATTCGAAAAACCATGAGTCGAAAAAAGTTCTTCTGAATATAACTCCCCATTCGGCTTACGGAATTGAGTGTGGCGCTTGTGAGGTATTTGACCGAGGGTGTGGTATTGAGGCATTTTTTGAAATGATAAATGATAGATGATAAATGAAATACTTAGTTGAAGATTTATAATTCGGCCTTCGATTGGTATTTATGTTACTAATTCACAAAGTTATGAAAAAAAGGAAAAAGGCCGTCAGAAATGAGGCAGGCAATTGATTTGCAAGAAATAGTGGCAATTTAAGGTTAAGGTGCTTACTTTAGCAGGATGAACTTCTGTTGGGGTACCTTTCAATTCAAAAACCAGGACCATTGATACGACGGATCATTCAAGGATTTCTGCTCTTTTCCATAGGCATATTTTTGCTGGTTATACTTCTCCTGTCAGGAGCATTTTTATATGTGTATTTTAACCGTGATCTGATTATTTCAAGAGTCAGTGAATCGATCAATACCACGTTAAACGGAGAGCTGGTTACCGGAAAAATTACTGTTGATTTCCTTCATTATTTTCCAAATACTGCTGTTCATATTTCAGATGTTTCCTTTCGTGATTCACTTTTCAGATTTCATAAAATGGAATTTTTACATGCTTCTGATGTATATGTGAAAGTGAATTTCAAAGAGTTGTTTTCAAGTCGTCCTGCACTTGAAAATCTCACATTTGAAAATGGAAGTTTGTTTCTGTTTGTAGATAGAACAGGATACACAAATCAATATTTACTGAAGTCAAAAGGCAATGCAAAAACACCTGGAATTAACAACTGGTTGCATGAAGTGAATATGAAAAATTTTCGTTTTGTATTCAGTGATCAGGGCAGAGGAAGGTATCACAATATTTTTTTTCATCACCTGAAATGCGGTATTCATGAAGCGGAAAATAAAATTGCACTGGCTGTTAAAAGTGATGGAAAAATAAAAATGCTTTCTTTCAATTTGAAGAAAGGAGCTTACGCGAAAGATGCGGATTTTAGTAACAACCTGATATTTTATTACAACAAAAAAGATTCAGTTCTGGAAATTCCCGAGCATACTTTTTATTTAAACCATGAACTTGTTGTTGCAAAGGCAATGTTTTGTTTTACGGAACAGGCACATTTTTCTGCCGACTTAAATGCACCCAGAATATTATATGATGATGCATTGAAACTGGTGACAAACAGGACAAAAAATTTGTTATCAAAATATAATATTCAACGCCCGTTACGAATTCGTCTGCATATGGAAGGCACTTTGAAAAAAGGTGAATTGCCAACGATAAATGCGGAACTTATTACCGCTGCAAATACTGTAAATTACAAAGATTTTACTTTCTTAAATTGCAAATTAAATTTGTTATATACCAACCGTTCAGATACTCTGAAACCTGTTTCTCCTTCGAACAATGAAGTTGTGATAAAAAACTTTTCTGGACAGTGGAACGGGATTCCTGTAATTTCAGATACAATTCGTTTTTACAATTTTCCATTCCCATCCGTGATGGCAAAATTGCATGGTTCATTCAAAATGCGTGACCTTAATAAACTGCCCGGAAGCAGTGTGTATAATTTTTCAAAAGGTGATGGACTATACCAGTTGCAGATTGATGCAAAAAGTGATAGCACTGCATGGGATACCGACATCACACTGAGTGTAAATCTGAAAAACGGAGCGCTTGTATATGTGCCACGCGGTATGTCGTTCCAGGATGTGAATGCTGCCATGGTGATTAAAAACAACGATGTGTTTATTCAGAATGTTTCATGCAGGGTCGGTTCCAGTTTTCTATCATTGAAAGGACAGGCTCCTGAAATTCTGAATGCAAATTATACGGATCCCAAAAAAATTCAGATGAGTTGGGAAATCAAATCTTCCTACATTAATCTCAATGATTTTACTACCTTTCTTGGTCGGAGGAAGAAAGGTGGCGAAGATGCCCGTGTAGTCGGGAAAAAAGATAAAAGTGATTTCGGTAAACAACTTGATCGCTATTTGGATGCATGTCGGTTGCACATGAAACTTGATATCGACGCAGTGAGATTTGACCGGTTTACTGCTACCGCTTTATCGGGAGTAGTGCAGTTCACTGACGACAACTGGATACTAGATAAAATCCGCTTTAATCATGCTGATGGTGAGGTAAAACTCTCAGGAAAATTGTCCCCTTTTGGCGATAACCAGCAGTCTGTAACCATTCAAACAGAATTGAAACATGTGAATATTTCTGAGGTGTTCTCAGCATTTGATAATTTTTCGCAACAAACCATAACCTCCACGCAAATAAATGGTACGCTTGACGCGGATGTGCAACTTGGTTTTAACATCAACAACAAGGCGCAGATCAGTCAGTCGAGCATTAAGGGCATTGTCAATTTGTCGGTACTCAACGGCGAATTAAAAGGGTTTCAACCAATGGGAAAATTATCCCGTTTCATCTTCAGAAAACGTGATTTTACTGATATAAAATTCAGTGAACTCACCAATAGTTTTGAAGCAAACGGAAACGAAATTTACTTCGACCGCATGAAAATCAATTCCAGTGTAATGGAGTTGTACATAGAGGGAAGTTATTACCTTAACGGGAATACCGACATGAGGATCCAGGTGCCATTATCGAACCTGAAAACGCGCGATTGGAGTGAGCTTTCCGACAACATTACCGACAAAGGCGATAAGGGAGTAAATATTTATATTCACGCATATACCGACGAAAAGGGTGACCTCAAATTCCGGTATGATCCACTTAAGAAATTAAAAGACAAACGATCCCGAAACTGAAGTGGAAATTGTATGTTATTACTTATAGAAGATTTAGGGAACCTAATTTTTATAAACTTCAAAAGTGTGACGCGTGGGATATAAAATGTTTTAAATTTGTTCCATTAAAACACACACTTTTTAAACTTTAGATTATGAAACTAATTACTTACCTTGAATTTGGCAAGGAGCAAATAGGGCTGGTCATCAACAATAAGGTTTATAACCTCAAGTTGGCTGCTTCTGTAAAAAGCGCTCTCAAAATGCCGGATAACATGAAGGATTTTCTAAAAGCAGGTCCTCATGTAATGTCAGTAGCTAAGGATATTGATAACCTGATTAAAACCGGGCTTATGGGCACCCGTTCACTTGAAATGGACAAGCTGAATATTCTTGCACCTATCACCCGTCCTTCTTCATTGCGAGATGGATATGCTTTTCGGCAGCATGTGGAATCCGCCCGTCGTAACAGGGGTGTGGAAATGATCCAGGAATTCGATGAATATCCGATTTTCTATTTCAATAATCACCGTTCCGTAATCGGGCCGGGTGAAGTGTATTGCATGCCTGATCATTTCGAAAAACTTGATTTCGAACTGGAGTGGGCCTGTATCATCGGTCGCAAAGGCATCAATATCAAAGCCGAAGAAGCAGAAGGCTTCATTGCCGGGTATACCATCATGAACGACCTTAGCGCCCGTACATTGCAGATGGAAGAAATGAAATTGAACCTGGGGCCGGCTAAAGGAAAGGATTTTGCCACGGTAATCGGACCGATGCTGGTTACTGCTGATGAACTGGAATCATACAAAATTGCTCCTAAAGAGGGCCATACCGGCAACAATTTCAACCTCGACATGCATTGCTGGGTGAATGGGAAAGAAGTTTCCGCAGGAAACACAGGAGATATGGACTGGACTTTTGAAGAATTGATCGAAAGAGCCTCTTATGGAACCTATCTTTATCCTGGTGATGTGATTGGTTCCGGCACTGTGGGAACAGGATGTTTCCTGGAACTGAACGGAACAGGAATGTTAAATGATTCAAAAAACTTCAAACCACAATGGTTGCAGGAAAATGATGTTGTGGAGATGGAAGTAACCGCTCTCGGCCGACTCTCAAATACAATTAGAAGATTCGACAGTGATTTCTCCATTTTGGCGAGAAAAAAATCTGCGAAAGCAGCAACCCTTTAAAGGTTGATTTGTTATTTTTGAAGAGATAGACTGAGCTGATTTGCAAAACGAAAATACATCTGTATCTGTACCATTATTAGATCCTGAGGAGGAGAATAAGGAAATCCTGAAACGATATCGCTCCCTTTTGAGAGCGTGCAAGGATGCTATTGACAAAACAGATCGGAAGCTGATTCGACTTGCTTTTGATACAGCTCTGGAAGCGCATAAGGACATGCGCCGCCGTTCGGGTGAACCATACATTTACCATCCTATTGCAGTGGCTACCATTGCAGCTGAAGAAATCGGCCTGGGTGCGACTTCAGTTGTGTGTGCCCTTTTGCATGATGTGGTTGAGGATACCCATCTTTCACTCGAGGATATCAGGGGGCTGTTTGGTCCTAAGGTGGAGAAAATCATTGATGGTCTCACAAAAATTTCCGGAGTTTTCGATCAGAAGAGTTCTCTTCAGGCGGAGAATTTCAGGAAGATGTTGCTTACACTTTCTGATGATGTACGGGTTATCCTCATCAAACTTGCCGATCGACTTCACAACATGCGGACCCTCGGTTCACTCCCGAGAGAAAAGCAGTTGAAAATAGCTTCGGAAACAGCCTACCTGTACGCACCTTTGGCACACCGCCTCGGGTTATATGCAATGAAAACTGAATTGGATGATTTGGCACTGAAGTATACAGAGCCTGAAGTCTATCGTACCATTGCGCAGAAATTACAACAATCAAAAAAAGACCGTGATAAATTCATTCACGAATTCATAAGGCCTCTCAAGGAAGAATTCGGGAAGATGGGCTTCAAAGCCGAAATAAAAGGCCGGCCGAAGTCGATCAACTCCATCTGGAACAAGATGAAAAAACAGCAGGTTCCATTTGAGGAAATCTATGACTTGTTCGCAATAAGGATCATTTTAGATACTCCCTACGAACAGGAAAAAGCAGATTGCTGGAGGGCATATTCCAGTGTGACTGATTATTTTGTGCCCAATCCCGATCGTTTGAGAGACTGGATTTCCACACCTAAAGCCAACGGATATGAGTCGTTGCATACTACTGTTATGAGCAACAGCGGTAAATGGGTGGAAGTGCAGATTCGCTCCATTCGCATGGATGAAATTGCTGAAAAAGGATATGCTGCACACTGGAAATACAAGGAAACAGCTGCTGAAAATGCACTCGACGAATGGTTAAACCGAATTCGCGAAATGCTTGAAAATGCAGAGGCGAATGCAATAGATTTCCTCGATGATTTCAAGCTGAATCTCTTTGCGGATGAAATTTTTATTTTCACTCCTTCCGGCGATTTGAAAACAATGCCATCAGGAAGTACCGCGTTGGATTTTGCTTTCGAAATTCATACCGATATA
>Ga0190274_10001467_pt1 | contig 13850 bp, 12 predicted proteins | sample Popmic531T_FD_133002 | JGI IMG/M metagenome (GOLD analysis project Ga0190274, IMG submission 133002) | Populus adjacent soil microbial communities from riparian zone of Yellowstone River, Montana, USA - 531 T | ecosystem: Environmental > Terrestrial > Soil > Riparian zone | place: USA: Montana...
CATAGTCCATCATTTTTTTAAGGAACTCGATATTCCCTATATACCTTAATGAGCCGGATGATCTCATTTGTTCATACGTTTCTTTGCGCACCAAAAAATTTCTTACCCAAATGGCTCCCATGCTTTTGGAGAAAGCCGCCCTGTCAATGGTGGTGCTGTCCTTTATTAACCAGTTTACCAATTCATCATGATTATCAATAATGATGTGGTCCTGTTTTATCAGCGAATCAAGATTGCTGATATTGGTTCGTACATCCAGCAGCATGCTTTGCAAAAATTTCTCAGCCCTTTCTTTTTCGATCTTGTGCTCGAGTTGATATTCCGCCAGGAATCCGGAGAATACAGCGAGGAACAACATGATAAATTCCCATATATAATGTGTCCACTTTTTTCTTGCTGTATGTGAATGTGCATGTACTTCCATAATATTTATTTCAGGTGGTATTCTTTTTTGAGCATTTTTATTAATTCTCTCGCTGAGTTTAAGGCATTGGGATAGTCCCTGGTCAGTAATGAATTCAATACTCTTCTCCTGGCTTCAAAACTGTTTCCCAATTCATTTAATAATGCCTGGTTATTGATTTCAACCGGCAGCCTGATTTTCAAAACAGAATCGGGAACCTGTTGCCAGCTTGAAAAAGTATAAGCAGAATACCGGGTGTTAAAGAAATTATTCAAAACCTTGCTCCTTAGTTTTACACTTTCATCTCTATAACCCCTGTCGGTATTGTTCATATTTGATATAAAAGCGATATCTGAATAATAGTAACTAAGCTTCTTAATAAGTTCAGCATTTTTGAAATAACGTAACGAGCCTGATTGAGTAATTTGAGTAAGAGTAGCATTATACCAAACTACGGTTGGAGAAAATGCGCCGATAGTACAGTAATAGTAAAAACTTCCTGGTACTGTATTATCTTTTATTCCTTTATGAACAATAGAATTAATGCTGTCAAAGCAACTAAGCAAAATTTGATCTTCGTGAATTACATCTAACAACTCTGTCGTATCTGCTGTAAGATCTTCAATAAGTGATTTGGCATATTGCTTTGCACGCAGGTGCTCGACATAATGTTCTCTTTGATTTTCTACAAAAAAACCGAGAGTAACTGCCAGGAACAACATAAGAAACTCCCAGAAATAATGGGTCCATTTCTTTCTTGCCGTATGAGCATGGTGGTGTACTTCCATAATAAATTGCCTGTTTCAATAATTAAAAAAGGAAGTTTCAAGGGATGGATGATGGCTTATTTAAAGGGCGGTAATAATAACTGCAAAAGATAATTATTTTTCCGCCTATAATTGTACCTTTTATTTCTATTTAAAGTCTTGCCTACCTCATTTGATATTATTGTTATTGGCGTTGGTTCTATGGGATCTGCTACTTGTTATTATTTATCAAAGAGGGGCTATAAAGTTTTAGGGCTTGAACAATTTGATATCACTCATGAATTCGGTTCACATGCGGGTCAAAGCCGTATTATCCGCAAGGCATATTTTGAACATCCCGATTATGTTCCTCTTTTGGAAAGAGCTTATGAAAATTGGGAAGCACTTGAATGGGAAACCGACAAGCAGGTCTATTATAAAACAGGATTACTATACGCCGGTAAACCCGATAATGAAATAATAACGGGAGTAGAACGATCGGCAGGAATGTATAATATTGACCTGGACCAGATGAATAGTGCGGCGGCGGCAGATCAATTCCCTCAATTTAAATTTCCGGATGATTTTGAAATTCTTTTGGAGCCAGAAGCAGGGTTTATAACTCCTGAGAAAGCGATCCGTCTTTATGCATCACAAGCAAAAAAAAATGGAGCCGCAATTCATTCAAATGAAAAAGTAATTGATTGGAAAAAGGAGGGAACCGGTATTATTGTAAGAACAGATAAAGATTCTTATCAATGCGATAAGCTTATAATTACCGCCGGAGCGTGGGCTGGTAAAATGATACCCGGCCTGGCTGATAAAATTAAAGTGACCAGGCAATTTGTTGCATGGATCAAAACAAAAAATGATGATCAGTTTGTATTAAATAAGTTTCCTTGCTGGATGATCGGTGATGATCTGAAACATGGATGTTATTACGGTTTTCCTTTATTAGATACAGAAAGGTTTGGTGAACCGGCTGGTTTAAAATTGGCGCATCACTTCCCATTTCAAATAACTGATCCCGATAATGTTAACAGGCAACCTACAGAATATGATATAGAAAATTTAAAATATTGTTTGAACAAATATTTGCCAGGAGTTTTTGATTCAATACTTCATACAAAGATCTGTTTATATGCAAATTCTCCTGATGAAAATTTTATAATCGATAAGCTCCCGGGCTATGAAGAAAATGTTTCTATCGCTTGTGGCTTCAGTGGTCATGGTTTTAAATTCGCTTCTGTAGTAGGAGAAATTCTTGCCGATCTTGCAATTGAAGGCAAAACAGATCTTCCAATTGAGTTTTTAAATGCAAAACGCTTTGTTTGATATGCGGAACAATTGAGAGCATATATGGGTTGACGATATTTAAATTATATACTAACTTCATCAAACATCTTTAAAACATTTCTTATGTCTGATCGTCGCCGTTTTATACAAACTTCTGCAACCCTTTTAGGAGGAAGTACTTTGTTGTCTTCCTTCAGTAAAGAACCTTTTGCTATTTTCAAAAATAAGATCTCTCCTTCCGATCAATTGAATATCGGCGCTATTGGTATCAATGGCATGGGATGGAGTAATCTTAGTGCTGCAGTAAAAATTCCCGGAGTAAATGTTGTGGCGCTTTGTGATGTTGATAAAAATGTATTGGATAAACGAATGGCCGATCTAGCAAAAATGAATGTAGATACAACGAAAGTGAAAACTTATGGTGATTACCGGAAGTTATTAGAGCAAAAAGATATTGATGCGGTCATTATCGGGACACCTGATCATTGGCATGCATTGATAATGATGGAGGCAGTTGAAGCAGGTAAACATGTGTATGTAGAAAAACCAGTTGGTAATTCAATTGAAGAGTGCAGAGCAATGGTGAATGCACAAAAAAGATATAATAAGATCGTACAAGCGGGTCAATGGCAAAGAAGCCAGCAACATTTCAGAGATGCGGTTGATTTTATAAAAACAGGACAATTAGGTAATATAAGAACAGTAAAAGTTTGGTGCTACCAGGGATGGATGAAACCTGCAGCAAAAGTTCCTGATTCAGATCCACCAGCAGGTGTTGATTATGCAATGTGGCTTGGTCCTGCACAAAAAAGAAAATTCAATGCAAGTCGTTTCCATTTTAATTTCCGATGGTTTTGGGATTATGCCGGTGGTTTGATGACGGATTGGGGAGTTCATTTAATGGACTATGCAATATTTGGAATGAATGCGGATGTTCCAAAAACCGTTTCTGCATTGGGAGGAAATTTTGCATATCCCGATCTTTCGCAGGAAACACCTGATACGATGGGTGCATTATATGAGTTTGATAAATTCAATTTGATATGGGATCATGCAATGGGAATTGATAATGGCTTGTTTGGAAAAGATCACGGCATTGCATTCATAGGTAATAATGGAACATTGGAATTAGATCGTGGCGGATGGGAAGTAATTGCTGAAAACAGGAGTAAGGAAAAAGTAATGGTTGAAAGAAAAAAACCAACAGACAATGGTTTGCAAAAACATTGGGAAAATTTTGTTGCTGCTATCAAATCAGGAAAACAGGATGACCTGAATTGTCCTGTAAGTACTGGTGCACATATTGCCACTGTTTGTCAATTAGGAAACATTGCATTCAGATGTAAAGAAAAAATTACTTGGGATAAGGCAAAGCAACAACTAACAAATGAAAAATTGAATCAGCAATATTTATATGCACAATATCATAATGGATACAAACTTCAAAAGGTCTGATTCTGCAGAAAAAATTCACACAAAAAAAACTAACAAAGAGATTTAAAAATAAAAAATAGATTTATCCCCATCTATTAAACCCTCTTTATTATCTCTTGTCTGTTATAAACAGCTCATCAACGATATGCACTCCACTTAAGAATAAATTGATTTTCAAATCATAGAATGTTATTATAAAGTCACTCTGCTTATTGGCACAGTTTTTTATAATTATTGACCGGTGACCGGGTCCTTGGTTAACATCTATAAAACCTAAAACGAATGTTTCAGTATCCCCTAAAGCAAATACAGAAACAAAAGCAAAAAATTCAAATAATTAAATCCATATTCTGAATTTCTCTCGTTATCCTTCATCCGAATATTCTGTCCTGCAAATGCGGGACAGGATATTCAAAAAAATTAGTTGCCTGCTGATAAGTGAAAAATATTTTATGCATCGTTTGGTGCAAAATTGGTTTCTAGTCACGCAATAGCCGGACAGCTCTATGAGAGCACGGAGCTGCATTATTGCAGCTCCTTTTTTATTGCTGCTATAGTTTTCTTTTCGCTGCCAACAAAAATTTTATCGTCCATGATAATGACGGGACGTTTCAGAAAAGTATACTCATCCAGGATGTATTGACGATAATCTTTTTCCGTTAAGGATTTATCTTTTAGTTTCCATTCTTTATACTTAATTGCCCGGCGACTAAATAAGGCTTCGTAAGTTCCAACCATTTTCTTCATTTCATCCAGCTGGGCAGGAGTTATTTTTTCAAATTTGATATTCTGAAGTGTAAATTTTTCACCTACCAGCTTATCAAGTCCCGTTTCTTCAAACAGGGCCAGGCTGGTAGTACAATGACCAATGGTGTAGATCTTTTTCATTTTTGAAGATTGTTACTCATCCACCCGGTTTTTGTTTTTCTTCGTAGAGACAGGGCATATCTTGTCTCTACACCAAAATCGGGATGTTATGGATATTTGAAATTTCCCGCGAATCTATGATGATTAGCGATAAGAACGATGAAAGGATTGCGACGCAACTGGAGCCTAATCAGGGCTCAAAAGCTGGTATCAAAATCTCTTTTCTTCATTCGTAAACGAGCCCGGTCTTTGCTTGTTATATTTGCATAATAAATTGTGAGTTATGATAAAAACAGGTAACCCGATCATCAGCATTTATACGGAAATGACCCCAAACCCGGAGACGATGAAGTTTGTGGCAAACAAACTTTTATACCCGGGTAAAAGCATTGATTTTCCTGATGTGGAATCTGCAAAACCTTCTCCGTTGGCAATTGAATTGTTTGGCTATCCCTTTATTAAGGCCGTTTTTATCGCCAGCAATTTTGTAACGTTGACGAAAACTCCTGATACAGATTGGAGCGATGTGATTCCAAGTGTTCGCCAGTTTTTGAAAGAATATCTTGAAGAAGGCAAGGCCGTAATAAATGAAGAAGAAATAGTAACGAGCAAACAAGAAAGTAGCAATGAGATCAGTGCAGATGATGACGATGTGGTAAAGCGTATTAAAGAGTTACTTGAAAATTATGTAAAACCTGCTGTTGAAATGGATGGCGGAGCTATACAATTCAAAAGTTATGATGAAGGTGTTGTAAACCTGATGTTGCAGGGTAGCTGTAGCGGTTGTCCTTCTTCAATGATCACGTTGAAAGCCGGCATCGAAGGAATGATGAAGAGAATGATACCCGAGGTAAAGGAAGTTGTGGCAGAAGCTGAATAACCATTCATAAAGATTTTAAGAAATAACAGGGCGAACATAATGTTCGCCTTTTTTATTTTAATATGTTTACCGGATAATAAATAGCCATGAACCAAACAAATGCGTATGCAATTGAGACTTCAGAACTCAATTACATGTTTCGCCACGGAAAAAAGGTGGTGAACAATGTAAGTTTAAAAGTTCCTGAAGGAAGTATATTCGGATTCCTGGGTCCGAATGGCGCCGGTAAAACAACTACTATACGACTGCTTACCGGTATGCTTGAAAATGATCGTGACAATATTTCTATTTACGGCAAATCATTAAAGAAAAATCTTCCCGGCATTTTTGAAGGAATAGGTTCGTTGATAGAAACTCCTTCACTATATCTTCATTTAAATGCCCGTGATAATTTAAAAGTGATCACCCGCCTGAGAAAAATGGATGAAAAAAGAGTTGACGAAGTGTTACAGGTCGTCGGTCTTTTTAATGACCGCAAAAGAAAAGCAAAAGAATATTCACTTGGTATGAAGCAACGATTAGGGCTCGCAATGGCATTGCTACCTGATCCATCTTTATTAATTCTTGATGAACCAGCAAATGGTCTTGATCCGGCAGGTATCATTGAAATAAGAGAACTGTTGAAAAGACTAAACAAGGATCATGGTAAAACAATTTTTGTATCGAGCCATTTATTGAATGAAGTAGAAAGAACCTGTACACATGTTGGTATTATACACAAAGGTGTAATGCAATTCCAGGGAACAATGGCTGACCTGCAACACAGTGCCGGCCATGGTAAACAAGTAACGATAAAAGTGGATGATACGTCAAAATGGAAAACCTATGTAACGGAAAAATATCCGCAGGCAACAACAACAATGAGCAATGAATTTCTTATGCCTGTTGAAAGTGGCGATGATGTAGCAAACATTACACGTGACCTGGTGACGCAAGGTGTGCCTGTAAAAGGCGTTCGTACTAACGAAGGACTGGAAGAATGGTTTATTAAAATGACATCAAACTAACAACTAACTATTATGAATTTCTTTTCTGATTATATAAGATCATTTAAAGCAGAATGGCTAAAGCTCAGAAACTCGGGGATGTTTTGGCTTGTGTTGATCATGGCTGCATTCATTCCCGGCATTTTTACAATAGCAGGGGTGGTAGTCAGTCAAAGCGAGATCGGATCCGGAGGAGGTGAAAACGAATGGAAATCATTTGTCGCCAGTTGCTTCATGGGCTTTGGAATTTTTTTCTATCCCATTTTTCTTTCACTGGTAGTGATACGTTTGACACAAATGGAACATCGCGGTGGCGGTTGGAAGCTGATCGAGGTGCAGCCTATTTCTAAACTCTCGTTGTATCTTGGCAAATTCAGTATCGCGATTATAGTAGCATTATTTTGCATTGTAACATTAATACTTTGGAGCTTACTAGGTGGCACCATCATTATGCTGGTAAAGCCAGGATCAGGATTTTCTAAATTTTCTATTCCATGGACTTTTATCGGTGGGTTCGGATTACGTTTACTTATTGCAGGGCTTGGTATTCTTGGTATTCAATATCTTTTTTCTGTGGTGATCAGTGGTTTTATATGGCCGTTTGCGATCGGGCTTGTTGGAACCATCACCGGTACAATATTATTTGGATTCAGAAAAGCATTATGGTGGCCATATATTGCACCCGGACTTACAGTATCAAATCGGGAAGGAAGTAGCGCCGGAAATTTTTTAATGTATTACGAATGGCTGGCTATTGCCTGGATGATCGTTGCATTGTTTCTCGGCTATCAATGGTATGTAAGAAAAAATCTTAAAAGAGCCTTCTTTAAACCAATACTTAGATTGGCTTACCTGCTCATACCTATTGCCGTCTTTGCTGCTTTTTTTATTTACATCAATAAACCCGTTCAACTTCCATCGTATAAGCGTACGGTAATTGCCGGAAATGTTGAATCAAAAGATCAACTTCGAACGGCCTACCTTCTTGCTGAACCATTGATGGATACTATTCTTGAAATTCCAATCGCAAATAATCGTTTTAGTGTAAGTACAGATAAGGCAATTCCGACTGGTGTTTATTCATTCAAATTAGGAAGTATAAACCAAAAAATATTTTTTGGAAACAATGATAGTTTGTTTTTACTAATAAAAATTACCGACAGGGGCAATCGTGTAATTGCAACAGGAAACAGAACTGCAGAAAACGAATACCTGAGAAGTGGAAGAGATGGTGTCGATGGTGGTGATATATGGTATCTTGAAAATCGTGGTTATGAAATGAAACCTAAGGCTTATGCAAACGAGGTGGTGCGGCTTTGGGAAAATAATGTTGACTGGCTTAACAATTTTAAAACTGCTGACAATCTTAAACCCGGTGACGATTTTATCACGCTTCAAAAAAAGTTGATCTCTCTTTCCTATCTGAAATTATTGGATAACAGGTATCCGCAATGGTTCAGGATGTATCATCCAACTGAAACATTGGAATATCCAAAGTCGGTTGAAGAAATAAGGAATACGGTGAGCTACAATGACAGTACGCTGTTAAGTTATGCTGAATATCGTAACAGCATCACTGATTATTTGCAACAGAAACATAAGCTTAGTCGTTTCAATGATACAGCTTATATCTCCAAACTATCTGCTGTACTACCTCCAGGAACAGTGAGAGATTATCTTATTTACAATAAGCTAAAAGAAGCAATAGGCAAAACAAGAGATAGCGCAAGACGTGAAATGCTGATAACAGCATTTGTTCCCATGATCTCTCAATCTAAAATACAACAACAAATACTTGCACAGCATTTATTGCTAAAAAGTCTGAGTCGCGGAAAGCCTGCTCCTGATTTTATTACTGCCGCATTAAATAAAGACACTTTTTCTTTGAAAAATTTCCAGGGAAAATATTTGGTGATCGATGTATGGGCAACATGGTGCCAACCCTGCCAGGTGCAGTTACCTATTTTTGACGAACTGGCCGAACAATATACAAATCAAAATGTAACGTTCGTTGCATTATCAATTGATGATAGTAAATGGGCATGGGAAAATCAAGCGAGTGAAAAACCTTCGCGGGTGGTGCAGTTGTATACAAATGATAAAAACGCCTTTGGACAGGCTTATGGCATTGACTATATACCTCGTTATATTTTGTTAGGTCCTGATGGTAAAATCATCAATGCACAATTGCCAGAACCTACTAATCCGCTTTTTGAAGAATTATTAAGGAGAGAGATCCCTGGTTTAGAAGGCCAATAAAAAATGAAGCATTTCTTTTTTGTTTTCCTTTCGCTTTTAAATTCCTATTGCTCATTTGCGCAAGAGCAATATTCTATTCAAGATCTGAAGTCAGGAAAATTTAAAGAAGACAGCAGCTATATTTATTCTCTTCCATTTGAAAATAAAAAGAAAGTTTTTCTGATACAGGCTTATGACAGCAAGATGAGCCATAAAGGGGAACTTGCGTTGGATTTTAAAATAAAAAAGAGAACAAGGATATGTGCAGCTCGAGATGGTATTGTAACAGGAGCAAGAGGTGATTCAGATGAGGGTGGTTTGAAACCTGAGAATATGTCTGATGGCAATTATGTTTCAATCAAACATTATGATGGATCTGTTGCACACTACTGGCATCTTGTTAAAAACGGTGCACTAGTAAATGTTGGAGACACAATTATAAAAGGACAATTGATCGGCTTAAGTGGTAACACGGGTTATTCTGCATTTCCTCATTTACATTTTGAAGTGATCGGTTATGATGGAACAGGAGCTTACAAACAACTACCAACAAGATTTTATACAAACAAGGGAGTCGTTTATTTACGTCCCGGTAAATTCTATAAAGCTTTGCACTGAAAGATTATATAAAAGGTTTGTGATACAAGTATTCAATCCGTAACTTACAACAAACTTAAGGTCATGATCGTAGTATATATTATCCTCGGACTTATTGCTTTGCTGCTGATTATTGCAGCGATGCTTCCCAAAAGTTTTAATGTTGAGAAATCAATGATCATTAACAAAAGTGTTAGTGATGTAATGAACAATGTTGGCGATCTTAGTCATTACAAACAATGGAATCCATGGCAACAAATGGATCCCAATGCTAAATCAACAATTACAGGAACTCCGAAAACTCCGGGTCACAGATATGAATGGGAGGGGAAAAAAGTAGGCGTTGGCAGCTTAACACTTAGAGCTATTGATGATAAACATATTCATTTTGATCTTGAATTTTTAAAACCATTTAAAGCAAAAGGCAAAGACAACTGGTTATTTGAGCATTGGGGTAATGGTAATGAAACAAAAGTAACCTGGCAAAACAGTGGTGGTCTTCCCTGGCCAATAGCAAGTCTGATGGGACCGAAGATCGTCAAAGACCTTAATGTACAGTTTGTAACAGGGTTGAACAACCTGAAAAAACTTTGCGAAGGATAAGTTTCAAAATTCTTTTTTGACCCAGTTCACTTTTCTTTCTTTCAGATATTCAATAATAAAATCAAAACAGTTTTTGTCTTTGCCAACAAGTTCCGGCGGAAACACTCCCTTTTCGTTGAATAAATTTTGAGCAACTAAGTTTACCGCGGCGGTACAAGTGTACCCTGTTGTACGAGCCATTGAAGAGGTTTTCGTTTCATCATCGTAATAGTCAAGCAAGCTCCACTCAACTGTTTTATCTTCTCCATTTTCTTTACCGGTCAGTTTTACTTTCATCACGGTTAACTCTTCTTCTTCTAAACCAAGCTTCCATTCATTGAACAATACCTGTGATGTTACTTTCAATGGAGATATCATTGTACCATCAACATCGATAGCCCTCTCACTAAAGAACCCGCTCTCTTTTAATGAACGAATGATCTCAACATGACCGGGGTATCGCATTGTTTTCTCTTTCTGGTTCTTAATATGTGGCATTGTGTATAGCAATGAACGCAAACCGTCCGTATTAAATGCCTCTAACGTTCCTATCTCGTCAAAATGTATCCATTCTACTTCACTTAAAGCTGGTCTGACAACAATATGTCCATTCTCCATCAATCGTGCAGGTCTTATATATTCTTCTATCACATCTGTTGGTGAAAATGGTGCTTTGTATTGAAATGGTTTTTTCCGCACTTTGGGTAAGCCACCAACATAGACCTCCAGTGCTTCAATTCTCATTTCTTCGTTATAGCGACCGACAATTAAATTGTGCATGCCTGGCGCAACGCCGCAATCGATAATGGCTGTTACTCCTTTTTGTTTTGCAATCAGATCGAGTTGTAAAGCATCTTCGGGGAAAAAGGAAATATCAACGATATGCTTTCCGCAACTGATCACAGTCTCAAGAGCCTTATAGCCCATAAGACCTGGCACAGCAGTAACGACAATATCGGAGTCTCTTAATAATTGCGGATAGAGATCATAATTTCGAAGATCTGCCTGTTGTATTTCAATTCGTGGATTTCTTTTCTTTAACAATTCGAGATTTTCATCATTTACATCAAATGCAGTAACATGATGGCGGGATGCAAGATCCATTGCGATAGCACTGCCAACCATTCCTGATCCAAGCACGGCAACTTTCATATAGCAAAATTTTGGAAGTCAAAGATGCGAAAATTGTTGCTTTTCGATTTAAAACCACGGAGACACATAGACACAGGGTAACACAGAGATTACTCCGTGATACTTTGTGAACTTAGTGTCTCTGTGGTTATTTTTTCAGCAAGTTTCGGGTTGATTTGGCTTTTGGATGTAAATAGTTTTGTGCTAAATTGAAAACAATGACAGATTACGAACGCATAAAAAAGGCAATTGAATTCATTCGATCCAATTTTCAGCAACAACCTGATCTGGATGCTGTGGCAAAAGAGGTTTATTTAAGTCCGTTTCATTTTCAGAGACTGTTCAAAGATTGGGCAGGGGTAAGCCCCAAAAAGTTTTTACAATACATCAGTTTGCAACATGCTAAGAAACTTTTACACCAGCATACCGTAAGTGATGCAGCTTATGAAACGGGTTTATCTGGTTCCAGCCGTTTACATGATCTTTTTATCAGCATTGAAGGAATGACTCCGGGAGAATATAAAAATGGTGGCGAGCAGTTGCAGATCAATTACAGTTTCGCCGAAACTCCATTTGGAAATATTATCGTTGCTTCAACATCAAAAGGCATTTGTCATCTTGCATTTGCAGATGACGAAAAAATTGCATTACAACAATTGCAATTACAATTTCCAAATGCACAATTCAGGCAAGTAGTGGATACGATCCAGCAAAATGCTCTATTCATTTTTACCCAAGACTGGAAAGATCTTTCAAAAATTAAATTGCACTTAAAAGGAACTCCATTCCAAATAAAAGTATGGGAAGCTTTATTGAAAATTCCAATGGGAGATGTATCAACTTATTCAGGTATTGCAAATACAATTAATAATCCAAATGCATCAAGAGCAGTAGGCACTGCTATTGGCGATAACCCCGTTGCATTTTTAATTCCTTGTCACAGGGTGATCAGGTCAACAGGAGATTTCGGTCAATACCACTGGGGAAGTATAAGAAAAACTGCAATGATCGGTTGGGAAGCGGCAAAGACAAATCCCGAAAATTAAAATGATTCATCATATATCTATAAACACTCAACTTCTTATCAAAAAAATAAAAAACAGGAAGTAGTTTTTGCCGGTAATAAAAAATTAAAAATTTACGGAACATTAAGTTGCTCTTCTGGTAAAAGAATGAAAAAAGAAAATCGTGTCTTCTTCTCATCAGAACAGGAAGCAATAAATAATGGATACAGGCCGTGTGGTCATTGCATGATTGAGAAATACAAGATCTGGAAAAAAACTTCACTGAAAATTACTGATATGGATCTCTAATGAGTATCAATGCCGATTATACCAGTATTGGTTATATTTATGAGTTAGCTGCAAACAAACAACTCCATCATGCCAGTGTATTTAGTGAAGCGACTTATTATTCTTAATCTAATCGGTTTTCTAACAAATGCTGCAATTTTTGGACAACAAATCAATATTAAAGTTGGAGAAAGAGACAGTATTCAGTCGTCAATACTAAAAGAAAACAGGAAATTTATCATTCACCTCCCCCGGGGATATGACACTTCACAAACCAAATATACAGTCCTATATCTTTTAGACGGTTCTGAAGCAAGAATGCTGTTCAGTTTTTCAATGATGAATTTTTATTTTAAAGATCCATTAATAATAGTAGCCATTGAAAATACAGACAGGGACAGAGATATGATGCCATTAAGTGTAGCATCCTATCCCGTGGCAAAACCCGGCGCTGACGATTTCCTCTCATTTATTCGAACCGAACTCATCCCTAAAGTTGAAAATAATAATCGCACTAATGGACAGCGAATTCTTTGTGGCCAATCATTAAGTGCTGTATTTACTTTATACGCTTTGTTGACACAGCCACAACTATTTGACAGCTATATCGCCAATAGCGTGGGTTGGTATGCTGACATGGACTATTTCTTTTTACCATTGGTAAATAATGCATTCCAGAGTCCTGATAAATATTATGGCAAGAAAATTTTTATGTCAAATTCGGAAATTGATAGCTACGATCCTAAAAAAGAGATACTAAAATCAATGGATGGCTTTTCCAAAAGAATTCAGGATAAGTTAGGTAGTGGTGTAATATATAAATATGAGACGTACAATAAATATGGACACGTGCCATATCCTGCTTTTTATGACGCAATGAAATTTATACTGATCGATAATAAAGGAAAATAATCTGCCACTAACATTCAGTTTGCCCACCAACGGGACAGAAATTTTTATTCCTATACTACTATTACGATAGTACTTCTCCCGTTACATGTAGCAACTTTACCTGTGACATAAAACCCCAATATTTATTGATAGTGGAGAATTATCCTCATCTTATAAGAAAAGTAATGTGCAAGTCAAAAAAACAGTGAGCATTAAAAAGAGGCTGAATTTTTGTTCTGTAAACTTTACACTAATCGACCCTACGAATGTTAGCTAAAACAGCGATGATCATTGATGATGATGAAGACCTTGGCCGCCTGTTAATTCCTATGCTTGAAGCAAGGAAGATATTGGCTTTGCCTGTCTATTCGTTACACGAAGCTGAAGAATACCTCAGCTATATGAAGCCTACTGTTATTTTTCTCGACAATAGTTTTCCGGATGGATTAGGTATAAACTTTATTCGCAATATTCATCTCGCAGATGAAGGGATAAAAATCATTATGA
>Ga0190274_10001469_pt1 | contig 13843 bp, 12 predicted proteins | sample Popmic531T_FD_133002 | JGI IMG/M metagenome (GOLD analysis project Ga0190274, IMG submission 133002) | Populus adjacent soil microbial communities from riparian zone of Yellowstone River, Montana, USA - 531 T | ecosystem: Environmental > Terrestrial > Soil > Riparian zone | place: USA: Montana...
CCAGAGCGCACTGATCGCGCTTTCCACCTTCACCCGCGTCGTCATCTTTGCGCTTGCCGGAATCTACAGCGATCTTCGCATTCCGCTGCTGGCCGTGTTGCTGATTCCAGTGATGCTGATCGGCCTCTATGCCGGCCATCACATCACGCTGCGCATGTCGCGCGAGCAATTCCTGCGAGTGCTGAACCTGGTGCTGATCGCGACCGGAACGACGCTGATCGTTCGGGCGCTGGCGGGGCCATGACTTACTAATGTTCAAGCGACCGCCGCGACCGGGCGCTCCTCCAGCAGGGCAAGGTCGGCCGGCTGTGCCCAGACTTTCATGCCGGTCATTTGCGCCTCTCCGAAATAAGAGGCGAACGAAACCTCGGCCGCGTCGCGGCCGGTCCCGATGCGCACGATCGCATCAAGTTTGGCCTGCCGCGTCGGGTCGAACAGCCACCAGCGCCCATCGAGATAGGCTTCGAAGACGGCGTGGAAATCCGGCGGCTCGAGCGCAGCCGCGTAAGAGCTGACCACGCGCGCCGGGATGTTCATGGCGCGGCAGAACGCGACGCCGAGATGCGCGAAGTCGCGGCACACGCCGGCGCGCCGTTGCAGTGTGTCCGTGGCGGACGTGGTCGGATCGCTTGTTCCCGGCTGGTAGGCGACGTTGTCGCAGATCCAATTGCAGATCGCGGTCACGCGCGAGTGGCCGGGCGGCACATTCGCAAACATGCGCTCCGCAGTCTCTGTCAGCAGATCGGACGGACAGAACCGGCTCGGCAACAGAAAGGGAAAGATTTCCAACGGAAGCTGGCTGATGCCGGTCTCGTCGATCGACTTCGGATCGTCGAGCATAAGCTGCAAATCGAGAGTGGCCTCGTAGCGAAGCCGCAGCGTTCCGGCCGGCACCACGATCCGCGTATAGCGATTGTTCAGGCCGGCGGCCGTCGTCTGTGCGTCGAGCGGTGGATCAATGGTCCAGTTCTCCACCAGCTGCGTATGCTGCTGAATGTCCGCAACCGCGACATTGAAGACGAACGTGGTGGCGCTGCCGACTTCGTAGGAGAGGTCGCAGCCGACTGCCATTTTCATGAGCATATCCGCGGAGCTTGGAGCTTCCAGATGCGCAGGAACGCTGATGACGTAAAAAGGTTCCGGGGCCGATATCTGCGCAAAATTCCTCGCGCTGCGCGTTCATGGCGACTTAGATTATAGGGTAGTTGAGTTCTCGCGCGTTGGAAGGTGACTGATCATGACCGTGGCGGACCGAAAGCCCGTGGCACCCCTCGATCCGCAATATCTGATAACCGCGGAGATCGTGGAGCGCCCGGCCGCCGAGCGTCCGACACACGAAACCATCGATACGATCCTCGCCTGGCTCGCGGACCCCGTGCGCCACATGCCGTTGCTGATCAACGGCTTCGATGAATTCGCGTGGCGCTTGTTGGCGGCCGGCTTTCCGCTGTTGCGGACGACCCTCCATGTGCGAACGCTGCATCCGCAATATCTCGGCGCAAGCTTTGTCTGGTGGCGCACCACCGGCCAGACCTCCATGACGCTCGTGGCCCATGAAGTGGAGGAAATGCTCGCACACGAAACCAACCCGGTGTGGAGGGTTGCAACGGGCGGTGAAACGCTGCGGCGTCGCGTCGATTTGCCCGACGACGAGCTTGAATTTCCGATCCTGCTTGATCTCAAGGCCGAAGGCGCGACCGACTATTTCGCGTTGCCGGTGAAAAGTTCGTTCGGCACCAATTATATGGTGACCTTTGTCACCGACCGCATCGGCGGATTCGTGCCGCAGGAAATCGCAGACCTGACCCACGTGTCGCTGCGGCTGCCGCTGCTCGTCGACTCTTACATGCAGCGCCGCATCACCAACAATATTCTCAACGCCTATCTCGGCCGCAAGACCGGCCCGAAAGTCATGGCCGGTCAGATCCGCCGCGGCACCGGCGAGGAAATCACCGCCGTGCTCTGGTCGTCGGATCTGCGACGGTTTACCGAGCGCTCCGATCGCCTCGCTGGCGAACGGATGATCGCGATCCTCAACACATTATTCGACGCACAAGCGAGTGCGATCGCACGTCACGGTGGTGAAATCCTGAAATTCATCGGCGACGGCCTGCTTGCGATTTTTCCGATCGAGAATGCCGGCATGGCCGGCAATGCCGCCGACAACGCGCTTGCAGCCGCGATGGAAGCCATCGCCGCCGTGCGCGGACTGGCGAACCACGTATCGCTGCTGGGCGAGCCGCCGCTCGAAATCGTCATCGCACTTCATGTCGGCACGGCAATCTACGGCAATATCGGCGCCGCCGACCGGCTTGACTTCACTGTGATCGGCCCTGCGGTCAATCTGGTCAGCCGGATTGAGGCCGTCGCCAAGGCGCTGAATCAGCCGATCGTCGTCAGCGACGATTTCGCGGCTGCCTATGGCAAGCCGCTGTCTCCGCTCGGCCGTCATGAGCTTCGCGGGCTTGCCACACCGCACGATCTGTTCGCTCCGGTGTTGCCGCCCTCTCGCCAGTAGGACTCAACACGCAAGCCCCACATTCGAGCGCCACGGTTCCGACCCATGCAACTCGTCTTTGAGACAAAGCGGAACTCGACCGCTTGCCTTACGTTGGAAGTTGTCGCTTCGCTTGACGCGCGAGACGACCATAACCGGCGGCCCGTCTGTTTATCTTTCAGGAGCGACCAAACATGATCTTTGACACCAGCCCTTCCCAATCGGCGAATTGGATTCGAACAAGTTCCGCGCTGGCCGGCTTGGCCGCAATCATTCTGATACAGTCTGAAGCTGCAAACGCGCAAACCGTTCCGAATTTGGTCGGCACCTGGAAGGGTTCGGCACAAGCAGTATTCCTCGGATCGAATCCTTATCGGCCCAACCGCAATGCGGGAGCGAATTATTCTCCAGACGTCAGGGAGTTTACGTTCGTCATCAAGGAGCAGAACGACAATCGCTTCAGCGGCGAATCAACCGATGGCAAGAGAACGGAAAAACTGATCGGCGGAATTTCGCCCGACAACAAATCCGGAATCGTGCTGGACGATGACGGCCAGTACGTCTTCACGATACGTGATAACGACACGCTCGATTCCTGTTACAGCCACTCGAATGCGAAGTCCAAAGTGGTGTCGTGCTACAGCTGGAAACGTCAGAAATAGCTCGATGTTGGCGCTGATCGACGATCAGGGCCGTGCATCACCAACATTCCGCGGCACCAGAAGCTGCATTCCGGGCGCCGGCAGCTCCTCGCCGATATTATTGATGCCAGCGATCGCCCAGGCCGGCGCGATCATTCGCGCCGCGAACGCTTCAAGATTTTCGTCTGGCCCGACCACGCCGCGCACCGCACTGTCCCACAGCACGATCGGAACTTCCGGCGGCACGACATAGCGCATGGTCAGCGGCACGACGAAAGCAGGCGGCGGTGGCTCGTTCCGTTGCTTGCGGCTGCGGCCACGCGCGGGCATGGGATTAGCCGCGGGTTGCGCCTGCGCACGAAACACGATCGCGATCTTGTCGGCGACCAGCGTATGCAGCACGGGTGATTTGTCGAGCGTGATATGGATGATCTCGCGCCGTTCGCGCAGATCGACATTGACAATGCGGCCGCGGAAAGCCGGCGTACCAAGCGCCTCACCGCCGCCGATCAGATTGGTCTTCTGGTAGAGATTGATGAACAGCTCGACATTCGCCGGCACGCGACCGGCGAGCGGCGTCGGATCGAAACCGAACATCAGCGCGACCGGTATGTTGGCGCGTCTCAAATACTCGGCCACGTCGATCGCCGAATCTGCGCCGGAGGAATGACCGATCAGCACGATCGGCGCCGGCGCGCGGCGATAGCTTGCGATGATCTCACTCGCAAGGCTGCCCGGTGCGTACATGGAGTGCACACTCGCCTCGACACCGCGCTGCTTGATCCGCGCGGCAAGATCGTAGAAGCCGAGCGAGAATACCTCTCCGACCAGGCCGCGCAAGAGATAGACGTGGCCCGGTACGCTGCCGACAGGAGCGCGCGGTGCGGCGGTCGTGATCGCGTCGATCGACGCGCTGCTGCATCCGGCAATTGCCAAAGCGAGCACAAAGGTCGGGACGATGACATCCGGGCGCCGGCCCATCCGCGATCACGCTGGTGGTGGACAAAGGCAGATTTGCGCATGTTATCGGAGTTTTCCGAACCGGGGCAGTATCATCGATTGTAGCGATGCCAGTTATTGTGCGCTCTCCCCTTGAGGGAGAGGGCGGCTCCGCCCAACCACAAGCGATGATGGGTGAGGGGTGTTCTTACCTCTCACCCATCGCGGCTGTTCGTCGGACGTTTTTCATTGTTCAATCCAACAAGCGGGCCGCGCGCGAGCGTAGCGAAAAAGCCCGGTTTGGGAAGGAGGAGCTTTGATGGGCGATTTACAAGATCACTCCATTCAGGTTTCAATGCTCGAAGGAGAGGTTTCAATTACACTATCAAAGGGTCGTTCAGTCTTTTTCCGCTCTCCTGAATTGAACAATCTCTCATACTCGCAATTCGACTTCGCGCTACTGGCTGCATTTATTAGCAGCATCACCACCGGTGAAAAATTAAATTGTGATTATCCGGTGACGAATGCAGGGCTGCGGCAATTCGAAAATTACTCAACCGCATTGCGGATATTGATGCCGTCGCAGTTCGAGAGGCCGCAAATAGCCTGCTCGACCATCCTTAACGCAGATGCTGAAACCAATACTTCAAACAAAAAGATTGTTACTCTCAGTGGCGGCATCGATTCAACTTATGCAGCGTCTTCAATAAAGCTCAAGGATGACTCGTATACGCATGCTCTCCTGATCAAAGGATTCGATTACCCGCTCGATAATACGACCGGTTTTGCCGATCTCAGACGACGGGTAGAGAAAATTGCAAATGAATGCGGGCTTGAGCTCATCGTGGTTGAGACCGATTTAAAAAAGGAGATTTCTAATTACGGATTACAGCACACGGGCGCGCTGGCGTGTTGCCTTCATCTGATGGCAGGCGCGGGATTTAAAGGTGGCGCCTACGCTGCCGACTTCACAGTCATCGGAGATGTTTTGCGCGCGCCTTGGGGAAATTCTATGGGTATTGCGTCAACTTTAACTACGGACCATTTTCCGATCAGCTATTTGGGCAGCGAAGTCGGTCGTACCAACAAAATCAGGTGGCTGGCAGAGCATAAACCGAATCTTTTTCGCTACATTTCTCTGTGCCATAAGGACAAGTCCATAGGCGGAAATTGCGGAAAGTGTGAAAAGTGCGCACGCACGCGAATAGGGCTCATGGCTATCCCGGATCCGCAATTGAGGACAGAAATAGAGCTATCTCTTTTCGGCGATGTTTCAAACTATCGAGACTTTTTTAAAGTGAATGCCGGACAACTGAAGTCAATAGCTCGGCTCTTCGATCTTTCGGCGGCCTTACCCGCCAGTGAAGTCCGTCAGCTTGTGAATGAAGAGATGGAAAAGATCATTATGAGCCAGAAACGTATGCACAAAAGCATAAAGCAGAAGCGTATGCGCACCCAACTTGTAAGAAGCTGGGCCGGAAGACTGAAAAAGAGAATTTTCAAGTAGGGCGGCAAAAAAAGAGGTCGCATTTCCTGGGGCGCGTACTCATAAATCCGGTTCTGTCAGCGCGGCTCACCGAATGTCCGTTTCGCTCCAAAAGCCCCCGAATTGCTGCGTTGCCACGAAATGTCGCGATGTGCCACGAGGAGACATCGTGCTTTGCGATTGGCAATCGAAGTCTCACGCTGCTTCTGATCGACGCCCAAATCGACCAGCATCGCCATTATCGCGCGTCCCGACGAGGCGGCGATTAGCAAGCCGGACGCCAGACTGCGGATCGTGGGTGGGCAGGTATACGGTCGGACGAAGTCGCGCGAAGTGTTCAATCGCGTCCAGCGTCGCACTCGACATGCGCCTATCCGGGCTCACGCCGTCCACCCGGCGAGCAAGCATGAGGCTCTCGGTGTAGGACGTATCGCCAGCCAGAAAAACCGCGGTGTCGCCGTCCCGAACAATGACAGAGACGTGATCCGCAGTGTGACCGGGCGTGGCAACCGCGACGATATCGCCCGCATGAGTGAGCCGCCGGCTGCGCTCGAAGGGCCCAAACGATTCTCCTGCGAGTTCAAGTGGCGCCGGATCGAACCATGACGGCCAGCGATGCGGAAGGTAGCCGCGAATGCGTCCGGCCCATCCGCTTGCGGTGCGAATTTCGCCAGGCGCGACAAGGATTTCACTGTTTGGGAAATGCGCAAGACCGCCATCATGATCCATGTGCAAGTGAGTGAGGACAATCTTTTTCACATCGCGCGGTCCAATGCCGAGCGCACGCAGTTGTGGGCCGGCCTCCTCTTCAGGGTCAATTTGAAACACGACCTCCCATCGCAAAAAAGGATGAAACGAATTGCCGGTTTCGAGCAGATGCGCTCCTTGGCCAGTGTCGACCACGATGACACCTTCAGGATGCTCGATCGCCCACGCATAGGTCGCAAGCCACTCGGTCCAGCTTCGATCGGCGTAAATGGCGAGCTGCCGCCTCATTCTATTGCGCCCGTGTCCCTCGACTTGAGCGGATTTGATTTTGACCGAGCCGGTTCGGATCGCATGGATACGCATGGCAGATTCTCATTCAGTTGAAGCCGTTGCTCCCGGGCTAATTCAGGCACGCGATGTCTTGCTTTGCGGCGCCGCTGGCCGTGTGACGAGATATATGCCGATGGCGACCGGCACGATGCCGGCAAGATCGGCGGGTGCGACGTGCTCTCCGAGCAGCAGCCAGCCGAACAGCATGCCGAGCGGCGGCATCATGAAGTGATAGGAGCTCGCTGCGGTCGCGCCCGATACGGTGAGCAGATAGAACCAAAGCAGATAGGCTGCCACTGAGACGAACACGATCAGATACGCCAGCGCCGTCAGCAGACGCCAAGTCGGTACCACGTCGCTGACGCTTTCGAAGGCAAAGGCGAACGGCAACAGCGCAACACCCGCCGACAGACTTTGAGCGCCGGTGCCGATCCAAAGTTCACCTTTGGGCGCGAATTTTTTGAACAGGATGGTGCCGCCCGCCATCGCAATCAGCGCCGCGATCGTGAAAGCGATGCCGGCGGCATGTTCGACGCTACCGGAAAGATGGCTTTCGACCACAAAGGCGACGCCCCCGATGCCGAGCAACAGGCCTGCCGCCCTGCGCCACGTCATCCGCTCGCCGAGGAACACCGCGGCCATCATGACGGTTAGCACAGGATTGGAGCTGATCACGAGCGCTACCAGACCGGACGAGACGCTCTGAATGCCGACATAACTGAGGCCGAGATAGGCCGCTTGGTTGGCGACCCCGAGCGCCGCGAAGACCAGCCAATCGCGGCGGCTCAACGTCAGCTTCATGCCGCAGATGGCGGCTGCGCCGAGCATGAGCATTCCGGCGAGCAGAAAACGCGTCATAAGCAAGAGCAGCGGCGGGCAATCCGCGATGGCGAGCTTGGCGACAGAGAAGGCTGAGGCCCACAGCAGACAGAATGCCGCAACCATGAGCGGCAGCGGGATGCGGCTCACGAGCAGGGACGGAGCCGAAGTTGGCAGTGCAAGGTTCGCGGTGCGCATGGGTGAATTCCCTTCTGCGTATTCACATAGGCCCGCCGCTTGTCATTAGGAAATTAAATGATAAAATAATGTCCAGTGGAAATCTAAATGGTGCGGGCATGCTCGACCTCGATCTTCTCCGCAGCTTTATTTCGGTCGTCGATACCGGCGGCTTCACTCGCGCAGGCGAACGCGTCCACCGCACGCAATCGACGGTGAGCCAGCAGATCAAACGGCTTGAGGAAACCTTGGGCTATCCGCTGCTGCACCGGAACGGCAAGCAGGCGACGCCGACCGAGCAAGGCGAGCGGCTGCTTTCCTATTCACGGCGGCTTCTGGCGCTTGAGCAGGAGGCCCGCGAGGTTGTGGCGCGGCCGGAGGGCGAAGGCGTCGTACGGCTGGGCGTTCCGGAGGATTTCGCGGCGTATCGGCTAACCGAATTGTTGTCGGATTTCGTCCGCTCGCGTCCCGGACTGCGGCTCGACGTGCGCTGCGGCATCAGCGCACAATCGCGACGCGCTCTTGAGCGCGGCGAGCTCGACCTTGCGTTGTTCAAACGCGACGCCGGGGAGAGCGGCGGCATCGCGGCATGGCCTGAGCGTCTGCACTGGGTCACCAGTCGCCGGCATCCGATCGATTTCCGCCGCGATCCCTTGCCGCTCGTGATGTCCGAGCCGGGATGCCTCTATCGCCATCGCATGATCCACGCCACCGAGTCGGCCGGACGCGCGTGGCACATTGCCTATACAAGTCCCAATGTCTCGGGCATTCAGGCCGCAGTCTCCGTCGGCCTCGGTGTCAGCATTCTGCCCGAAGTCGCGATCTTGCCCGAGCACCGCGTACTTAAAAAGTCGGACGGATTTCCGTCCATCACAAACACGGAGGTAGCACTGGTTGCCGTGGCCGATGCGAGTCCGGCGACGCGCCGGCTGGCAGAGGTGCTCGCCGAATTCTGTTCGGCGCTGGATTCGCACAGGCGACGCAAAGGCAGGAACCGCACCTGACACAAGGTCGGCTTCGGGTCATTTTAGTCGAGCGGTTCTTCTACAAGATCAAGCAGTCGCGGCGGGTCGCAACGCGCTACGACAAGCTCGCGGCGAATTACCTCGCCTTCATCCAGCTTGCGTCCATCAGGCTATGGCTGCGCGCTAATGAGTCCACGCCCTAGTAAAAACTCTGCGGATCGATATCGACTTCCAGCTTCAGGCTGCTGCGCGTCTTCGGCGCATTGGCAAGCCAGCCGCGGATGAAATGCGACAAATCGAAGTTGCGCGGCGACTTGATCAAAATCCGGAACCGATAGCGCCCGCGCACCACCGCAAGCGGCGCTTCGGCGGGTCCAAGCACGCGCACGCTGTCATCCAGTGGTGCCGCTGCGGCGAGCTTGCGCGCGAAGCTTTCGGTCTCGTGCTTGTCGGCGCCCGACACGATCAGCGCCGCAAGCCGTCCGAACGGCGGGTAGCCGGTTTTTTCGCGCGACGCGATCTCGGTGTCATAGAAGGCGGCGCGGTCGCCGGAAATCAGCGCGCGCATCACCGGATGCTCCGGCTGATGCGTCTGCAGAAAGCCTTGACCCTGCCCCGCCTCGCGGCCGGCGCGCCCCGCGACCTGATGCAGAAGTTGAAACGTGCGCTCGGCCGCGCGTGGATCGCCATTCGCCAGGCCAAGATCGGCATCGACGATTCCGACGAGATTGAGCTTCGGGAAATGATGGCCCTTGGCGACAAGCTGGGTGCCGATGATGATGTCGAACTTGCCTTCGGCAACGCCGTCGAGTTCCTCGCGCAGCCGCTCGACCGATTCCATCAGGTCGCTGGAGAGCACGATGCTCCGCGCTTGCGGAAACAAATTCGCGACCTCTTCCTGCAAGCGCTCGACGCCGGGGCCGACCGGCGCAAACGAATCCTTGGCCTCGCATTTCGGACAAGTCGGCGGCTGCGGCATCGAGAAGCCGCAATGGTGACAGACGAGACGCCGCTTGAACCGGTGATCCACCAGCCAGGCATCGCAATTCTGACACGCCAGCCGAAAGCCGCAGGAGCGGCACAGCGTCAGCGGCGCATAGCCGCGACGATTCAGAAACAGCAGTGCCTGCTCTTTTTTCTCCAGCGCGATCTTCACGGCCTCGACCAGCCGCGGCGCGATGAAGCGTCCGCGCGGCGGGCCTTGCGTGCGAAGATCGATCGCCTCGATATGCGGAAGGTGCTGGCCGCCGAAGCGCTCCGGCAATGGCAGGCGCCGGTAGCGGCCGCGCCGCGCATTGACTTCGGTTTCGACCGACGGAGTCGCCGACGACAGGACGACCGGAATTTTGGCCAAATGTGCGCGTACGATCGCCATGTCGCGCGCGTGATAATGCACACCGTCTTCCTGTTTGTAGGCCGGGTCGTGCTCCTCATCGACCACGATCAGGCCGAGATCGGCGTATGGCAAGAACAACGCCGAGCGAGCGCCGACAATCACCGACACTTCGCCAGAGCAGAGTGCCGACCATGTGCGAGCACGCTTGCGCGGGGCTAGTTGCGAATGCCACTCCGCCGGCCGGGTGCCGAAGCGCTGTTCGAACCGATTGAGAAACTGGGTGGTGAGCGCGATTTCCGGCATCAGGATAAGTGTCTGACGGCCTTGCCGAATATTGTCAGCCACGGCCTCGAAATAGACCTCGGTCTTGCCCGATCCGGTGACACCGTCGATCAGGAATGCGGAAAATCCGCCTTTGGCCATCGTCTCTTTCAGCGCATCCGCGGCCGCCCTTTGCGCGTCCGTCAATTCGGGCAAAACATGATCCGGATCAGGCACTTGCGCGACCGGTTCTTGCGGCAGAACCAACGTCTCCAGAGTTCCTTCGTCGATCAGTCCGTCGATCACACCTCCGGAAACGCCGGCCTCTTGCGCGGCATCGCTTTTTGAGCGGGCGATACCATCGGCCAACACCTTGAGAACGCGCGCGCGCGCCTCGGTCATGCGCTGCGGCGCGGGCCCTGCGAGTCTCACACCCACCCGTTCGCGCGCAGGACCGAGATTTTGGCCCATGCGCAGCGCCATGTTGAGCACCGTGCCGCGCGCACCCAGCGTGTAATCGGCCACCCAGTCGATGAAATGGCGCAGCTCCTCGCGCAACGGCGGCAGGTCGAGCTTGGCGTCTACGTCCTTGAGCTTGTTGTGCAATCCGGGACGCGGATCGCCCTCGCCCCAGACCACGCCGGCATATTCATTGGGACCCAACGGCACCGCCACCACGTCGCCGGGCTTGAGCGAAAGCCCCGCCGGAACGCGGTAGGTATAGGCACGGTCGAGGGCGACCGGCACCACAACATCGACGGTTTTCATCGTCATAAGGGGATCACACTCGCCCGATTCCGGGCCCTTAAGGAAGGGTGAAGGAGAGCGGTGAGATAAGGCAGTCATGCCAGAACAGCGCGACATAGGGCCTTTGTCCGCCGACTTGCTCGCCGAGCTGATGCGATGGTTGGCGTTCCTCGGCGACCAGAAAAGAATGTCGCCCAAAACCGTCGAGGCCTATCGCCGCGACGTGTCCCAGTTCCTTACTTTCCTCACGTTACATCTAGGCGAGCCGCCCTCGCTTGCAACTCTGTGCGAACTCCAGCCGCAGGATGTGCGCGCCTTCATGGCGCAGCGCCGCTCGGTCGGGATCGGAGCCCGCACGCTGATGCGCCAGCTTGCAGGCGTCCGCTCATTCGCGCGATTCCTGGAGCGCAATGGCAAGGGCAAGGTCGGCGCGCTGAATGCGGTGCGGGCGCCGAAAATCGCAAAGACCCTGCCGAAGCCGCTGGCGGTGCCTTCGGCGAAACGCATCGCGGACATCGATCTGCGCGCGGGCGAGGAACGCGAGCCCTGGATTTTCGCGCGTGACGCCGCGGTAATGGCGCTGCTCTATGGATCGGGCCTTCGCATTTCCGAGGCGCTCGGCTTCAAGCGCAAGGACGTGCCGGCACCCGGAAAGGGCGATACGCTGACCGTGACCGGCAAGGGCAACAAGACCCGCATGGTGCCTGTGCTGCAGCAGGTGCTGCACCTGATCGAAGACTATACTGCGCTTTGCCCTTACGACCTGCCGGATAACGGCCCGCTTTTTGTCGGCGCCAAAGGCGGCCCGCTCTCTCCTCGCATCATTCAACTCACCATGGAACGGCTGCGCGGCGCGTTGAGCCTGCCGGATTCGGCAACACCGCATGCGCTTCGCCATTCGTTTGCGACGCATCTGCTGTCGCGCGGCGGCGATCTGCGTGCAATCCAGGAATTGCTCGGACACGCGTCATTATCGACCACGCAAATCTATACCGCGGTCGACACCGAACGGCTGCTCGACGCCTACAAGGCCGCCCATCCGCGCGCCTGACGAAAAATTTTCAGGCTGGCCTATACCTACGTCCCTTGCGAAATTTCCCGTCCCGGCACATCGTCCTGCCGAATTCACCCCCGGGGAATCCACCATGAGTCACGGCGTCCACGCGGTCCAGCACGAAGTCGAGCACAAGATCGAGCACGACGAAGGCCATCACGGCGGCGGCCACGATGCCGGCGGCACGACCCTGTCACAGAACAAGAAGATCGCGCTGCTGATCGCGGTGATCGCGCTCTGCCTCGCCTTTTCCGAGACGCTCGGCAAGAGCGCGCAGACGTCGGCGCTGAATTATCAGATCGAGTCTTCCAATCTCTGGAATTTCTTCCAGGCCAAGAACATCCGGCGCACCTTGACGCTGGTGGCCGCCGAACAGACGAAACTTGACCTCCTCGGCGCAACCGACCCGGCGCAGAAGACCGCGATCGCAAAGCAGGTCGACGATTGGGGCAAGACGGCGGCGCGTTACCGCTCGGAGCCGGAGGCGGCTGGCGGCAAGGGCGAAGGCACCGTCGAACTGGCGCGCCGCGCCGTCGAAGAACAGCATCACCGCGACGACTATCTCGCCAAGTATCATCACTACGAGTTCGCGTCAGCCGCCTTCCAGATCGGCATCGTACTGGCGTCTGCGACCGTGATCACCGGCATGGTGGTGCTGAGCTACCTTGCCGGAGGGCTCGGCGTGCTTGGGCTCGCGTTCATGGCGTTTGGGCTGTTCGCGCCGCACGTCCTGCATTTGCACTGAGCGCCGGACGCGGCGCGACCCGTGCCGCCGCGCGCATGCGGCGGCGGATGCGCCACAACAGGCGCAGCGCGCGTCCCGATTGTTCGCTGCGGAGGATGCGAACGAACCTTCTGATCCGGCGCCGGATCGGGGCGACCAATTGGTGCGCCCAGTCGAGCCACGCCAGCACGTGCTGATAGAGCCAGTGGAACCAGGCCATTTTCAGCAGCTTGGGTTTGGTCAAGTCGAACACGAAAGCCGTCACGGCGACGCCGAACAACTTGGCCAAAAGGAAGACCGCTGCGGCGGCAATCCATTGCTGGCTGGCCAGCAGCCAGAGGCCGAGCAGCTTGAACGGGAACAGCATCGCCAGCGGCACGATGAACACGATCAGCGTGGCGGCCGGCGGCAGCTTGCGAACGGTGCCGGCGATCCAGGCCTTGACCGCCCGGAACGGGACGCGCGCGACGACCCAGGCGACGACCGGCTGCAGATGGTTCCACAGCCACGCCTCGATCAGGAAGACGATCGCAACAAGGACCAGCAGCGGGTGGATTAATCGGCGCACGACACGAATCTAAGAGTTCCGGGCGCGTGAAAGAAGGGCCCAGCTTCGCGTTTTAGTCGTCCTGCCAGCGCCCGCGGTTCAACTTCGCACGCGGCCGCCGTCGACGTTCAGCGTCTGGCCGGTGATGAAGGCGGCATCGTCGCTCGTGAGATAGGACACCGTGCCGACTAGGTCGTCCGGCACCTCGACGCGCTTGATTGCCTGCATGCTGGCGGCAATGTTGAACTCTGCCTCCATGTCGGCGATGCCGGGCCGCGGTTTGCGGGCGAGCGTGCCGGGCGAGCGGGTCAGGCCCGGCGAGATCGCATTGACGGTGACGCCGTAGGGGCCAAGCTCCGACGCCAGCGCCCGGGTGAAGCCGACGATCCCTGCCTTGCTCGACATGTAATGCACAAAGCCGGTGACGACGCTGCCGAGCGTGCTCGACGCCAGATTGACGACCCGGCCCCAGCCGCGCTGCTTCATGCCGGGCGCGAATGCCGAGCTGACCAGGAACACGCTGTCGAGGTTGATCGACAGCACACGGCGCCAATCCGCGAATTTCATCTGCTCGAAGTCCTGCTGCGGATAGATGCCGGCGCAATTGATGAG
>Ga0190274_10001470_pt1 | contig 13840 bp, 6 predicted proteins | sample Popmic531T_FD_133002 | JGI IMG/M metagenome (GOLD analysis project Ga0190274, IMG submission 133002) | Populus adjacent soil microbial communities from riparian zone of Yellowstone River, Montana, USA - 531 T | ecosystem: Environmental > Terrestrial > Soil > Riparian zone | place: USA: Montana...
CTTTGGCCCCGGCGATCAAGGCATCCACCCTTTCAACAACGCGTTCGTGCGTAACATCCAGTTCACCGGGCCGCTGAGCGGAACCATTCCTTTTTTCAACAACGGTGCGGAGCCGCCGAATGTTTCCGCCGAGATCCTGCAAGGCGGAGTGGTGGATGGCTTCACATCTGACGGCCGCGCGATCAACGAGAACATCGACACGGGCCTGCATCTCAGGCTTGCGGATCCCAGTACCGGCGAGTCGGCCAACATCATGGTCGTCGCCACGGGAGCCGAGCAGGTCGTCAACGACGAGAAGGGCAATCTCGTATTCCGCACCCACGTGTTCGCGGATCCGGGTGTCTCCTCCGTGGTGGCACCGCTGGACGTTTCGTTCACCACCGGTGCGGCCCAGGTACCGCTGTCGTTGAAGACCCAGAAGGGGCTGCCGGGCGGCGTCGACAGGGCAGGCCCATACGCAGCCGGATTCGTGCTCTTCGGCCGCATTGGTGACTTCGATCATGACGGGCTCATGGATGGCGAGCTGGTCCTGGCGGCGAACTCACCGCTGGAGTTGATCGCCGCTCGCGGGAATCCCATTGCGCAGAGACGCCCGTGGGTCAGTGACATTCCAATCAATGCGCCGCTGTCGGTGGAATTGAATCTCGCCAACATGGTCGGGAATTTTCCGGAGCCCCTGATCGGGGCCGTGCTCCAGGGCCAGAACACGCTGGCGGCCGAATATGCGTACGATCTCACCAGCCGAATCAACGCGGCGTTGTTCGATCTCACCTCGATTGTCGCCAGCAAGGGCGCGACGCGCGCACAGAAGGCCAAGGCCCGCACGGCGTTGTGGGCGGTTCGTATCGCGCGCGAATCGCTCGAGCGCGGCATCGACGAACTAACCACCGTACCGCGTGACGACAAACACGATCATCGTCACGGTGGCGTTAGTGCTCACGATGCCGCGCGTCCTTTCAAGAACGGCTTGAAATTGCTTGGGTACGCGCTCGAATCGCTTGCCAGCGTCTTTCCGCTTCCTGGTACACAGATGAAGAAAGCGGCGGCCGATGTCTCGGCGAAAGTCGCGACGTTGGCCGAGTGAACGCGCAGACGCGCGTACCTCGCGGTTTTAAATTCGCCATGCGGCGCCACGATTCAAGGCTTTCAAATCCCGCGACGGCATGCGCCGGATGGGTGTGGATTGTCCTGCTCAGCACAATCTTCACTGCACCGGCGCATGCCGACGACTTTCAAGCGCTGGCCGAGCGCGTGAATATCAAGCCGGACGATTGGGTCGCGGGCAACGAGTTGCGGCGTTGGTGCCGGGCGCAGAAGAAAATGGATGATTGCGTCGACGTCTTCGAGAAGGTCGTCGCCGCGCATCCCACGGCGCGTGGCGTTCGATACAACGCGGCGCTCGCTTACATCGACAAACTACCGGGCCATTCTCTGCTGGTGCAGGCGAAGCTCAGCACGAATTCGATCGGTCACGCCACCGCGGTGATCGAGAACAGGCCGGACGATTGGCTCGCGCTCTATATCCGCGGTCTCAATAACCTGTACTGGCCCAAATGGTACCGGCGTGCGGGCCGTACCGCGATGGATATGCAGCGCTTGGTCGACATCACCGAGAAGCTGCCATCGGATGGGCGCCGCTCCTGGATGGCGTTGGCGTACGTTGGACTGGGAGACGCCTACGCGCTGCTGGATCAGCCCAAGGAGGCTGTGGAAACCTGGCGCAGGGGAGCGGCGCTCTTCCAGTCCGCCGAGCTCAATTGGCGGTTGAAGTTGGCATCCGGACAGGTCGAGCGGTCTATCGAAGCGATTCGCTCACGCGAGAAACCGGTCGATACGGATCTCAAGTTCTACCAGGCGGAAAGCACCGCGGCATCTGAAATACCGACGCAACCGATTCCGGCGCGGAGCCCAGGCCGGTGATCGCAAAGTCATTCGTGGTGATCGCGCTGGTGGCGCTGGCGATGGGTGGGCAGGAAATTTCCGCCGCACCCGCCGCGAAGCCCGGCGAAGCGGTGAAATTCGAAGACGTAACCGCCACCGCCGGAATCACATTCCAACATGAGCGGGCGCAGTTTCATCCACGACTCGCGAAGATCATGCCGTGGCTTACCGCGGGTGGGTCCGGAGTCGCCATCGGCGACTACGACAAGGACGGATTCGATGATATTTACTTCACCACCAGCGCGCTGGGCAAGCCGAATCATCTGTATCGCAACGAAGGCAATTTCAGATTTCGCGAGGTTGCGACGGAAGTCGGCCTGGCGAGAGTCAACGATTCCAGAGAGCGCGGCACGTCATCCTTCGCGCTCTGGCTCGATTACGATAACGATGGCTGGCAAGACCTTTTTCTGCTGCGTTTTGGCATCACGGAGCTATTCCACAACGAGCACGGCAAATTCGTCGAGGTGACAGATCGCGCCGGAGTACGCCGCCGAACCAATGCGCTCTCCGCGACCGCATTCGATTTCGATCGCGACGGAGATGTGGACATCTTCATCGGCGGCTATTTCCCGGAAAAGGACTTCTTCGATCCGCCCGACACTCGCGTGTTGTTCGAGTCCTGGGAAACCGCGCGTAACGGCGCTCGAAAGTATCTCTTTCGTAACGATGGCGCGGGCAAGTTCGCCGAAGTCGCGAACGAAGCGGGCTTTCAGGATGCGGGTTGGGCGATGGCCGTAGGCCATGGCGACATCAACAACGATGGCTGGCACGACATCTACATCGCCAACGATTTCGGCCCGGATACGGTGTTGAAGAATGACAAAGGTCATTTCGTCGACATCACGAGCAAGGCGATCGGCGTCGATACGAAGAAGGGCATGAATGCCGATTTCGGTGACTTCGACAACGACGGGCAGATCGATGTCTACATCACAAACATGACCGAGCCCTATCTCTCCGAGTGCAACATGCTTTGGAGAAACAACGGCGACGAAACATTCAGCGACGTTTCCATGGAGATGCACGCTTGCGACACCAGGTGGGGCTGGGGCGCCAAGTTCATCGACGTCAACAATGACGGGCTGCTCGATATTTACGCAGCTAATGGCTTCATCTCCGCGGGGAATCGCGATTACATGGAAACGCTGCTGGACTTCGTTCTCGGCGACGAGGGCGATATCACGGACGCTTCGCGCTGGCCGGCCATGAGCGACTCCAGCATGGCGGGCTACGAGCGCAATGTGCTGTTGCTGCAGACGTCGCATGGCTTCGTGCCAGTGAGCGAACAGGCCGGTGTCGACAGCATTCTCGATGGTCGCGGCGTCGCCATTGCGGATTTCGATCGCGATGGGCGAATGGATATGGTGGTCTCGAATGTTTCTGCGCGCCCGAATATCTATCGCAATGTCAGCGCCGCGAGTCAGCACTGGATCGAGTTTCGCCTGACCGGCAAAGGCAAGGCATCGAATCGCTCGGCGATCGGCAGTCGGATATCGGTACGCTCGAGCGATCGGCAGCAGATGCGGGAGATCGCAAGCGCGAATGGATTCGACGCGCAAAGCTCGCTACAGGCGCACTTTGGATTGGGGGCGGAGCGAACCGCGCAAGTCACGGTGAAGTGGTCTGACGGCACGGAGCAGAAGATCGCGAATCTTTCCGCTGACGCCGTTTATGAGTGGACGCAGGGCGAGTTGCCGCGCGCGATGGGTGATGCCACGCGGGCCGACGGGAATGAGCCCAAGTCCAACGCAATGCCGATGGCGGCGGTCGCGCTTGCCAGTGCGGAGACCGCTCTACAGGTGGCGCAGGTCGCACCAGTGGGTCAGCCGACAGCGTCGAAAGCGCCCGCAACAGTTTCTGTCAAAGCCACCGCCGTGGAGTTCCGCGAGGTGAGCCGCGAAGCCGGCATCGCGGCTCGCCATCACCCTCCTGAGTTTGATTCCGCGGTGAAACACATCATGCCGATGCTTGCGGCGGGCGCAGCCGGCGGTGCGATTGGTGATTACAACAACGACGGACAGCTCGATGTGTTCGTCAACGATCCTCATTCGGGTCGGCCGAGCCACCTCTATCGCAACAGCGGCAACATGACATTCACCGACGTCGCGGAGTCGGCGGGCGTCGCGAAACTCAGTGACGACATGGAAGTCGCGAGCGGCGGTCTTTTCTTTGACTACGACGGCGACGGTTGGGATGACCTGCTCGTGTTGAGGTTCGGCAAGCCGCTGATGTTTCACAACCGGCGGGATGGAACATTCAAAGACGTAAGCAAGCGCGCCGGATTCGATCAGTACGTCAACGCACTCTCGGCCGTTGCTTTCGACTTCGATCGTGACGGTGACCTCGATCTCTATCTCGGCGCCTACTTCCAGGACGTCAACATGTTCAAGCTGGAGCGCCAGAACGTGCTGCATGACAGTTGGGAAACTTCGCGCAATGGCGGTCGGAACCTCTTCTATAGAAACAACGGCGACGGCACCTTCTCGGAAATTACCGCCGCGGCTGGCCTCGAAGACACGGGCTGGACCATGGCGGTGGGCCACGGCGACTTCGATAGCGATGGTTGGCAGGATCTCTACGTGGCTAACGACTTCGGGCCCGACCGCGTGTTTCGCAACACGGGCAAGGGAAGGTTCGAGGACATCACGGAACGCGCGACCGGCATCGACACGAAGAAAGGCATGAATGCCGAAGTGGCCGACTTCGACAACGACGGTGATCTCGACCTCTACGTCACGAACGTGACGGAGGGGTTCCTGCATGAATGCAACATGCTTTGGCAGAACAACGGCCGCGGCGAATTCACGGATGTCTCGCAAGAGATGAACACCTGCGACACCGGCTGGGGTTGGGCGGGAAAGTTCTTTGATTACGACAACGACATGGATCTGGATCTGTATGTCGCTAATGGCTTCTTCACGGGCGGAGGGAAGGGCGACTACCTGGATGATCTGCTTCCCGCCCTCTGGGACAGCGGTGAGGACCCTTCGAATATTCGCGCATGGCCGCCGATCAACGGCAAGAGCATCGCAAGTCGCGAACGAAACGTTTTCTTCGTCAATTCCGACGGCAAACACTTCAGCCGCATCGAAGGCAACGGTCTGGATGTGGCGAAAGATTCCCGCGCCATTTTGCTCGCGGACTTCAACACAGACGGTCGCGTTGACCTGTTCGTGACGAATAACGATGACCAGGCTCAATTGTTCCTCAACGAGAAGATGACGACGAATCATTGGCTGGAGGTGGATCTGGAAGGCAAAGCGCCAAACACCAAGGCGATCGGCGCGAGAGTGTTCGTACAAGCAGGCTCGACGACACAGATGCGCGAGGTGAGCGCCGGCAACGGCTTTGGCGGCGGCAGCATGGTTCGCCAGCAGTTTGGCCTGGGCCCGCACAAGACGGTCGACCGGATCCGCGTGCGCTGGCCGGACGGCAGCGAGGAATCAGTGGCGCAGGTGCCTGTCAATCGCCTGATTCGCCTGCGACAAGGCGCCGGTCGAGTCGAGCCGGCGGCGAAGCCATGATCATGCGAACGATACCCGGCATCGTTGGGTGGACGAGCTTCGTGTCGGTGCTGGTGATCGCTGCCTGGTCCACCTTCGCATTCCCCGCAATCAACGCGTCGGCTCGCGTCGCGGGCGATCAGAAAGCAGTTTCGTCGCAACCGACGATATCCAGGGCGGCAGCCGATCCGGAAAAGTCTTCTCCCCCCAAGTCCGCGACCGCGAGATCAGACGCAAGCCCGCCGGGCCCCAATGCCGCTTTCAAAGACATCACACAGGCCGCTGGTGTCGGCCATCGCCATCACGGTCCTTTCCTCGACAATCGGCTGAAGAATATGGGCCCATGGTTCACCGCGCTCGGCGCGGGGGGCGCCGTGGGCGACTACGACAACGATGGCGACGAAGATATTTACGTCACGGATAGCCTGCGCGGCACGCCCAATGTCCTTTACCGCAATAACGGCGACCTGACTTTTACCGACGTGGCCGCGCCGGCCGGTGTCGCCGCTTTGAACGACGAGAAGAACCTCTCGACGATGGCCTTGTTCTTCGATTGCGACAGCGATGGCTGGAAAGATCTGTTCGTCGTTCGCTTCGGGCTGTCGAAGCTGTTTCACAACCGCGGCAACGGTACGTTCGAGGATATTTCCGGCAAGAGCGAGATCCCGATCGACCGCAACGCCGTAGCAGTAGTGGCCATCGACTACGATCGCGATTCCGACCTCGATCTATATGTAGGCAGCTACTTTCCGGACGTCGATCTCACCACGGTCAGGACGACCAAGCTATTGCATGACAGCTGGGAGTCTGCGCGCAACGGCGGCACGAACTACCTGCTGCGGAATGAAGGCGGTTGCCGCTTCGTGGAGAAGTCGAAGGAGGTCGGGCTCGCCGACACGGGATGGACGCTGGCCGTTGGCACCGATGATATGGATCACGACGGCTGGACAGACATCTACATCGCCAACGATTTCGGGGCTGACAAGGTGTACCGCAATCTGCGTAACGGCAAATTCGCGGATGTGTCGGAAAGCGCGATCGGTGTCGACACCAAGAAAAGCATGAACGCGGAGTTCGGCGACTACGACAACGATGGCTGGTCCGACATCTATGTAACGAACATCACGGAGCCGTTCCTCAACGAATGCAACATGCTCTGGCGCAACAACGGAAACTTCACGTTCTCCGATGTCGCCTTGACCACAAACACTTGCGATACCGACTGGGGCTGGGGCGCGAAGTTCCTGGATTACGACAATGATGGAAAACTGGATCTGTACGTCGCCACGGGCTTCATCTCCGGCGGGGATGAAGACTACATCGACATTTTGATGCCCATCATCCTCGATTCGGAAGTTGATCTGAGCGACACCATGAGTTGGCCTGCGCTCGGCGCACGCAGCTTCAGCGGTCATGAGCCCAACCGTCTTTTTCACAACAACGGCGGCCACAGCTTCACGGATACGGCACCTCAGAACGGTGTGGACACGCGGCGCGACAGTCGCGGCGTGATCGTCGCCGATTTCGACAATGACGGCATGCAAGACCTTTACGTGCTCAACTCCAATCAAGAAGCGCAAATGTATCGAGGTCAACCGCCGGCGGAGAACTCCTGGATTCAGTTGCAACTTCAGGGCGTGCGCAGCAATCGCGACGGCCTGGGAACCCGGGTGACGATGTACACACCCGACGGCTTGTTCTATCGCGAGTCAAATGCTGGCAATGGATTTGAAAGTCAGAGCACGTCGTCTATTCATGTGGGCACCGGAAAAGCGCAGCAGATCGACCGGTTGGTGGTCGAATGGCTCAGCGGCGAAAAACAGGAATTCAAGAACGTCAAAGCGCGTAAACGTTATCGGTTGATCGAGGGCCAGGGTTTGACCGAGATCGCCGCAAGTGGGGCGGCTCCACCGAAAATCCGGGACGCGCGGTGACGAATGGTCGTTCCAATGCGTTTCCTTCTGGTGGGATTTGGACTGATGTTCGTCTCGCTTGCGATGTCACAGTCCACACCGCAGGCCGCAGGGTCCGGCACGGCGGATGCCGCTTACGCCAATCCCAAGCAGAGTGATCCCAATTTAGAACTGGCGCGGCTGCGCGCCGAAGGCGTCGCGCATTTCGAGAGCGGGATTGGACTCAAGAAAGCGCTCGCGGCGTTCGAAGCTGCGGTGCGCATTCGACCCAATAGCGCCATCGAACAATTCAATCTCGGCGCCACGCAAAGGAAGCTGGGAAATGTGGATCGAGCCATCGAGGCACTCACTGCAGCGCAGCGCCTGGACCCGGGTCTTACCCACGCCGCATATACGTTGGGGCTTTTGCATCGAGGCCGTGGCGACACGCCAGCGGCGATCAACGCATTCGAAAGCGCACTCAAGAGCTCACCGACCGACCCTGCCACCTACTATCAGTTGGGAAGACTGTATCGCGAACAGAATCGCGAAGCGGAGGCGCTGCAGGCCTACATCAATGCTCTACAGCTCGCTCCGCAACACCCGGGCACGATGTATCAGCTCTATCTCTACTACCAGGAGCATGGCGAGCAGGATCGTGCGAGGGCGATGTTCAATGAATTCGCTCGCGTGAAGCGTGCGATATCGAGCACTCGAAAAGAGCTCAACGACGATGAAACGGACTTGGCGCGACCATTCGTCACCGCGACCGGAGATACCCGGCCTGGCCCCAATGCCCCGACGCTTCGATGGCGCGAAACAGATGCTGTGAAAGGAGAGCGGGCTGGGGACTTCGTCCTTCGGGATGTCGACTCGGACGGGCTCGACGATCTCCTGGTCGGCACACGCGATGGCACGCTGATCATCTACCACAATGACGGTAAGTCATTTGTAGAACAGGCCCGGCTCAAAGCGCCGGTCGAAGCCGAAGTGGAGTCGGTGGCAGCCGAGACTTTGGTGCGCGGTGAAACGGATCGCGTGCTGATCGCTACTTCGAAAGGCCTGCTGGTCTCCAGCAAAGACCTCAAATCACCGGCATCGCAGTTCGTGAAAGTTACGTCGACTGACGCGCGTGGCGGGATAACCTTTGCCGACATCGACCATGACGGCGATGTCGATGTGATCGTGGGCGCCTTTAGAGAGGTGCTGCTGAACGATGGTGCTGGTGGTCTGCGACCGGCGAATTATCTGGGCGAGCTTGCGAAGCGCGCTGCCGCGAAACAGTCGGGGCCCTTGGTGGCGATCGACATGCTGGATCGCAACGGTATCGATTTTGTCCTGCCGTCCGCGAGTGGCGACAGGCTGCTCATCGCCGACAACCTGGGAGGCATTCACGCGCACGCGGCCTTCACGCCACTTACTGGTATAAAAAAGGTGCGTAGCGCCGTCGCCGCGGACATGGACAATGACAGTCGAGTCGACATTGTCACGAGTTCGCCGGAGGGCGTGCAGATCGACTATCACGACGGCCGCGATCAGTTCACATCGAGCGGCTTGAGTCGCATGACAAGGGGCGAGGACGGCACGATCACCGTCGGTGACTTCGACAATGACGGCTGGAAAGACCTCCTTGCAATTGATTCCCTGGGCGCACGTCTGTGGCGCAATGTGGGAGCGCGAAAGTTCACCGCGCAGAGTCTCGTAAAGATCTCGGGATCCGCGCTGCTCTCAACACCGGTCGCGAGCGATACGGACGGTGACGGTCAACTGGACCTCGTTGCGCTTACCACTTCCGGCGATATCAGGCTCTTGAAGAACGAGACGGCGGGGCTGGGCAAGGCGACTCGCATCGAGCTGACGGGAATTCGCAGTGCGCCCAGCGGTCTGCACACGACGGTTGAGCTGCGCCGCGGAAATCTCTACCAAAAATATGTCTCGTCCGGCAGGCCCCTGCTTCTTCCGCTTGGCTCGGCGGGTTATGCCGAGGTAGTTCGCATCGGCTGGCCGAACGGCTTCATCGAAAGCAAACTGAAAGTAGATAGCAGCAAGCTTTCGCGCTTCAAGGAATCGGAGCGCGTATCGGGCTCTTGTCCCAGCGTGTTCGCCTGGGATGGCAGGCAATTCCGCTATATCTCGGATGCGTTCATCAGCGGCCCCATGGGCGTCCCATTCGGACCCAAGAGTTATTTCCCCGTCGATCACGATGAGTATCTCGCCATCCCTGGCGAAGCGTTGCGTGAAGATCAAGGGCGCCTGCGGATCGCAATTACGGAGGAGTTGCGCGAGGCTGTGTTTCTCGACCAGGTACATTTGCTGGCGGTGGATCACCCTGCCGATACACAGCTATATCCAAACGAATACCTGTATCCCGGCGACTTTCCCGAATTCAAGCTGCATTTCACGGCGCGCGCGCAAGCGTCGATCGCCGCTGTCGATCAGGACGGTAACGATGTCACGGCGCTCGTCGCCCACGCGGATCGCCGCTATCTCGCGGCCTTCAGGCAGTTGCAATACGAAGGTTTCGCCGAAGACAACAGCATCGAGTTGCAGCTTCCGCCGGACGCTGCGTTTGCTCCGTCGCTGCGCCTCTTTCTCACCGGCTGGTTTCACTACTTCGAGTCCACGTCGATCGTGGCAGCTTCTCAGCGCCCCGATCTGAAGATCGGGTTTCCCAGTGTTGAAGTCTGGGACAACGGGCTCTGGCGCAAGCTCCTGGAGTTCGGCCTCCCCAATGGAAAAGACAAGACGGTCGTTGTAGATCTCACGCACCGGCTGCCGCCCGGCGCACAGCGAATTCGCGTTCGGTCGAATCTCGCACTGTACTGGGATCGCATCGTGTTCGATGCCGAAGAGCCCCCCCACGAATCCGAAATCACTCGGCTGAAAGTCGCGTCCGCGCAATTGCGCTTCCGCGGTTTTTCAGGTCTCGAGAAAGTCGCCGCGGGCGCTGGGCGACAACCAGAGCGTTTTGACTATCAAAGTCTGCGCGTTAGTGCGCCCTGGGATCCTTTGGACGGCCGCTACACGCGTTATGGGGGAGTGGGGCCCCTGCTTACCAAGGTAGACAGCCAGATGGCGGTGTTCGGCTCGGGGGACGAAGTTCTGTTGGAGTTCGACACGACTTCGTCGAAGCCGCCGCGCGCGGGGTGGCGGCGAGATTACCTTTTGTATCTCGATGGTTTCGTAAAAGACGGCGATAAATACACGGCGCATCCGGGCCGGCTCGAGCCGCTGCCGTTCGCGGGAATGAAGCGCTACCCGTATGAGCTGGACGATCCTGGCCGACAGGTGTTGGACAGCCCGGAATATCACAGCTATTTGAAGCGCTATCAGACGCGCGCCCCCCTGAGCTTTACGGGACCTCGACTGGCTCGAGCATCCCAAGACAAGGAGAGTCGTGATGCTAATCAATGACCGTTTGGCGTATGCGTCTCGAACGCTGAGCGTGGTGCTCGCTGTCTTGCTGGCCGTGAGTTGCGTCACCACGCGACCACCGGGTCCGATCGATATTGCGCGCGACCAGTTTGCGAAAGGAGATGTTGAATCCGGCTTCAAGACACTGGAGGACGGGCTGCGCAATGAGCCGGGCAGTCTCGAGATGGGTAATTTCTATCGCGCGCGCATCGTTGAAAACAAGCAGGAAGACCGCTCGATAAATTTCTTCAAGCAACTCACCGAGAGCGGGGGCTTGCCGAACGAGGCTTACTACAACTTTGCGTTCGCTTATATCGACAAGATTCCTCGCGTGGGCCCGATGGGCGCGGGCTTCTTGTCCAAGCGTTCGATTGCACAATTCAAGATTGTGCTGGACAAAGATCAGAACGATTGGATCGCGAATTACGGCATCGGCATGAACTATCTGCACTGGCCGGACTATTTCAAGAAGACGGAAGGCGCGCTCGGCTACTTCGAAACCTGCATGCGGCTTCAGTCGGGAAAGCCGGTGAAGCCTTCATACCTGCTCACGTATCTGCGCATGGGGGACGCGTTGATACGTGGCGGAGAGATAGAACGCGCGTATCAAGTCTGGAACGACGGCAGCAAATTGTTTCCCAGGCATCGGGATCTGCAGGCGCGTCTCGACACACCGCGCGATCGCATCGAGACCGTGATTCGCAATCTCTACAACCCGAACAACTCCATCGGCGCCATCGACACGAATATCGAGATCCTCTGGGCGTCCGTGGTCCCGGAAAAAGTGGTACCTCTCGAGCGCAATACCTTGCAACAGGCTGGAGTGGGTGGCCAATTGCGCGGCGCTTCGACGGCCCCCGAGGCCTCTCAGTTGAATCTGTTCTCGTGGTTCACGCGAAACCTGCCCTATCTATCGGACCGCAACGCGATTGCCAAGGTGGACATGACATCGCTCGGCGTGAAGCAGGGCAGTCGCCTCGAGAGCCGGGTCAGCGCAATCGCCTACGGAATGATCACCGGTTTCATGGCGGAGATGGAAGGCGAGTCGGATGCCGCGTTGCGCTCGAAAGCGAACAGCGTGGATTCCTTTACCCGACCCTTTTTTCACGAAGGGCTCGGCATGGGTTACGCGGCTGCAGTCAGCATCGAAAGCTCAGGGGAACTGAAGACGATGGCTGCCGCAATGAAACAGATCGATCCCAACTTTCAACGCCTGCACCTCGCTGGCGCGGGGATGTGGTTCGGACTCGAAGGAACGAAAGAACCGGACCGAGTCGCGGCAGCATTCAGTCAGTTAGGTCCGTTCGGAGAGGCTTACGCCTATGAGGGCTACGGGTTTGCGCGCACGCTGTTCTATTACAAGAGTAATGCACAAACCATTGACGCTGGCGCGCTGTTGCGACCGGAGGCCGCAGCGAATTTTTATCATGGAGTGGGGCGAGCGTTCTGGATTCTGAGCGGTGCCGATCCGGGAGTTGCCGAGCAGACCCTGGAGACCGTGCCGATCGATTATCGAAGCCACGCTTACTCGGGATACGCCATGGGCATGGCCTTCACGCAAGTCGACGATCTCAAGGCGGTCTTTTCGCGTATCGATGTCGCGGGCGACAACCCGCATCGGTCGCAATTCCTCACCGGGATCACGATGGGACTCTACATCCGCAGGCTGGGCGATCCCGAGTACGTCGATACAATGTTGAAGCAATCAGCCAGCGGCGATCAGTGTCGCGCGCGGCAATTGCTGGCGGTGGGCGAGGCAGCCCTGAAAGAGGCGGGAAGAGGCACGGGCGATTTGCATGCGAACTGGCGGGCGGCCATTCAAGCGCGAATCGAGAAGGAGGCTGGAGCGCGCTCGAGTTTCACGAGCTGTGTATGAGAGGAGGCGCCGTCAGGCTCGGCGCGCCTCTGTGCGCGGCGCTTGCAGTGATGATACTTACCGCGCGCGTTGTGCCTGGCGCGGAGGCCACTCCTGCTGCTGGTCACACATTCTTCCTGGAAGGCGGCTATTTCTATGGTCCCGGCCCAATCGTTCCAGACACGGAGCTGCCGCACGGCCGCCTGTCGAACATTAAATTCGATCCGAAGCTGCTGCGCGGCTATTGCGAGTTCGCCAACGACGGTTCCAAGTCAGCACTGTTGTCCGATCTCAAAACGCGCGTGAATCAAAATATCGAGGCGGGGCGTCTGCTGATCGGCGGCGGTACGTCGCCCGTGTTGCTCACGGCGGTGGATGGCGGGCCGCATCATGGTACTGAGCAGTACTATTTCGACGAGGAATACCGGTTTGTGTGGCGCGTGGATATAGCGCTCGATCCCGGATTCGCGGAGGGCATCATTCGGCTCGACGACTTTGCGCTGAACACTGGCGTCGTGCGTATTGGGAGCTCATTGCAATTTCGGGCCGGGCAGCCCGGGGGATACGAACAGGCCGGCTCTTTGAAAAGTGGAGAATACCTGGCGGGGCGCGTCGGTGACTTCGACCAGGACGGCTTTCTCGACGGGATTCTCGTCGCCGCACCGAATGTTCCGTTGGCCGCGGACATGTTGCCCGGCGCGCCGGTCGGGAACCGGCGTGGTTTCCGCACCGATGTGCCGATAGCCGCCCAACTCAGCGCCGAATTGATGCTACGAGGCGCGCTTCAGATGCGTGAGGCGATCGCAACGACTGTGAGTGAATCAACTCCGGGCGCTGCGCCGCTCATGCGGGATCTCACCGAGAGAGTGCGCCTATCCACCGCGCGCGTTGCCGCCGCCGCGGCTGATGAGCCGTGGCGCCGAGTTCCGGCTCACGTAGTAAACCGTCTGCTCGAGCAGCTGGAACGTCTGCGGGTCGATGTCACTTCCTTGTCAGGGCTGCTCGACGCAGCCGCTGCCGGGCAGCCGACGAAGCCGGACCTGGCTGCGCAAATCGATCAGTCGTTCGACAGATTGAAAGCCCTCACGGATGCACTCGCTGCGCTCAACGCTCGCAGTGGCAAATCTCTGCCCTCGCCGTCCGCGGGCCGCGTTGACGCTGAACCCGTTCGAAAGAGCTATTGAGCGATTTTCAGCGGACGCAGAGAGTTCCAGTGCGCCGCCCTCGCGCGCTTC
>Ga0190274_10001471_pt1 | contig 13832 bp, 10 predicted proteins | sample Popmic531T_FD_133002 | JGI IMG/M metagenome (GOLD analysis project Ga0190274, IMG submission 133002) | Populus adjacent soil microbial communities from riparian zone of Yellowstone River, Montana, USA - 531 T | ecosystem: Environmental > Terrestrial > Soil > Riparian zone | place: USA: Montana...
CCGGGAACCGAAACGCCGGAAGCGCAGCCTACCTTTGCTTCATGGCAAAGAAATCCAAACGTATCTACCGGCAAACCTGGCAGTTGTTTCGCAATAAATATTTCCTGGCGGGATTCAGTTTGTTGGTGTGGCTTGCGTTTTTCGACCGCAACGATTTCATCTCCCAGTATCAATACCATTCGAAACTCCATCAACTACAGAAGGAACAACTTTATTACAGGGAAGAGATTACGCGGACACGTAAAGACATGGAAGAATTGCTAGGCAATCCTAAAAACCTCGAGAAATATGCCCGCGAGCAATACCGGATGAAAAAAGACGACGAAGACGTTTACCTGGTATTGAAAGAAGAGAAAAAAGACAACAGCTAAGGCCTATTTGTATTCGCCGAATACCCTGCGTAGGGCATCGGATATTTCACCCAACGTCACACGGTTTTCTACAGCTTCTATCAGTACGGGCATCAGGTTTTCTGAGCCCCTGGCAGTGGACTCCACACGTTGGATGAGCGCCTGGGCTTGCGCCTGGTCTCTTTCCGATTTCAGCTTTCTGAGTTTTTCAGCCTGCACCTGCCGGATGGAATCATCCACAGTAAAATGTTTCAGGAAGGGTGGCTCCTCTGCAGTAAACCGGTTTACGCCAACAATAATACGTTCCCCGCTTTCAATCGATTCCTGGTAGCGATACGACGCCGTCGCAATCTCATTTTGCATATAGCCTGCCTCGATCGCCGCTACAGCGCCTCCGCGTGCATCAATTTCGTTCAGGTATTCCATAGCCTTCTTTTCCAGCTCATCGGTAAGGGCCTCCACGAAATAAGAACCTCCAAGCGGATCGGTCGTATCGGGAACACCGCTTTCGTATGCAATAACTTGCTGTGTCCGCAGTGCGATGCCGGCAGCCTCCTCCGTGGGAAGACTCAGCGCCTCGTCGTATCCATTGGTATGCAGCGACTGTGTTCCACCCATCACAGCCGACAGTGCCTGGATAGTTACCCGGGTAATGTTGTTGAGCGGTTGCTGTGCGGTAAGCGTGGAGCCACCGGTCTGCGTATGAAAACGCAACATCATGGCACGCGGCTCTTTCGCACCGAGGTCTTTCATGATGCGCGCCCACATCCTGCGTGCGGCCCTGAACTTGGCGACTTCCTGGAAGAGGTTGTTATGGGCATTGAAGAAAAAAGAAAGACGCTTTCCGAACACGTCGATATCAAGTCCTTTTTCGAGCGCAGCCTTCACATAGGCTTTACCATTGGCCAGGGTGAATGCCAGTTCCTGTACTGCCGTGGCACCGGCTTCGCGAATGTGATACCCGGAAATGGAAATCGTATTCCAGCGCGGAACTTCGTGACTGCAATACTCGAAGATGTCCGTCACAATGCGCATGGAAGGCCTTGGAGGAAAGATATAGGTACCCCTGGCCGCATATTCTTTCAGCAGGTCGTTCTGGATGGTACCGGAAATTTTTTTTAGATCGGCTCCCTGCTTTTTTGCCAAGGCAATATAAAAAGCCAGCAATATCGATGCCGTTGAATTGATCGTCATGGAGGTAGAAACCTGTTCCAGCTGAATGCCCCTGAAAAGATCTTCCATATCCCCGAGTGAATCAATGGCTACACCGGCCTTCCCTACCTCACCTTCCGCCAGCGCATGATCGGAGTCGTAGCCTATCTGGGTAGGCAGGTCAAAAGCCACCGACAAACCGGTGGTGCCCTGGTTCAGCAGGTAATGGTATCGCTTGTTGGATTCCTCGGCGGTAGAAAACCCGGAGTACTGTCGCATGGTCCACAACTTGCTGCGGTACATGCCTGACTGGTTTCCACGCGTAAACGGGAATTCACCGGGTGCTTCCAGACCTTGTGCTTCTTCCCGGTATGTTTCCTTTATTTCAATGCCGCTGTCGGTGCGGATGCTTTTCTGTTTTTCCTGTTCCTGCATGGATACAATCTGTTATCAGCCGAATAACTGGCGTGCTTCTTTTTTTAAAAAGTCAATGGCTTTCTGGTTCGGCATCGTTTCGGTGAGGACGATGTGTTCGAAAATACGCGAACTCAGCTGCAAGGCATTTCCTTTTTCGCCGGTTTCTTTCATGGCATTGGTGACTACTCGTATCATCTGTTCCTTCGCATCCTTCACTTCTTCCCAGGCGGGAGTGCTGATATACAGTTGCTGAGAATAATTGTGCTCGAACTCGGTACGTATGGTAACGATGAGTTCCGTCTGCAGCTGACCCGCCGTCATCCCGCTTCGGTGAAGCCTCGGCAGGATGCTGTTGGGAGAAATGCGCTCCAGGTAAAGCAGCAGGCGTTCATAGGCCTGCAACCGTAACTGGATGGTTTCTTTTTGAAGGCTCTTTCTCAGATCAAGAACGCGGAGCTGGTGATCGCGGTCCGCATTTTTTTTCATCATCCAGAAAAGGACGATCATGACCAGGAATGCCGGTATAAAATACAGCAGGCCGTCGGTGATTTTATCAAACTGTTCCATCGGTTACAGGGACTTGGTAAGGGTTAAACTCTTTAGGTACTTCACCATCTCACGGATGGCCACAGCGCGGTGACTGATGCTGTTTTTTTCTTCGGGACTCATTTCCGCAAACGTACGGGTTTCGCCGTCCGGAATAAAAACCGGATCGTATCCAAAGCCTTTCGAACCTCTCGTTTCCAAAGTAATGGTTCCGTTGATAATGCCTTCGAAGGTTTTCTGTTCCCCATCGATGAGACTGACCAGGACGGTCCGGAAACGGGCTTTGCGATTCACTTCATCTTTCATCTCCTGCAAGAGCCTGGCGATATTATCGGCGCTGTTCATCGTACCGGCATAGCGTGCCGAATAGATTCCGGGACTGCCATGGAGGGCTTCCACTTCCAACCCGCTGTCGTCTGCAAAACAACGAACTCCGAATTTCATGGAAATGTATTCTGCCTTCTGCAGGGCATTCCCTTCAAAGGTCGGGGCGGTTTCGGGCAGTTCATCCTCACAGTCAATATCAACAAGGCTCAGGATCTGAACTTCATCCGCCAGGTTTTCCCGGATAATAGTCCGTACCTCTTTCAGTTTATGGGCATTGTTTGTTGCAAATACGAGATTCATCGGTGGTTATTATCAGGCGCGAATTTATCTACAAAATCCTTAATAGAATCATGAAAGGTGAAGTCTCTTCTTTTTATTGCTAATTTTGATACCTGAATATTTAAAATAGAAGCATCAGAACGTATGAAAAAAGCATTGATCTCGGGTGTGACGGGACAGGACGGCGCATACCTGGCTGAATTCCTCCTCAAGAAGGGATACGAAGTTCACGGAATCAAACGTAGAAGTTCCCTGTTTAACACCGACCGCGTGGAACATTTATACCGTGACCTGCATGAAAGCAATGTCCGTTTTACGCTGCATTACGGCGACCTTACCGACTCCACAAACATCATCCGCATTATACAGGAAGTGCAGCCGGATGAAATATACAACCTGGGTGCCATGTCGCACGTCAAGGTCAGTTTTGAAACGCCTGAATATACCGGCAACGTTGATGGTATCGGCACACTCCGGGTACTGGAAGCTGTCCGGTTACTGGGCATGACTGAAAAGGTACGCATCTACCAGGCTTCCTCTTCCGAGTTATACGGCCTGGTGCAGGAGATTCCTCAGTCGGAACATACGCCCTTTTATCCCCGCTCGCCGTATGCCGTTGCCAAGTTGTATGCTTACTGGATCACAGTCAATTACCGGGAAGCCTATAAGATGTTTGCCGTGAATGGCATTCTCTTTAACCATGAATCACCTATGCGTGGTGAAACTTTCGTAACACGCAAGATTACCCGCGGTGTGGCCCGGATAGCTTTGGGTTTACAGGATCAGCTCTTTATGGGCAATATAGATTCCAAGCGTGACTGGGGTCATGCCAAAGATTACGTAGAAGCCATGTGGCTGATGCTTCAACAGGATACACCGGAAGATTTTGTTATTGCTACCGGTAAAACAACTTCCGTCCGCGATTTCCTTACCATGGCATTTGCAGAAGCAGGTATTGCACTGGAATTCAAAGGCAACGGTGTTCAGGAAAAAGCCTATGTCAAATCCTGCAGTCATCCGGATTACCAGTTACCGGCAGGCAAACTCGTGATGTCGGTGGATCCGGGATATTTCAGGCCTACCGAGGTGGAACTCCTGATCGGAGATGCTTCCAAAGCGAATAAAAAACTTAACTGGATTCCGAAGTATGACCTACCCATGCTGGTGAAGGAGATGGTGAATGCCGACATCGACTTATTTAAAAAAGATAAATACCTGAAAGAAGGCGGACATAAAGTTTTCAATTATTATGAATAAAGACTCCCGGATATATGTAGCCGGCCACCGTGGTATGGTAGGTTCAGCTATCGTCAGGGGTTTGCGAAACAAAGGATATAACCAAATCCTCCAGCGAACTTCTGCCGAACTTGATTTACGCAACCAGCAGCAAACGGAAGACTTCTTTAGCCAGGAGAAGCCGGAATATGTTTTCCTGGCTGCAGCACACGTTGGTGGAATCCATGCCAACAATACGTACCGGGCCGATTTCATTTATGACAATCTCGCTATTGAAATTAATGTCATTCATGCAGCCTATAAAAACGAAGTGAAGAAGCTGCTGTTCCTGGGATCGTCGTGCATCTATCCCGGCAAGGCTCCTCAACCGATGAAGGAAGAACACCTTTTGTCAGGATTCCTGGAAAAGACCAACGAACCGTATGCTGTTGCCAAAATTGCAGGCATCAAACTTTGCGAATCGTACCGCCTGCAGTATGGATGTCAATTCATTTCTGCTATGCCCACCAACCTCTACGGACCGAACGATAACTACGACCTGGAAAACAGTCATGTGTTGCCTGCGCTGATACGCAAATTTCACGAAGCAAAATCAAACGGCAGCCACGAGGTAGTGCTCTGGGGTAGCGGAACTCCCCTCCGTGAGTTTCTCCATGTAGACGACCTGGCTGCGGCCTGCCTGTTCCTCATGGATCATTACGATGATCTCTCTTTTGTAAATATCGGATCGGGCCTGGAATTGTCTATTCATGACCTTGCCTTGATGATAGCCGACATCACCGGATTTAAAGGCACCATTCGTTTTGACCGTTCCAAGCCCGACGGTTCCCCACGCAAACTGATGGATTCAGGCAAAATTCACAGCCTCGGATGGCACCATACGATCCCTCTTCGGGAAGGGGTGGAATCGACCTATAAAGTATTTCTGGAACAGGGAATTGCCATCTAAAATAGCATAACTTTTGATGCTGATTTTCGTATTTAAAAGATCCATCAATCTCAGCAATTAATGAAGAAATTTGCCGGCTTAGCATGCTTTCTGCTTTTTTATCATAGTTCTTACAGCCAATGCCCGATTTCAGATTTCACCGTCCAGAGTCCTGCCTGTGCCGGTGTCCCCATCCAGCTTTCCAATACCGGTAGCGGGGGCAGCACTTACCTGTGGAACTTCTGCTCTTATGCCGATTTCGACAGCAGCAGCATTACCGACCTTGGAAATTTCAGTCCGTTGCTGAACGGCATTTTCGGTGTCACACTGGTGAGTGACGATACCAACTATTATGCTTTCGCAAAGAATTCTGCCGATGTCATGGTGAGGTTCGATTTCGGAAACTCCCTGAATAATACGCCTGTCGCAGTATCGCTCGGAAATTTAATTCCCGGCCTCGACCGAAGCAATCTTTCCTTCCTCAAAAGGAACAATACCTGGCATGCTTTCTTCTGCACCTATGACGGTAGCCTGTATCGTCTTGACTTCGGTGGCAGCCTCACGAATACACCTACGGTAACGCTTCTCAGTTCGGTTTCAATCAACGGAGGGATCTATTGTACGGACATTGCCGTTGACAGCGGCGAAGTCGTTCTCTTTGTGGGAAGCTATGACAACAAGAACGTAACGGTGGTGAATTTCGGTTCCAACATCCAGAATACAAGCCCGGCGACGCATGTATTGGCTACTTCCTTTTTCCCCGGGCTATTGGCCGTAGTGGATGTCGATCTTGCCAAAGAATGCAACACCTGGTATGCCCTAGTAACCGATTATTTTGGCAAAGTATACAAGCTTGATTTCGGAACTTCGTTGTCCAATCCTACTCCTGTATCCCAGACTGTTGCCACGCTTGGATTTACTAACCGGCGAGCGTTTATCACCCGTAACCGCAACAGCTGGGTGTATTTTGTTTTTAACACCGGCACGGAAGTCAGGGTCCTTAACTTCGGCTCTTCCCTTACCAACAATTCACCCCAGATCATTCCCGGTTCTGCTGTAAGTCTCACCGGTTACGGCTCCATTGAAGCGAATGACTTCCTGAATTGCCAGGGAAAAATCTACGGGATATCGGTACCGTACTCCAGTCCTTCGATGCAACGCTTCCGTTACGAAAATGACTGCCATGCGTCGGTCAGTGAAAGTGCTGCATTCGAACCGCAGAACCTGTCCTACGACGAAGGCGGTAAATATTATATTGAATTGCAATCAACCGACACGGCAGGGAATACTTCCTTTGCCTACGATTCCATCACGGTACGTGCCACGCCTTCATCTGATTTTTCTTTTTCCAATACCTGCGAGAATCAATCCACCTTATTTAACAACCTGAGCACCATTATCGGCGACACCATTGTTTCCTGGAAATGGCACTTCGGGGACGGTGACTCAGCTCTCACCAGCAACGCCTCCCATATCTACCTCAATACCGGCAATTACCCGGTGAAGCTGGTGAGCATAGCCACTTCCGGATGTGCAGATACCCTGGTTCAAAATGTCCATATTGCAGCCTTGCCTGACGCTTATTTCAGACAGGCGACGGGCTGCTCAGATCAGTCGCTCCTGTTTACGGATTCATCCACTATTGCCAGCGGCACTATCGTGGGATGGCAATGGGATTTTGGCGACGGCACCGGAACCAGCATCAACCAAAACCCTTACTATGCATTCGCCGACGGAGGCGTTTTTTCCGTCAGCCTTACCGTGAGTTCGGATTCGGGATGTTCGGATTTGTTTTCCAGGCCTATCCAGGTAAACTCTTCTCCAGACGGGGCCTTTGAGGTTTCCAATACCTGCGTGGGACAACCGGTACAATTTGTAAACCAATCCGTTTCGGATACGGCCATCACTTCCTACCTGTGGGATTTTGGCGATCTCATCACAGACACTGCACAGAATCCATTCCACAGTTATCTCGCTGCCGTCGCCAGCTATCCTGTTTCCCTGATTGCTTATTCTGCCAACGGTTGCAACGACACCGTAAACCAGGTGATCAAAATAAATAACATTCCCAGCGTTTCCTTTTCCTACAGTCCGACGAATGCCTGCGAAGGAAATGCCGTTGCCTTCACCGACCTGTCTACAGTAACCGGCGATACCGTTTCCAAATGGCTCTGGAATTTCGGCGACGGTTTTACGGATTCGATAGCCAACCCGGTACATACATTTGATGCCTTCGGACCGTATTCTGTTTCGTTGATCGCATATGCCGCCACCAGTTGCGGTAGCAGCAGCACACAGAACATTTTGGTAATAGAGGGGCCGACGGCGCAATTCAGTTATACCGCCGTGTGCCTGGGAAGCACTACAGCGTTCGACGACCTCACGATCATTCCTGTTGGAAGTTCGATTACCCGTTACCATTGGGATTTCGGCGATGGCGACACCTCGGATCTGCAGGACCCCATGCATGATTTCGTGACACCCGGAACCCATATCGTAGTGCTTAGCGTGGAAACTAATTTTGGATGCACGGATCAGGACACATTAGCCGTAACAGTCCATCCGCCTCCCGTTGCATCCTTCAACTATTCCAATCCTTGCTCCCACTACCCTATTGATTTCGCTTCCACCAGTACGGTGCCTGTACCTTATACAATCAGTACGTACCGATGGAGTTTCGGTGATCCGGCCAGCGGCACCAACGATACCTCCAGCATGGCTACTCCTTCGCATAGCTACGACACCACAAACAGTTATGCCATCACGCTGATTGTAACTTCAGATGCCGGATGCGCCGATACCACATTCCAGGTACTGACAATACAGCAATCGTCCATTGTGAATTTCCAATATTCTCCTACCTGCCTGGGCGACTACACGGATTTTGCAAACCTCACAACTCCCCCTTCTTTGGATACGGCCTGGTTCTGGAAATTTGGCGATGGGCAGTTCAGCCTACTTCGCGAACCGGCGCATTACTATGTAAACCCTGGCCCCTACCTCGTTACCCTGACGGCAACCTCCAGCAACGGCTGTGTTTCCGAAGCCACCAAGACGGTGATGGTCAGTCCCATCCCTGTTGCTGACTTCCTGAATACACCCATTTGTATTGGAACCCCTTACCAGTTCCAGGACAACAGTTCCATTTCACAGGGCAGCGCCTTGGCAAGCTGGCATTGGGTGGTAGTAGGAATCGATAGTTCAAACGTTCAAAATCCTGTATTTACTTTCCCCGATACCGGAAACTATATCGTAACGCTACAGGTTACCTCTTCCGACAGCTGCAAAAAGTCTGTCTCGAAAACAGTTCGAGTCCATCCCTTGCCGGTGGCAAACTTTGTCTTCAATCCCCAATACGGCAACCCGCCACTCGTTGTAAATTTCACAAACCTTACCACGGGAGGATCATCCTACCAATGGTCATTCGGTGATGGCGGTCAAAGCACTGCGGTGAATCCTTCAAACATTTACCAGGATACCGGTAAATTTTTCATCGAACTTATCAGCCAGAGTGCGGCGGGCTGTTTCGACACCGTTGAAAAAAGCATTTATGTAATCAAGCCATTGCTGGACCTGGCCTTGCGCAACATCTATTCCTATGTACAGGATCATCATCTTTACCTGAGTGCAGAAGTCATCAACCTGGGCACACGGGACGTAAATACGTTTAATATATCTGCCGATGTGGATAACGGGAATTCCATTCGTGAAACTTACACCGGCTTCTTACCCAACGGATCACAGGGAATACGACTTTATAACTTCAATGCTTCGTTTGAACTTACCGAGGGCATGGATATCCGCTATTATTGCATCCGTGTGTCGGATCCAAACGGCGAGCAGGACAACGTGCCTTCCAACGATGAAAAATGCAGCAGCCTGGAAAGCAGTTTTTCCCTGAAGGATCCTTATCCGAATCCTTTTATTTCCGAACTCACCCTCGAAATGATTTTGCCTTACAGCGATGTACTTACGCTGGAGATTTTTGACCAAACGGGAAAAAAGGTACGCGAATTATACAACAGCACGGCGCCGAAAGGCCTTACTACCGTGAAGGCAGATCTCCAGGGCCTTGCCTCCGGTGTTTATACGTTGAAGTGCACCTTCAGAGATGACGTCATTGTACGTCCAATCCTGAAGTCGAACATCCCAAAATAAGTTTAGAAACCGGCAACCATTCCGCTCCTGTTTTGTCCAGTGGAGCCGTTTAAAATTTAAGATCGTTGTCAACGAATGCGATCCCGATCTATAGGGACGAATTCAGGAATGAACAATAGATTCGTCCCGATGCCTCGGGATGATTTGTATTTACGGATGATCATTCACAACATGAAATTAAACGTCTACCCATTTTGCTTGTGAGCATCTGTTTTGTTGTGTAAGTTTGTCAGCAAACCAGTGTTGAATGGAGTATGAAATTAAGCCGCCCGGGAAGTTTAAAATCAACTTCGCGGAGCTTTGGGAATTCCGTGAGTTAATTTATTTTTTTACGTGGCGTGACATCAAAGTAAAATACAAGCAGACGGTGCTGGGCGCCGCCTGGGTGATCCTTCAGCCGTTACTCCTCGTCGTCCTGTTCTCTTACACCTTCAGCCGGTTGTTAAGTATGGAGACGGGTACCCTTGAATACCCGCTCTTTGTATTTTCCGGCCTGCTGCTTTGGAATATTTTTTCTTCCGGCATCAACAGCGCCAGCAACAGCATGATTTCGAATGCGAACATCATTAACAAAATCTATTTCCCGAGGCTGATCATCCCGATCTCTTCTATTTTTTCCACCCTCGTTGATTTTACCATCCAGCTGGGTCTGTTCATCATCGTCCTGCTCATTTACGGCAAATACAGTTCCATCCTCCCCATGATTCTCTTACTGCCGATCAGCCTGGTTATCACGCTACTGACCACTTTTGGGCTGGGAAGTTACCTTGCCGCGCTCAACGTAAAGTACAGGGACTTTCGTTACATTGTTCCATTTATGATCCAGGTGCTGTTGTTTCTCACCCCTATCATATATCCTGTAGCTTCCATCAACATTCCCATGTTCAAGATTATCTTCTTGCTCAACCCCGTTGCGACAGCCATCGAACTGCTGCGCAGCGGCATCAACGGCACTCCTCCTGAATGGAACCTCGTATTGCTGGCATTCACGATATCCTTGTTATTCTTTTTAGTCGGCGTTGCCTTTTTCCGGAAAACTGAACAATATTTTGCTGACCTGGCCTGATGAAACCTATCCTCGAGATCAACCACATTTCTAAAAAATTCAGGATCCGCCACCAGCTTGTTCCTTACCTGAGTCTTCGCGACAGGATCGTAGACACGTTGACTTTCCGCCGCACCACTTCATCGGAAGAATTCTGGGCGCTAAACGATATCAGCTTTAACGTCAATGCGGGCGAATCCATCGGCATCATTGGAAAGAACGGAGCCGGAAAGTCAACACTTCTGAAGATTCTTTCCAAAATCACCTTGCCCTCTTCCGGAAATATTATTTCAAGAGGCCGTGTCGCCAGCCTGCTGGAAGTCGGAACAGGCTTTCATCCCGAACTCACCGGCAGGGAGAATATTTTCCTGAACGGTTCCATCCTGGGAATGAAAAGCCGAGAAATCCGGTCGAAGTTCGACGAGATCGTTGAATTCTCCGGCGTCGAAAACTTCCTCGACACTCCACTGAAACATTATTCCAGCGGTATGCAACTGCGTCTTGCCTTTGCTGTCGCCGCCTTCCTCGAACCGGAGGTCCTGATTATCGACGAAGTGCTTGCCGTTGGCGACGCCGCCTTCCAGAAAAAATGCATCGGCAAGATGGACGAGGTAGCGAAGAGCGGACGAACCATTCTATTCGTCAGCCACAACATGAATGCCGTTTATTCCCTTTGCTCCCGATGTATTCACATCAGCAAAGGAAAGATCCAGGACTCGGGTTCTACCGACGAGGTCATTAAGGGCTACCTTAAAGGAGGCAGCGAACAAACCCACGTACGTGATTACGAGAAATCAAACCAACTTATCGGTGACGACACAGCTACGTTGTTGCGTGCCCGCCTGATGAATAAGGATGGCCACACCATCGAATACATCGCACTGGATGAACCTTGCGCAATAGAATATGTTTTCCGGATTCATCGTGCCGGTCTAAATCCCGTTCCCAATATTCACCTCTATACGAATAAAGGCGAATGCGCCTTTATCGGAAGCATCGATCCCAAGGGCGGATTTTCATCGCCGGGAATCTATACCGCCACCATGTGGATACCGGCTAACCTGTTGAATACAGGCACTTATTCGGCCGGACTGGCACTTTCGACACTGAGTCCGACCATCGTTCACTTCTATGAACAGGATGCCATCCTCTTTGATGTGATCGAGGATATGAACAAACGGGAAACCGAATGGAAAAACTCGCTGCCCGGCGTGGTCAGGCCCCGCCTGGAATGGAAAATTGAAAAAAAATAAACCATGAAAATTGTAATTTTTGCAGGAGGTATGGGCACGCGGATTTCAGAAGAATCGCTTCTCCGCCCGAAGCCTATGATGGAGATCGGCGACAAGCCGATACTCTGGCATATCATGAAAATATTCGAGCATCACGGTTACAATGATTTCATCATCTGCCTCGGTTACAAAGGCTATATGATCAAGGAGTACTTTATGAATTACTACATTCATAACAGCGACATGACCATAGAGCTCAACAGCAACAAGGTGACCGTACACGACAGCAATACCGAATCGTTCAAGGTCACCCTCATCGATACAGGGCTGAACACGAAAACGGCAGGACGCTTAAAGCGCGTGCAGGAATATGTGGGTAAGGAAGATTTTATGCTCACCTATGGCGATGGCCTTATCGATATCGACTTAAAGGAGCTTGTGAAATTCCATAAGACCTCGGGAAAAATCGCCACGGTAACCGCTATTCAGCCGGAAGGACGTTTCGGCGGAATGGAACTTGCCGACGACCACACCGTACTTGAATTCGTGGAAAAACCCCGCGGCGATGGCCGGTGGATCAATGCCGGCTTCTTCGTTCTGAAGCCGGAAGTATTTAATTACCTCGACGATCACTCCGATGATATTATGTGGGAAGAAGATCCCATGAAAAAACTCACACTGGACCGGCAGTTGGTTGCGTACAAACATTCGGGATTCTGGAAATGTATGGATCATATCCGTGATAAAATGGAATTGGAAAAACTCTGGGATACGAACCAGGCGAAATGGAAGGTTTGGTAATGATGGAAAACCTGTTCGGTGGAATATACCGGAACAAAACAGTCGTCGTCACAGGAAATACCGGCTTCAAGGGCTCCTGGCTTGCCATGTGGCTGCAGCAACTCGGCGCACGGGTTCATGGCTATTCAGCCGATGATCACGGCAGCGATTCACATTACAACCTGCTGAAGCTGGATTATCCCACCCTCTTTGCAGACCTCCGCGACAAAGAAAAACTTGCGGCCTTCCTTCGCGCCGTGCAACCCGATTTCATTTTTCACCTGGCAGCGCAGTCGCTGGTCAGGGAATCGTACCGCCAGCCGATTGAAACGTACGAGACCAATGTATTGGGAACACTCCATGTATTAGAAGCAGCGCGGCATTGCGGCACCGTGAAGGGAATTGTGAATGTCACCACCGATAAAGTATACCAGAATACCTCTGCTTCCGCCGGCTATAAAGAATCGGATCCGCTCGGAGGCCACGATATGTACAGTTCGTCCAAAGCCTGTTCGGAAATCCTGACGGAATCATTCCGTAAATCTTTTCTGACCGGTACGAGCGACTACCTGTTGGCCAGCGCCCGCGCCGGCAATGTGATCGGAGGCGGTGACTGGGCCGAAGATCGTTTGATCCCCGACGTGATGCGGGCCGTTTACGCATCGAAAGCTGCATCGATCCGAAACCCGGAATCGGTGCGTCCCTGGCAGCATGTACTCGAACCACTATCCGGATACCTCCTGCTCGGACAAAAATTATTGGAACAGCAGGCATCTTATGCCAATGCCTGGAACTTCGGTCCGTCGAAAGCAGATTCGGCTTCGGTCCGGGACATTCTTACGCTCATGGAGAAAAAATGGAATTCCGTCCGGTGGACCTCTGAAAAGCCGGAACACAATTACCACGAAGCCGCCCTCTTGCAGCTGGACTCTACCCGTGCCGAAGAATCGTTGGGCTGGACACCCGTGTGGAACCTGGCCTCCTGCATAGAGCATACCATAGCATGGTACAAGTCCTGTTTTGAAAATAAAGAAGTCCTTTCACGCGAAGATCTTAACCGGTATATCGCCGATGCCAGGAAGCAAAATAAATCATGGTGCCAATGATTTTTACGGAAAGTTCTATTCATGGATGTTATACGATCGGGTGTGAGCCCGTGAAAGATGAGCGCGGTATTTTTTACCGCACTTACGACAAATCTGAATTTGAGAATAAAGCGATCACGAAAGCATTTGTACAACACAACGTTTCTATTAACAGGATAAAAGGTACCGTCAGGGGAATGCATTACCAGCAGCCTCCGTATGCTGAAGCCAAACTCATCCAGTGCATTTCCGGCAGGGTATACGATGTGATCGTGGATTTGCGGAAAGACTCCGCTA
>Ga0190274_10001472_pt1 | contig 13826 bp, 10 predicted proteins | sample Popmic531T_FD_133002 | JGI IMG/M metagenome (GOLD analysis project Ga0190274, IMG submission 133002) | Populus adjacent soil microbial communities from riparian zone of Yellowstone River, Montana, USA - 531 T | ecosystem: Environmental > Terrestrial > Soil > Riparian zone | place: USA: Montana...
ATGGACCGCGGGCTCGAGCTCGGGTTCAACTTCTTCGACACCGCCAACACCTATGGCTGGAAGAAGGGCGAGGGCTGGACCGAGCAGATCGTGGGCCGCTGGCTCGCTCAGGGCGGCGGGCGGCGCGAGAAGACGGTGCTCGCGACCAAGGTCTACGGCGTGATGGGCGACTGGCCCAACGAGTCGCGGCTCTCGGCGCTGCACATCGTGCGCTCGTGCGAGGCCTCGCTGCGGCGCCTCCAGACCGACCGCATCGATCTCTTCCAGATGCACCACATCGATCGCGACACGCCGTGGGACGAGGTCTGGCAGGCGATGGAGACGCTGGTGCAGCAGGGCAAGGTGCTCTACGTCGGCTCCTCGAACTTCGCGGGCTGGCACATCGCCCAGGCCTGCGAGACCGCGAAGGCCCGGCACTTCCTGGGCCTGGTCAGCGAGCAGTCGCTCTACAACCTGCTCGACCGCACCGTCGAGCTCGAGGTGGTTCCGGCCTGCCAGGCATACGGCCTCGGCCTGATCCCCTGGAGCCCGCTCAAGGTCGGTGTGCTCGGCGGGGCGCTCGCCAAGGCGCAGCAGGGCCGCCGGGCGGGCGAGTACGCCCAGGGTCTGATCAACAAGCACCGGCCGCGCATCGAGGCGTACGAGGAGCTGTGCCGGGAGCTCGGCATGGCCCCGGCGCACGTTGCCCTGGGCTGGCTGCTGTCGCGCCCGGCCGTGACGGCGCCGATCATCGGGCCGCGCACGATCGAGCAGCTCGACGACGCCATGACCGCGCTCGAGAAGCAGCTCGACGCAGAGGCGCTCAAGAAGCTCGACGCGATCTTCCCGGGACCGGGAGGTCCTGCGCCCGAGGCCTACGCCTGGTAGGTCAGCGCCGTCTCTTCTGCTCGAACAGCTCGACGCGCCCGACCCCCGTGAGCTGGCTGCCGTAGTCGAACCAGTTCGAGATCACGACGAGGTTCGCGTTCGCACGCAGGTAGCGCTGCGCGACGCGCTGCAGATCTGCGAGCGTCGCGTCGCGAACCTGCTGCTCGAGCGTGCGCAGATCCTGCGGCGTCTGGTCGTTGAAGAACAGGCTGCCCACGAGCCCCACCGCGCCCGCGTGCGTTCCGCGGGCGCTGCCGAGCCTCGACAGGTAGGCCGTGCGCGCAGCCGCCAGCTCGGCCTCGGATACGGGCTCGCGCCGCAGGCGATCGAGCACCGCGTCCATCTTGCGGATGCCCTCGCGCAGCTGGGTCTGCGGAAAGAACGTGCGGATGCACATGTAGGCATCTCTGCCCGAGCCCACCTCGTCGATCGACACGCCGTAGGTCAGGCCGCTCTCATGGCGCAGCGACTGGTAGGCCCGCGACGTGAAGCCGCCGGCGAGGACCTGCGAGACGAGCTGGAGCGGGACGCTGTCCGGGTGGCCGGGCGGGACGGTGTGCTGCGGCAGGACGACGTACGCGAGGTCACCGCCCGCGAGCAGCGCATAGACCCTGCGCGTGCCGCCTCCGACGGGAGGCGCCGCCGAGATCTCCTGCACGTCGGCCGCCGTCTGTGGCTTGCGCTCCTGCTCCTCGGGCTGCCAGCTGCCGAAGCTGCGCTCGATGATGGGCTGGATCTCCTTCCGCGAGACGTCTCCGACCACGATCACCGCGCTCTCCTCGGGGCGGTAGCGCCGCTGGTAGAACTCGCGCACGTCGGCGAGCTTGAACTCGGCCAGCGACTTGATCTGCTGTCTGGGCTCGGCGCTCCAGGGGTGGTCCTCGCCGAGGATTGCGCGCGACGTCAGCACGTTGCCGAGCCCGAACAGGTTCATGCCCTCGTCGAAGAGCTCGTTGCCCATCGCGATCTGCACGCCCCCGACCTTGTTCGGATCGAACACCGGCCGCTGTACGATCGATGCAAGCGTCTCGATGGCGACGCGCGTACCGGAGCTCACCAGCGTGAACCCGATCGCGGTGCCCGCGTAGCCGACCGAGGCGTACGGCTCCACACCGCCGATCTGGATGTCGGAGATGATCGTGCCGTCGGGCAGGAGCGTGTCCAGCGTGACGAGTCGCGCGGTCAGTGTCGGCAGCCCCGTCTGCCCACCGGTCTCGAACTCGCCCGCGCGGTTCACGTAGGCGACCGACACGAGCGGCACCTGCGGCTCCTCGACGACGTAGACCTTGAGGCCGTTCGCCAGCCGGAACTCCTGGACGTCGACGTCGGCGAGCGCCGCCTGCTCCTCCCACGGTGCGGGCCGTTGGCTGCGGAAGTCTGCGTCCGGAGTGACGGTGTAGGGCTGCACGGCCGGCGGCAGCGGAGTCCGGCAGGCGAGCGCTCCGGAGACCATCAGCAGAGCGAGCAGCGCGTGGCTCGGTCGTGAGCTCGGCGAAGGCATGTCACTTCTCCCTGCCGCCGGAGACGCTGCGCTCGGCGCTCGGCAGGGCACTCCCGACCTGGCGCACGAGGCTTCCCCGGAATGGCGCATTGCGGTTCTTGTTGCCGTAGAGAACGACGCGTCGATCGAGCGGCAGGTAGCGGCGGATGGCATCGCGCACCCGCTCGGGCGTGACCTCGGAGATGCCGCCGAGCACCGCGTTGGGGTCGTACAGCACCTCCCGCCCGCGCGCCGAGCGGTAGTTGGCCAGCGCCTCGGCGCGCTCGAGCAGCGGGGCGAAGCCCGCGATCGTCTTGGTCTTGAGCGAGATCTTGGCCTGCTGGACGGTCTGCGCATCGACCGTCTCGTTCTGCATGCGGCGCAGCACCTCGTCGAGCGCGCTGCGCGCGCGCTCGGGCTCGACGTCGAGCTGCAGCTCGGCGCGGATCTGGATCAGGGTGTGTGTGTCGTACGCGTCGAGCGAGATGCTCACGCCCGTCGAGACGTGGTCGTCCTGCACGATCGCGCGGTCGATCACGGACTGGGTGTTTCCCGACAGGACCTCGCTCGCCAGCAGCAGGTCGGCACCGCAGTCGGCGATGGCACACGGCGCGAGCCACGAGACGGACACATACTCCCGGTCGACCGGCTCGTCGACGTACAGCTCGGCCGCGCCCACCAGGTCGTTCGCCGTGGAGCCTGCGCGCGGCGGAACCTCGCCGGAGGCCTGGATCGCTGCGAAGTACTTCTCGATCTCGCGCTTGACGCGCTCGGGGTCGAATCGACCCACGAGCGCGAGCGTGGCGTTGTCGGGGCGGTACCAGCGCTGATAGAACCAGCGCACGTTCTCGAGCGTGAATGCGCTCTCGTCGCTGTCCGACGGCTGCAGCCGGTGATAGACGCTGTCGGGCGGGTACAGCGCGTGGCGGAGGAACTGCGGGATCCGGCTGCCCTCACCGCCGATCTCGTTCAGCACGACGTCCTGCTCGACCTGGAACTTCTCTTCCGTCATTGCCTCGAGCGTGAACGCCATGCGCTCGCTCTCGAGCCAGAGGATGAGCGGCACCTGGTTGGCCGGCACGACCGAGTAGTACGACGTCCAGTCCGGGTGGGTCGTGGCGTTCGCACGCTGGGCGCCCACGCGCTCGAGCATGCCGAGCATCTCCAGCTCGGGAACGTGGCGCGAGCCGCGGAACGTCATGTGCTCCACCATGTGCGCGAGCCCGGCGTAGCCCTCCGGATCGTCGCGCGAGCCCACGTCGTAGCGCATCAGCACCGCCACGCTGGGCAGCCGGTCGTCGCGGCTCAGGATGACCTCGAGCCCGTTGGGCAGCGTGTAGCGCTCGGCCGCCGCGAGGCCGAAGGTCTGGGCGCTGGCGGACGCTGCGCTCGCCAGCGCGATCAGCAGTGCGCCGACGGGTGCCAACCAGATTCTCGCACGCGTTCTGGTGTCGCATTCCATTCGCTGAGAGTAGCCTTCCATCTGCTCGGTGATCGACTCACGGGCGGCGCCGAGTCGAAGGACTCACCCCGACTGACGTGATCCGACCGTGCTCGTGTGCGCTCCCTGATGGGACGCGCCGGAGCGCAGAAACGGCTGAGGTCGCACGGCGAGGAACGTTCCAGATCTGTGTCGTTTTCGACACATATCTGGGTTGCGCCGTTGTAGGATGCGCGCGCTCCGCGGGTTGGGGTGTTCCCGACACGGATGAGGCGCGAAGATCGTGGTCGAATCGACAATTGATAGTAACTGTTGTGACTCGCACCTCCGCGGTTGGCGAGCACTGCACATGCGAGGTCGTATATGCGAGCGATGAGCCGATTCCTGGGCACCCTGTCCGTTGCAGTCCTCCTGGCTGGCGCCTCGAACGCCTACGCCGTGCCGGAGATGGAACTGGCCAAGCAGGTGCGCCAGGTGACCGCCGGCGCGACCTCGACGGTTGCCGTCCGACCGCTCGGCCCTTCTCGAACCTGCGTGTTCTCGGTGATCGCGTTCGACGCGACGACGCCGCTCGGGCGGATCTGGTACGACACGCTGCTCGAGGCTCTGAGCACGGGTGCGACCGTGGACGTCCTCTACGATCGCAACGGGCTCTCGTGCGTGGTGACCAACATCAGCATTCGCTGAGGTTTCGCGCTTTCGGGGTCGGGCCGGCAGGCGTCGAAGCCTGCCGCCCGACCTCGTGGATCAGCGCCGCCGCAGCTTGAAGACGTGCTCGGCCGGCCAGCGCTCGGCCCAGGCACCCGGTGTGGCGAAGCGGTCGGCTGCGCCCGCGGGAGCCTGCAGCTCCAGGTAGTCGAGCAGCTCGAAGCCCGTGTCGCGGAAGAGGCGCAGCCAGGCCGAGATCGGCAGGTTGAACTCGACGCCGCCCGGGTCGATCGGGACGTCGCGCCAGTCGACGCGGTACAGGTCGAAATAGCTGCGGTGCAGGCTGGGCTCGCAGCTCGCGCCGCTCGGCGGCATGCACAGCGTGGCGAGCGGTGCGTTGCCCAGGAAGACGAGCTCTCCGCCGGGCCGCAGCAGGCGCTGCGCCTCGGGGATCCAGACGTGTGGGTCGCACCAGATGGCGGCCCCGTACTCGCTGATCGCGAAGTCGAAGGACGCGTCGGGGCAGGGCACGCTCTCGGCACTGCCGTGGATCAGCGTGAGCGGGACGGCGTGCTCGCGTGCGAGCCGGCGGGCGGTCTCGAGCTGTCGCTCGGAGTTGTCGATGCCCGTGACGCGGGCCCCGCGCCGCGCCATCCAGCTCGACACGTAGCCCGTGCCGCAGCCGAGCTCGATCGCGTCCATCCCCGACATGTCCTCGGGCAGCATGCGCAGCTCGGACTCGGGCAGCGCCCAGCAGCCCCAGTAGGGATCCTTCGCCTGCCAGCAGCGCTCGCCTGCCGCCACCCACTCGTGGGCGCGGTCGTCCCAGTAGCCGCGGTTCGCGCGCACGTGCTCGGGGAGATCGGCCTCGGACATCGGGCGAGAGTCTAGTCCATGGGCCGGTACGCGAAATCCTCCGACTTGCCGTTGCCCTCGACGCGCGCTGCCAGCGATCCGTCGGCGTTGCGCCGGTACAGGATGCGCTTGGGATAGTCGTGCGTCGGGTTCTCGAACACGGCGCTCTGTCCCTCGAGCTTCACGAGCTTGAACTCGGTCGGCGGCCGGCCCAGCGGCTGCGCAACGTAGAACACCCCGTCCTCGCGGGCCTCGATGCGCAGGTACTCGAAGAACACCGTGCGCTCGCCGCGCACGCTGCGCCCCATGCCGAGCAGCCCGTTCGCGGTCGCGCTCGTCCAGTGCTCCTCGGTGCGCTGGCCGCCCTGTTCGAGCACCCAGGAGCCGCTCAGCCAGGCGAGCTCCGTTGCCGACTTCGCCGCGCTCTGCGCGGACGCGGCGCTCGGCGTGGCGAGGAGCGTGAGCGCTGCTGCGACGTGCAGGAATTTCATGTGTGATCTCCACGAAGCGGTCGCTTCTGCATGTCGAGGTGCTGCGCGCGACGACTAGAATGGTCGCTGCACGATTCTACACGCTCGCGTTTCGCTCCGTCACCGAACCGACTGCTGAACTTCACGCACGTTAACGCCCGAAATCGCGTAAGCGTCAATTGGACGTTCGCCAAAAATCGAGGAGAAGGCATGGCATTCGACCGCTCCCGTCGTGATTTCCTGGTAGACACGCTCAAGCTCTCGAGCGTGCTCGCGCTCGGACCGTCCCTGCTGCAGATGACGTCGCCGGCCCACGCCGGCAACCTGAGCAACATCGGGCCGCTGCGGGCTGCGGACGCAAACGGCGTCCGCCTGCCGGCGGGCTTCACGTCGCGCGTGATCGCGCGCAGCGGCCAGGCCGTCGCCGGCTACACCTGGCACCGCGCACCGGACGGGGGCGCGACGTACGCCACCGCCAGCGGCGGCTGGGTGTACACCTCCAACAGTGAGGTGCAGCTCGGCGGTGGTGGCGCGAGCGCCATCGAGTTCAACGCGAACGGCGGGATCGTCCGCGCGCGTCGCATTCTCTCCGGCACGAACGGCAACTGCGCCGGCGGTCCGACGCCCTGGAACACCTGGCTCTCCTGCGAGGAGGTCGACCGCGGCTTCGTCTGGGAGACCTATCCGCTGGTCACCCAGGCCGCGGTGCAGCGCCCGGCCCTGGGCCGTTTCCATCACGAGGCTGCGGCGATCGACCCGGTCTTCGAGCACGTGTACATGACCGAGGACCAGCCGAACGGCTGCCTGTACCGCTTCGTGCCGACGGGCGGCCTGCCGAACCTGGCCTCCGGAACGCTCCAGGTCGCCCGCGTGAGCACCAGCGGTGCCGTGACCTGGGTCAATGTGCCAGATCCGGACGGCACGCCGACGCGCACGCGCGACCAGGTCTCGGGAGCGCGCCGCTTCAACGGCGGCGAGGGCATCTGGTACCAGAACGGTCTGATCTACTTCACGACCAAGGGCGACAACCGCGTGTGGATGCTCGACACGCAGACCCAGATCCTCGAGATCTTCTACGACCGCGCGAACAACCCGAACCCGATCCTCTCCGGTGTCGACAACGTCACGGTGTCGCCGACCGGGGACGTCATCGTGGCCGAGGACGGCGGCGACCTGCAGATCTGCGTGCTCGACCAGACGGGCATCCCGAAGCCGCTCGTGCAGCTCACGGGACAGAACGGCTCCGAGATCACGGGGCCGGCGCTGTCGCCCAACGCGACGCGCCTGTACTTCAGCTCGCAGCGCGGTACGAACGGGAACGGCATCACCTACGAGATCACCGGCCGCTTCTGAGCGCCTGGTCGGGATCGGGGCGCGGGCGCCCCGATCCCGCCTCCGGTCCGCAGGCGCGCCGTGCGGCCAGGCGAGCGTCAGCTCGCCGTTAAGCCGCCAGGACTAGGCGCCCCGGTCTTCTCCTCGGCGCTCCATTCCTGCACGAGGCCGAGCAGCGTGCGCCGGTCGATGGGCTTGGTCGCGAAGGCGTCGAAGCCCGCCTCGAGGCAGCGCAGTCGCTCTTCCTCGAGCGCGTGCGCGGTCAGCGCGACCACGGGCAGCGTGGAGCCGCGCCGGCGCAGCTCGCGGACCGCGCCGTAGCCGTCGAGCACGGGCATCTGCAGGTCCATCAGCACCAGCGCGAACGGCTCGCCCCGGACCGTCGCAGCGTCGATCTGGTCGAGCCCCTCCTGGCCATCGCCCGCCACGATCACGAGCGCGCCCGCCTTGCGCAGCAGGTGGGCGATCAGCGTCCGGGTGTCGGGGCTGTCCTCGACCAGCAGCACATGGCTGCGCAGCCGGACCGGGGCGGCCGATGTGGCACTCTCCGGTGTCGGGCTGCGCAGAGCCGGGGCGGGCGCGGCAGGGATCTGGATGTAGAAGCAGCTGCCCGCTCCGGACGTGCTCCACACGCCGAGCTCGCCTCCCATGAGCTCGCACAGCAGTCGGCTCACCATCAGACCGAGGCCCGAGCCAGGTGCCGGCGCTGCGCTCGTCCCCGCCTCGTCGCTCGGCGGGCGGAGCAGGCTCTGCTGCTGCTCCGCGCTGAGACCGCGTCCGGTGTCCTCGATCTCGTAGCGGATGCAGCCGTCCGCCGCGCGCACCCGGATCTCGACCGAGCCGGTGTTCGTGAACTTGATCGCGTTCCCGATCAGGTTCACCAGCACCTGCCGCACGCGCGTGGGGTCGCCCTGCACGCGCTCGGGGACGCCGGGCTCGACCCGCACCGACAGCTCGAGCGCCTTGGTCACGGCGCGGTCGCGCAGCAGGTCCGCCGCGCTGCGCGCGAGCTCCTCGGGACCGAAGGCGACGCGCTCCAGGTCGATGCGGCCCTCGTGGAGCCGGTTCAGGTCCATCAGGTCGTCGACCAGGGACAGCAGCTGCAGCGTGTTGCGCTGGATGAGCCGGGCGGTGCGACGCAGGTCCGGCTGCTCGTCCGACCAGCCTTCGACGAGCAGCTCGGCGTAGCCGAGGATCGCGGTCATGGGCGTGCGCAGCTCGTGGCTCATGTTGGCGAGGAAGTCGCTCTTGCCCTGACTCGCGCGCTCGGCGGTCTGGCGCGCGCCCGCGAGCTCCTCGTTCGAGTGTGCGAGCTGCTGGATCGCGGCGGCGTGCGTGCGCTCGTAGAGCAGCATCATCGCGGTTGCGAGCGCGTTCAGCGTGGCTGCGCTGGCGATGCAGACCATCGCTTCCAGCTCGGGCGCGAGCCAGTTGTGGGGCGTGAAGCCCATGCGCTCGAGCGCGTAGAGCCCCGCACACACGACGAGGCCGAGCGCGCTCCACAGCGCGCCGGCGCGGATGCCGAGCACGGGAGCGGCCGCCGAGATCATCAGCAGCCAGTAGGTGGACGGCGAGGCTGCTCCGCCGATGCAGTACGAGAGCGCGCTCAGGGTCGCGAAGAAATGGGTTGCCAGCACGTTTCCCGCGAGCTGCATCGAGCCCGTGCTGCGGAACAGCAGCGGCACGGCCCAGAGCAGCGGAGCGGTCAGCAGGAGCAGTGCGCCGAAGACCTGGCCCACGGGAGGCTCGAGGATGAGTGCGAGCACGATCGCCCAGGGGATCAGCACGGGTGTCGGCGCCACGGCCAGAGCGAGCACGACGCGCGCGTGGTGGAGTGCGCGCGGATCGTCCTCCAGGCCGACCGGCACGATGCGCCGCGTGAGGCGCTCCCAGAGCCCGACCGGCGTGCCTGTCGCAGCGTCGAGCCCACTCGAGGCAGGCGCGGCTCCCGCCGAGTGCGCGGCTCGCGCACCGGCCGTGCCGCGCACGGGCAGCTCTACGCGGAACGTGCTGCCATGGCCGAGCTCGCTCTCGGCGACGATCTCGCCGCCCATGCGCTCGCACAGACGGCGCGCGATCGCGAGCCCGAGACCCGAGCCGCCGAAACGCCGTGCCGAGCTGGCATCCGCTTGCTGGAACGGCTCGAAGATGCGCGGCAACGTCTCGGGCTCTATACCCAACCCTGTGTCGACGATCTCGAAGCGGATGCGCGGCTGCCCCGCTACCGGCTGCGCTCTCACGAGCACCTCACCGCCCGCACTGAACTTGATCGCATTGCCCGCGAGACTCAGCAGGATCTGCCGGAGCCGCGCGGGGTCGGCGACGATCCGGCTCGGGAGGTCTTCGGCGCAGTCGGCCCGCATGGGGACGGCGCGCGCTGCCGCCTCGGTGCGCAGCAGCTCGAGCACCTCGCCCAGGACCGCCCGGGGATCGCACTCTACCTCGTCGATCACGAAGTGTTCGCCCTCGGTCTGCGACAGGTCGACGACCTTGTCGATGGTCTCGAGCAGGCGACGCGTGTTCCGGCCGATCGTCTCGACCGGGCCGGCGCTGATGTCGTCCCGCTCGACCCGAGCCGTGAGCAGATCCACGCCGCCGAGGATGTCCGCCATGGGCGTGCGCAGATCCTGGCTGACCCGCGCCAGGAACGCCGACTTGCTCTGGCTGGCGGCGTGGGCTTGATCGCGCGCGCGCAGCAGCGCGTGGTTCATGAGCCCGAGCACGCGCAGTGCCTCTTCCTTGGTCCGGTCGAAGGCCAGCACGAGCGCGAGGGACGTCGCGATCAGACCGCAGACGCTCCCGAGCCAAACCTGGACGAGCAGCGGCCGCGGCATGTGCCCGAACTCGTGTCCCTGCCAGGTGAGCCAGGCGAATCCCGCGTAGATGACCTGGCAGGCCGCGAAGCACGCGAAGGCGCTGCGCAGTGACCCCGCGAACGCCGAGATCGCCGGCACGATCACGAGCCAGTAGGGGAGCGGCCCGCGCACCCCGCCGAGGAAATAGCCGAGCACCGCGCCGATCACGAGGACGTAGCCGAGCACCAGGTGCACGGCGAGCGGGAGCGGCGCGCCGCGCCTCAGCAGCGCGAGCGCGAGGCCGCAGATCGGAGACAGCCCGAGCATGAGCAGGCTGAGCGGCGTGCGGATCGACTCGTCGAGCAGCCACTGCAAGCGGACCGCGTAGACCACGCCGAGCGGGATGCAGACGAAGGCCAGACCGATGACGATCCGAGCCCTGCGCTCGATCTCCGGATCGCTCGCGGCGTACTCGGGCAGGAACCGGTCGATGAGCGCGCGCCAGCGCCCCCGCGGCGTCGCCATCTGAGTCGGCATCGCCTGTGCATCGACGCCCCCGCCGAAAAGCTTTCGGCGTTTCGGACGCGCAACCGGGAGCTGCGTGCGGCCTGCCACCGGACGAGCCGTTGGCTGCGCGGCGCATGCGAGCGCCTGGACCCGGCCGGACTCTCTCGCCGGGTCGCGCGGGTCAGGCCCGCCTAGGCGGGCACGCCGCCCTGCAGGATCAGCGACAGCTTCTCGGCGTCGATGTTCCCGCCTGACACGACGCACACGATGGGGCCGGGCCCCGCCCGGCCGCTCAGCGCTGCGGCGACGGACGCCGCGCCGGCGCCCTCGGCGATGACGCGGTTGCGCACGGCCAACAGGCGAATGGCATCGGCGATCTCGCGCAGCGAGACCACCTGCGCACCCGCGAGCACGCTCGACACGAGCGGCCACATGGCCGTGAGCAGTCCCTTGCTGCCGATGCCGTCGACGAAGCTCGCGCGGTAGTCGACCTGCATCGGCCGACCCGCGCGCAGCGACTCGGTGAGCGGCGCGGCCGTCTCGACCTCGCAGCCGTACACCTTTGCAGCCGGCCGGACGGCGCGCAGAGCCGACGCGATGCCGGCGCTCAGGCCGCCGCCGCCGTAGGGCACGAGCACGCGCGCGACGTCCGGCAGGTCCTCGGCGATCTCGAGGCCGATCGTGGCGTTGCCCGCGATCACGTGGCGGTCGTGCACGGGGTGCACGAACAGGCCGTCGTAGTCCGCGAACGCTCCGGTCTCGATCACGCGCCACCACTCGGCGAACGGCACGGCGACCCACTCGCCGCCGAGCCGCTCGATCGCCTCGAGCTTGGTCTTCGGCGCGTGGTCCGGCACGACGACGCGGCAGCGAATGCCCATCTCGCGCGCCATCCACGCCACGCCCTGGGCCATGTTGCCGGCGCTCGCGGTCCACACGCCCCGCGCCAGCGTGTCGCGGCTGGCGAGCTTCATGGCGTTGCCGGCTCCGCGCAGCTTGAACGAGCCGATCGGCTGCAGGTTCTCGAGCTTGAGCCAGATCGGCGCGGGTGCGTCGTGGACGTTCAGCGGGATCAGGGGCGTGCGCAGCGCGGAGCCCGCGATGCGCGCTCGCGCGGCCTCGATCTCGGCCAGCTCGATGCGCTCAATCGGCGTCATGGCGAATTCCCCCGAGCGTCACCCACGTGCCCACGCGCTTGGTCTCCGCCTGCCGGACCACGTAGTCGGCGGCCGCGAGATCCTCGACGGCCAGGCCGAGCGACTTGAACAGCGTGACCTCGTCGGCCGACGTCCGACCGGCTGCCCGGCCGGCCAGCACCGTGCCGAGCTCGGCGCAGATGTGGCTCTCGTCGATCGCGCCCTCGGCGCGCGCGAGGAGGAAGTCGCCCGCCTCGTTGAGCGCGGACTCCCGGCGGTCGACGAAGAGCCGCGAGCGCACGACGGTCGCGGTGTCGATCTCGCGCGCGCGGGGCACGGAGGCGCCGACGGCGTTCACATGTGCCCCGTCGGCGATCCACTCGCTGCGCACGACCGGCTCCGTGGACGACGTGACCGTGCAGATGATGTCCGCGCCCTCGACGGCCTGCTGCGCCGACGCCACCGCCTCGACCTTGATCCCGTGGCGCGCCGAGGTCCGTTGAGCAAACGCTTCGCGGTGATCGGCGCCGCGGCTGTACACACGAACGCGCCGGATGCGGCGCGCCTGGAGCATCGCCTCGAGGTGCGTGTACGCCTGCACGCCGCTGCCGAGGATCGCCAGGTCGCCTGCGTCGGGCCGCGCCAGGACCTGTGTGGCGACGCCGCTGACCGCCGCGGTGCGGATCGCGGTCACCTCGCTGCCGTCCAGGATCGCGCGCACGCCGCCGTGCGCGCGGTCGAACAGCACCACGACTCCCTGGTGCGAGTCGTAGCGCGTGCCGTGATTGTCGGGGAAGACCGCGACGGCCTTGAGACCCAGCACGGCCGCGGGTGTCTCGATCGCACCGGGCATCACGCCGAGCAGTGAGCGCGCGCCTGCGACGCGCAGCACGTTGCGCAGCGGATTCTGTGCGCTGCCGGCGTCGAGGCTGGCGAGCGCCTCTACCATCCGGTCCATGCACGCCCGCATCGGGAGCAGCTGACGGATCTCGACGTCACTCAGGACCAGGGCTTTCATGCGGCCTCGCGGGTGGACTCTCTCCCTTGTATCACGCCGTCCGCAGGCGGGACCAGACGGCTTTCGCGATCTGCACGTCCTGGACGCCCAGGCCGGTGAGATCCGCGATCGCGATCGCGTGCTCCGGGAATTCGACGGGCGCCGCGAGCAGGCTGCCGAGCTCGATCGGCGCGGACTCGTCGACGAGCCCGGCGCGGATCGCCCAGCCGACCTCTCCGTGGTGCGCGCACTGGGCGCGCGAGTCGACGACGAGCGTGGCCCGCGCCACGAGCTCCACGCTGAGCTCGCGCTTGCCGGGCGCGTCGGCCCCGACGGCGACGATGCGCGTGCCGGGCCGGATCATCACGGCCGACAGGATCGGCTCGGTCGCGGGCGTGGTCGTCACGATCACGTCGGCGCGTGCACACAGCTCGGCGAGCGGCACGGCCTCGCCGTGCAGATCCGCCGCGAGCACCCGCGCGCGCGCGTCGCTGCGCGCCCAGAACAGCACGGACTGGAGACCGAGCGTGCGCGCGATCAGCGGGGCCTGGAGCCGGGCCTGGACGCCAGCCCCCACCACGCCGAGCACTTTCGAGCCGCGGCGCGCGATCGCGCGGGCGGCGATGGCACCCGCCATGGCCGTGCGCAGGTCCGTGAGCTGGCCCTCGTCGTGCAGGATCGCGTGCACCTCGCCGGTGCGGGCGCTCAGCACGGCCATGAAGCCGTTGCTGTTGGGCAGACCCCGCTCGGTGTTGTGGTAGAAGCCGGTGGCGACCTTCACCACGAACACGTCGTCGCCGCGCAGGCGCGCGCCCTTCACGTGACAGTCGCCCGGCGGATCGGCGAACGGGAGGTGGCCGACGGCCATGCTGTCGACCTCGCCGGCAGAGAACCTGCGAAAGCCCTCCTCGATCGCGCGCAGAGCCTCCTGCTCGTCGAGGGCAGCGAGGATCTCGGGCAGCGCGACGACTCTCATCCGATCTAATATCGGGCTTCCAGCTGGAGGTGCCATGGGCTCGCCCTTCGAGACACTCTTCGACCGGATCGCGCAGGCCGACGTCGGGATCCGTCCGCAGGTCCCGGTGACGCCGCTCGAGCGCAGCCCGGGACTCTCGGCGGCGCTCGGCTGCGAGGTGCTGCTCAAGTGCGAGCACCTGCAGCCCACGGGCTCGTTCAAGGTGCGCGGTGCGGCGAACAAAGTTCGCCTGCTGGACGCGGCCGCGCGACGCGCCGGCGTGATCACCGCATCGACGGGTAACCACGGCCAGGGCGTGGCGCGCGCCGGTGCGCTCGCGGGC
>Ga0190274_10001473_pt1 | contig 13825 bp, 13 predicted proteins | sample Popmic531T_FD_133002 | JGI IMG/M metagenome (GOLD analysis project Ga0190274, IMG submission 133002) | Populus adjacent soil microbial communities from riparian zone of Yellowstone River, Montana, USA - 531 T | ecosystem: Environmental > Terrestrial > Soil > Riparian zone | place: USA: Montana...
CCAGCAGCGCATCAACGAAGACGTGCTGCGCTACCTCACGGTGCGCGTCGATGAGCTCGAGGAAGGGCCGTCGGCGATGATGCGCAAGGTCGACCGCGACCGCGAGCGCGACGAGCGCCGTGGCGGTGGCGGGTTCGGCGGTGGCGACCGCTTTGGCGGTGGCGACAGGTTCGATCGGGGCGATCGGGGCGATCGTCCGCCGCGCCGTGATCGCGATGAAGGTCGCCCGCGCGAAGACGCTGTCGCGGAAACGGAGGAGTAATCGCCATGTCATTCGGAACCTCACAAGGCGGTCCTGGTGGCGCCGGCGCAGCCGGTGGCGCGCGCCGTCCATTCTTCCGCCGCCGCAAGACCTGCCCGTTCTCGGGCGAAGGCGCGCCGAAGATCGATTACAAGGACGCGCGGCTGCTGCAGCGTTACGTTTCCGAGCGCGGCAAGATCGTGCCGAGCCGCATCACCGCGGTGTCGGCCAAGAAGCAGCGCGAGCTGGCAAAGGCCATCAAGCGCGCGCGCTTCCTCGGCCTGCTGCCCTACGTGATCCGCTAGTCGCTCAAAGATTTTCCGTCTGCCCCGGAAGGGCGGACGGTGTTGATAATCAGTCGCGGACGCCGGAAAATTCCGGAGTTCGACAGTTGGGACGGACTTCGATCCGTCTCTAACCGCTCAAAGGTGCGGGACAGCTCGATGACGCAGTTGGTTCTCATTGGCATCGGTGCCGGCGCGGCGACGGCGTTGCTGTTCGCCTCGGTCGCGTCCGGCTCGCTGATCTCCGTCCTGTTGTTCTACCTCGCTCCTCTGCCGATCCTGATCGCGGCGTTGGGATGGAGCCATTGGGCGGGGCTGATCGCCGCGGTTTTCGCGTCTGCCGGCCTCGCCGTGGTGTTCGGCTCCTTCATGTTCTTGGCGTTCCTGCTCGGCATCGGGCTGCCGGCGTGGTGGCTCGGCTATCTCGCGCTGCTGGGGCGGCCGACCGGGCAACCGGCGCCGAACGACATGGAATGGTACCCGGCCGGCAGCCTGGTGGTTTGGGCCGCCATCCTCGGCGCGCTGATCGTGATCGCCGCTCTGATCAACTTCGGCGCCGGAGAGGGCGACTCCCGCAACGCGATGCGCAATGCAATCGAACGCATGCTCCGCATGCAGATGCGCGCGCCGAAAGGCCCGCCGCTCGACATCAACCGGACCGTTGAGATCTTGATGGTGGTTCTGCCGCCGGCCGCGGCCGTGGTGACGACCATCACCAACACGCTCAATCTCTGGCTAGCCGGGCGGATCGTATCGGTGTCCGGGCGCATGAAGCGTCCGCTGCCCGATCTATCGGCGATGAGATTTCCCCCCTACGCACCTCTCCTGACCGGCGCGGCGCTCGCCGTTTCGTTTCTGCCCGGGATGGTCGGGACCGCCGGCCTTGTCCTTGCCACCGCGATGCTGGTGGCGTTTGCCATCCTCGGGCTCGCCGTGCTGCACACCATCACGCGCGGCGTGAACGCGCGGATGCTCTTGCTCGGCAGCGTCTACGCGTCGGTGATCGTGATGCTCTGGCCGGCGCTGTTCCTGATTCTGCTGGGCCTCGCCGACACCGCCCTAGACATTCGCGGCCGCGTCGCCGGACGGCGCGGCCCGCCCACACCCTCAACCTGACAACATCTTCAAAAGGAGAAACGACCATGGAAGTCATTCTGCTCGAACGCATCGGCAAGCTCGGCCAGATGGGCGAAGTCGTTCGCGTCAAGGACGGCTACGCGCGCAATTTCCTGCTGCCGCAGGGCAAGGCGCTGCGCGCCACCGGCGCCAACAAATCCAAGTTCGAAGGCATGAAGGTGGAGCTTGAAGCCAAGAGCGCCGCCGCCAAGGGCGACGCCGGCAAGGTCGCCATCAAGCTCGACGGCAAGAGCTTCCGCGTGCTGCGCCAGGCGTCCGAAGTCGGCCACCTCTACGGCTCGGTGTCGCCGCGCGACATCGCCGGGCTGCTCAACGACGGCGGCTACGAGGTCGACCGCAACCAGATCGCGCTCAACGTTCCGATCAAGACGATCGGCAGCCACAAGGTGCCGGTGCAATTGCACCCGGAGGTCGAGGTGACGATCACGCTTCACGTCGCGCGTAGCGCCGACGAAGCCGAGCGGCTCGCCCGCGGCGAGGACATTACCCTGCAGCGCACCGACGCGGAGGAGGAGGCGGCCGAGGCCAAGGCTGCGGCGGTAACCTTCTTCGAACCCGGCGCGATCAAGGCCGAGGACGAGCAGGAAGACGGCGAGGAAGCCCCGAAGAACAAGGAAGAAAAGGCCTGAGCCGCCTGTTCTAGTCGAAAATATCCCACTGCGGTTTCGGCGGCTCCGGCGGAGCCGCCGGCGCCAGCGGCTCCGGTGCCGCGGCCGGTGGGGGAGTTTGTTGTGCCGGCGCAGTGGCTTGGCGGCCGCGCTGCGCGCGCGTTGCGGGCGCCGGAGCGGGCTTGGCCGGCTCGCCGGTTTCTCCGGACGGCGTTGCAGCAGATGGAATCGCAGCCGGCGGCTTGCCCGGCTTCGCCGCATCGTCGGAGCGCGCCGCCGCACGCGGCGGTTGTTGCTTGGGGTCGGCCCTGGCGCCCGGCACGCCCACCAGATATGCGGCCAGCGCCGACGCGCTCTCGCGGCTGTTGGTGTAGTGCTCGCGCAGGAAGCTGGCGAGCGAACCCGCGCCGCGATCCTTTGCCAGTCCCTGCGGCCCTTTGTGACAGCCCGCGCCGGTGCAATCGCTGGCGAAGAGCTGCGCCGCCGGCTTGGCGCTGAAATTCTCGCCCCGCGACGCGGCGGGCGGGGGCGCGGCCTGAGCCTGGGGAGTCGGCGAGGCCGGCGTCGTCCACCCCCATTGCGCACGCGACTCGGTGGCGGCGAGCCCGGCAAGAATGCCCACGAGGGTCAACTGCAGTGCCAATTTCCGTAAGCCGATCAATGTGATCTCCCCGCGGCTGGGTAACAGGCCGACGGTACGCCGCCGGGTCTTACCTCGAAAGTGAGGCGGTCGCGAGCCCGAGCAGGCTGTTCGCTTGGTGCGCCATATGCCCGGTAGCGGACGGTGCACACCAATCTTGTCAGCTAAACTTGCCCTTTAGTTTAACACGAAAGCCGCAGTTGGCTCTCAAGGGACGGCATTTTGAGGGATGTTGGGGGCGGCCGTGGACCGGTTGCTTCAATGGGGGCTCAGGCGATTTATCCGGCGTGGCAACCTGCGCGTTGCCACGGCGAGCGGCCGGTTTTTTCACTTTGGAGACGGCTCCGGCGCGCCGGTCGCCCTGCGGTTCACCAGCGCAGCGGCGCAACGCGCCGTGATGCTCGACCCCGAGGTCAAGCTCGGCGAAGCCTACATGGACGGCACGCTGCAGATCGAGGAAGGCACCATCGCCAACCTCCTTGCGCTCGTGCTCGGTCAGACACCCGACGGGATGCCGCCCGTGTGGGCTCGCCCGCAATGGTGCGTCCGCTATCTCAAGCGCCGGCTGCAGCAATTCAACCTGCCGTCCCGGGCGCGGCGTAATGCCGCTCACCACTACGACCTGGACGGCCGGCTCTATTCGCTTTTTCTCGATGCCGACCGGCAATACAGCTGCGCATATTTCGAGACCGCCGATCAATCGCTCGACGACGCGCAACTCGCCAAGAAACGTCACCTCGCCGCGAAGCTCCTCGTTGGAGAAGGGGCCGACCGCCGCGTCCTTGACATCGGCTGCGGCTGGGGCGGGCTCGCCCTTTATCTCGCCGAGTTTTGCCGCGTAGAGGTCACCGGCATTACGCTGTCTGACGAGCAGTTGGCGATCGCCCGGCAGCGCGCCGGCGAAAAGAACCTGACCGGCACGCTCGACTTTCGCCTGCAGGATTATCGCGCCATGACCGAAACATTCGACCGGATCGTCTCGGTCGGCATGTTCGAGCACGTCGGGCTGACCCACTACGACGCGTTCTTCCGAAAATGCGCCGGCCTGCTGGCGCAGGACGGCGTGATGCTGCTGCACACCATCGGCCGTTCCGAAGGGCCCAACGTCACCAATCCCTGGATCGCCAAGTACATCTTTCCGGGCGGCTACATCCCGGCGTTGTCCGAAGTCATGCCGTCCATCGAGCGCGCCGGCCTGCTGGTGACCGATATCGAGTTCCTGCGGCTGCACTACGCGGAAACCGCAAAAGCTTGGCGCGATCGCTTCCTGGCGCACCGCGACGAAGCCGAGAGGCTGTACGACCGCCAGTTCGTGCGAATGTGGGAGTTCTATCTGGCCGCTTCCGAGATGGCCTTCCGCGAACAGGCGATGATGGTGATGCAGATCCAGCTCGCCAAGCGCCAGGACGTGGTGCCGATGACGCGGGACTATATCTTCCGCGAGGAAGCGCGGCTGCGCGCCATCGAAGGCCTTCAAACCCCGCCCTTGCGACTCGCTGGCGAATAAGTCCCGCCACCGGCAGGGAAATCGCAGCCCGTTACCACTTGATGGCGGTCAAGGCGGTTGGACGGCATTCACAGCCTGGACTGTGGGTATCGCGGACAGCGTCAAACAACGCGCCCCGCCCTTCCCGCGCGGTGCTACGTCATATGTCCGTCCCCAGCGCTGCTGCAAAGCGCCGTTTCCGAGAGTGCCACGATGTAGCGTTGATTCCGGCTGTTGCTTCGTTCACACCGCGTTCCCGATTTTTGACACATCCGGCTCCTTCGATCGCAGATCATGGCACCCGTTGATTCGACAGCGCGCAAGCTCGCCGACGTCACCGCCCCGCAATATCGCATCGCGCCTCACAACCTCGAGGCCGAGCAGGCGCTTCTTGGCGCCATCCTGGTCAACAACGAGGCTTTCTACCGGGTTTCCGATTTTCTCGAGGCGTCGCAGTTCCATGAGCCGCTGCACCAGCAGATTTATCAGATCGCCGCCGACCTCATTCGCGCCGGCAAGGTGGCGACGCCGATCACGTTGAAGACCTTCCTGCCCGCCGACATCGACATCGGCGGGCTCAACGTGAGCCAGTACCTCGCCCGCCTCGCGGCCGAGGCGACGACCGTAATCAACGCCACGGACTACGGCCGCACCGTTTCCGACCTCGCGTTGCGCCGCAACCTGATCGGCATCGGCGAGGACATGGTCAACGTTGCATTCGACGCCCCGGTCGATTTCGCGCCGCGCGAGCAGATCGAGGACGCGGAGCGCCGGCTCTACGAGCTCGCCGAAACCAATCGCTACGGTTCGGGCTTCCAGCGCTTCGCGCAGGCGCTCACCACCGCAGTCGACATGGCGGCACGCGCGTTCCAGCGCGACGGCAAGCTCTCCGGGATCGCGACCGGGCTGAAGGACCTCGATTCCAAGATGGGCGGGTTGCAGTCGTCGGACCTGATCATCGTCGCAGGCCGCCCAGGCATGGGAAAGACCGCGCTCGCCACCAACATCGCCTACAACGTCGCGCATGCCTATCGCGGCGAAGTCCAGGCCGACGGCAGCATGTCGACGGTCAACGGCGGCATCGTCGGCTTCTTCTCGCTCGAAATGTCGGCGGAACAGCTCGCCACCCGTATCATCGCCGAGCAGACCGGCATTGCCTCCAGCACGATCCGCCGCGGCGGCATCCACGAGGAAGAGTTCGAGAAGATCAAGGACGTCTCGATCGAGATGCAGAATCTGCCGTTTTATGTTGACGAAACGGGCGGCCTGTCGATTGCGCAGCTCGCGGCGCGCGCGCGGCGCCTCAAGCGCCAACGCGGCCTCGACCTGCTCGTGATCGACTACATTCAGCTGCTGCAGGGCTCGCAGCGCCGCGCCTCCGAAAGCCGCGTTCAGGAGGTGACCGAGATCACGACGAACCTCAAGGCGCTGGCGAAGGAGCTCAACGTTCCGATCATCGCGCTGTCGCAGCTCTCGCGCCAGGTCGAGAGCCGGGACGACAAGCGGCCGCAGCTTTCCGACCTTCGCGAATCCGGCTCGATCGAGCAGGACGCCGACGTCGTCATGTTTGTGTTCCGCGAGGAATACTACCTCGCCAACAAGGAGCCGCGGCCCGGCAGCGAGGAACACCTCAAGTGGCAGACCGACATGGCGCTGGTCCACGGCAAGGCCGAACTGATCATCGGCAAGCAGCGGCATGGACCGACCGGCACCGTGCAGGTCCAATTCGAGGCCAACGTCACGCGCTTCGGCGATCTCGCCCCTGAACACCATCGGCCGGAGCGCATTGGAGATTGACCGAACCGGCCGCTGGACGGGCGCGCCACGCCCGGCCATAACCCGCTGATGGCACGCCAACCCAAATCAGAAACCGCGGCTCCGCCGGAGCCGGCCACCGCAGCCGGCCCGGCTGAAGCCGAGGCCGGCGGCCTCCTCACCATCAATCTCGGCGCGATCTTCGACAACTACCGCGCGCTAGCCATGAAGGTGATGCCGACCGAATGCGCCGCGGTGGTAAAGGGCGATGCCTACGGCTGCGGCCTCGAGCAGGTCACCGCAACGCTGTCCCGCGCCGGCTGCAAGACGTTCTTCGTCGCCCACCTCGACGAGGCGCGCCGCGTGCGCCGGTGCGCGGCGGAAGCCGCCATCTACGTGCTCAACGGGTTTGCCTCCGGCGCCGGACCGGCGCTCGCCGAGGTTTATGCGCGGCCGGTGATCAATTCCTCGGTCGAGCTTGCCGAGTGGGACCAGTTCGTGTCCTCGAGCGGATGGCGGGGCGGCGTCGGCCTGCATGTCGACACCGGCATGAACCGGCTGGGCTTGTCGCTCGATGAGACGGCGGCCGTCGCCGCGCGCATGCAGTCGGAAAATCACGGGCTCACCCTGCTGATGAGCCATTTCGCCTGCGCGGACCAGCCGCAGCACCCGCTTAACGATCAGCAGATCCGGCAATTCCGCGAAATACGCACGCTGTTCCGCGGTATTCCCGGCTCTCTTGCCAACTCGTCCGGCATCTTCCTGGACCAGTCTGCCTACTGCGACATGGTCCGTCCTGGCGCGGCGCTCTACGGCATCAACCCGACGCCGGGCAAAACCAATCCCATGAAGCCGGTGATCGAGTTGCAGGGCCGCGCGCTGCAGGTGCGCAGCGTGCCGCGCAACGCCGCGGTGGGCTATGGCGCGACATGGACGGCGAAACGGGCGAGCCGGATTGCCGTGGTTGCCGCGGGATACGCCGACGGCATTTTGCGCGCGGCGAACGCGGCCGAGCGCGACGCGATCGTTGCCGGCAAGCGCTGCCGGATCGTCGGGCGCATCTCGATGGATCTGCTCACCGTGGATGTCACCGACCTGCCGGACAACGCGGTGCGGCGTGGCCATCTCGTCACGCTGATCGGCGGCGAGCTTACCGCCGACGTGGTCGGGGCGCAGGCGGGCACCATCGGCTACGAGGTGCTCACCTCGCTCGGCGCCCGCTACCACAGAGTTTGGAAGGTCTGATCCATCCCGTCCGTGACGGGCTCGGGCCCGGCGGGGCGCGGTGTCATTCGCAACTGGACCAGCAGGACGAAGCAGCCCACGACAATCGCCTCGAACATCACCGTGAACACGATCGCCATGGCGACGGAAATATGGCCGGGCAGCACCAGGCCAATCCATATGCCCAGCAAGACGCCGATGGCCAGCGCGCCGAATGCCAGCAGCGCGATCCATCCCTCCGGCGAAAACGGCCTGAAGACGTAGTTGTCGGGCGAAGCGGCGCCGGAGCGAGCCCATTGTGAGTCGGGACGTTTCGCGATCTCCGGCGTCATCACTAAAAACCACACTTTACGCTCAGCCAACGTCGCCTCCCTTGCGTGCGGCAGGCTGAGATCAACAGGACCACCGTCCGGGGCAATCTTATCGTTAGCAAATGGTTGATGGCGGCCGACCGGTTGGGGTCGGGATTCGAATGTTCTTGATACGTTCTCATTTTCTGGTATCGTCTCCGCCCAATCACCGGAGAATCGCACATGGCCATCACCGGCCTCACCGCCCATGACGCCCTTGGGCTCACGCTGTTCGTTCCCTACGGCCGCCAGGAGGCGGCCGCTGCCTTCTATATCTGCGCGTTCGGCGCGACCTCGCCCCGCCACTGGATTCATCCGAAAACCGGCGAGGTGGCCGGCGTCGACATCACCATCGGCCGCGCCACCTTCACGGTGTGCGGCGCCAATCCGAAACGCGATGCCGACCCCAGCGTGCCCGGCCCCTGCGCGATTGCCGCGCCGGGCCGCGGCAGCACCATCTTCCAGATTTGCGTCGACGATCTCGAAAAAACCGTGGCGCGAGCGGTCGCCGGCGGCGCGACCATCCGGACCCCGGTGCAGGACGCCGACTGGGGCGACCGCGTCGCCACCATCGTCGATCCGTTCGGTCACATCTGGTCGATCGCCGCGATCCGGGACTGGCTGTCGGTGCCGGACTACAACGCGCGCGGCAACATTCAGCTCATCGAGGCGGCATAGCGCATGATCTCGGACAAGATGATGCGCAAGGTGAAATGACATGGCTCGGCTCCAGACCCTCAACTTCGTCTGCCAGAACTGCGGCGCGGTCGCCAACCGCTGGCAGGGCAAGTGTGACGGCTGCGGCGAATGGAACACGCTGGTCGAGGAAGGCGTCGCGGCGCCGACCCCCGGCGGCGGCCGCGCGACCCGCAAGGGCCGCCTGATCAAGCTGGAGTCGCTCGCCGGCGACACCGCGGAGGCGCCTCGCCTGCCGTCCGGCGTCGCCGAGTTCGACCGGGTCACCGGCGGCGGCCTGGTGCGCGGCTCGGTGCTGCTGATGGCGGGCGACCCGGGCATCGGCAAGTCGACCATTCTGATCCAGGTCGCGGCGGCGCTGGCGAACGCCGGCCACCGCGCGGTCTATGTGTCTGGCGAAGAGGCGGTGGCGCAGGTGCGGCTTCGCGCCGAGCGGCTCGGTCTCGGCGGCGCCAAGGTCCAGCTCGCCGCAGAAACGTCGGTCGAGGACATCGTCGCCACGCTGTCGGAGGGCGAGCTGCCTCGCCTCGTCGTCATCGATTCCATCCAGACCATGTGGTCGAGCGCGATCGAGTCGGCGCCGGGCACGGTCACGCAGGTGCGCGGCTCCGCGCAGGCGCTGATCCGCTTCGCCAAGCGTTCCGGCTGTGCGCTCATCCTGGTTGGCCACGTCACCAAGGACGGCCAGATCGCCGGCCCCCGCGTGGTCGAGCACATGGTCGACGCCGTGCTCTCCTTCGAGGGCGAAGGCTCGCACCAGTTCCGCATCCTGCGCGCGGTGAAGAACCGCTTCGGCCCAACCGACGAGATCGGCGTGTTCGAGATGACCGGGCTCGGCCTGCGTGAAGTCTCCAACCCGTCGGAGCTGTTTCTCTCCGAACGCGATCTCGGCTCGCCCGGCACCGCGGTGTTCGCCGGCATCGAGGGCACCCGCCCGCTGCTGGTCGAAATCCAGGCGCTGGTCGCGCCGTCCGCGCTCGGCACGCCACGACGCGCGGTGGTCGGCTGGGACCAGAGCCGGCTCTCCATGGTGCTCGCGGTGCTGCAAACCCATTGCGGGGTCAATCTCGGCAGCCACGACGTCTATCTCAATGTGGCGGGCGGCCTGCGGATCGTGGAACCGGCCGCCGATCTCGCCGCCGCGGCCGCGCTGGTGTCGTCGCTGGTCAACGCGCCGCTTCCCTCCGACGCCGTCTATTTCGGCGAAGTCTCGCTGTCCGGCGCGGTTCGCCCGGTGGCGCAGGCCGCGGCGCGGCTCAAGGAGGCGCAGAAGCTGGGCTTTACGCGGGCCGTGGTTCCCGAGGCCTCGCGCGGGGACAGTTCCGACACCAATCCGGGCTTGAATGCGGGCTTGGCGCTCACCTCGGTCGGCGCATTGATCAGCTTGGTTTCGGAGATCGCCGCGCGCGGCGAAAAGCCCCGCAGAATCGAGCGGAATCCGGAGGCGTGACGCGGCCGCCAGTGCCCGCTATACAGCCCTCGCGTGGCGGTCGAACGGACGTCAAAAAGCCTCAACTTGAGGATTTTTGCAGCCCTTGCCCGCCGACGCTTGCCGAAGCCAGCCGGCGCAGTTGAGGTGGTGCATAGCGTGCCTTCGATTCGCGCCCGACGCTTCGATCCCAAGAACCCCCAGGCCTGACGACCCATGCCGATCACGTGGCTCGATTTTCTCCTGCTGGGCGTCATGATGATTTCGGGGCTGCTCGCCATGATCCGCGGCTTCATGCGCGAGGTTCTGTCGATCATCGCCTGGGCCGCGGCGGCGGCGGCGACCATCCTGCTGTACAACCGCCTGCTGCCGATCGCGAAGGCGAACATCTCGAACGACATGCTGGCAACCGGTGTGGTGGTCGGTGGCGTGTTTTTAATCACGCTGCTGCTGGTCTCGATCATCACGGTGCGCATCTCGGACATGATCCTGGACAGCCGGATCGGCGCGCTGGACCGCACCTTGGGGTTCCTGTTCGGGCTTGCCCGCGGCTTGATCATCGTCGTGGTCGCCTTCCTGTTCTTCTCGTGGCTGGTTCCGGGCAACAAGCAGCCCGACGGCGTGCGCAACGCGAAGTCGCGCGTAGTTCTGGAAAACACCGGGGAATGGTTGCAAGCCCTGTTGCCGCAGGACATGGATAACTACCTGTCCCAGTGGTTCAAACGCCGCCCCAAGGACGGCGAGCAGGAACCTCCGGATGGGCCGCCCGATCGGCGTTCCGATCTGGATCGGCCGGTAAATGTTGTGTTCGTGCCGTTGAACGACATCACGAAACAATGAGGCGGCAGCCGATGGGCGAAACGATGGACCAGAATTCCGCAGAGACCATCTTCGACCCGAACGCAGATCGGCTCCGCGAGGAATGCGGTGTGTTCGGCATCTTCGGCCACCCCGACGCCGCCGCCATCACGGCGCTCGGCCTGCACGCGCTGCAGCACCGCGGCCAGGAGGCGTCCGGCATCGTCTCGTTCGACGGCAAGCGCTTCCACTCCGAGCGCCGCATGGGCCTCGTCGGCGACAACTTCTCCCGCCGCGAGGTGATCGACCGCCTGCCCGGCATGAGCGCGATCGGCCACGTGCGCTATTCGACCACCGGCGAGACTATCCTTCGCAACGTGCAGCCGTTGTTCGCGGAGCTCGAAGGCGGCGGCTTCGCGATCGGCCACAACGGCAATCTGACCAACGGCATCACGCTGCGCCGCCAGCTCGTCCACGAAGGCGCCATGATGCAGTCGACCACCGACACCGAGGTGATCCTGCACCTGGTGGCCCGCGCCAAGCGCAACCGGTTCGTCGACCGTTTCGTCGAGGGCCTGCGCCAGCTTGAAGGCGCCTATGCCTTCGTCGGCATGACCAACAAGAAGCTGGTCGGCGCCCGCGATCCGCTCGGCATCCGCCCGCTCGTCCTCGGCAAGCTCGACGGCGCGCCGATTCTCGCCTCGGAAACCTGCGCGCTCGACGTGATCGGCGCGCAGTACGTGCGCGACATCGAGAACGGCGAAGTCGTGGTGTTCGACGATGACGGTATGCAGAGCCACAAGCCGTTCCCGCCGATGCAGGCGCGGCCGTGCATCTTCGAATACATCTACTTCGCGCGGCCCGACTCCGTCGTCGGCGGCCGCCCGGTCTATGACATCCGCAAGAACATGGGCGCGGAGCTCGCCCGCGAAGCGCCGGCCGATGCCGACGTCATCGTGCCGGTGCCCGACTCCGGCGTGCCGGCCGCGCTCGGCTTCTCGCAGGCCGCCGGCATTCCCTACGAGCTCGGCATCATCCGCAACCACTACGTCGGCCGCACCTTCATCGAGCCGACCCAGCAGATCCGCCAGCTCGGCGTGCGGCTCAAGCACTCCGCCAACCGCGCCGTGGTGAACGGCAAGCGCATCGTGCTGGTCGACGATTCCATCGTGCGCGGCACCACTTCGACCAAGATCGTGCAGATGATGCGCGACGCCGGCGCGAGCGAGGTGCATTTCCGCATCGCATCGCCGCCGATCACGCATCCCGACTATTACGGCATCGACACCCCGGAGCGCGACAAGCTGCTGGCGGCGACGCACGACCTCGAAGGCATGCGCCAATTCATCGGCGCGGATTCGCTCGCCTTTCTCTCGGTCGACGGCATCTACCGCGCCATGGGCGCAGGCGCGCGCGATCCGCTGCGCCCGCAGTTCACCGACCATTGCTTCACCGGCGAATATCCGACCGGCCTGACCGACCAGACCGGCCAGCAGAACTCGCCGCGGCAATTGTCGCTGCTGGCGGAAGCGGGTTGAGGCGCAGCGCGCCGCAACCAGCCTTCCGAAATCCAGACGTCAATCCCGAGCCGACCAGGCCTGATCAGGCGACGCCAAAGTTAAGCGAGATCAAACGATCCGGTTGAGCTTGGCTGTCCGCAGCCTCGAAGCCGTACAGCCGCGCGGCATTGTGGACCAGGATATTCTCCCGGACCGCGGGATCGGGCGCCCACTTCGGCAACTGGTTGAGCAGGAGAGCATCGTCGACGGGAAACGGCGGCGCGATGTCGGTCAGAGGGCGTCCGCGGCCGAACGCGGAATCGGGGTGCGGCCAGTCGGTGCCCCAGACGACGCGGTCGGCGTTTGCCGCGATAAGCGCCTGCGCCAACGGCAGGGCATCCGGGAAATCAGGCGATTTGTTCGAGGTCCGGTAGGCGCCGGACACCTTCACATAGGCCCGGCCCGATTTGACGAGGTCGAGCAACGCGTCAAAGCCATGCTGGCTTGGCCCGTCCACCGCCTGGGCGGCCCCGAAATGGTCGAACACGACGGGGAACGGCAATTGCTCGATGTGGGTCTTCAACCCGGCGATGACGTGCGGCCGCGTATAGAATTGAATGTGCCAGCCGCGTCCTTCGATCTGCTCGACCGCACGGTCGAGCGTACGTTTCGAACCGTCGGCATCAAGCGACGTCCCTCTAGGGCCTGTGTTGTAATTTTTGCTTTAAACCTGCGTAGCTGCGACTTCGTATGACCGTATACTCCTGCTATTTTTTCCTCAACGTATTCAAGGATAATGATTCGGACCGCCGAAGGAAGCATTGGCGAGTTGATCATGCAATTGATGGTAGCGGCTGATAAGCCCGAGCCCTTGTGAGCACCTCGCAAAATTGTCCACGCAGTGCTTCTTGGTATACCCAACACCTTGGCTTGGTCGTCTAGTGTGACAAATCCCGCGCCGATCAATGTTTCACCGAGACGTTGGATTTTGCAAGATTGCCTGACCTTGATGCTGCGCATGTTGCAAACATCGTTTGCCGCGAACGATTGCATAAGAGGATCCGATCCCAACAGTTGCAGTTTCTCAGGAGTGCGGAGTCCCTTTTATTCAGAACTGAAACAAATTGGTTGTTAAATTGGTTTTAATAATAATTATTAATAGTATACGCGCCGTCCAGGCGGTGGGCCGTGCCTTCCAACTGAGCGTTTCTCTGAGCGTGCGCTTTCAGGCGTTTATCTTGAGGCTCCAAAGCGGCTATCAGAAGATGGTGGGCTGATATGCTCACTCGGGTGATGGAGCGAAAAGGAAAAAATGGTCAGGACTGGACCGCGACGTGAAAGCGGACCGCTATAAGCCCAAAACGAGCTACGCCTGCGGGGGACTTGGCGTTGGCACCGTTCAATGCTCCAAAAACTTGGAGCTATCACGCGACCTCGCGCGATCCCGGCCGGCCTACGCTTTCGTAGGTGAAGCCGCGCTGCACCATCTCTTCGGACAGATAGATGTTGCGCAGGTCGATGATCACGGGCGACTTCATCGACCGCTTGAGCCAATCGAGGTCGAGCGCGCGGAACTGCTCCCATTCCGTCACGATCACCAGCGCGTCAGCCTGCTCGGCACAGACGTAGGGGTCGTCGCTGTAGGTCACATTGGAGAGCACCTGCTTGGCCTGCTCCA
>Ga0190274_10001474_pt1 | contig 13817 bp, 13 predicted proteins | sample Popmic531T_FD_133002 | JGI IMG/M metagenome (GOLD analysis project Ga0190274, IMG submission 133002) | Populus adjacent soil microbial communities from riparian zone of Yellowstone River, Montana, USA - 531 T | ecosystem: Environmental > Terrestrial > Soil > Riparian zone | place: USA: Montana...
CCTCGATCGGCTACGCGGTCGGGCTGAAGGAGGCGATGCGCAAGGGGATCGGCGAGGATGGCCGGGTCGCCGCCGTGATCGGCGACGGCGCCCTCACCGGCGGCGTCGCCTACGAGGCCCTGCACGCGGCCGGCGGCCTGCAGACCCCGGTCGTGATCGTCCTCAACGACAACGGGATGTCGATCTCCCCCAACGTCGGCGCCCTCTCGCGCTACTTCAACCGGATCCGCCTCAATCCGCGCCTCTTCCACGCCCGCGAGGGGGTCGAGGACCGGCTGACCAAGCTGCCGCTCGGCCTCGGCCGGCGGATCGAGCGGCTCGGTCCGGAGATCAAGTCGGCGATCAAGGCCTACTGGGCGCCCGGCCTCTTCTTCGAGGAGCTCGACCTCGCCTACATGGGCGTGATCGACGGCCACGACGTGCACGCCCTGCGTGAGGCGCTGACCGAGGCTTTCGAGGCCGAACGCCCGGTCGTCGTCCACATCCACACGGTCAAGGGCAAGGGCTTCGGGCCGGCCGAAGAGGGCGGCCTCGAGTCGATGGAGAAATGGCACGCCGCCAAGCCCAACTCGATCGTCAACGGCAAGCCCGCCGGCGCAAAGCCGGCCGATGGGCCGATAAGTCGAGCCCAAGGCGACAAATCGGCCCATCGACCCGTTCCGGTGACGGAAACCGATGCGCCGGACGCGATCGCGCCGGAGATGCTGGAGAAGCCGCCGGCGGCCGGGGCGCCGCCGCAGTACACGCAGGTCTTCGCCGATGCGATCGTCGCCGAGGCCGAGCGCGACAAGCGGGTGATCGGGATCACCGCGGCGATGGCGGGGGGGACCGGCCTGCAGAAGCTCGCCGACGAGCTGCCCGACCAGTACTACGACGTCGGCATCGCCGAGCAGAACGCGGTCCTGCTCGCCTCGGGGCTGGCGCTGCAGGGGGCCAAGCCGGTCTGCGCGATCTACTCGACCTTCCTCCAGCGCGCCTACGACCAGATCATCCACGACGTCTGCCTGCAGGAGCTGGACGTGACCTTCGCGATGGACCGGGCCGGCCTGGTCGGCGACGACGGCCCGACCCACCACGGCGCCTTCGACGTCTCCTACTTCCGCCCGATCCCGCACGTGGTCGTGATGGCGCCGCGCGACGAGGCGATGCTGGTCCACATGCTGCACACCGCCGTCGCCCACGACGGGCCGGCGGCGCTGCGCTACCCGCGCGGCGCCGGGGAGGGGGCGAAGCTGCCGGCGAAGCCGAAGCTGATCCCGATCGGCGAGGGCGAGGTCCTGGCCGAGGGCGAGCGCGTCGCCCTGCTCGGTTACGGCTACGGCGTCGCGGTGGCCCAGGAGGCGGCCGCGATCCTCGCCGGCCACGGCCTCGAGGCGACCGTCGCCGACGCCCGCTTCGCCAAGCCGATCGACGGCAAGCTGGCCGAGCGGCTGGCCCGCGAGCACGACCTGGTGGTGACGATCGAGGAGAACGTCCTGGCCGGCGGCTTCGGCTCGGCGGTGCTGGAGCACCTCGAGGACGCCTTCGCCGAGGGCCCGGGGGAGCGGGCCCGGGTGCTGCGGGTCGGCCTCCCGGACCGCTACGTCACCCACGGCAAGCCGGCGCTGCTGCGGGCCGAGGCGGGGCTCACCGGCGAGTCGGTGGCGGAGCGGGTGCTGGCCGCGATGCCCTCCGCGCAGCCCGTTTTGGGCTAGTCCGGTACATCTTCGTATCTAGTCAATTTTGACGATTGATCCAATCGTCGCAATCGAATAGATTGCAGTTGTCTCTCCGGTGATGGTGGAAGTCGCATGACCGTCAGGTCGCGCTTCTGGGGATCGCCAAGGGAGGGGGGACGCTTCTCTATATATGTCGGTCCGTTGGGGGACGGACCTTCTAGCGATCCGGCCGCCCAGCGCGGCCGGTTTCGCGTGGCGGGCCGTCTCCGGCGCGCCACGCGACCGGCTCAGCCCTCCTCGGCGAGGATCGAGTAGATCCTGCGGCGGGTCTCGTCGAGCAGTTCCCGGACCCGTTTCTGCTGGCCCTCGTCGGCGGCGTGGAAGACCTGGCCGATCGAGTGGTGGAGCTTGCCGACGCTGTCGCGGAGATGGATCGCCTCCGGCGCGGCGCCGGCGCGGACGGCGTCCCAGGGCGCCTCCTCGCCGGCCTTCGCCGTCTGCTCGGCGGCGCCGGTCTCGGTCGGGGTGAAGCGGCGCTTGCCGTCGCTCTCCTCGCCCCGGATCAGCCCCTCCTCCTCGAGCAGCTGCAGCATCGGGTAGATCGAGCCGGCGCTCGGCGTCCACGCCGCCTGCGTGCGCTCCTCGATCTCCTTGATCATCTCGTAGCCGTGCATCGGCCGCTCGGCCAGCAGGGCCAGGACCGCGGCCCTGACGTCGCCGCGCCGCGCCCGCGGCCCGCCGCGCCCGCGCCCGTACCTGGGGCCGCGACTGCGCGCGAACTCATGGCCGCCGTGGGGGCCTGAATGTCGTGAATCGTGCCTGTGGTGCATCTGAAAACCTTTCTATCGAAACCTAACGCGATATATCGTAACAACTCGCGTGAGTCGGCCATTCGGGCGGCGGACGGGAGTCGGATCGGACTGCGGCGGTTAGAGGTCTGCGCCCGCGTCCAGGGCGTCGGCCAGCTCTTGCCACGGCTCGAGGCGCCAAAAGCGGCGGGCGCGGCCGGAGGTGGAGGGGAGGACCCAGACCTCGGCGCCGCCGATCTGCTCCTCCTGGGGGCCGTAGGCGACGTCGCGTTCGAGCGCGCCGCGGGCGGCGTTCTTGCCGTTGAAGGCGAGGGTCCGCGGTTCGACCGCGGCGATTCGCGCCTGCAGCCCGGAGACGTCGAACTCCGCCGTCCCGACTTCCTCGTCGGAGCCGTAGCTGACCTTGCAGATGTCGGTCAGGCCGATGCCGTGGCGAGGCAACTCCCGGAATCGGTCCGGGGTCAACTCGGTCGGCGTCAGCCCGGTCAGGTGCAGCGCCTGCCAGAAAGAGTTGCCGGGGCCGGCGTAGTAGGCCTGCGCCTTGGCGGAGGCGGTGCCGGGAGCGGTGCCGCAGAACACGACTCGCAGGCCCGGTTCGAGAACGTCTCGCAGCACCTCGGTCACGGCCGCAGGCTATTGAACCCGCTCCCCCTAGCCCTGGGAGTGTTATACTAAACCTAATGGTTCAGTATCAAACGATAGATCGGACCCTCGCCGCCCTGGCCGACCCGACCCGCCGCGAGGTTCTCGAGCGGCTCGGCCGCCAGGGCGTCGCCACCGTCAGCGAGCTCGCCGAGCCGGCCGGGATGTCCCTGACCGGGATGAAGAAGCACCTCGGCGTGCTCGAGGAGGCGGGGCTGGTCAGCACCGAGAAGGTGGGGAGGACGCGCCGTTGCAGCCTCGGGCCCAAGCGCCTGGAGGATCTGCAGGGGTGGATGGACTCCTACCGATCGATGCTGGAGGAGCGGTTCGACCGTCTTGACGAGCTACTCGAGCGAACAAAAGGAGATGCATCATGAGCGAGCTGGATGTCGCAGGAAAATCGGTGCTGACGCTGCCCGCCGAGCGGGAAATCCGGGTCGAGCGCATATTCGACGCCCCGCGCGACCGCGTCTTCGCGGTCTACACCGACCCGGAGCTGATCCCGCAGTGGTGGGGGCCACGGCGCACGACCACCGTCGTCGAGGAGATGGAGGCGAAGACGGGCGGGGCCTGGCGCTTCACGATGCGCGACTCGGACGGCAGCGAGACCGTCTTCCGGGGCGTCTACCGCGAGGTCACCGCCCCCGAGCGGATCGTCCAGACCTTCGAATGGGACGGCATGCCCGGCTACGTCTCCGTCGACTCGGCCGCCTTCGAGGATCTGGGCGAGCGCACCAAGGTCGTCACCACCTCGATCTTCCACACGCCCGAGGAACGCGACGGCATGATCGAGTCCGGCATGGAGACCGGCATGAACGAGACCTTCGACCGGCTCGACGAGCTGCTGGCGAGGTAGCGCGAAGGATCCACCCAGGGGTGTCCCGCCGGTGAGGCGGGACGCCTCCGTCTGGTCAGGGCGTTCGTGCAACCGCGCCGCGGTCGCGCAGCCGCATCGCCAAACCGCTGAGCAGATAGACGATCGCCGCCGCCAGAAGGATGAACTTGCAGCTGGCGAAGATCGTCGCCAGTAACGGAAACGCGGCGCCGGAGCCGCCGAGGGTCAGCAGCAGGCAGATGTTCTCAAGCGCGTCGAACGCGGCCCCGAGGGCGCCGAAGGAGACGACGACCCCGCCGATCGCGGCCAGTCGTCGCCAGCCTCGCTGCCGGGACATGTCGCGAACCGTGGCCAGGGCGAGGGTGAGGAAGGTCCCGTAGGCGAGCAGGAAGCCGAAGTCGATCCAGAGCGACTCGCGGGCCGCGTCCTGGCCGTCCTCGCCCCATTCGGAGAGGATCTCGTCAGCCCGGTCCTGGCCGCCGGTCAGCTCGAACGGCACCATCCCCGGCCCACCGCTGTCCTTCATCCGGTTCTCCGCAGGCGACATCGCCAGCAGCAGAACAAGCGCTGCAATCCCCGATGCGATCAGGCCCCGCCGGCGCGTCACGCGGCAATCATTGCGGCAGGTGCGGCAGCATAACTGTCCGTCTTGGGTAGTCGAACCCTGTAACCATCAACCCGTGGATCGGCCTCGCGTGAAACTGAGCGGCGACATCGAGGGCCTCTCTGTGATTGAGGAGACTCGCAGCGATGGCCGTCTCGTGATCTCGCCGGATACATCTGCCCAGGCGATCGTGGATCGCCTGCGCCATGAGCCCGCAACGCTCGAGGAGTTCGAGGCTGTCCACGGAGTCGTCAAGTCGGCTGATGACGAGGGGTACTAGCCGTCGCGATTGGCGGCTACGCTTCGTATGTGAGTGTCTATGACTGACGAGGCTCTGATCGAGGAGGCTGGCCGCCGTCTCGCGGCCGCTGCCCCTGGGGCCAGGGTGATTCTCTTTGGTTCGCGGGCGCGCGGCGAGGCTCGGCCGGATTCGGATCTTGATCTGCTCGTGATCGAGCCGGATCAGATTCAGACGCGCCGCGCGGAGACCGCGCGTCTAAGGCGGGAGCTGCGAGGACTCGAAGTTGCCTTGGATGTAATCGTCGTCAGCGCCAAGGATGCCGAGCAATGGGGTCACTTCAAGGGCAGCATGCTGAATGAGGCGCTGAACGAGGGTCGGGTTCTTGTCGAGGCCTGAAGCTCAGGACCTTGCGAAGGTTCTCGCTCGCAAGGCAGAGGACGATGCGAAGGCGATGCGGCTGCTCGTTCCGAATCCGGAGATCAGCGACGAGATTGTTGGCTTTCACGCTCAGCAGGCAATAGAGAAGTGGCTTAAGGCGGTGATGGCGCTGCGTGGCTTGGAAGAGGCTCGCATTCACGATCTCGGCCGCCTTCTGGAGATTCTCGGCCAGACTGGAGTCGATTTGCCCCCTGCTGCGGATCGGCTAGACGATCTATCGATCTACGCGGTGCCCCTTCGCTACGCCGACCTTCTCGACGCCGAGTCCCTTGACCGTGAGGCCACGGTCAAACTGATGGACGCAGTCGGCAAGTGGGCCAACGCCTTGCTCGTTTGAACGAGCGTTCGGGCTCTGTCTCGGTGCATTGCTGGCGAACCGGCGCTCAGGAGCACCTGATCAGACATCGGCAAGGCGGAGTTTGGTTTCCACAACAGAAAACGCCCCACCGGGGAGGCGGGGCGCTTCTGGGGTTACTACAGGGAGGAGAGATATTCATCTCTATATATGTGGATCCGTGGGAGGTAGGTTGAGCCCGGTTTTGCCGTGGGCGCCCAGAGTGGGAAGCAATGGGGGCCATATGTACGGCGCGGGGTTCAGCCAAGAAGTCTTTGGTTAATGCCTTTCATCGTCATCTCCAGTTGAATCCTTGAACAGCGTACGAACATACGTGCGGTTTGTGTGTGAGGCCGATCACAGAGATGTCTGACTGGTGCGGCTGGTCTTCCCAGTGACGGTCGCATACCCCCTTGAAGGGCCGGTAAAACGGCCAATAAATGGTTGGGTCGGGGGCCTCGCTGTAGCGTTCCGGGAGTGAAGAAGTCCCGGATAGACGCGGTTTTGGCGGAGCAGGGGCTGTTTCCGTCGCGGACGGCGGCGGCCGGCGCGGTGCGGGCGGGCGAAGTCCGGGTCGGCCGGGACGGGCCGGTTGCCCTGCGCCCCAGCCAGCTGGTCGAGCCAGAGGCGAAGCTGATCGTCGACGCGGGCCCGCGCTTCGTCTCGCGCGGCGGCATCAAGCTCGACAACGCGCTGGAGGCGCTCGGGATCGACGTCGCCGGGCGCGACTGCGTCGACGTCGGCGCGTCCACCGGCGGCTTCACCGACTGTCTGCTGCAGCGGGGGGCGCCGCGGGTCGCCGCGGTCGACGTCGCCTATGGCCAGATCGATGTGCGCCTGCGCGAAGATCCGCGGGTGACCGTGATCGAGCGCCTCAACGGCCGCGAGATGCTGCCCTCCGACCTGCCCTTCGCGCCCTCGCTGGCCACCGTCGACGTCTCCTTCATCTCCCTGGCCAAGATCATGCCGGCGGTGGCGCGCTGCCTGGCGCCCGGCGGCGAGGCACTGGCGATGGTCAAGCCGCAGTTCGAGCTGGGCCGCAAGCGGGTCGGCCGCGGCGTCGTCCGCGACGCCGGCGACCGCCGCGAGGCGATCCACGCCGTGGCGGAGGCCGCGCAGGAGATCGGCCTGCCGGTGCGCGGCGTCGCCTCTTCGGGCCTGCCCGGCCCCAAGGGCAACCGCGAGACCTTCCTCTGGTGCGGCGGCGAGGGCCCGCCGCTCGCGGACCTCGAGGCGGCGGTCGTCGCCGCAGTGGAGGCGGACCTGTGAAGACCGCGGCGCTGATCACCCACTCGCACCCGCCGGCCGCCACCGAGGCGGTGGCCGTCGCCGTCGCCGTCGCCCGCGAGGCCGGCTGGCGCCTGGTCGCCACGGCGGACGAGCTCTCCAAGCACGGTCAGGCCGCCGCGGGCATCGAGGTCGTCGCCGGCGACAAGCCGCGTCCCGACATCTGCCTGGTGCTGGGCGGCGACGGCTCGATCCTGCACGCGCTGCGGCGCTTCGCCGCCACCGGGGTGCCGGTCTTCGGGGTCAACTTCGGCACCGTCGGCTTCCTCGCCGCGGTCGAGCGCGACGAGGCCGAGCAGGGGATCCGCCGCGCCCTCGCCGGCGAGGTCGAGACGATCGACCTGCCCGGGCTCGAGGTGACGCTCCCCGGCGCCGCCGGGACCGGCCTCAACGACATCACCCTGACCCGGCGCCCGCATGAGCGCGTCGCCGAGCTCAGCTACCGGCTCTCCGGCGAGGAGGTCGGCCATGTGCGCTGCGACGGGCTCGTCGCCGCCACCCCGGTCGGCTCGACCGGCTACAACCTCGCCAACCAGGGCCCGATCCTGGCCTGGGGCGTGAAGGGCTACGCGGTCAGCTACATCGCCCCGCACTCGCTGACCGCCCGCGCCCTGGTCGTCGCTCCCGGCGACGTCCTCCACGTCGGCAACGCCGCCGGCCGCGAGCCGGTCGAAGTCGCGGTCGACGGCACTTACCTGGCGGACCTGCCCGCCGGCGAGGCGCTCGAGGTCCGCTTCGCCGACGGCGTCGGCCGCCTGGCGCAGCTGCCCGGCACGAGCTTCTACCAGCGCATTCGCGAGAAGTTCGGCCACCTAGCGGTCTAGTCGTTTAGCCGACGAGGTCGGTTCTTTAGGGTGTTGCCGCGATGGAGCGCAAGTGGTGGACCCTGGTTCTCGTCTCGATCGCGACGTTCATGCTGCTGCTCGACGTCACGGTCGTCAACGTCGCCCTGCCCGACATCCAGCGTGAACTCGACGCCAGCCTCTCCAGCCTGCAGTGGGTCGTCGACGCCTACTCGCTGACCCTCGCCGCCTTCCTGCTCACCGCCGGCTCGCTCGGCGACCGGCTCGGTCGCCGCCGCGTCTTCACGATCGGCTTCGGGGTCTTCACCTTCGCCTCGTTCCTCTGCGGGATCGCCGAGGACCCGACCCTGCTCAACCTGGCCCGCGGCCTGCAGGGGGTCGGCGGGGCGGGGATGTTCGCCACCTCGCTGGCCCTGATCGGCCAGGAGTTCCACGGCAAGGACCGGGCGACGGCGTTCGGGGTCTGGGGGGCGGTCGTCGGCGGCGCCGTCGCGGTCGGGCCGCTGGTCGGCGGGGTCGTCACCGAGACCCTCGGCTGGGAGTGGATCTTCTTCCTCAACGTCCCGATCGGGATTGGCGCGATGGTCCTGACCGAGCGCAAGATCGTCAACGTCTTCGCCAAAGACCCGGAGCCGATCGACGTCCCCGGCGTCGTCACCTTCTCGCTCGCCCTCTTCCTGCTGATCTTCGGGCTGATCCGCGGCAATCCGGAGGGCTGGGGCAGCCCGGCGATCCTCGCCTGCCTGGTCGGCGCCGGCGCCCTGCTGGCGGCGTTCATCGCGATCGAGCGGCGCAGCGCCCACCCGATGCTCGACCTCTCGCTGTTTCGCAAGCCGGCCTTCAACGGGGTCTCCGCGGTCGCCTTCGGGCTCTCGGCGGGGATGTTCGCGATGTTCCTCTACCTGACCATCTACATGCAGGGGGTGCTCGACTACTCGCCGCTGGAGGCGGGGCTGCGCTTCCTGCCGCTGACCGTGCTCGGCTTCATCGTCGCCCCGATCTCCGGGGCGCTCTCCCACCGGGTCCCGATCCGGATCCTGCTGGGCACCGGTCTGGCCCTGGTCGGAGTCGGCCTGCTGCTGATGCACGGCATCACCGCCGAGTCGGGCTGGACGGCCCTGCTCGGTGGTTTCCTCCTCGCCGGCATCGGCATCGGCACCACCAATCCCGGCATCGGCCAGGCGGCGATCGCGGTCGTCCCGGTGGAGAAATCCGGCATGGGCTCGGGGATCAACACCACCTTCCGCCAGGTCGGGATCGCCACCGGCGTCGCCGGCCTCGGCGCCGTCTTCCAGTCGCGGGTCGACTCGAAGCTGGCGGAGCTGCTGCCGAACGCGCCCGACGGGCTCGGCGAAGTGGTCGCCTCGGGCGGCTCGCGCGCGGTGGCGGCGCTGCCGCTGCCGCCGGCGATCCACGACAAAGCCGTCCACGCCGCCGACGTCGCCTTCGTCAGCGGCTTCAACGACATCATCCTGATCGCCGCGATCCTCTCCTTCGTCGGCGCCGCCCTCGGCTTCGCCCTGGTCCGCTCCAAGGACTTCGTGCAGCCGACCGACGGGGATGCGCCCGCCGGTGGCTGAGCCCCGCACGTAGCGGCAAAGCGGTGTGGGTCGGTCCGCTTGCGTTGGTACACAGGAGGGCGTGCTGCGTGAGCTTCGAATCGAGAATCTCCTCCTGATCGAGCGGGCTGAACTGCGCTTGGGTGAGGGGCTCAATGCGATCACCGGGGAGACGGGGGCCGGGAAGACGGTCTTGGCTCACTCGCTCGATCTGCTGATGGGCGGCAAGGCGAAAGCGCAGATCGTGCGGCCGGGGGCGGGGGAGGCCTGGGTCGAGGGCGTTTTCGATCTGCCAGAGGGGCTGCTGGAGGAGCCGGAGTTCGCGGAGCTGGCGGAGCGGCTGCCGGAAGGGGCCGACGAGGTCGTGCTGGGGCGGCGGGTCTCCTCGGGCGGCAGGACCAGTGCGTTCGTCGCCGGCCGCGCCGCGACGGCGGCCGATCTGAAGCTGCTCGGCGGGCGGCTGCTGGCGTTCTTCGGCCAGCACGAGCATCGCAAGCTGACGATCGCCTCGGCGCAGCTGGAGATCCTGGACGGGTTCGCCGGCGCCGAGCACCTGGAGACGCGGCGGCGCTACCGCGAGGCGCACAGGGAGGTGGGGCGGCTGGCGGCCGAGCTGGCCGAGCTGCGGGAGGCGGAGGGGTCGCGCGAGCGCGATCTCGACCTCTACCGCTACGAGCTCTCGGAGATCGAGGAGGTGGCGCCCGACCCGCAGGAGCGGGCCGGGATCGCGGGCGAGCGCGAGCGCCTGCGCCACGCCGAGGACCTGCGCGAGGCGGCGGCCGGGGCGCACTCGGCGCTGGCCGGAGCCGAGGAGGACGGCGGCGGCGCGGCGGCGGCGCTGGCCCAGGCCGAATCGCTGCTGCAGGGCGCGGCCGGCGTCGACGGCGGCCTCGACGCGATTGCCGAGCGGGTGGCGGCGCTGGCGGTCGAGCTCGGCGACGTCGGCTCCGAGCTGCGCTACTACGCCGAGGGATTGGAGGCCGACCCGGGGGCGCTGCTGGCGATCGAGGTGCGGCTGGAGGCGATCGACAGGCTGGAGCGCAAGCACGGCGGCAGCGTCGAGTCGGTGCTGGCGCACGCCGAGCGCTGCCGGGCGGAGATCGCCCGGCTGGAGGGCGCCGGGGTCCGCGGCGCCGAGGCTGAGGCGGCGCTGGCGGCGGCGGAGGGTCTCCGCGAGGAGCTCGGCGAGCGGCTCAGCGCCGGGCGGACCAAAGCCTCCCGCCCCCTCGAAGAGCGGGTCGCCGCGGAGCTGGACAGGCTCTCGATGAGCGGTGCCACGCTCGAGGTCGTGCTGGAGCCGCATCCCGACGGTTACGGCGCCGGCGGCCGCGAGACGGTCGAGCTGCGGGTCGCCCCCAACCCCGGCATCGAGGCTGCACCGCTGCGCGAGGCGGCCTCCGGCGGCGAGCTTTCGCGGGTGATGCTGGCGCTGAGCGGGCTCGGTCAGGCGGCGGCGGCCGGCACCCTCGTCTTCGACGAGATCGACGCCGGGATCGGCGGCAACACGGCGCGGGTGGTGGGGGAGCGGCTGAAGGCGCTGGGCACCGGCCGCCAGGTCCTCTGCATCACCCACCTGCCCCAGGTCGCCTCGCTGGCCGATGTCCACTTCCGGCTCGAGAAGGACGTCGCCGACGGCAATGCCTTCGCCACCGTCGAGCGCCTGGACGGTGAGGGCGTGGTCGAGGAGATCCGCCGCATGCTCGGCGGCGAGAGCTCGGCCGCCGATCGCCACGCCCGCGAGCTCCTCGCTGCGGCTTAAGCAGCGGCACGCGTCTGCATTTACTCTTGCTATGCACGCCTTGGAGCAGACTCGTCGCTTGCCGGGCGCCTGTCGGGTGGCCTAACCTGAGTCCGTGGCCACCGCCAGTCGCCGTCGTCTTCCTGCTCTGCTCGGGCGCCGCAACGGTGTGCGGCCGGAGGCACCGGTCGAAGGCACCGCCCGCCTGGGCGAGCGGACCAAGCACCTGGTCAAGCGCCTGGGCCCCGGCGACGTCGCCGTCATCGACCACGTCAACATCGACCGCATCGCCGCCGAGGAGCTGATCGAAGCCGGCGTCGCCGCGGTCCTGAACGCCTCTGAGTCCTCCGACGGCAAGTACCCGAACGCCGGGCCGCTGATGCTGGCGCGGGAGGGGATCCGCCTGGTCGACGCTCCCGGCGCCGGCCTCTTCGAGCTGCTCAAAGATGGCGAGACGGTGCGGATCGACGGCGGCACGGTCAAGCTCGGCGACCAGGAGGTGCTGCGGGGCCGGGTGCTGGGCACGGCGGAGCTGGAACGCCAGCTCGAGGAGCAGCGCGAGCGGATCGACGAGGCGCTGGCCGAGTTCGCCGAAAACACGGTCGCCCATGTGCGCCAGGAGACCGACCTGCTGACCGGCAGCGTCGAGTTCCCGCACACCGACGCCTCCTTCCGCGACCGCCACGTCCTCATCGTCGTCCGCGGCGATCGCCACCGCCGCGACCTGAAGGCGCTGCGCGCCTACATCCGCGACGTGCGGCCGCTGATCGTCGCCGTCGACGGGGGTGCCGACGGGGTGCTGGAAGCGGGGTTGAAGCCGGACCTCATCCTCGGCGATATGGACTCCGCCAGCGACGCCGCGCTGGCCTGCGGCGCCGAACTGGTCGTCCACGCCTACCCGGACGGCCGCGCCCCCGGCTGCGAGCGCCTGGTCGAGGCCGGACTGAAGCACATGGTCGTCCCCGCCGCCGGCACCAGCGAGGACGTGGCGATGCTGATGGCCTACGAGAAGGGGGCGGCGCTGATCGTCAGCGTCGGCGCCCACTTCAACCTGATCGAGTTCCTCGACCGCAAGCGCGGCGGCATGTCATCGACCTTCCTGACGCGGCTGCGGATCGGCGAGAAGCTGGTCGACGCCAAGGGGGTGAGCCGGCTCTACAACCCGAGCTCGACCCTGGCCCCGGTCGGCCTCTTCGTCCTCGCCTTCCTGATCCTGCTGACGATCCTCGTCATCACCTCGCCGGCCCTCAACGACATCTTCGAGCTGTTCTGGCTGAAGATCCGCATCTGGCTTGGCGTTTAGCGGGCGCCGAATCAACCATCTAGCCTTGGCCCGCTGATGGGTTACAGCGGGCGCTACCACGCAACTTCGCTGATCGCCGTGTTCCTGGCGCTGGCGATCGGGATCCTGATCGGCGCCGAGTTCGGCGGCGACGCGCTGACCAGCACCCGCAGGAACCTCGAGGCCAGTCTCGTCAACAACCTTCAGGACGCGCGCTCCAAGAGCGACGAACTGAATAGCCAGCTGGGGCGCTCGAACGAGTTCGCCGACCGCGTCTACCCGGTCCTGACCCGCGACCGGCTGGAGGGCAAGCGACTGGCGATCGTCGCCATGGGGGGGCTGCCGAGCCAGGACATCGCCGCGGTCGAGGAGGCGCTGGGGCCGACCGGGGCGAAGCTGGTCGGGGTCGGCGTCGTGCGCGAGCCGGTCGACCTCAACGGGCTCGCCGACGATCTGGCCAAGACCCGCTTCGCCGACATCGAGGACAACCCGGAGTCGCTGACCGCGCTCGGCGTCGGCGTCGGCCGCCAGCTGGTCCGCGGCGGCACCCTGCCGGCAGTCGTCCGCGGCCACCTGTTCTCGCGCGCCAGCGGCAACTTCGGCGCCCTCGACGGGGTCATCGTCGTCCGCAACCAGCCGCAGGACATGGGTCCGGTTCAGCGCACGACCGCGGGCTCGCTGGAAAGCGGGCTGCTGAGCGGGATCACGGCGACGCGGACGCCGGCGACCGGGGTCGAGACCTCCGACGCCGACCCCTCCTCGATCTCCTTCTTCCAGGGCAACGACCTGACCAGCGTCGACGACATCGAGATGACCGCCGGCCAGCTGGCACTGGTCTTCTCGATGCTCGGGGCGGAGGGCAGCTTCGGGGTCAAGGCCAGCGCCGACCGGCTGCTGCCGGACCTGCTGACCCAGGGCCGCTGAGGTGTACTGGGTCGGCTTCCCGCTGGCGATCGCGATAGCGCTCTGGCTGCTGCCGGCGGGCGCCAGGGGGCTGCGCGACGCCGGCCTGGTGCGGGAGAACTACCGCGGCGCCAGGCTCGCCTTCCCGCTCGGGGCGGTGCTGGCGACGGCGGCGCTGGTGGCGCTGGCGCCGCTGGCCTTCCTCAACGACCGCGCCGACCTCGACCTGCTCCAGCCCGAGCTGCGGCGCTGGCTGCCCTACCTGCTGGGGATCGCCTTCCTCGGCTTCCTCGATGACGCGCTCGGCCAGGGGGCGGCGGCCTCGACCCCGCGCGGCTGGCGCGGGCACTGGCGGGCGCTGCGCGAAGGCAGCCTCTCGACCGGGGCGATCAAGGCGGTCGGAGCGCTGGCGCTGGCCGCCTACGTGGTCTCGGGGCGCGGGCTGGAGGACTGGCGCTACGTCGCCGACGTCGCCCTGCTGATCCTCGCCACCAATCTCTTCAACCTGCTCGACCTGCGCCCGGGGCGGGCGGAGAAGGGGCTGGGGCTGCTGGGGCTCGGACTCCGCCTGGGGGCCTGGACCCTGGCCCCGATCGAGCTGCTGGGGATCTTCGCCGGCCCGATCCTGGTCGGCGCCTGGCTGACCCTGCGCGAGCGGGCGATGCTGGGCGACACCGGCTCGAA